>Ga0172373_10002919_pt1 | contig 25617 bp, 26 predicted proteins | sample Lak10m_2_FD_114546 | JGI IMG/M metagenome (GOLD analysis project Ga0172373, IMG submission 114546) | Freshwater microbial communities from Kabuno Bay, South-Kivu, Congo - kab_092012_10m | ecosystem: Environmental > Aquatic > Freshwater > Lake | place: Democratic Republic of the Congo...
ACACCTTAGACCAGTTGAGGAACACCCTTTTTACCTTTATTGAACGCATTGTTTATCATCCAGAAAAGTGGGTCCTCAAATTGAAGTATCTTCCTTGGGAAATGACCTTTGAGGTTGACCGGTTAACCCGCAATGACCCCTAAAAAGGCCCTTTTGGCCTATTCGCATAAAAAGCCCGTGTTCGAAAGCCGCATTGGCCATGAAAACGCCTTCATCGAACTTTAGTGTTCGGGAAAATGAGGGTAATGGCGGAAAGGGTGGGATTCGAACCCACGATACGTTGCCGTATACACGCGTTCCAGGCGTGCTCCTTAAACCACTCGGACACCTTTCCTTTTGTACTTTGGGGCTAGCGTCGCCCCCTCAAACTGGCCAAGCCAGATTTGAGCCTCCCCCTCTCGCCCTACGGGCTAACTTAACACTTTTTGTACTTTGGGGCTAGCGTCGCGTTTATACTTGTCGCGCCATGCTCGCCCTTCGGACTCCCGAGGACGCTCCCCGCTCAATCTGGCTAAGCCAGACTTTCGCTCGGCTCAGGGCTGCCTACGCTCTGCACTTCCTACGAGCTAACTTAACACTTTTTGTACTTTGAGACTAAAACTATGTACTCTACTTAAAAATGACTAGGGCTGACCCGAAGGCCAGCCCTATTTCCCCAAAACTCTCTCAGCAACAAAATTTGTTGCTATCCGTGACTAAGCGTCTCGGTGAGAAAATTCTCGTCGTGAAGGACGATCTTCACGAGGCTTTGAAGGATTCACTCGGATTGAGCGACCTTGTAATTCTGCATTGTTTAAACTATCGATAGCTTTTTGAGCTTCGTTGTCGTTAGGCATAGTTACAAAAGCGAAACCTCTTGAACGACCGGTTTCACGATCTTTTACAATTTTAACAGCGCTAACTTCACCGTATTGTGCAAACGCTGTGCGCAGATCCTCCTCAGAAGAAGTAAATGCAATGTTACCAACAAAAATATCCATGAACACTCCTAAATAGACTAAAATTCACCAACTTTAATTTTAAAGCGTAATCGAAAAATTAAGTTAAATTCAAAAAAATCATCTCATTTGGGGAACAAATCAAGTAATAAAAACTGATTTTAAGAGCGGATGATTTGAAGAAACAACTATACTAAACGATTACATTCCTTTTAAAATTGGTGACTGTATCATAAAATATGTTTTTCCGTTCAGCAAGTGACATTTTCAAACCACACTTATTTAAAGGAGATACAAAATGACCGTAACGACCTCACAAAATTTCAGAACCGAAACCGACACCATGGGCCCAATAGAAGTACCCAGCGACAAATACTGGGGGGCTCAAACCCAACGCTCTTTAACCCATTTTGCCATCGGAAACGACATCATGCCTCGCGAACTTATCAAAGCCTTCGGCACCCTTAAAAGTGCCGCCGCTAAAGTAAATGCCCAATTGGGTTTATTACCCCAAGACAAAGCCAACCTCATTATTCAAGCTGGAAAAGAAGTGATCTCTGGACAATTAGACGCCCATTTTCCGCTTCGCATTTGGCAAACTGGCAGTGGTACCCAAACCAACATGAATGTAAACGAAGTGATTTCAAACCGAGGCATTGAATTAGCAGGAGGAACCCAAGGCAGTAAAACCCCCGTTCACCCCAACGATCATGTCAACATGTCTCAATCATCAAATGACACCTTTCCTACAGCTATGCATATTGCCGTAGCTGAAGAAATCATTCACACCTTATTACCTCAAATTAAAAACCTTCGTGAAAGCCTACAAGCCAAAGCCAATGAATTTAAAGGTATTATCAAAATTGGCCGTACCCATTTAATGGATGCGGTGCCTTTAACCTTGGGCCAAGAATTTTCAGGCTATGTGACTCAGTTAGATCAAAGCCTTGAACGCATTGAAATGGGCCTGCCTCACATTTACGAATTAGCCATTGGTGGCTCAGCGGTTGGAACTGGGCTAAACACTCACCCCGAATTTGCCACCCGAGTAGCCCAAGAAATTGCAACCATGACCGGCCTACCCTTTGTTTCTGCCCCTAATAAATTTGCAGCCTTAGCTAGTCATGATCCGTTGGTGATGGCCAGCGGTGCGTTAAGAACCTTAGCCTGTGCCTTAATGAAAATTGCTAATGACATTCGCTGGTTAGGCTCGGGCCCTCGTTGTGGATTATTTGAATTGCAGTTACCCGAAAACGAACCTGGTTCATCGATTATGCCAGGCAAAGTAAATCCTACTCAAAGTGAGGCCATGACCATGGTGTGTACCCAAGTGATGGGTAACGATGCGGCTGTGATGTTTGCAGGTTCGCAAGGTCATTTTGAACTAAACGTATTTAAGCCAGTGATTGCTCACAATGTGTTGCATTCTATTCGCATTTTGGCAGGGGCTTGTTATCACTTTAAAAAATATTGTGTAGACGGCATTGTGGCTAACAAAGATAGGATCGACTTCTTTTTAAACAATTCGTTAATGTTAGTAACTGCACTAAACCCACACATTGGCTACGACAAAGCCGCCCAAGTAGCTAAAAAAGCATTTAAAGACAATGCGTCACTAAAAGACACCTGCGTTGCTTTGGGCTACTTAACCGCTGAGCAATTTGATGCCGCCGTGAAACCTGAAAACATGTTAGGGCCGATTTAATATTGGGGGGCTAGCGTCGCCCCCTCACGCGCTACGCGCTGAATTTATGAACAGAACCGGAGCATACAATGTCACTGCTATTGATCACTGAAGAAAAATGTTGTCAGCCAAGGCATTTTGAGTACGGCGAGCGGAGCATAGTTAAGCTATGTGAGCACGACGCACGGAAAAATAACGCTGGATCACAGCATTTTTCAATAGTGCCTAGGTTAAAAATAACGCTAGTGCTTTTAACCTGTATAGTTCTATTAGGAGGTTGCCGGCCGTCGGCGCCGCTGCCTATTAGTTCGTCTATGCAAAAAATGACGCTCGTTAGCATTAGCATTTCAGGGTTGCCTATTGGCATTGAAAATCAAAATGACCAACAATCTGAAATGGTTCAAACTTTACGAGACACTACGGATCAATTGGAACTAAAACTTGAACATACGTTTAACACCGTAAATTGGGTGGATGCTACCGATTACTACTTAACAGACGCCTACATAGCCTCAAGTCAAACCCCTCCAGAGGGTGTTTTTATTCCGTGGCCTTATCGATATGTAACGTTTAAAACAAACCCCGTATTTTCACGATTAGAACAAACCACTGGAGCCCAGGGTTTTGTTAGATTTGACTTTAAATTTAAAACCAACTCTGATAAAACCCAATTAAATGAATTGGTTGGCACCGCCCAAATAGCCGATAAAACAGGCCGTATTGTATGGGAAAATACCGTTTCAGTTCAACGCAGCACTCCATTAACAAATTCTGCAGTAAAAGACAGCTTGTTAAGTTATTTTGACAGGCTGTTTTCACAATGGCCCAAAGGCGGTTTTGAATGGCAGTAGGGCTCATTATTACAGCAGCAGGAAGCAGTCAACGGTTTGGTAAAAATAAACTACTAGAACCTCTCAATAACAATCCACTGATTGTAAAAACCTGCCTTGGCTTTAAAGGATTTGAATTCCATCAAAGGGTACTAAGCGTTCCACAAGCCGAATTTGAAACCTGGGCTACCCTAGTAAAAACCCACGCGTTACCTTTTACCTGTGTGGCAGGCGGTCCAACACGGGCCGAATCGGTTAAAAACGCAGTGGAAGCCTGCAAAAATTGTGAGAAACTTCTGATTCATGATGGAGCAAGACCCTTTGTAAGCCAGACCCTAATTGTACGCATTTTAGAAGCTTTAAACACGCATACAGCTGCAATACCTGCCCTACCAGTAAGTGACACTATAAAACAAGTTCAAAACAACAGTGTAATTAGCACCCTTAACCGCAATGAACTAGTGGCCGTTCAAACCCCACAAGGGTTTCATACTGGCACATTGTTAAACGCTTATACAAATATCACCGAACTAAAAAACTATACCGACGAGGCCAGTATTGTGGAGGCCAATCAAACCCCCGTTTGGGTGGTAGAAGGTGACCCCGATAACATTAAAATTACCTATCCGAAAGATTTAAAATAGTTACTTTTTTAGCTTTTTAGCTTAAACTAGTGCCCATGTTAGACAGAGAATTTAGTTTTTACTTTATGGTACCCGGCCTTAGCATCTACGGGTGGCTTGTATTTTTACTTTACTACTTACTAATAGGTCCTCTTTTAAGTCACACACTAAACTCTGAAAAAATAGTTTTATACTGCTTTTTAGTACTAATTTTCTATCCTATTTCAATTGTATTGGTTCATATCGGCAATAAAAAAATGCAACTATTTTCAACTACAAAAGCCGTGCTGTTAGGATTAATTCCCATTATTACAACAGTCACAATCGTTGCTCTTTTAATGATCTAAATCGTTTTATGAAATCACTTAAACACATTTGTGGCTTTGACTTTGGAACCAGTAATTCGGTAATTTGTGCTTACCCAGATGGCATTAACCACGATCCCATACTAATCAGTGAACCCACTGTTTTATTTTTTCCCGAAAAAAAAGGACATGAATCTATCACTTGGTACATAGGTCAAGAAGCCATCGATGCTTACCTAAATTCAGGCATGAAAGGCCGATTCATCCAATCGTTGAAATCGGTATTACATGACCCCGATTTTGAAGTGACCTTTATTTATGGCGTACCCTTTTCACCCATCGATTTAATCGAGCTAATTTTAGGCTATTTAAAACAAAAATTAGAAGCCCAACTAGGCCACTCGCTAGACACCGTTGTCATGGGTAGACCGGTACAATTTTCTGAACATCACAGTGAAGACCATACCGCCCAACGGCGTATTTTATCGGCTGCTAAAAAAGTAGGCTTTCAAGACATTCATTTTCAAATGGAACCCATCGGAGCCGCATTTGCTTACGAATTAAATCTAAAAACTCCTCAAACTGTTTTGGTTGTAGATATTGGTGGAGGAACCACCGACTTTACCATTATGAATTTAGATACCCAAAAAACAGCCGAGTCCAATAGACAGTCTGACATTTTGTCCACAGGCGGGGTTCATATTGGGGGGGACGACTTTGACGCCAGCATAATGTGGCACAAACTGGTACATTTTTTTGGATTTGGCAGTCAATACGAAGACTGGGGCAAGCTTTACGACTTTCCTATTCATTTTTTTAACCGCATTTGCAAATGGTACGACATTGCTCAACTTAAAGAAGCGTCGTTTAGAGGTCATTTACAATCCATTTTAAGAACCTCTACCCAACCCGAAGCGGTAAAACGTTTACAAGACCTGATTGAGTTGGACCTTGGTTTTGCCGTGTTTAAAGCCATCGAATCAGCCAAAAAAGCCTTAAGCCAAAAAACCACTGCAGCTATTCAATTTGACCACAGCGCATTCCACATTAAAGAACCCTTAACCCGAACCGAATTTGACAGCTATTTACACGAATTTTTAGAAGCCATTGAAGATGAAATGAACAGTACCCTAAAAAAAGCAGGTCTTAAAAACAACGACATTGACGCCGTATTTTTAACGGGTGGAACCTCGTTGGTAAACCTGATTCAAAATCATATTTCAAACCGATTTGGAACCGAAAAATTGGTTGCCGACAACGACAGATTTACAAGTGTAGCCAAGGGTTTAGCATTGGCCGCCGTATACACCCATTAATGTTCCAAATTCAACTTAAAGTTTCTTCTAATGAAGCTAATTTACTAGCTGACATCTACCTTAACTTGGGTGCCTTAAGTGCTTGTCTTCAAAAAAATAACAACACCACTCAAACACTTACTCTATTAGCCGAAAAAGCCAGTTGGTTTAAAGCGGTTGGGATACATGAAAAACTCCAACGTCTCAAAAAATCAGATTGGGAATACAAACATGAGCTCAGTGTAAGCACACTACCCTTTATTTCAGGGGTTGTGGTGGAATCTGCCCATGCGCCAACACTAACCCATCCCAAAAACACCCTTGTGCTTAAAATGGACCTTAGAGGGGCCTTTGGAGACGGCGCCCACCCCAGTTCACAGCTTTGTGGGCAACTGCTTACTGAGAATTTAGATCTTTCACTTCATCACTCGCTGGTAGACATTGGAACTGGCACGGGCATTTTAGCACTTTTAGCCACAAAACTAGGTTTAAAAACCGTAAATGCCTTTGATTTTGAACCTACCAGTGTAAAACGAGCCAAACAAAACGCTAAGCTCAATAAGGCGAAAATCAAGCTATGGCAGGGCGATGTTTTAAGTGATACCCCACCCCAACCTTACGATATTGTCATCGCCAACCTGCATTCTGACTTAATTGAGCGCAGTTTACCCCAACTGAAACAATGGCTTGCCCCAAAGGGACTTTTGATTTTAAGCGGCATTTCACAACAATGGAAAAATCACCTCAAAAACCATCTGACCCAAAATAAATTTACGGTGATTAAAGAAAAAGAATTAAATGGCTGGATTGGATATCTAGTTACTTAATTTTATAATTTGAAATAATTTAACGCTATTGTTATAGTGAGTTCAAAAGCCACAGGGCAATGCCTCTGATCCGAGTGTATCAGGTTTACAGTGACTCGAGAGAGGAGGTGGTAGAGATTAAACCAAAAACAAAAATAGCCAAGACTGCAATCTTGGCTATTTTACTAATCCTAATTCTCTATACAACCCTAAACTAGTGGATTAGTTGAGAACGACAGGTTTGTGGCTTTTCCTGTCAAAATATAACTTCAGTTTAATACCCCTTTTAAACCCCTGTCAAACCCGCAATATACCCCGTAGTCCAGGCATTTTGAAAGTTAAATCCACCCGTTATTCCATCAATGTTTAAAAGCTCTCCCACAATATAAAGCCCTTCGCACTTTTTACTTTGCATGGTTTTAAAATCTATCTCTTTTAAAGAAACGCCCCCACAGGTCACAAATTCGTCTTTAAACACGCCTTTGCCAGCAACTAGGTATAATCCAGCGCTTAACTCTTGTATCAGCCTCTCAAGCCATTTTAGGCCCATCCCATTCCAGGTGTGCTCTTCAAGAATTCCCGCCTTTGCAACCAAATAGTCCCATAAACGAGTAGGAAGCTCGGCAAATGGACTTTGAGTACCCACTCGTTTTTTAGGGTTTTGTGCTTGCATGTCTATTAAAGCTGATTTTAAAGCCTCTGGCTTTAGCCCAGGCAACCAATTCACCCTTAAAGAAACGTTGTAAGCTAACCTGTGAAAGACCTCTGCATTCCAAGCCGATAATTTAATAATACTAGGGCCACTTAAGCCCCAATGGGTAACAAGCAAAGGGCCCTTTTGACTTTGTTTTTTTTCACCCTCTAACCAGACTTCAGCGTTTTTAACCGACAAACCGCTTAAGGCCTGCAAAGCCTTATCCGGAATGGCAACAGTAAACAAAGAGGGAATAGGCTTCACAAGGGTGTGCCCGAAGCCTTGAGCAAAGGCATAGCCTCCAGGGTTACTGCCCGTAGCCAAAATAAGTTTTTGACAGCGATGCTGGTTTCCATCCGCCAAAGTAATGCAAAAATCGGGGCCTTCTTTGGCAATATTAGCTACCCTGCACCCTGTCCACACCTTAATACCCAAGCGTGCCGCCGTTTGCACCAAACAATCGATAATATCTTGGGATGCATCCGACACCGGAAACACCCTATTGTCAGACTCAATTTTCAGCGGCACCCCATGAGACTCAAACCAAGCCATAGTATCTTTAGGGGAAAAGCGATGAAAAGGACCCAAAAGTTCTTTGCTGCCTCTAGGGTAATGCTCAGCCAAACCCTTAGGTTCAAAACACGCATGAGTTACATTACAGCGCCCCCCACCCGAAATTTTTACTTTAGATAAGACTTGAGAACTTTGTTCAATGATAACCACTGAACCCTCAGGATGGTTAATTTGGGTATGAATAGCCGAAAAAAAACCTGCGGCACCACCGCCGATAACGATTGTTTGCATAGCTCTCAATTGTACGTGTAAATGCTAGACTATGACCATGAGCATTCTTTCAGTAAACAATTTAACGTGTATTCAAGGGGTAAAAACCCTATTTGAAAATATTTCATTTTCAATAGAAGCCAACGAAAAAATGGCCATAATTGGGGTCAATGGCTCAGGCAAAAGCACTTTACTTGCCACCGTAGCTTCAAGCTTAAGTGAACCCAACCCTGCCATTGCCATGCAACAGGGCCTGCGCGTAACTTATTTGGGTCAAACACCCCGTTTTAACCCCGACGACAAAATTCAAGACCATTTATTTAGAACTCACACCCCCACCGCTCAAGCCATTAAAACCTATCACGAATGTCTGGAACAACTTCAAGAGGACCCTTCTTCCGAACACGAAAAACAACTTAACGACGCTATGGTGCAAATGGATTTACTGCAGGCCTGGGCCTACGAAGAACGCATCACTTCGATACTAAACGAACTCAACATTCACCAACTGTCTCAAAAAATGGGCACCCTTTCGGGAGGAATGATTAAAAAAATTGAACTGGCCAGACTTTTTTTTGAAGAAGCTGACTTACTGATTTTAGACGAACCCACAAACCACCTCGATATAGACACCATCAATTGGCTAGAAAACAAGTTAAAACGCATCAACGCAGCCGTGTTAATGGTTACTCATGACAGGTATTTTTTAGACAAAATTTGTACTCGAATTATTGAAATAGACCAACAATCATTGTTTATTTACAAAGGAAACTACAGCGTATTTTTAGAACTTCGTGAACAACGTTACTCACAACAAAAAAAAGAAGAACAAGATATCAAAACTGCCTTGCGGGTAGAGCTTGAATGGCTAAAACGGGGCCCCAAAGCCAGATCTACCAAACAAAAAGCCCGTAAAGACCGCATCGAAGACATGCAAAATCGAAAAACCTTTACTCAAGACAACGCTCTTGAGCTTGGCGTACAAGGACGTCGTATGGGCAAAAAGATTCTTGATTTAAAAAATATCAGTAAAACATTCGATACTAAGCGTGTGGTTAATCATTTTTCATATGCTTTTCAAGAAGGTGAAAAAATAGGCATGCTGGGGCCAAATGGTACCGGAAAAACCACCCTACTTAATTTAATTGCCCAACGGCTAGACCCTGACACTGGCATTGTAGATGCAGGCCAAAACACTGTTTTTGGCTATTTTGAACAGCATGCTGATAGCTTTGATTTTAACCTTAGTATTCACGACCATGTAAAACAAATTGGGCAAAACATTACCCTGCATGATGGCACCGTACTTACAGCTGCAAAACTATTAGAACGCTTTTTATTTCCAAGCAGCAGTTTACATACCCAAATTGGAAAGCTGTCTGGGGGCGAACGAAGACGGCTTCAATTGGTGTGCATGCTGTTAAAAAATCCTAATTTTTTATTATTTGATGAACCCACCAACGACCTTGATATTTTGACTCTGTCCGTTCTTGAAAACTTTCTTTTAACCTTCAAGGGTTGCGTTATTGTTATTTCGCACGACCGATACTTTATGGACCGTGTGGTGGACCATTTACTGATTTTTAAAGGTAACGGAGATATTTCCCATTTTGTTGGCAGTTACACCGACTACGCAGACAGTCTCAAAGAAGATGCAAAAGCTGAAAAAAAAGGGCCCTCTCTACCTGTAAAACCTGCGCCTGTAGAGCCGCCGGCACCTGCTAAAAAACAATTAAGTTATAAAGAACAACAAGAATTTAAAAAACTAGAACAGTACATTGAAGAACTAGAAAACGAAAAAACAAAACTAACCGAAATTTTTTCGCAACCAGGCACCCCTGAAGACTATGAAAAAGTCGGAAAACGTCTCAAAGACATTGCTACTCAGTTAGAATTAAACTATACGCGTTGGGAGTACTTGGCCCAATTGGCATAATGACAAATTTTCAGTTACACTTAAAATTTGTAAAAAAATAAAGTACAATAAGCCTTATGTATACTCGTTTTTTAACAGAAACCCTTAAAAAAGCCTTCCAGCAATTTCCAGTGCTTACACTAACGGGTCCAAGACAAAGTGGGAAAACCACCTTACTTCGCTACCTTTTTCCCGAAAAGCCTTATGTCTCTATGGAAGACCCTGACCAAAGAAAACGCTTTTTAAGTGATCCTAGAGGCTTTTTAAATCACTACAAGCAAGGAGCTTTTTTTGATGAATTTCAACAAACCCCTGAATTACCCTCTTATTTACAACGCCTTGTAGATGAAAATCCGGAGTCTGGGCAGTTTTTGCTATCTGGGAGTCACCAATTCGAAGTCATGAATACGGTTTCTCAATCATTGGCTGGCAGAACAAGCATTTTAAAACTCCTACCTCTTTCGTACGCAGAACTAGCATCTAAAACATCTATAGAAAATGATAACAAATTAATGATTCAGGGATTTTATCCCAGATTATACGACAAAAAACTAGATACCGAACACATGCATAAAAGCTATATACAAACCTACCTAGAACGAGACCTTCACCAACTCATTCACATAAAAGATTTATCTAAATTTCAACAATTTTTAACGCTATGCGCCGCCCACTGCGGCCAAGTTTTTATAGCAAGTCATTTTTCAAATGCCATTGGAGTATCGGTAAACACTATTCAATCATGGATCTCTATATTACAAGCTTCCTATATTTTATACTTACTTCCCCCTTACTTTTCCAATATCAAAAAAAGACTCATTAAATCTCCTAAATTATATTTTTACGATGTAGGGCTAGCTAGCTACTTACTTGGGATTCATACTGAAAACCAAATCAACAGAGACCCTTTAAGGGGAGGGCTATTTGAAAATATGGTGATTATGGACATGGTTAAACACTTTACCCACCAAGGCAAAGAAGCTCCCTTTTTTTACTACAGAGATCAGCAACAACTAGAAATTGATCTTATTGTGCAACTTGGAAGAACGCTTATTGCTATAGAAATAAAATCAAGCGCTACTTTCCATCCTGAGTTCACAAACCCCATAAAAAGTTTGTCAAAAATACTAGACTTTAAAAAAAGAGCCCTACTCTACACAGGCGAAGAATCATTTGAACATCTAGATATTCAAATTTTAAACTGGAGACACCACTCCCAAACTTTAATGCCTACCTAGTGATGCAATATCTTTTCAGAGTACGCTAAAAGAATGGTTGAAAGCAAAAACACCACATGAATGGCAATTTGAAAAATAACCACTTGCGGGGAATGTTGCCCTACATTAATAAAGGTTTGTAATAAATGAATCCCCGATACACCCACCAAAGACCCTGCCAGCTTTACTTTTAAAGTACCGGCATTTACCTTTTCAAGCCACTCAGGCCTATCTTCATGATCTTTTAAAAAATTTAGCTTACTAATAAAAGTAGAATACCCACCCACTATCACCATAAACAACAAATTAGCCACCATTGTAAAATCTACCAAGGTTAAAATACTCATCATGACGGCCGATTCAGTTAATTCTTCTATGTGTTGAATCAAATGCATCAGCTCTAAAACAAATTTGTAGCTATACAAAAGCGATGCTACAACCAAACCCAGATACAAAGGCAATTGTATCCAGCGACTTGTAAAAATAATGACTTCAATGCCATGTTCAAGTTTTTTCATAATTGTAAAATGAATTATCTCAAAAAATCTAAGCAAACACAATCTATTCTGACTTATAAAAAACATATTCTTGACTTAGTCTATTGATTTAGTATAGATTATAAATATGAGTTCATCATTTACCTCAACTTGCTGTTCAAACCTCTGCTTTTGCCGAATGTCGTTTTGCTGCTGCTAACGACCCTTTTCTAGTTTTAATCACATTTTTCAATACCCATTTATCCAAGGAGCATTCCATGTTAGCCAGTATAGGTCCAAGACCGTTTCAAACCCCCTACTTTTTACAAGAACTTCAAAAGGTCAAAGAAGCCAGAGCTTTAAACATTGAATTTACCCAGCACAGCCAAGCCTTTTGGGAAGAAATTATGAATCTAGCTCGATACAATAATTCAAGTACTCTAGAATTAAATTTAAAAAATAACTTGCGATTGCTGAGTCCAGACTTTTTGAAAAACAAAGCAAACCAACTACAACTTCATTTAAACCAAATGGAACAGCTCATTTTGAATCATCCTGAACACAAAAAAATATATAGTGCCCAGCTGGAACTTCGAACAAAGCAATTTAAGTTATTTTTAGATGCTATGAACCACGAAAACGGTGTGGCTTTACTACTTGAAAATAAGGTAAAGACTCCTATCCACCCAATCAAAATCCACGAACCCTCTACTTTAGAAAAACCTTTTATAAGCCCTATTAAGCACAAAGAAACTTCTTTAAAACCCTCATGGGAAAGCTTAGAACCCACCCCACAAAAAGAGATACCCCTACCACCAGTGCCTGTAGCTTACAAACCCCAGTACTCAACTCAAAAAATATCAGAAAAAAAGCCTCTTTTAAAATCAAGCTTACGATCTGAAAGTTCACAATTAGCCTTAAAAAAACCTGAAACACCCCAAGAAAAATACAAAAAAGAGGCTGATAAAAGCTGGTTTGGATTTTTCTACACCCAAGCCATCAAATACATCGTACGACCTCTTGCTTTTATTGGAGCCGCAATAGGAGGAATTTTTGAAACCATAAGCCGAGGTTTCGGAATTGTTTCAGATGTTTTCCAATACCGACAAGGACACTACCAAGGGAAACAAGGAAAATTTCAAGACAGTGTAATGACTAAATTTAGAGCCGTATTACAGTTTGCAACAGATGCCATCAGTGTGGTGTATGTTTTTGTAAAACAAACAGTTCTGGGTATCATAGGCGCTGCACTTTCCATCGTGTCATCTGTAATTAGCATTGCAAAATATACAGGAGATGTTTACAAAAACCGTGCCGAACGACAAAAAATCAGAAAAGAAGCGATTTCACTAAATCAACCTCTCACTGAAAAACAACAAATCAAGCTTCAGGCCCTAAAGAAAGATAGCAAAGGCCAAAAAATAGCCATTGGATCACGCGTTTTATTTATTTCTGCCAACGCTATGACTATAGGCATGATAGCCACAGGAGTAGTGGGTGTAGCAGCCCTACTCAGCAACCCCGTTGGCTGGGCGATTTTAGGGGTTACTTTAGTAGGCGTAGTCCTTCACCTCATCAGTTCAAGAATGAGACTTCAAGCCAAAGCAGCATTAGGATAATACCAGCATTCATACCACCACATCCCCCACAGGAGCTTAAACATGAACAGTTACAATAAAAAAACCATCGCAACACAGCAAACAGACTTTTTATTTGAATCAAAATCAACGCTTGATGAGGTTTGGAAAAACATACTTAAGCTTTTAAACACCCACTTTGAAGCTTCAAAATCAAACCTTGAACTACGCACTAAACTGTTAAGCGACATTGCAAAAGAACTTAATAACATTGATGTTCTATCACTTAAAATCCATTTAAAATCCATCAAATCTGGAACCTACGAAAGAACCATTATTAAACAATTCGAATCAAAAGAGTCCGCCTATCCATTTAATTTAGCCCTTTTTCAATTAGGTGAAAATTTTACAGGACGCATTCACAGCCATCAGGCCTTGTGTGTAGGAACAGTGGTTTCCATAAACTCCAATGGGCATAAAGGGCATTTAAAAGAAAATCACTACACACGAAACCCCAAAAATCTTAGCGAAGCACGTCTCGAAAAAACGGTACTACGAACTCTCGATCATGTGATTTTTGACATTCACGGAGATGGGGCATTGATTCACCAAATTTTAACTGATCCTGGGGTTACGGCTGTATTGCTGCACTTTTACACAGCCACGTCTCCGAACAAAGAGTATTTTAATGAATAAAATGAACCATTAATTTCAAATTAATTGCTATACTGTAGATTCTTTTTTAAACATCTTAAGGAGTTAATTAAAATGCTTAACCTTTTAAAATCAGGAAGCCGTTGGGTGGCTTTGGTTATTTTGTGCCTGGGTGATTTGATGATTGTGTTAGACACCACCATAGTCAACGTAGCTTTACCCTCTATTCGAACCAGCTTAGGCTTTACCGAAACCTCGCTAGTATGGGTAGTGAATGCGTATATGCTAACCTTTGGTGGTTTTTTATTATTAGGTGGACGATTGGGTGATTTGTTTGGTTACCGACGCTTGTTTTTAATTGGTTTGGGCTTATTTACCTTTGCATCGTTATTGTGTGGTCTTGCCAATACTCAGCTGCTTTTAATTGTGGCACGTGCCCTACAAGGTGTGGGCGGGGCCGTAGTATCAGCAGTAGCTTTGTCACTGATTATGAATTTATTTACAGAACCCGCTGAACGAGCTAAAGCCATGGGCGTATTTGGGTTTGTAGCGGCAGGTGGTGGTTCTATTGGTGTTTTTTTAGGCGGGGTTTTAACCAGCACTTTAAGCTGGCATTGGATTTTTTTAGTGAATATTCCCATCGGCATTTTAGTGTGTTTGCTGTGTTTAATTGCCCTTCCCAAAGACAACGTTGAGCTTAAAAAGGCCCACCTCGATATCGGCGGATCCATCACCATTACCTCAGCACTAATGTTAGCAGTGTATGCCATCATTAATGGCAACCAAGCAGGCTGGACCTCGCTTGAAACCTTGGGGTTATTTGGTATTGCCACGTTCTTATTGGCCTTGTTTTTATACCTTGAAACAAAAGTTAAAATGCCCCTAATGCCTTTACATTTGTTTCGCATTCGCAACGTTACTTTAGCCAATATTATTGGCGTACTGTGGGCTGCAGCTATGTTTGCCTGGTTTTTTATTTCGGCGCTATATCTACAGTTCATTTTAAACTACACCCCACTTCAGGTGGGTTTATCGTTTTTGCCAGCCAATATCATCATGGCTGTGTTTTCGTTGGGTATTTCGGCTAAATTGGTTATGAAATGGGGAATTCGAGCTACTTTAGCAATAGGGCTTGGCATTGCATCACTAGGCTTACTTTGTCTTACTCAGGCCCCCTTAAACGGGCAATTTTTAGTCCACGTGCTACCTTGCATGAGTTTACTTGGCTTGGGTGCAGGAATGGCCTTTAACCCCATGTTATTGGCAGCCATGAGCGATGTTCCTTCAGATGAATCGGGGATTGCTTCGGGCATAGTAAACACCTCGTTTATGATGGGAGGTTCTGTAGGTTTGGCTATTTTAGCCAGCGTCGCCTCTGCTAAAACCCAATGGTTAGTGTCTTCAGGAGTAAACCCCACCGAAGCCTTAAACACCGGCTACCATCATGCCCTATTTATTGGCGCCTTGTTTGCCATTGTTGCGGCCATTATTGCGGGTAGTTTTTTAAAAATATCTAAAAGCGACACTTCACGTTTTACTCACTAAAAAATGAAGCTAGGAGCCCCTTTCTTTTAACCGTTTCATATAGTCTTCCCATTCAGAAAATCCACCGGTTACATCATCCATAAATTCCGATGAAAATTGGCCCCCAAACATCAACATAAAGGCTTTTGAACTGGCATCGTTTTTAACCATAATGCCACGTAACTGCCGGGCACTTTCGGCTTTTAGCTGCTTCTTTTTTTCTTCTAAAGAGCCTACCTGAGCTGCCATTAACCCCTCAGCCGCCAATTGTTGAGCTTGAGAAAAAGTAGATTGCTTAAGCGTTAGTTCTAATAGTTTTTTCTGAATGTCGACTAAATCGAGTGTATTACTCAACAAGCCTAGTTTTTCAGATAAGGCTTCCAATGATTTTTCTGTAGAAACAAGATGCAGAAGTTGTTTAAGTAAAGCAGGCGACATTTTTTCATTTTGAAACAATTTTTCAAGGCTTTGAAATAAATTTTGAAGCACAGTGGGGTTAACCATATTACCTCGCTTAGCCAGTAATTCACCCAATACCGTCATCAATTTTAAAGAGGCCCCCAATTCGACCTTATTCGCAGTACTGTTTACAACAGTCAAAAGCAAACTTACCCTTTGTTTAGCCGCACCCAGCTCAAGCTTAGCCATTGACATAGCAATAGAGCCTAAAGACAAAAGGGCTACTTTCATTTCTTTGTTCAACGCAGCAGGTTGAGACTGTAACTGAGAAAATACATGAAATAAGGATAGGGCCTTTTGGAAGTCAGCCGGCTTAACTTGGCCCGCAGATGCAGCATTAAATGAACTACCCAGAGTAGCTTGTAGCTGTGTAAAGACTTTGTTTAAAATGACCACAACAGGCTTAGGTAAAGAGGCTAAGGGTTTCATGTCAGCAAGCACTGGTTTAGGCAAAGACCCTGGTTTAAGTTCAGAAAAAACAAGAGGCAATGAACCTGCACTGGGTTGAGACTGAGATGAGCCCTCCCTAGGAACTTGAGAAGAAGGCAGGGGTTGAGACTTAGAAAACAATGATGAACCAGAAGCCTGAACCGCATTTGAAACCAAAGCCGCTGTACTTGGTAACGCCAACGCTGAAACAACTGCTGAACGAGAACTAGACGTGCTCTGAACTGGTTCTTGCACCTTTGGTTCAACACGTTTAGAAGTTTGAACGGTTGGTTCTAGTTTGTCTTGTACTTGCACTTTCAATATTTCAGAGAGTTTCACAATAGGCACTTGAGCTTTGGCTTCTTGTAGTTTAGGAGCTTGAACAGGCTGTATATGTACGTTGGGTTCATTGGGTAATTGAACGTGAGCCTTTAGAATTTTGTCTTTAGATGGAGCTATGTCTTTAGAAAATTGACTAGATTGCACAGTAGAAGTCTGAACGCTTTGTACCTGTGTTTTTGAATTAGCTATTTCAGAGAATTGCACAGTGAGTGGTTTAACCTTGGCTTCTTGTAATGTAGGAGATTGAACAGTTTGTACTTGCACGTTGAGCTCATTGGGCAATTGAACCTGAACCTTTAGACCCGTTTCTTTAGAAAATTGAGCGACAGGTTCTAAAATAGTTTTAACATCCATTGTTTGAAGCTTGGATTGAAGCTTAGGTTCGGCAACCTTAGAAGGCTGTACGGTAGGCTCTGGAACAGTTTTGGCATCCACTGTTTGAATCTTGGGTTGAAGTTTAGTTTCTTCAACTCTAGAAGGCAGTGCTGTAGGTTCTGAAATCGTTTTAGCATCCACAGTTTGAATCTTGGGTTGAAGCTTAGATTCAGAAACCTTAGAAAGCTGCGTAGTAGACTCTGAACTAGTTATTCCTTGTATTTGAATTTTTATTACATCATTCAACTGAGAACCTCGAAAAGTATCGTAGGTAACCGACTGGAGTATTGCCGTATGAATTATTTTTGATTCTACCGTTAAGCTAGGAATAGCTACATACTCATTCCCTGAAAGTGCCGACAAAGCAGATACTATCGATTTTGGAAGATCTGCAGAGGCCTTCCCCAGCATAACCGTGACGGTATCGCTGCCTCCCCCACTCGATCCACCCTTTGTATCTAAGACCCCCTCTGCTTTTATTTCAGCTTTAATATCCACCTTGGCAGTTTCTTTAACTCCCACTTCTTGCTGCAATTTTGAAACATCTAGCTTTGGTTCAAATTTTGGAACCTCTGTTTTAGCCACCTGTAGTTCAAGCACAGGTAGTTCGGAAAAAGTAGGCTTAGCTAAAACTGGCTTATCATCTGGAACTACAACTTGAACACCCTCAGCAACAACAGGCTTAACCTCAAGAGCTGTGGTAGCAGGGCTTGAGCTCAACGAAAGTTGACTTTCCATAAAAACTTCCAAAGCCTTCGGATCACTACGCAATTGCTCTAACAAAACTTTATTTTTTTCCAAAGAGTCTTTACTCGCCAACTCAACCGCAGGTTTCAGAACCTCTAGGCGCCTTTCGGTTAATAACTTTTCTTCTTTGGCATTCAATGCCATTCCGCATAATTCTTTGCCATCCGTACTAGCTAAAAATTTAGCCAAATCTTTCTCAAAAAGCTCAACTAATTCTGGAGCTTCTTTTTTAACAACAGACATCACCTTATCTAAAATCAATTTAATTTGATTAGATTCGTCTTTCGATTGCGCCATTAGTAAAAGCATGTTCATATCCACCGGCTCATCAGTGGACGTAGGATGACTAGAATTCAGCTTAGAGGTACATTTTCTACAATCGCCTCCAGTACAAGTACCACAAGGACCCAAAGGCTTCACTGGGGCCGTTTGAGGATTATCTACATTTACAGCCTTGGGCTTAAGCTCAGCCACTTGCTGAGTGGGCATAGCCGATAAAATAGGCAAAGTGGCCAGTTTTGGCTGAACAGCACTAGCACTCATTTCTTTTTCTCTAAAATGAGCTGATCTGAGATTGCAGCAATCACTTCATTTATCCCCTGTATGGCATTTCCAACCCGTTCGAACCTCGCATAAATATCTTCTAAAAAAACCTGAACCAACTTAAATTTATCGTGCTGAATATAGGTATTTTCAGAATGAATCGCCAACGCCTCGTAAATCGTATCAAAACTATTGGGTTTTTTAGTTAATAAGTCCCTATAGCGCTTGGCCTTAAGGGTATTCGCAAAGTTTCTAGAATCAATGCTTTGTGACTGCTTAGAAATTTTCACATCATCTTCCAAGCTCATAACATGAATTGTCTTCATATCAACTGATATTTCTTTAAGTTTTTGATGGACAATTTCGAGATTCATAACAAAAATTCCTCTTGCATACAGTCATTTAATTTGATATAAAGTCTCAACTAATATTGAGAATTAGTATCAATATATACTGATACATAGTATCATATCAAGGGGTTAAAAGGGGTTTTTTAAGCAGTCACATCAAAGAAGGAGAAAAACCATGCACCTTAAACAACTCAGCCTTAAACACAGAGACTTCCTAAAATTTGGATCACCCACCATACAAGACAAATTAAATGAAATCATAAGCGCTAGTTCATGGACTAAATCAGGAGCAAAAACTGCTTTTGATTGGATAAGTGTTTCACTTATGTTCGACTTCACCTTAAATCAGTTAGCCCAAGGAGCCTTAAAACTAGCCCGAGAAGGAGGCTCCAATCTTCAAGAGGAATTAGATTCTATTGCTAAACAAAAAGATAAACCACTCTACGCTAGAGAGGCTACTTTTCGAGAAAGAAAAGCGGCTACAAGCACCTTAACTGGCATTTTAATTTCAGATCTAAAAAAACTAGAAGCCGAGTCTATGGCCTTAAAGCTTTTACTATGTTTAGTTCTTGATGATGCCCACTATGAATTTGGAACACTAAAAAGTATCCACACCGATTCGGTGACAAAACAAGGCGACATTGAAAAAGCCAATAAAGGTAAAAAAGGAAACTGCTCTGTCGAGATAGTCGACATTGAAGACCTTAGCAAAAAAAAGGTCAGTGGATGCAAAACCTGTGTTAATGAAACAAGTTGCACCAAAGGAATATAAAAGCCTTACGATTTAATACGGTACCCCGTTTTAAAAATCAGCCAAATAATCACCAAGCAGGCCATCATAAATGCACTCATCATAGCCACGCTAAACACAATATTTACATCCGATAGCCCATAAAAACTCCAGCGCAAACCACTTACCAAATACACAATGGGGTTAAACAACGACACCATCTGCCAAAACGGGGGCAGCATATTAATCGAATAAAAACTGCCTCCCAAAAAGGTTAAAGGTGTAATCACCATCATAGGTACAATTTGCAATTTCTCAAATCCATCTGCCCACACCCCCAAAATAAACCCAAACAACGAAAAAGTAACACAGGTAAGTACTAAAATAAGCAACATCCAAAACGGATGCACAATAGAATACGGCACAAAAGCACGAGCAGTAATCATAATCACTGTACCTAAAATGAGCGATTTTGTAGCTGCAGCACCTACATACCCCACTACCATTTCAAAGGCCGACAAGGGTGCTGATAACACCTCATAAATGGTGCCTGTAAACCGGGGCAAATAAATACCAAATGAAGCATTTGATAGGCTTTCGGTTAGTACCGATAACAACAGCAATCCAGGCACAATAAAGGCCCCAAACGAAACCCCGTTAATTTCACTCATGCGTGATCCAATGGCTGAACCAAACACAATAAAATACAACGAGGTTGAAATAACCGGAGTAGCCAAGCTACCCAAAATGGTACGAAAAAACCGTGACAACTCAAATTTATAAATGGCTTTTACACCGTAAAAATTAATCATTTATGTCCCACCAAATGTACAAAAATTTCTTCCAAAGAACTTTGCTTTGTTTCTAAATCTCTAAACTCAATACCCGCTTGAGCGAGTTTTCTTAAAAAATCAGAAATTCCAGTCTCCTCAGTTTTGCTTTCAAAGGTGTAGTAAAGATGGCACCCGTCTTCTGATAATTGAACAGAAGACGAAGCAATAACAGGAGGAACTTGCTCTAATCGATTAATCAGCGATACGATCAACTGTTTTTGACCCAATCGTTTCATAAGGGTGGCTTTTTCTTCTACTAACATCAAGGTACCCTTGTTAATAACCCCTATTCGATCAGCCATTTCTTCGGCTTCTTCTATGTAGTGCGTGGTTAAAATAACAGTCACTCCACTGTTGCGAAGCTTTTGCACCAACTCCCACATATCTCGGCGCAATTCTACATCTACCCCAGCAGTAGGCTCATCTAAAAACAAAATATCAGGCTCATGAGACAAAGCTTTTGCAATCATAACCCGACGCTTCATACCACCCGACAATTCTCTAATTTTATTATCTTTTTTCTCCCACAACGACAAATCACGCAATATTTTTTCAATATGAGCAGGATTGGGAGATTTTCCAAAAAGTCCACGACTTAAAGACACCGTATCCCATACTTTTTCAAACATATCTGTGGCTAATTCTTGTGGCACCAACCCAATTTTAGTTCGGGTTTTGCGATAATCACGAATAACATCAAAACCATCAGCGGTTACAACCCCGCTGCTAGGATTCACTATGCCACAAATAATGTTAATCAGGGTGGTTTTACCCGCCCCATTAGGCCCCAATAAGGCAAAAATTTCGCCTTTTTGTATGCTTAGGTTAATCCCTTTAAGAGCTACGAAACCGGTTTTATAAGTTTTGTTAAGATCAACAATAGAAATCACGGGTGAATTAGAACTCATACAAACTACCAACTTCCTGTATTAGGCATAGACCCCCAAGGTTCTTGAGGGGGTAACGATGGGCCTTTTTGAAGAATTTCAATCGAGATACCATCTGGCGATTTAATAAAGGCCATATGCCCATCCCTTGGAGGACGATTAACAACAACGCCCTTATCCATCAGACTTTTGCAAAAAACATAAATATCGTCCACCTCAAACGCCAGGTGGCCGAAATTACGACCACCTGTGTACACTTCAGTATCCCAATTGTAGGTAAGTTCAAGAAGTGGCGCTTTATTGACCTTTGCTGCGTCTAAATCTTCATTTGCCGACAAAAAAACAAGGGTAAACCGTCCTTTTTCATTCTCAACTCGTCGGGTTTCAGTTAAACCCAAAATATCGCAATAAAAGGCCAGCGACTCTTCTAAGTTTTGAACACGAACCATAGTGTGTAAATAACGCATCCTGTTTAGCTCCTCACCACCCGCCACACATTTACCAAGGCCAACACAGTCAAAGGCACAAAGGTTAACATCATACCCAATACACGGGGTAAGTTTGGCCCAGATTTTGCCTTTAAAATACCGATGGCATGAAACACTCGTCCACACAACAATGCCACGCCAACGCACACTAAAACAGCACTGGAAACGTACTGAAGCTCGCCCAACGCTATACCCAACAGCCCCAAAGGGATATACTGACTAAAATTGTTGTGGGTACTAATAATTTTTACCAATTCAGGCACTTGCCCATCGCCTAACGAAACCCTGTTTTTTCGGCGCGTGCGTACAACTCGTAACGACAAAGCCACATAAACAGGAACAAAAAGACCAAAAAAAGAGGTTGTGATAGGTAATAGCATTAATGTCTATTTTAATTCATTTTTGATTCGATTAAAATAGAAAGCACTTAACTTTAAAAAGGACTACCCATGACATTAGCTACAAAAAAACTCATTATCGGGCTTTGCTTATTCTGTATCCTAAGCCCACTTTCAGCACAACCCACAAAATCAAACACCCCCGATGTATCTATTAGCATTTATGAGTCGCACATCAACAAACTTTTAGCAGCCATTGGCCCTATTTCGGGCAAAGGCAAAGCCTCCATGATTGGCGATTATACCTGGGAAGCACGAAACCCTCGCATCGAACTACAACAAGGATCAGCCCAATTTGTAGCCGATACAACAGTAAGATCGGGCTTTATTAACTACAGCCCCCAAACCAAAGGTCAGGTGGCTATAAGTTACGATGCTGATAAAAATAAAATTAAGGTGAAAGTAGTAAAAGCCTCTTTTGAACTGTACTTTGAACTTTTTGGAAGCCGCACACATTTAACCGACATCGACATTTCGTCGTTTTACCAACAAGAGTTTGAATTTGACGGACCTAGCGTTGAATCAGAGGTACAAGTAGCCGTTTCTGATACACAAAAAAAGAAACTTAGGCTTAAATTAGATACGCCTACCTTACAAGTTGAACCCAAACGCATTGTTTTAAATGCAGGAATTTTAGTATCAGAAAGCGGATCCAAATGAACACCCCTCATTGCCCACGTTGCCAATCAGAAAATACCTACCAAGATCAATGGCTTTTTGTGTGCCCAGATTGTGCCCATGAATGGACAGAACAGTCTTCTGAAAATGAAGACACTTTAGTTGTAAAAGACGCCTATGGAACCCCTTTATCAGACGGTGACTCAGTAACACTTATTAAAGATTTAAAACTTAAAGGCTCGACATCCGTGTTAAAAGTAGGCACCAAAGTAAAGCATATAAAACTAGTAGACAGTGACCACAATATCGATTGCTCGCTACCTGGAATGGGTGCTCTTTCATTAAAATCAGAATTTGTTAAAAAAAGCATATAAAGGAGTTTGTCATGCCCAGCCTATTTGATCCGCTTCAACTTGGAGCCCTAACCCTCCCTAATCGTATTATCATGTCGCCCTTAACCCGATGCCGCTCGGGGCAAGATCGCGTTCCCAAAGAACTCATGAAAACCTATTACACCCAACGTGCCAGTGCTGGGCTTATTGTAACCGAAGCCACCGCCATTTCGCCGCAAGGCGTGGGTTATCCTAACACCCCTGGCATTTGGTCAAACGAGCAAGTAAACGCCTGGCGCAGCATTACCGATTCGGTTCACAACGCCGGAGGACGTATTGTGCTTCAACTGTGGCATGTGGGCCGCATATCGCATTCATCGTATTTAAATGGCCAGTTACCAGTAGCCCCCAGCGCCATTGCCCCAGCCGGCCATGTAAGTCTGGTTCGGCCCATTCAACCCTATGAAACCCCCAAAGCCTTAAGCAAACCCGAGATAAAGGCGATTCAAGCCGACTACAAAAAAGCGGCCCAAAACGCCAAAGAGGCCGGCTTCGACGGAGTCGAGATTCATGGCGCCAACGGCTATTTACCCGATCTATTTTTAGAAAGCAAAACCAATCTTCGTAATGACGAATATGGTGGAACTATACCCAACAGAGCTCGATTTATGTTAGAAATCACCCAAGACGTAATGGAGGTATGGGGTGCCGACCAAGTGGGTATGCATTTGTCGCCACGGGGCAAGGCCAGCGATATTGCCGATGATACCCCTCAAGAAACCTTTGGATACGTGGCCCAAGAACTAGGCAAACTGAAACTTGCCTTTTTATTTTTAAGAGACAAGCAAGAAAACGGATGGCTAACCCCTTATTTAAAACAGCAGTTTGGCGGCCCTGTTATTTCAAACGATAGCATTCCAACCACACCCGCTGAAGCGGAGCAGTTGCTAAACACGGTAGATGCGGTCGCTTTTGGCCGCTTGTTTATCTCTAACCCTGATTTAGTCGCTCGTATCCAACATGGGCATCCGCTCACCGAGGCTGACCCAGCCACCTTCTATGCCCCCGGTGAAATCGGTTACACCAACTATCCGGTGTATGCGGGGTAACTGACTTGCCCCATATTTTAAACGAAAAAGGCCTAGACGATTAAGGCTATTGGTCTTTACCCTGAAATAAGGACCTTCCTACAAACGATAAACCTTTGTAAATTCCATACACTAAAGCTAAACAAATGACCACAAAAGCCGAACGAAATACAATTTTTACGCCAAAAAGCTTCTTCTTAAAATCTTCATCCAGAAGCTCTTTAACAATAGACTCTTGGGTTTTTACCTTGGGCAAACTCAACACAAAATCATCTCTATCCGTTACAACCAAGTCTAAAGTCATTTTCGACCCCTTTTGGGCACTGCTAGAAACCACATAAGCATCGGGGCTATTATCCAATAGCTTATTCACACTCTTTTCAAGCGAATCCATATCCCCATCTTTTAAGGCATACTCAGCCACATTACTGATATACAAGGTATCTACACTAATTCCAAACGCTCTCAAATTCGAATTAAATTTAGAAACCCCTTTCTTCGGATCGGTCCAATCTAAAGATACAACCCTAAAACGATCTGAGGTCAACAAAGCCACCATCTTTTCAAATTGGGTATCCGAAGCCAACCACGAATAAGAACCTGTTTGAGCCTCTTTTAATTTTGTACTCATTAACTTGCCATAAGGGGTATCTGGGGAACACAGCCGATCTCCTGCTATCATCCGCTCTATTACTTCAACAACATCGTGTCGGGTGCATACTAATCTATTTTGCCCATTGTTTGAGTACTTTTTTAAAAACCTACCCAAGTCGTTCCATTTTTTAATAGCTTCATCACTCACCTCTGTAAGAAAAACATACTGAATTTTTTTATCCAAATCATTTTGAAGCCTTGCCGACACAAGATCTAAAAAACTAAATCCGCCAACACCTACAATGGCATTGCCTACCACAGGTTTTTGTGACAACAGCTTTAACACTCCATCCCATCCCAATTCATTCGAAAAATAGAACATTTTATACAACCCATCAAAACCTGTTGCCCTCAGTGAAGAATACTTCATAGTCACTGGAAGGGTCATAGGCGCTGAAGTAGCTTGCAAATCAGATATTTCACTTAAATCCACATTCATCGAAATCGTCTTTTTCATATTATTATTCATCCTTTTATATTAAAAATATAGTTAAAAATAATCATAAAAAAATATATAGTAACCTCTAAATTTAATCAACTTTGAAAAATCAGGCGAAGGCAGGATAATAAATAAAGGAGAGATTTGCTGTGAACGACTCGTTTTTAACCTTTGTTCAAGAACAATTTTCATTTTTAGGACCCATCCGCATCAAAAAAATGTTTGGCGGAGCCGGCATTTATTGCAACGACCTCATTTTTGGCATTATCGTCGATGACGCAGTATACCTAAAAGCCGATGCCTCCACGAAAAATGAGTTTGAAGCCTTAGGGATGGAACCTTTTAGCTACGAAGCCAAAGGAAACAAAAAAGTGTCGATGTCGTATTACCACATTCCAGAAGATTATTTAGAAGACCCCTCAGAACTTGCCATCTGGGCCCATAAGGCACTAGACGCCGCGGTGAGGGGGACAACGAAAAAAAAAAAAAAAAAAAAAAAAAACCCAAAACAACCAGGGACATAAAAAAACCTCTCTTCCTTAAAAAAACAAAAATATACACAAAACCTTAATTTTAAAAAAATA
>Ga0172373_10002920_pt1 | contig 25615 bp, 22 predicted proteins | sample Lak10m_2_FD_114546 | JGI IMG/M metagenome (GOLD analysis project Ga0172373, IMG submission 114546) | Freshwater microbial communities from Kabuno Bay, South-Kivu, Congo - kab_092012_10m | ecosystem: Environmental > Aquatic > Freshwater > Lake | place: Democratic Republic of the Congo...
CACCGAACACCGAACACCGAACACCGAACAACTGACAACTGCCCACCGAACACTACCCAATCATCGCACGCCGAACCTCACAAATCAGCCGCGGCAGATACACCCGCTGACTAAAGAATGGCTCGTCCGGACTGAAACCCGTCAGTCCATACGCCACGTCAGAAAAATCCTGCAGACAGATCGCCCAGCCCTCCACCGGTGCCCAGCCAAATACCAGCTCAACCTCAGTTCCCTCGCGCCGCACAGAAACCCACCGAGTATACTCGTCTGAAAAATCAAACGGCAGAAACACCTGCCCCCCGTCTGACAGTCGCAGTAACTGCTGCAGCCAGCCCCGCAGCAGTTGCTGCAGACCAGACTGTACAGCAATTTCCCCGCACAAAGTCCCGGGATTCTCTGCCGAAATTGACTCCGTATCCGTCCGGGCTGTATCCGACAGCCCCAGATAGTAACATTCCCCCACGCGGGATTCCGCACCCAGACATACTTCGATCTGATTGTGAGGATTTGCTGCGACCGTTAGCTTCCACATCCGCCTGCTCTGATTTTTCTGACAACCCCAAACACAAATGAACCACCTGACTGGAAACTGATATGGTACGAGTTTTGTGCACTGCGTTAAATGGTGAATCCGGCCCCCATTTCGGAATGCTGCAGGATGCCGGACATGAATGCCTCGTCGTCGACCGCAAGCTGAACCTCTGGGACACCTCAGTCCTCGTCAATGCCGTCAAAGACTTTGACGCCATTATCGCAGGTTCCGAACCGTGGCCGGCAGAAGTCGTTGCTGCAGTGCCTCGCGTCCGAGCTCTGGTGCGGGCCGGGGTCGGATTTGATGCGATCCACCTGCCCTCCTGCGACGAACGCAAAGTCGTCGTCGCCACCACCCCCGGCTGCAATCACCATTCCGTTGCCGAACACACGATCGCTATGCTGATGGCTGTAGGACGTGGCTTCCCCGCTCTCGATCAGGAAGTTCGCCGCGGCGAATGGAATCGAAACCCGGCACCACGGATCTGGGGACGTAAACTCGGACTCGTCGGACTCGGACGCATCGGACAGGCAACCGCCATTCGCGCCCTCGGACTGGGCATGCAGGTCATCGCCTATGACCCGTTCCCGCCCGCCGCCTTTGCTGCACAGCACGGTATCCCACTCGTTCCACTCGAACAGCTGATCTCCGAATCCGACATCATCTCGCTGCACCTGCCCGCAACGGCTCAGACCCGTCACATGATCAACGATGACTCCATCGCCCGCATGAAACCCGGAGTCATCATCATCAATACAGCTCGCGGACCGCTGATTGATGAACCCGCACTCATTCGCGGACTGCAGTCGGGAAAAATCCGCGGCGCCGGACTCGACGTCTTCGAAACCGAACCACTGCCGCTCACCAGTCCGCTTATCAGTATGCCCAACGTCATGCTGGCCGGTCACGTCGCAGGACTTGATAACGAATCCCATGATGCCACATGGGCACTGGCTGCAGACATCATCCTGCGACTGCTCCGCGGTGAATGGCCCGCCGAATGCATCCAAAATCTAAAAGGAACATCCGGCTGGACATGGTGAGCAGGATTTAGCGGGAGCGGTCCTCGGAGATCGCTCCCGCTTCCCGCGTCCCCACACTGTACTCCATCGGTACACGCTGCAACGCCGTATCCGGAAGGATAAACACCCCGTCCACAATCGACTGATCCTCCTGCAGTACCTCCGGCTGCTGACACCCCGCCAGCACTCGCACCGCAAATATCTCCTGCACTCCCTCGTCAAACTTCACCCACCCCAGCAGTTCACCAGTCTCCAGATCCACTGCCGCCACTCCACAAATCCGCTCCCGACCCGGTGCCGTAATCGGAATCCCGCTGAACAAAGCGGATTCACGTACCTGAGACAAACCCACAAACGCCACTCGACCGCAGAAATCAAGACCGCGAGTAAATCCGGGAAGAGCTGCTGCTGCCTCATAACGACCGCTCGCGATATCAACCGCTCCCAGAGTCCCCGTTCCCGATTCCAGCAGCCACAGTCGATCCCGATACCAGCGAGGTGAATGCGGCATCGACAAACCGCCAGCAACAACCTCGCCGGCAGCCACGTCCAGCAACAGACCACCGTCCTTCTTGCCCGGACGCCAGCCACCCGCTGTGTCCGACCGCCCCAAAGCCGTCACATAGCGAATCTCCCCGTCACGCAGCCCCAGACCATTCAGATGACAACGGTCTTCAGGAGCCAGTGCACTGATAAATGACGGCTGCCACCGCGGCTCAAAACTGTGCACCGAACTTCGCACCGCCAGACAGGAAAACAAAGTATTCACAAACCACAGCTCGTCACCCACCCACTCCATCTCGTGAATCTGTATGTTTCCCGTCACATGCGATAAACGCTGCACATAACAGCGATCACAGCTGTCGGCGGCTCCCGCAAAGACCGCCGCCGCCTCGTTGGCATGGAATTCCACGATGGAATTTCGAGTTCCCACAGCCAGCTGAGGTCCCCGCAGGGCCAGCCCCATAGGCTTGGGAAAGCCACAGAAATGCGTATTCAAATGACCCGCATTCGATCGCAGCAAAACCAGCTTGCCCGCCTGATACGTAGTCACCGCCAGCGAAATCCGCAGCCGCTGCAGCAAGGCCGGAAATGAAGCCGTATGCACACTGCCCAACTGAATTTGATTATCTGCCGCTTCCGCTGCAGGATCACCCGAAGCCATCTCTGCACTCTCTGAAAACCCCTGAATCCATCCGCAAACACCGCCAACCGCCAAATCAGCGGCCAAACCCCAGTCCAAATCCGCTCAAACCAATCCTCGCCCGCAGCAGCTCGCACGCACCAAAAAAATCCCCGCCAGCCACCGGGTTTGTTGCTTTTTCCCTCAACGCTGACGCAATCACTCAAATCCGCAAAATCCATCAGGTCCAGCATTCACTAACGAACTCTTGCCCCGATTCTGACTCTTCCTGTTGAACGCTGTTCCGCAGCTCGGCAAACTTTTTGCTGTGGGTTTCCCCTTATACTTACAGTATTTCCAGTGCACTCCGCTCCTGCCGTCTGCAGCCCTCGACACGGTCTGCATCCGACGCTCCCCGGCTCCGCTGCGGCAGGCAGATTCACTCTGTCTTTCACCAACACCCCTCACAGATTTCCATCTGCAAAACAACGAATTACCGATTCGGATGCAATCAGCTCGAAAGGTCTGACATGGCCGCTTTTCAACTCCGCCAACTGTTCTCACGGTTTTCGAATCAGCCCCGAAACTTCCGTACCTCCGGTCGTCTGCGGCGCCGCTCAAACAGTCAGACAACATCGACACTGCCAAATGCCGTGCAGTCGCTGGAAACTCGCATCCTGCCGGCCACCATCACCGTCACGTCGCTGGATGACAACCTCAATGCCGACGGCTTCATCACCCTCCGCGAAGCCATACAGGCTGCCAACACAAATAAAGCGGTGGATGGATCCGTGGCCGGCAGCGTTGGCGAAGACACCATTGTCTTTGCACCAGGGCTGGACACTTCCGCCGGACTCATCGCCAGCCTCGCTATGTCCGGTGAACAGTTCACAATCTCTGAATCCCTGAAAATCACAGGTAACGGATCGCTGAAGACAGTCATCGATGCCAGCAGCAGCTCTCGCATCTTCTTCGTCAGTTCCGGCAGCCTGACACTTGAAAAACTGACCCTGCAAAACGGCAACCTTGGCGCTGATTCCGGTGCAGGCGATCTGCGAAATTCGGGCGCGGCAATCCTGCTCGCGTCCAGTGGCACCCTCACCATCAACGACTGTCGGATTCAGGAAAATACCACAGCCGGCGCATTCTCCTCCGGCGGTGCCGTAGCCTCCGTATCTGGCGCTGTCACCATCACCAGCAGCCTGTTCCGCAACAACACCACAACAGGTAACTCTTCCCAGGGCGGTGCAGTCTTCTCCGCCAGCGGCGCCCTCCAGATCAGCGGTTCCTCGTTCATCCAAAACTCAACCAACGGTGCCTCATCTGGTGGCGGAGCCGTGGCTGTCGGCACTGCCGGTCTGACGATCACAGATTCGCTTTTCAACGAGAACTTCACCCAGAATACCGCCTCGCCCGGCGGCGCTGTCCTGAACAGTTCCGGCAGCGTTGCCATCACCGCCAGCGCGTTTCAAGGCAACACCACGGCCACCGCTGACTCCGGTGGCGGTGCCATCTTCTCAAAGACCGGCCCACTCCTGATTGACTCCACATGGCTCCACGAAAACCAAACCCAGGCCGATAACTCGCCAGGGTCAGCCGTCGCCACGGAATCCGCGCCCGTCACACTTCGTCGTTCCACATTCGCTGACAACTTCACAGCAGGCACGTTCTCAGGCGGTGCACTTGCCACGTTGTCCGGCTCCATCGTCGCGTCTCAGGTCACGTTCTCCGGAAATGCCACGCTCGGCACCGGCTCCACCGGCGCTGCCATTCACACAGAAGGCGGCCAGGTCACCCTTAGCCAAAGCACACTGACTCGTAATATCGCCGGACGTAACGCTCAGGCTGCAATTTCCGGCGGAGCAATCTTCGCCACCGGAACCAGCCTCACAATAGAAAACTCCATCATCGCCGATAACCAGGCGCCCGGCACCGGCTCAGATATCTCCTTCACCGCCGCCACCGGAAAAACACTGACCGTAAAATCCAGTCTCATCGGACGCAGCGACGGCACTGCCCTGACACCAACATCCGGCACAACACCCGATAATCTGGGCAACCTGATCGGCGGATCCACAGCCGCTGCCGCTATCGCCCCCCAGCTCTCCGCTCTGCTGCAGTTCGGCGGACAAGTGCCCGTCCACCTGCCGCTGGCCAACAGCCCGGTCATTGACCGGGGCAGCAATGCTCTCGCAGTCGATCGCACTAAATCCAATGAACTTCTCACCACAGACCAGCGCGGCAACTCACTCACAAAACGCGTCGTCGGCAGCAGCGTAGACATGGGGGCCACAGAACTGTTCAGTTTGACCTCGCCACTCATCGTAACCGTCGCCACAGACGAGTTTGACGGCAACATCTCCGCTGCAGACCTGTCTCTCCGCGAAGCAATCACCCTCGCCAACGCCACAGCGGGCACCAGCACCATCACCTTCGCAGCAGCGATCAACGGAACAGAAATTGACCTGACGCTCGGCCAGATCACCATCAGCAATTCTCTGATTATCACCGGCAACGGTGCCGCGAAGACCATCGTTGATGCACAACTCGCCTCTCGCCTCTTCGATATCACCGAATCCGCTGCAACCGTCAGCATCAGTGGCATGACACTGAAAAACGGACGCACAACAGGTAACGGGCACCTGTTCAGTGATGATCGCTTCCACGGAGCCGGCATCCGCTCACGCGCCACCGGCAGCCTGACCATCGCCGACAGCACACTCTCAGGGCACACAACTGCCGGCAGCTATGCTGGCGGGGCCGCCATTTCTGCTCAAAAAGGCAAGCTGATCATCACCGGCAGTACTCTGTCCGGAAACACCACAAATGGCGGAGAAAGTGACGGCGGCGCCATCAGTATCAGACTGGCAGACCTCGAAATTGCCGACAGCACCATCTCTGGTAACTCCACAAAAGGCAACTGGAGCTACGGCGGGGCCATCTACGCAGAAGGACAGGTCCTCACCGTCACACGCAGCACGCTTTCCGGCAATCAGACAACCGGTATCGGGGCTGTCGGTGGAGCTGTCGGCTTCTATGACTCAACAGGCACCGGTCAGCTGCTGATCAGCCGCAGCACAGTCTCCGGAAACAGCACGACAGGGCGCTGGGCTCACGGCGGTGGCATCTACGCCAGCTTTGCCAAAGTCGTTCTTTCACAATCAACGGTCTCCGGCAATTCTGTCAGCGGCACTGAAGCGGAAGGTGGAGGCCTGTTCGTTTCCGGGTTCTCCAATGAAGCAAATGCCGGAACCCAGACAGTCATCAGCCAAAGTACCATCACACTCAACAAATCAGTCAAGAGTGGCGGTGGCGGCATCCGCGGCGGCAACGAGTTGCTGGTCCGTAACAGCATTGTCGCCGGAAACACCGATAAAGATGTGGCTTCCGATATTCTGCCCTCACAGTTCGGAATGCAGGTCGCATTCAGCCTCATCGGTCGCAGTGAAGGCACATCCCTGACGCCCTCAGCTGCTCCCGACACTAATGGCAACCTCATCGGGGGTATCACCGCAGCCACGGCAATCAACCCAAAACTTGGCCCGCTGCAAATCAATGGCGGCCTCACCATGACTCACGCATTGTTGTCCGGCAGCCCCGCCATTGATCGCGGCAGCCTCGCACTCGCAGTCGATGAAACGGTCGCAGGAAAACCGGCACTCACCAATGATCAGCGCGGCGGACGGTTCATGCGAGTCCTGGACGGTGACCACGTCGGTACACCTCCCGCTGTTGTCGATCTGGGTTCCGCTGAGTTTGCCGGTATCAGACTGATCTTCCCTGCCCCAAATGCCTTCACCCTGAAGCCAACCTTCACATGGAACGCGTTCGCCGGAGCTGTCAAATACCAGGTTCAAATCAATAACGTGACGACAGGTGTTGCGAAATTCCGCGAAGCCACCGTCACAGGCACTTCATACACACCGTCAGCGGATATGGCACTCGGTGAATACAATGTCTGGATCAGACCCGTGTTCACAGGTGATGTCGCAGGCAACTGGAGCAGCACGCAAACCGTCTTTCTGCTGCCGACGGTCACCTGGACCGTGATGCCCCGCACTCAGCTGATCTCCAAACCCACACTCACATGGAATAATCTGAAAGGCGCCGTCAAATACGACATCTGGGGCGACAACTTCTCGGCCGGTATCAATCAGGCTTTCCGCCTTGTCGTCAACGGAGCCACCGGTGCCACTACCAGCTGGACGCCGCCAACTGATCTTGCAATGGGCAAACATCGCTTCTGGATCCGCGGTATTGATGCCAAAGGCAATGCCGGTAAATGGTCGGTGCTATACGAAGCACTCGTCGTCACTCAGGTCAAACCAACCGGACCTGCACTCTCCACCTTCGATGCCACACCAACATTTACCTGGAACGCCGTTCCCGGAGCCGCCAGTTACCAGCTCTTCCTCAGAAACCAGGCTAACAACACGATGGTCCTCGACGGACTGTCAGTGGCCTCCAATACCTTCACGCCAGCCACTGACATCCCCGCCGGCAACTACAAATGGTGGGTGCTGGCAGTCAGCTCAGCTCAGGCAGGCAGCATTCGCAGCGGTGGTGCAGAACTGCGCGACCTAAACATCGGCGGACAGCCCACAATCACCTCGCCTGTCGCCGGTACCACCGCAGCCGCCAAACCAACCATCACGTGGCAGGCTGTCGATGGAGCAGCCTCTTACATTGTCTTCATGAATCGCACTTCCACCCCCACGAGCAATGTGCTCAACATTTCCGGCATTACCACCACCAGTTTCACCCCGGCAAATCCCATCGCTGCAGGTGACTACCGACTCTGGCTGCGAGCAGTCGATGCCAATGGAAAACTGTCAAACTGGAGCACCGAAGTCAACTTCAAAATCGCTGCCGAAAATTCGCCGACAGCCAAAGACGTATCTTTGCTGGCAGCCATACCAGCACAGCTGCTGCCCCACAGCCTCCTGCAATCGCCCGCTCAAACACATCAGCAGCCTGTCACAGCCACAGCCACAGCCACAGCTACGGCTACGGCTACGGCTACAGCAGTTCCCAAGACTGCGAGCATACCTGACACAGACACGCCACTGCTGGATCTTGTCATGGCAGAATGGCCGCAATTGTCATCGCCTACAGAAACCCCGCTGCCAATTCAAAATGACAAACAACTGGGCAATCCGGAAGCCTGAAAAGCAAAGCGAGCAGCACCAAACTATTTGCTGAATCGCACAACGCCGTCCACCAGCACCGTCTTTACAACTGCCGGTAAGGTCTGGCCGTGAAAAGGAGTATTTCTGCTGCGCGAAGCAAAATTGCCTGCATCCACGGTCCACTCAGCCTCAGGATCAATCAGAGTAATGTCTGCGGCCTGACCCGCACCTAATGTTCCACAGGGCAGCCCCATGACCTCAGCCGGACCCTTTGTCAGTCTGGCAATCAGCTGCAGCCATGTCAGATGCCCCGGACGAATCAGCGCCTGCACACAGACACTTAATGCCGTCTCCAGGCCGCAAATCCCAAATGGTGCCTGATCCAGCTCGACCTGCTTCTTCTCCTGCGCACGCGGCTGGTGATCAGCAGAAATTGCACTGATCGTGCCGTCTCGCAGACCACCGATCAGCGCATCCACATGCTCACGTGACCGCAGCGGTGGATTGCACTTGTACATCGGATCAAACCGCTCCATCACCTCGTCAGTCAGCAGCAGATGATGCGGCGCCACATCACAGGTAATCGCCGTCCCGGCCGCCCGCGCCTGCCTGATCCGAGATACGGAATCTCGAGTACTCACGCACATCAAATGCACTCGACCACCAGTCAACTCAGCCAGTGCAATGTCCCGACCAGTCATGATGTCCTGCGCCGCAGCCGGGATACCCCTGAGGCCCAGTCGAGTCGACTGAAAACCCTCGTGCATCACTCCCTGCTCGGCCAGCTCCGGCACCATCGCAAAATGCAGCACAGGGCGACGGAACATACGAGTATACTCAAGGGCACGCCGCATCACCTCAGCATTCGCCACAGGATGCATCGCATCCGAAAAACCTGCTGCACCACCCTGCACCAGCTGGCCAATCTCCGCCAGCTCTTCACCCTTGTGCTGCTTGGTCACGGCCCCCAGCGGATACACGCGACACTGCCGAGCTCGCTCCGCCTGCAATCGAATAAACTCGGCCGCAGAACGATTGTCAACCACTGGACTGGCGTCAGACTGAGCACAAATGGAGGTGAAGCCACCAGCCAGAGCTGCCGCAGTACCCGTCAAAACACATTCGTCCTCTTCACACCCCGGCTCACGCAAGGAAACATGCAGGTCCACAAAACCAGGACACACCAGCAACCCGGCAGCATCCAGCACAGGTGCACCCGGTGACGCGTCGGCAGGCATCGTCCCTGGAGACACCACAGCCGCAATACGACCACCCCGAATCCAGATATCCGCCAGCCCGTCAAACTCTGATCCCGGATCCAGCACTCGACCACCGCGAATCCAACTCTCACTCACGCTGCACCTCCGCTTCCTGCAAGACGCTCACGTGCCAGCAACGACAAACACGCCATGCGAATCAACAGACCATTTGAAACCTGGTCGAGAATCACTGAATTGGGACCATCCGCAACATCCGGAGTCAGCTCGACACCACGATTGATCGGCCCCGGCGCCAAAACCAGCAAATCCTTTCGCGCCCTGCGAATTCGCTCCGCATTCATCCCAAACAATTCAGCATACTCAGCAATCGAAGGGAAAAATGCCCCCCGCTGACGCTCAAACTGAACCCTCAACAGATTTACACAATCCACCTCAGGCAGAATCTCATCCAGATTCCACGCAACCTCCACTCCCAGTTGACGAATCTCAGAAGGCACCAGCGTCGAAGGACCGCAAACTATCACTCGCGCACCCAGCTTCACCAAACCATGAATGTTCGATCGAGCCACCCGGCTGTGGCGAATGTCGCCCACCAGCGCCACAGTCAAACCGGCAATCCGCCCGCGATGCCGACGTATCGTGTAAATGTCCAGCAAACCCTGCGTCGGATGTTCATGAGTCCCGTCACCCGCATTCAACACCCCTGCACGCAGATGACGCGACAGCAGATGCGGTGCCCCCGGAGTCTTATGGCGGCAAACCACCAAATCCACACCCATCGCCTCAATCGTCAGCGCTGTGTCAATAAAGGTCTCACCCTTCGACAAACTGCTGGAACTGGCAGAAAAATCCACCGTGTCGGCACCCAGACGACGAGCAGCCAGGCTGAAACTGGTTCGAGTCCTGGTGGAATTCTCGAAGAACAAATTGGCTACGACCAGACCCTTCAAAGTAGTTAGTCGCTCAGAGCCCCTCGCAGTCGCCCGCTCAAGCTCCTCCGCCAAATCCAAAACCGTCGTCAGTTGAGCAGCAGAAAGCCGCTCCAAACCCAACAGATGCCGCTCACCCCACGGACCACTGAGAGGAAGTTCCGATAATTGCATCGCCCTCAGACCGCTCCTTTCAACCGACACTTCTGCTTTCAACACTCCTGCTGCCGACTCGTCAACTGACCGATGCCGACCTTCGCCAGTCGCAGCATAGCCTGCAGTTGAGTTTCATCAAACGGCTGCCCCTCAGCCGTACCCTGAACCTCAATAAAGCGACCACGCCCCGTCATCACCACATTCATGTCCACTTCCGCCGTGCTGTCCTCAGAATAGTCCAGATCAAGCACCGGCACACCAGCCACCACCCCCACACTGATCGCCGCAACCGAATCCAGCAGTATCGCCTGACCACCGACACCCAAACCGCCTGGAAACACCGCCCTGACCGCATCCTGCAATGCAATGTACCCACCAGTAATGCTGGTGGTTCTGGTCCCACCGTCAGCCTGCAATACATCACAGTCCACCGTGATCGTATAATCACCCAGCGCCGCAAAATCCACCACCGCTCGCAGACTGCGACCAATCAAACGCTGTATCTCTGTCGTCCGGCCATCCACCTTGCTGCGCTCACGCTGCTTCCTGGGACTGGTACTCCCGGGCAGCATCGAATACTCACCAGTGACCCACCCCTGAACTGCCACAGCAGGGTCACGAGGACGCCGCCAGGGTGGCACACCCTTCTCAACACTGGCAGTACACAACACCATCGTGTTGCCTGACTCAATCAGAACACTGGCCTGAGCAGTCCTGACGAAACCCCGCTGAATCTTCAGCAACCGCAGCTGATCCGACGCTCGACCATCATGACGCTGCATGTTCGGATCCCACACCTGCGGAACGCGGGCGACTGACCAGAACCAGACTGGCCACATGAAACAACACCGGAGTCAGCACGATGTCACCAGCCAGCGTGCCACGAGCAAAGGGCAGGCCGTTGATCAGACACTGCAGCAAACCCTGAACCGTCTGAGCATACAGATACTGACCGTTCAGCGGCATACACCACACGCCCACATTGCTGACCACGAAGAACAGCACAGCCGAAATCACCCCGGCCAGCAACGATCGAAAGACAGTCTGCGGCTGCAGCCAGTATCCCGCCAGCAAAACCAGCAGATAAGCACCGTAATCAAATGCCATCGAACCGTAAAAACCATAGCCCGTACGCCAGTGCAGGGCTGCGTCCGAGACCAGTCGAGTCGCCAGGACTGTCAACACGGCCAGCCACACAGGCCTGACCCGCGCACCGCAGAAAACTGCCAGAGCCCCCATGAGAGACAAATTCTCAAGCGGCAGCTCCGACAGCCGCAGCAACACACATAACACCGCCACGGCAATCACAAACAGATTTGTCACTTTTGTTCCCATCACTGAGTTCCTCCGGCCGCACCGCGCCGCAATCGATCGTTCAACGCGACCCCCAGACCAACGTCCCGAAATTGTCTCGCGATAATAACGTCCAGACCGGCAGAGTCGAGATCCCGGAGGGCTGCAAAAAAACCGGCCGCACAAATTTCAGGAATTCCCTCGCTGCAAAGCCGGAAAATTCGGTCAAAACCGGGAATTTCCAGCTCAGGACCCCACGTCAGCAGCCCGCTCCGCAATCCCGGACTCGGGACCGCCCGCTCCGCTGCAGCTATCAGCCGCAACGGTGTTCGCGGAGCATAATGACGGCTCAGCATTCCCGGAGCCGGCTGAGCAGCGTCGTCCAGACCAGCGTCAGCCCGCGCCGTCTCATACTCACCAACCAGCTCCCGCAGACGCTCCGGACCCACACCGCCCGGTCGCAACAACACCGGAACATCTCCCATCAGCGACACAACCGTCGATTCCACTCCCACCCTGCACGGACCGCCGTCCAGTACATAATCCACTCGCTCACCCAAACCCTCCAGCACATGCGACGCTGTCGTAGGACTGATCCCGCCAAACGGATTGGCACTGGGAGCCGCCAGAGGACAGCCACACGTGCGCAGCAGCTGCTGAGCCATCGGGTGCGCCGGTACGCGGACACCCACACCAGGCAGCCCGGATGTCACCAGATCGGGCACACAATCGGCCTTCGGCAGCACCAGTGTCAATGGCCCAGGCCAGCAGGCTTCCGCCAGCCGCAAGGCAAGTGCGGGCACATGAGCCACCACGCGTGATAATTCAGACACGTCCGCCAGATGCACAATCAGAGGATCAAAGGTCGGCCGATCCTTGGCCGCAAACACCTTTGCCACAGCACGAACGTCCAGAGCATTTGCAGCGAGCCCATAAACCGTTTCCGTGGGCATTCCCACCAGCCCGCCGGCTCGCAGAACTTCGGCTGCCCGCAATATGTCGGTGCCCGCCGCTGCAGAGACCGCCGAGACCGATCCGTGGGGCCCAACACTGCCCGATTGAGACTGCATGACCACAACTCCAGCAGCTCAGTCGACAAATACTGCGATACAACTCACGTTGTCACGCGAACCTGCACCAAGAGCAGCAGCGACCAGCGTTTCACAGGCCTTCTGAGGATCCTGGGCCGCCTTCAGCAGCCGAGCAATCTCGCTGTCCTTCAACCCGTCGTTCAGGCCGTCACTGCACAACAGAAAACGATCGCCAGCCTTTGGAGATAATTCGGCAACCAGTGCGCCCGATGCTCCGTCCCTGCAGCCCAGATACTTGTACAAAACATTCTTGTAACGATGAGTCTTGGCTTCCTCAGCACTGATTGTGCCCGAATCCAGCAACGCCTGAGTAATCGAGTGATCGGTCGTCAACTGCCGCAACGCATTGCCACGCAGTTCGTAACAGCGACTGTCACCAACACCCACAGCGTAAAATGCTGCGCCCACACGCAACAGCATGACCACCGTCGTGCCCATACTGCGAGCAGACAAGTCCACTTCGCTCAGGGCGATGATCTCTGAGTTTGCCGACGAAATTGCCCGGTCCAGAACATCACGCACCGCAGAGGCCGAGGCCGACTGAAAATCGAGACGCTGCTCAAGATACCGCGGTATCAGCTCTACTGCCAGGGCACTGGCCTTCTCACCAGCACTCTGACCGCCCATGCCATCCGCCACAATGAACAAACGCTGACGCCCGTCGACGTAGCAGCTGTCCTCGTTGTTCTCACGATAGTTGCCGGTCACGCTGAGATGACCCGTGCGAATGGATACCATGGAGCAGATCAATTACCTGTTTCTGGCCAGAACCCGGAACACTGACACCCTGCCTAAATTCTCTACAAAATTCACAAAAAGACAACTCAAACGCCCGGTTTCACTGTGAAAAGTCGGGATTTGTGGTGCCTCTCAAAGCACCACTCCACCACCGCAAATCGTCTCCACCACATTCGTCAAACCCAGCGTCGTCGCAGAAATCAACAACTCCCCAGCCTCAAAACCAGCCGAGGCACCCAGCATCCGACCCTGACCCTCCACCAGCCGATAAACCCGGTCCTTACCCGGAGGAAACTGAGTCGCATAACAGCGAATCGACCGTATTTTCTGCTCAATCGTCCCAGAAATGTCCGCCACAAATGCACCCCCGCCAGCCGGATGCTGCAGCGTCTGCAAACCCAGCGGATACCACAGCTGCTTCTGCACCCGATGCACAGGCAGCCCGTCAAAATACTCGTCCCACTTCGACAGACGACTGTAAAACACGGCCGCATCCGTAATCTGCATCGCCTGCCAGTGATCCGGAGACGCCATCGGAGTCCGATCCGCTATCCCCAGCACCAGCCTCGGCCTCCAGCGACGAAACACCTTCGCCAAAGCAACCCTCGCTTCAAATCCATCAAACAGCCGACGATTGGGCAATGTCAACGTCTCGCGATAATGCACTCCCAATTCACGAGCAGCCGCAGCAGCCTCGGCCAGACGCACCTCCGGACCAGGACTCAGCGGAGTCGGCTCCCCGTCCGTCAGATCCACAATCCCCACTCGATAACCCTGCTGCACCATCCGCGCTAAAGTTCCGCCACAGCCGATCTCCACATCATCCGGATGCGCTCCCACCGCAATCACGTCCAGTGCATCCGACATCACTGCCACACTCCTCGGACCTCACCCCGTGACTCCAGTCAGACCACCCCCAGTGCCAGCAAAACTACAGCGCAGTGGCACTCACAGGATCCCACTTCGCCGTGTTTTGATCCACAGGCACCACAAACAACTCAACTCGACGGTTACGCTGACGAGCTGTGTCAGTCGCCGATCGCTCCAGCGGATGAAATTCACTGTAACCCATCGCCGCCACCCGCTCCGGCTGCACTCCCAGACGCATCAGCTCAAGTATCACCGCGTCTGCACGGTCCGTTGAAAGATGCCAGTTCGTCGGATGCTTCAATGCTGTCTCAGGACGCACTATCAGCTGATCATCAGTGTGCCCCACCACCAGTACCTTCATTCCCTGAGCAGCACCGGTATTCACACTCGACGCAAACTCCTTCAGTGTCGGACCTGCCTCAGGACGTATCACGTCACTGCCCAAATCAAACAAAATGTCGCTGCGAAACTTGTTCAGACCCGTCGCAGGATCATACTGAAATCCGTCCGCCGAAAGCCCCGCACCTGCCTGATCCGTTACCGAATCTCCAAACGCCTGAGCAACCCGGTCCGATAACAGCCCCTCACGCTCCGCTGCCAGATTATTCAGACGCTCACCCATCGTGCCAAGCTGCGACTGAGTCTCTGCAAGCTGATTCAGCAAGGCCTGGTTCTCAGACGTCAGACCACGCGACATCTGCTCCAGCTGCTGGTTCTGAACGTACAGATCCCGAGCCTGTCGCTGAGCCGCCGTCAGCTCGTCTCCACCCTTGCCCAGGCAACAACCTGCTGACACCAATGCCAACAGGGACATTCCCAGCAAACCACTCTGATTCAGTCTGACCGCCATACCTGTCTTCCTGACTTACCACGACCGAATTATCCGACAGAAGAAAAAGCCCCCTGCCGCAAACATCACCCGGTCCGGTCCGCCCCCCAGAGTAATCCCGGGCGGTTTTCTCAGTGAAGACACCTTTACCACTTTTTGAACCAATCCAGCACTCACCACCACACAGCCAGTCAACACGCCCCCCGTTCAGGCAGTTTCTGCCGCTGCTCCGGCAGTTTCTGCCGCTCATTCCACCTACAAATAATGAACAAAAGTTCAGTATCAGCCACGAGATCGGCGCAGCACAAACAGCCACAAACAGCCACAAACAAACCCCGACACGCCACTAATCCAGAGCCGGAAGCCCCACACGCTGACAATGCGGCAACAAACCACAGCCCAAACACTGCGGACGACGGGCCACACAGGTGCGACGACCATGGTGAATCAGACGGTGTGAAAAATTGATCCACTCCGCCTGCGGCACTAATGCCATCAGCTCACGCTCAATAATCTCTGGATTCTGCGAATTCACCAAACCCAGCAAGTTGGTCAGACGCCTGACATGAGTATCCACGACGACACCTGAGGGAATGCCAAACCACGTCCCCAGCACTACGCTGGCAGTCTTGCGACCCACTCCAGCAAGTACCACCAGCGACTCCAGATCCGCTGGCACTTCTCCGCCGTGTCGCTCCACCAAACCCGCCGCCATCGCCCGAATATTGGCCGCCTTGGCGCGGAAAAACCCAAGCGGCTTCACAATCTCTTCCACATCTTCCTGACTGGCCGCCGCCAGCGCCGCCGCATTCGGAAACCGCCGAAACAATTCGGGAGTCGACTTGTTCACTCGCTCATCCGTACACTGCGCCGACAGAATAGTCGCCACCAGTAACTCAAAAGCACTGGTGTGATACAACGCACACTCAGCCACTGGAAACATCTGCGCCAGACGCTCCACAATCCGCAGCACACGCTCCCGCTTCTGAGCGGTCGATTCTCTGACACGACGGGGCACTGCCGAAAACTCCCGCAGAAAATTGCTGACCCCACATTCTCAATCAGTCCGGGTGCTCAGCCGTCTCGACCCGACAATTCACCGTTCGCCAGCGGAACCTGCGACACACCCGCCTTCTCACTGCGAAGTTTCCGCAGGCGAGTAAACAAGGTTGCGAATCGGTCTTCTCCTGTCTGCTCCGCAGACTCTCCCGAAGACTCATCGACAGGCCCGCCAGAATACACTCCCGGCGTCCCAAGAGATCGAGGAATCGACAGTGTTTCAGGCCCCACTCGACCAGCCACGTCACCGGCCAGCTCACCAGCTTCGGTCGCCACATCCCGGAAACCGCCGAATATGTCTCGCCGGTTTTCAGGTGACCGCCACTGCATCCAACCGTCAGCCCTCTCTGATGCCGGCTCTGCAACCGACTCAGCCACGGGCTCCGCGACCGGCTCCGCAACAGGCTCAGTCACCCGCCGACGCTCACTCATCAAACGCAAAATCTCATCGTCATCCGCAGCTCGAATGTCAATGGACATACTGCGAGGTATTGCAGACGGCGCTGGCTCCGGCCAGACTTCCGCGGGCACATCTGCAGCCAGTCCGTCCGTCCACACATACTGCGCAGTTACAGGCACCCAGCTCGAAAAATCTGCAGGCTCTGCACCGGTCTCGGCAGACTGGTCGATTGTTTCGTCCGAACCGAATTCCAGCGTTTCGTGCTCGACAGCCTCTGAATCATCGGGGGACACTTCCATCCCACCCGCATCCCGCCGAGCAGTGATGAACTCCTGCTCCGCAGACTGCTGAGCACCCGATACCAGGCGTTCGCCGAACTCCACCACTCCCGCCAGCGGACGCTCCGGCACAACTGTCGCCGTTACACCGAAGACCCGCGAATCTGCCGTACTCGACTGCCCTAAATCACTCCCACCAGACTCCCAGCTGTGTTCAATCTCAGCCGTTTCCGCTGCCAGCGACGCATTCAGCCGACAGGCCAGATGCTGTAAACGTTTCAACGCCGTCCCAACACAAGACAAATCTGCCGGCAACAATGATTGCTCTGCCGCTACCGCCAGAGTCTCATCCGCCAGCATGCTCAGCGATCGCGGCAAACCATCACAGGCCTCGACCAGCCGATTCACCGCCTCACCCGAGAAACAATCAGCCAGGCGCCCACCCGCAGCTTCTACCTGCCGCTGCAAATACTCCACACATTCCCGCACAGTGAGCGACTGCAGCACTTCATGACAGCGAATCCGATGCGAAAAACAACTGTACTCAGCACGTGCAAGGTCAATTTCGAATGACACCGGAGCTGTCGCCAGAACTCGCACCAGAGATCGTCCGTTCCACTCCTCCTCACTGATCGCCCGCAACTCGTTAAGCACAGGCAGTGGCACCAGATGAACATCATCCAGCAGCAAAATCACAGGCCCCCAAAAATCCATGCTCTTCCGCAGGCTTTCCACAGTATTCCACTGCGTACAAACCGGCAGGGACTGCTCAGGAACACCTGCGCCGCCAGCATGTCGCACCGCGCTGTGCATCAGCAACTGCAGCAATGTCCCCGACGAATCCAGCGCAGCACCCGATACCAGAACCGTGCGCCCCTCGTTCTGCAGCTCATGCCGCAGATACTTCAGCAAGGCCGAACGCCCCGTCCCCTGAACCGAAGTCACAAGAGCCATGCCGAGGCTGGAACGAAGACACCGCAGCAGTCGCGGCAAAATCTCGCTGATTGACTCCGACCGGATAAACAGCCGAGCCGGATCAAAGCTCTGAAATGGCGTCCGGTGAAATCCAAAGTGAGATTCGTACATACGATTCCGTTCACTGTCTGAGCCAGTTTCGGCAGATTCTGCCGCACAAGCCTGGTCCTGCGCCTCTCTGCATCGGCACAACACAGACGGCATCTTGAGCACAACCGTCACGAGCAGAATATCTTCCCGGATTACTGCGAATCCAGACCAGCATTCGCCAGCTGCTGCAACGCCCGAGCAGAAATCGCCAGCGACGATTCCCGGGCACGCCGCGAAATCGTCAAACCCACCGGCAATCCCTGCCAGTCCACCAGCAACTGCAGACACTCGTCAGGAATCACCGGAACGTCATGCTGCACCACACCCGCAAATCCCGTACGCCGATCACTCACCGGCCCCGATCGCCCGTCCAGATACTCCGACCTCTCAAACAGCTCAGCCGGATCCCAGCCAAGCTTAAGCTTCACCCTTCGCTGCTGCCCGCCACGACGCACGTCCAATCCCAGCCAGTCACCCGGCTGACGCTGGCGCAGCAATTCTCCAAACTGGACCCGACTTTCCACGCCAACACCCTCAACTCCCCGCAACTCGTCACCAGCCTCCAGCTGCAACGCCGCCGGACTGTTGGGCACAGTCCGCAGCACCCGCAGTCGCTGGCCCTCACCCTCATCAAACTCCTCCAGCTCTGCCCCCAGCACTGCACGCACAGCCGGCTCACGCCAGTCAAGTCGCGACACCAGTCCCCCCGCACTCACCAGCATCTCATCCCCCACTCCAGCACCATTCACACCATGCACCTGCTCAAATAACTGCAAGGGCTGTTCACGCCATTCGATCGGGCGAACACCCGCTGCACCAACAACTTCATTGATACCTTTAGTCAGCTCATAAATCGCCAGATCCAGGCCAAACGACTGCCGCACCGGCTTCAATCGCCATCGTACCTTTCCCCGATCAGTCACCGCATACTCGCCGCCCGGTTCCACGGCACTCAATCGCAACGCTAAAAGTGTCTCTGTCAACAGCCACCCCCGCAGTCGCTGCTCACCAAACACCTCGCCACCATCCACCATCGCAACCTGCAGCTGCGACGCCAGCAGCGGACGCACAATTTCACCATTTGGCCTGCCACCGCCGGCGCCCACCACAATCGCTGTGGATGTACTTTGAGCCGGTAAATCAGTGAGTTTCACAGAGGCCCGCTGCACCAATCCTCGCAGCGATGTCAGCGATGTATGCAGGTTCGACTCAGCACCAGCCCCAATTCTTCTGTGCAAACCCACCAGTCGCCCCTCACCATCCAGCAGCGGACCACCGGAATCACCCACTGTCAGTGAACATGTTGTTCGCACCACATTCGCAACTGCGGACTTCACCACACCAGTCCGCAGTACCGCCCCGCTGCCAATCGATTCACGCGCCGGAAAACCGGCCGCAAATACAACACTGCCGTCGAGCATTTCACGACCAGGCTCACGCAGCGGCACACAAACCAGATCACCACTGTTTTCCGCTCGCTGCAGACGCAGCAGCGCCGTGTCACCAGACTCATCCCGACCCAGAATCATCGCCGACTGCACAAGCCCATTCGCCAGATGCACCCGCACAGCACCGGCATCAGCATGCACACCATGCGCAGCCGTGGCAATCAGCCCCCCCGCAGATATCAGAACGCCGGAACAGCGATCAGATCCGGACTCAATCAGCACCGTCACCTGCCGCAGTCGCTGCAGACCCTGCGGCGAAAACTGCGCACAGACCTCACCCGAAAACGGCAGCCATAACAGCAGCAGAATCACTGCGATTGCAGATCGTTCCTGCCAATACATACCGCCCCCCCCCCCAACACCACTGACCTCTATTGCTGCATCAGAGTCAGCGTGACTCGACGCACATCCATCACCAGATTCCCCGGAATCTCCAGCGCTCGCAATTCCAGTTGCTGCTGACCAGCCTGCAGATCCACATGCCCCAGCAGCAACGGACGAAACTCCTTCATCTGTGACTCGCCATGCGGACGAGGCAAAGTGTCCTGGTTGGTGTACAGCGGAGGATCCCAGCCCCGAACCACTCTCCCCTGCAATCGACTTTCCCCGCACGTGATCTGTACCAGCGAACCAGCATCTGATTCCGGACAAGTGTAATCAATCACCACCTCGTAACGACCCGCTGTCTGCACTGCCACATTCCACACCATCAGATCGTCAGTCGTTTTCCAGTTCACAAAATATGAACAATTCGGAGCTGCACTGCTGCGCTTCACGCCACCACGTGGCTGACCATCACGCGCCGGCAGCATGGTAATCGGAAACTCAGCATACCCCACCGTGAATGGCCGTGGATCCACGCCGCCTGTCGCCTTCCGCAGCAGATCTCCGCTGGGTGGCAGTACCGCCTGACGCCACTCCTGAACCTCTTGCTGCAGACGCGCTGCCACATCGGAATGCTGAGCATTCACAGGCGTCGTCTGGCCCGGGTCCTGCTGCATGTCATACAGACGACCAGCGTCGTCCAGTCGAAACTGCTGCGTCCTCGCAGACACCCGACCACCCCACACACTGAAAATTGTCCGGTCCGGCCAGTTCACAGTCTTACCCAGCAATAATGGCGACAGATCCCGCCCATCCAGAGGCAGGTCGCCTGTGCGAGCCACCCCGGCCAGGGATGTCAGCGTTGGCAGCAAATCAATCGCGCCAGAAATCTGCCGGACCTCCAGTCCCTGCGGCAACACAGCCGGCCAGCTCAGATAACAGACACTTCGCAAACCACCCTCGTCCACCGACCCCTTCTGCCCGCGCATGCCCCCGTTCCACCGCGCCGTGTTCGGGCCATTGTCAGAAAAATACAGCACTATCGTGTTGTCTCGCACACCACACTGCTGCAGCGTCTGCAGAATCCGACCCACACTGCGATCCTGATGCTCCATCATCGCCAGAACACAACGAGTCTCCTCTGGCTTCTCCCGATCCGGATTTGACCCCCGCTGCAACAAATCACGCTCTCGAAATCGCTCCCAGTCATCGGCTGGAACCGCCCACGGGGAATGCGGAGTCGTAAATGGGATGAAACAAAAAAATGGTCGATCCCGCTGCTCCCGAATGAACGCCTCAGCCCGCTCCACACACACGTCCACAATATACCCGCTGGTTCGGACCATCCGCCCATCGTCCTCCAAAGGCGCGTCAAAATACTCGCCCCAATGACCAGCCGTATGACCAAAATACCGGTCAAAACCCCGCGCCCGCGGATGATAAGGCCACTGACTGCCATTGTGCCACTTGCCAAATGCCCCCGTCGCATAACCGGCCGCACGGAATGCATCCGCTACAGTCCGCTCTGTCAAATCCAGCCGCTCCTCACCCAAACTCACACCCCGCACACCACCCCGCGAATGATAGCGACCAGTCAGAAACTCGGCGCGCGTCGGTGCACAGACAGGACACACGAAAAATCGGTCCAACGACACTCCCCGCTGAGCAATTGAGTCGATCGCCGGCGTACTGACCGTCCGGTTACCCGAGTGACTGTAGTCACCCCAGCCCGCATCATCTGCCAGAAACACCACCACGTTCGGGCGAACCGGAAGCGATGGTTGCGCTGACTGAGCCAGTACCGATGTCACCTGAAAAGTCAGCAACACCACACACACGCATACACACAAAAAACGCCAATGCCATAACTTCATGCCTGCTCAGCCTTAGACAAGAACCCTTCGTCTTCACATACCTCACAACTCACACATCACGTTTCTCACCTCACAATACTCACACGCCCCTTCTCTGTGATCCTGTACTTCTGACTGCGACTCTGAGGGCTCTCAGGCCTGGTCAACTCAATATAGCCAACGCCACAGAGTCAAAAAATTGCCTTATAAAGATGACCACTGCGGCTGGTCAGCCCCGGCAGCGAGGCAATTGCCAGACGGGACTGAGGAGCGTTCTCTTGAAACTTCAAAATCGTACTTTCGGTTGGATTCAATGCGATCAGGGCTGACACGGACTTCGACCGGCTCGGGTTGCTCGTAACTGCGGTGGTAAACGGCATTGACAACAGCCTCCTCAACCGCAGCAAAAGGGTAGTTGAACAACCGAACAGCTTCTGCCTTGTCCTTTCGCTTGATCACTTTTTCGCGTATCACTTCATTCTGAATGAATCGCAGAGCCGCACAAACTTCCTCATGGATTGGACCGCGAAAAGACTTCTCAATAATCTCACCTCCACCCGGTGCCCACAGCACGATCAGCCTCCGCCCAAATTCTCGAAATCATTGGCGAAATCGCACAACGTCCGCGTCACGGCAGCCCGGTTCCAGCCTGCCTTGTACTCAATCCGATCTCCCTCCACGGTTCGCTGTCGCAGCAGGTCCTCTATGTTGATGGGCAGATCAGCCATGGAAGCAGTTCTCCAGGTCAGCAGTTTCCCCACCAGGCAGACAGTTTTCAAGTTCCCGGAGCAGTGAACTGGTTGTGAATGATATTGGCAGGACTGGTGGTGATCAAACCTGCCAGTAACTGCGGTCCAGCGTTCGATAATTGATGGCTTCACTCAGATGAGCCACTTCTATCTGCTCACTGTCTGCCAGGTCCGCGATCGTGCGACCGATCCGCAGAATCTTGTCATGTGCCCTGGCAGACAACCCCATATCCTCCATCGCACTCTTCATCAACTGCTCAGCATCCGACTGCAGCCTGCAATGACGTCGAATCTGCGGCGGACGCATCTTCCCGTTTACCCGCACATTCTCACCCCGAAATCGCATCTGCTGGCGGCGCCGCGCAGTTATCACGTGCTCCCGCATCTCAGCACTCGATGTGCCTGCCGTCTGGTCCGAAAGTTCTCGAAATGGCACCGGCGGAACTTCAATATGAATATCAATGCGGTCCAGCAAAGGTCCGCTGATACGGCTTAAATATCGTTCGATTTGCTGTGGAGTACAGCAGCAGGCACGTCGCGGATCACCCCGAAAGCCGCACGGACAAGGATTCATCGCTGCCACCAGCATCACATTGGCCGGAAACGTCACGCTGCCCAGAGCCCGCGAAATCGTCACCGTCTGATCCTCCAGCGGCTGTCGCAGCACTTCCAGTGTCCGCCGGTTGAACTCAGGCAGTTCATCCAGAAACAGAATGCCGTTGTGCGCCAGACTGATTTCTCCAGGCTGCGGAATACTGCCGCCCCCGACCAGCCCCGCTTCGCTGATCGTATGGTGCGGCGAACGAAACGGACGCCGCAACAGCAACGGCTGACCAGGTTCAAGCTGAGCCACCGCACTGTAGATTCTGGTTGTCTCCAGACTCTCCTCAGCTTCCAGCTCAGGCAATATCGTACACAGTCGCTGCGACAGCAGAGTCTTGCCGGTACCAGGTGAACCAATCATCAGAATGTGGTGACAGCCCGCAGCGGCAACCATCGCAGCACGCTTGCCCATCTCCTGCCCCTTCACGTCGACATAGTCAATGTCATAGCGACCATAGTCGTCCCGGGCAGTCTGCCAGCTAAACACCACAGGCTCCAGCAGCAGCTCGCCAGTCAAAAAACCAACCGCCTCCGCCAGCGTTCCTGCCGAAATGACATCAATCCCCTCAACCACGGCCGCTTCTCGAGCATTTGCAGCAGGTACCACAATATGACTGCGCCCTGCATCACGAGCTGCCAGGGCCATCGAAAGCACTCCCCGAACCGGTCGCAGTGAACCGTCCAGAGCCAGCTCGCCCACATACACCACATTCCGCCCAGGCAATTCAGTAATCTGACCGTCAGATGCCAGCAGCCCCAGAGCAATCGGCAGGTCCAGTGAGGCTGCATCCTTGGGGAGATCCGCAGGGGACAGGTTGATCACAACCCGATCAATCGGCCGCGCATAACCACTGTTCACCAGAGCCCGCTCAACGCGAGTCGTACTTTCGCGAACAGCTGCCTCCGCCAGCCCCACAAGTACCGTACGAGGCAAAGCGCTGGGCGAAATGTCCACCTCAACCTCAACAGCCCGAGCTTCAATACCAAACAGCGTGCAGGTCGAAAATCTGGAAAGCATGGCGACAATGACCCTGAAGGAAAACAAACACGCAAACCGGTCAGCTGAATCAACATCAATAAAGATATTCAGCAGCCCACTTGCAATGTTTTCTATTACGTTTACCAGGGGAATATGAAATGCCTCGTGCACTCAGCCGGAAAATCCGGCAGGTCCCGAGCAACAGGTGCACCACGCCACCGCGAAAATCAGCAACAATCGAAAATACACCTGTTGCATTTTCGCAACATGCCGCGCGGTAAGAAAACTCTGAGTTGCGAAAGTGAAGTGGAAATCAGGAAATTTGGGTGATCTATGCCGTGGGGTGATGAGTTCATGATCAACGGTCAATGACCGTATCAAGGGAGTCACTGGGAGGTTTCAGAGGCGAATGGATCTGGAATCCACAGTCGGCGCGGACGTTGGGCGCGGCTTTCGTTCCGGATGGTTGGGGGGAATGAAAGAGGAAGAGGCGACTCTGCGCGGCTCGGCGGGAGTAGGATTGGATCACGCCACCGAGTTTGGTAGTGCAAACGATGTCGCTCAGACGGACGGTGGTTGCTTCCTCGGGAGGTGCCGTGAAATCCGGAGGCAGGTGATCGCGGGATGAATGAGGTCATTCTTCGTTGTAATGCCGACCCCAGATGCGGCAGATGTGATCGAGATGTTTTTCGGCAACAATGACAAACTTATTGAGGCACTCGAACTTCAGCGTCTGGATGAAACGCTCAACGTGAGCCCGCAGGTTGGGTGACATCGGGACCGTTCGCTTGATCTGAACTCCGCTGGCCTTGAACACCTCATCGAACTGTCCGCTGCACGGTGCTCAGTGAAATCCAGACTCGACGTGTGCCAAGGTGCAGAAACACCAGCAGGTACACGTCCACCAGACCTCGAGCCGTCCACATCGGCTTCGACAGGAAATCGCATTGCCAGAGGGTGTCCATATGGATCTTCAGGAATTCGTCCCATGAACCTTTGCCACGCTTCGGACCGGGGTCGATGTCATGTTCCTTTAGGATCATCTTCACGGTTTCCCGGGCCAGTTTTAGCACCAGTTCCCGAATGTCGTCCGGCGTGCGGGGGCGACCGGGTTTCCGAGCGGACGCGTTCTTCACTGCATGTGACGCTTCTTTCTCCCGGATCCAGCGGACAAAGGATTGGTAACTGACAATCGAAATCAGGTCCCGAAGTTGAACCCCAGGCTTACGACCGAACTTCAGCAGCCGGCGTTTCTCCGCAGGTGTCGCCACGAGTCGCTCTGGCGGCCTTGCACTCAGGATCCGGTTTTCTTCCTTCAGACAGGCGACCTGACGGGCCAGTCCCTGGCGAGACACGGATGCCAAAAGGGCAAAAAGCGGATGCAAAATCAGGGACATCGTGCTACCGTGGATCCGGGTTGAAAACTTGAATAATCACAGGGAATCAGAATTTTCTTACCCCGCTGCAAAGCCGGAAGAATACTGAACACCAGCTGTAATCTGCAGGCTGCGAAATCGCTGGGGAATGAGGTACGTCAGAATCTTTAATCACTGCCCCTGCCATCCGTGCATCCGGACCAGATCAACGTGCGAACCGGCAATGGGGATGACAGCGCAGATATCCAACCTGGACTGGCTCTATTCAGCCGCTCTTCGCTTGACGAATGGAGATTGAAGTAACCTGAAACTCATCGTTTGGAGCCGGTGAATGCCAAAATATGCCCGCAAAACGCCTTCCACCCGCTTGCCCGAACTCATCAAAACAGGCAAAATCAAAGGAAATTCAGAGCACCTGTTAACCAATGGAAACAGCACATTCGTTGCCGCCAGAATCAGCAGGTTCGAGGTCACCGGAGCGGCGGCGTCAGGGTATTGACGCAGTTTCCACGGGCTCGGCGCAGCCTGTTTTTGCGTGCGGAGTTCTGA
>Ga0172373_10002924_pt1 | contig 25589 bp, 21 predicted proteins | sample Lak10m_2_FD_114546 | JGI IMG/M metagenome (GOLD analysis project Ga0172373, IMG submission 114546) | Freshwater microbial communities from Kabuno Bay, South-Kivu, Congo - kab_092012_10m | ecosystem: Environmental > Aquatic > Freshwater > Lake | place: Democratic Republic of the Congo...
GGATTATCAATTCCCTCGGCAAAACCGGCGAAGCGTTTTTAATCGACGACAGGATTTTCCAAGCCGCGGAAATCGGAAGAATTCATGCAAAGGCAGCCTGATTTTTGGCGAAGGTATTGTCTTATAGCCACCTTCTTTGAGCTGATCGCTCTGGCATACCCAAACGCGGGTTTTGGTTTTCATCAGGTTTTTGACTGCGCTTCATGGTGCTTAGCTACCAAGGTTTGAAATTCTTGGAACTGCGCGGCATTTTTGAAAGCCCTTACGGGCTTGGTGTGTGTGCGAACACCAACCGAAGAAGGGAAGCACACGGGTAATGTCGAGGTTCCTGGCGTTACCCGAACGTATCGGGCCTTCTCCATTGCAGGTTTAGTGCCTCAATGGGCCGATTCTATCTGTTTGTGTTCAAGGTGGTCGAATGGCTGCCCGTGTGCAAGACTGGCCCTGCAACAGGGTAAGCATCGCGGCTATGCCAGCACCATTGTGGTATCCCTGCGCATGGCATCGGCGTCGCATTCAGCCACGAGCAGCGCTCCGTGGTGGGTTTCGAGGTGAAAGTTCTGGCTTGATGCCTGCGAACCATTGAGCGCAGTGGTTCCGGTTTGCGTTGATAATCGAAGTCTCTCATCCGTTTCATGGGTTGCCGCCTACATGGTGTGCCGGCCGTCGAGTAGCCCCTGACCCCGCCGACAGGATAAGATAAGCAAACCAACCAATCCTCCTAGGTCGCCAGAGACCGCCATCCGAGTAAACATCATGAATTTGTCCGAGAACACCGTTCCGGTCGCGCATAATCCCTACAATACCGACGACCTCAGGATTACCGAAATTAAGGAAGTCATCGCCCCCTACCAGGCCCACGAGGAATTTCCCATCACCGCGGCAGCCGCGGAGACGGTGCTGAAGGCGCGGCGCGAGATACAGTCGATACTGAGGGGTGAGGACGACCGCCTGCTGGTCATCATCGGACCCTGCTCCATCCACGATCCCAAGGCGGCCATCGAATATGGCCAGCGCTTGCTCGAAGTCAAGCAGCGCCTGGTGCGTGACCTGGTCATCGTCATGCGGGTGTACTTCGAAAAGCCGCGGACCACGGTGGGCTGGAAGGGCCTCATAAACGATCCGGATCTCGACGAGAGCTTCAACATCAATAAGGGCTTGCGGACCGCTCGCCAGTTGCTGCGTGATCTCAACGAAATGGGCATGCCGGCGGCAACCGAGTACCTCGACGTGATTTCGCCGCAGTATGTTTCCGACTTGATCGCCTGGGGCGCCATCGGCGCCCGCACCACGGAAAGTCAGGTGCACCGGGAACTGGCCTCGGGTCTCTCCTGCCCGGTGGGTTTCAAGAACGCTACCGACGGCGGTGTGCAGGTCGCCATCGACGCCATTCAAGCGGCGTGCCGGCCACACCATTTCATGTCACTGACCAAATCGGGCCACTCGGCCATTTTCTCGACCAAGGGCAACGCGGACTGTCATGTGATTCTGCGCGGCGGCAATGAGTATCCCAACTATGACGCGGTCAGCGTCCAGCATGTGGCCGAGGCGCTGGAGCAGGCGGGGTTGCCGCCCACCATCATGATCGACTTCAGTCATGCCAACAGCCTCAAGCAATATCATCGGCAGATACAGGTGGGCGAGGAAGTCGGCGAGCAGATTGCTGGCGGAGATCGCCGCATCTTCGGGGTGATGGTCGAGAGCCACCTCAATCCCGGCAATCAGAAGCTGGTCCCTGGCAAACCGCTGGTCTATGGCCAGAGTATCACCGACGCCTGTCTGGGCTGGGACGACAGTACCGTGCTGATGCAGCGCCTGGCCGATGCGGTCGTAGGAAGGCGGGCGCAGACACCCTGACTTGGACGCGAGTAACGACCCTGACCGGGGTTCACTAATTTCCTACTAATTTGCTGTAGAATTGCGACTCGTTTTGCTCACCCCCGGTCATGGTCCCTGATGGGCCGTCGCCGGTTTCTGCAATAGTTTGGTCAACTTTACCTGAAGAGGAGATTTGGAATGAGCGTACTGGTAGGCAAACAAGCCCCCGAATTCACCGCCGCCGCTGTACTGGGCGATGGCAGCATTGTTGATGATTATTCTTTCTCCGCGCGGACCAAGGGCAAATATGTTGCCGTGGTCTTCTACCCGCTGGATTTCACCTTCGTCTGCCCCACCGAACTGATCGCCCTGGATCACCGCCTGGACGAACTGACCAGCCGTGGTGTCGAAGTCCTGGCTGTTTCGGTGGATTCACAGTTCACCCATGCGGCCTGGCGCAATACCCCGGTGGACAAGGGCGGCATTGGCCCGGTGCGTTACACCATGATCGCCGACGTCAGCCATGCTATCTGCAAGGCCTATGATGTTGAGCATGCAGGCGCCTCGGTGGCCTATCGCGGCACCTTCCTGATCGACAAGACTGGGCTGGTGCGCCATCAGGTGGTCAACGATCTGCCGCTGGGACGTAACATGGACGAGCTGATCCGCATGGTTGACGCGTTGCAGTTCCACGAAGAGCACGGCGAAGTCTGCCCGGCCGGCTGGAACAAGGGTCAGAAAGGCATGAACGCCGATGCCGCTGGTGTGGCTTCCTACCTCGCGGAAAACGCAGGCAAGCTCTAATCGAGCAGGTTTGGCTGTTTATTCCGCCGTACCGTCTACGGCGGAATAAACCAGGAAGGCGGGTCCCACTGGGGCCCGCCTTTTTTATTCCGGGGACGGTTGCATCCGAGAAACTGTTCAGAATGATCGGGCCTCGCTCAGTTTAGTTGCCGCTGCACCGGCTCGGAGCTTGAGTGGATTGGCCGGCTATTGCGTCCCATGCGGGGCTGGTAGGGGCAACGTCGGCCGGGGTGGCTTCAGCCTTTTTATTGTGGTGGCCGGCATGCGCTGGCGCCTGAGGTGGACCGCAGTGCTGCTCCGGCAATCGAAGCCGCTTGAATTAAACCAAACAACTCAGTACGATAATCAGCTTTTTGCAGCCCCGAGGGATAAGAATATGGCACGTCGTCCACTGGTCGTCGGTAACTGGAAGATGAATGGAACCCGCGAGAGCTCCCAAAAGCTGCTCGGCGATATCCTGGCCGGTCTATCATCCGACTGCGGTGCCGAGGTAGGTGTTTGTCCTCCTGCCATCTTCATCCCCGAAATTGCCGCCCAGTTGGCGGGCAAGTCGGTGAAACTCGGCGCTCAAAACGTTGCGGACCAGGATCAAGGCGCCTATACCGGGGAAATCTCGGCGTCCATGCTGCGGGAATTCAACTGCACCCTGGCGATCGTGGGTCACTCCGAGCGTCGCGCGATTTATGGCGAAACCGATGCCTTGGTGGCTGCCCGCTATGCCAAAGCCCTTGCGAACGGCGTCACGCCAATACTGTGCGTGGGCGAAACGCTGGAAGAGCGTGAGGCCAATGCCACCTTTTCGGTCATCGATCAGCAGCTTGGCGCCGTGCTGGATCTCTGCGGAGTGGAATCCCTGGCCAAGGCCGTCATTGCCTATGAACCGGTTTGGGCCATCGGCACGGGGCGTACCGCGACGACCGAACAGGCGCAGGAAGTGCATGCTTACATTCGCGGCCAGATTGCCTCCCGCAACGCGGAGGTCGCTGGCAATCTCCAGATACTCTATGGTGGCAGTGTAAAGCCTGACAACGCGGAAGCCCTGTTCGGGCAAGCCGATGTGGATGGCGGCCTGATCGGTGGCGCATCCTTGGATGCCAAGTCATTCATTGCCATTTGCCAGGCGGCTTGACGGAAAATTTCATGTATCAGGTTCTAATCGTTATTCACGTTCTGGTTGCTTTCGTCATCATTGGGCTGGTCATGCTCCAGCAGGGGCGTGGAGCGGACGCTGGCGCCGGTTTCGGTGGGGCATCCAACTCGGTATTTGGTGCTCGCGGCGCTGCGTCATTTTTATCGCGCACCACGGCCATCTTCGCCACGGTATTCTTTGCCACCAGCCTTAGCCTTGCCTACCTGGCAAGTAACAAGGATAATAAGGTGCAAGACATCATGGATGACCCTATGGTTACGGAGCCAGCCAAGCGTGATCTCCCACCGGTAGCTCCGTCTACCCCCACCAAGAGTGATGTCCCCGTGGCGCCGGCTCCGGCCAGCCCGACGGGTAGGTAAGAGCTGAAGCGATTCAGTCATCCGGTCAAAATTAAGCCGATGTGGTGAAATTGGTAGACACGCCATCTTGAGGGGGTGGTGACGCAAGTCGTGTCGGTTCAAATCCGACCATCGGCACCAGTCAATGTAATCAATGACCTGGATCGGCCTGCTGGCTCCGGCGAGCAGGCCGATTTCGTTATGGGCTTACCGAATCAGTATGAAATTCAGCGTCTTTGCGACTGACGGGCTGGCGCGGCGCGGCGAATTGTCGTTCGATCGCGGTACTGTCCAGACCCCAGCCTTCATGCCCGTGGGTACTTACGGTACGGTCAAGGCCATGACCCCGGAGGAACTGCGGGACACGGGGGTCGAGATCATCCTGGGGAACACGTTTCATCTGATGCTGCGGCCCGGCACGGAAATCATCCGTAAGCATGGGGATTTGCATGAGTTCATGCACTGGAACGGCCCGATTTTGACCGATTCGGGCGGTTTCCAGGTGTTCAGTCTGGGCGCCATGCGCAAGATCAGTGAAGCAGGCGTCAGGTTTCAATCGCCCATCGATGGGGATCCCGTCTTTCTCGGCCCGGAAGAATCGATGGCCGTGCAGCGAGAATTGGGGGCTGACATCGTCATGATTTTCGACGAATGTACGCCTTACCCCGCGACGTATGAGCAGGCGCGCGAATCCATGCAACTCTCCCTGCGCTGGGCGGAGCGTAGCCGGGTTGCGCATGGCGATAGCCGGGCGGCACTCTTCGGCATCGTACAGGGCGGGATCTATTCCGACCTGCGCATGGCGTCCAGCGCGGGACTGCGCCGCATCGGTTTCGATGGCTATGCCATTGGCGGCCTGTCCGTTGGGGAGCCCAAGGAAGACCGCGCCCGGGTACTGCAAACGGTGGCGCCATCCTTGCCCGCCGACGCGCCGCGCTACCTCATGGGGGTTGGCACGCCGGAAGACATCGTCGAGGCGGTGTGCGCGGGGATCGACATGTTTGACTGTGTCATGCCCACGCGCAACGCCAGGAACGGGCACCTCTTTACCCGCCATGGCACATTGCGCATTCGTAACAGCGTCTTTCAGGACGATATTCGCCCCCTGGATGAGGCATGCTCGTGTTACACCTGCCGCCATTACAGCCGGGCCTACCTCCGACACCTCGACAAATGCGGGGAAATACTGGGCGCGCGGCTCAATACGATTCACAATCTGCACTACTATCAGGAGTTGATGGCGGGGTTGCGCGAGGCCATTGCGACGCGCCGGTTGAATGAGTTCGTTGCGGAATTCCATCGCTTACGAGAAAGCCAACCGGCATCTATGGCATAATCCGCAGGTTTAATTTATTGAATTCGTGGAGTTCGATCATGGGTTTTTTCATTTCCGACGCATTGGCTGAAGCAGCGCCGGCCGCGGCGCAGGATCCCGGTCTGGTAGGTTTGATCCTGCCTCTGGGCATCATGGCGGCCTTCTATTTCCTGTTCATCCTGCCACAGCACCGAAAGACCAAGGAACATAAGAAGATGGTCGAGGCCTTGAGCAAGGGCAGCGAGGTGGTGACGACAGGCGGCCTGCTGGGCAAGGTCGTCGATCTCGATGATAACTTCGTCCAGCTTGAGTTGGCCGACAATGTCCATGTGCATGTCCAGCGGAATGCCGTGGCCTCCATGCTCCCCAAGGGTACCTTCAAGTCCCGGAAAAAGTCCGACAAGGCTTGATTCCTTCCGCTCACTCGCCGGCCGGCGACTCTGGCCATGCGCTCATAGGCAGTCAACATGCGTAATCAGTTTCCGCTCTGGAAAAATATCCTCATCATTCTCATTCTCACCCTGGCGGTCATCTACTCGCTGCCCAATTTCTTTGGCGAGGATCCCTCGGTGCAATTGTCGCCATCGCGCGGCAGTTCGCTGGATCAGAAACTGATCACGCAAGCCGAAAAACTCCTGACCGATGCGGGGTTGAAATCCAAGGCCTTTGAGATGAGTGAAAAGCGCCTGCTGATCCGCTTTAGCGATACGGAAGCCCAGCTCAAGGCATCCGATCTGCTCAAGGGGTCCTTGGGCGATCATTACACGGTGGCGCTCAATCTGGCGCCGGCCACGCCCGACTGGTTGCGCAGCATCAACGCGGCGCCCATGTACCTCGGTCTCGACCTCAGAGGCGGGGTGCACTTCATGATGCAGGTCGACATGGAGGCCGCGATCAAGCAGGCGGAAGAGCGCTACGCCGAAGACATGCGTACCCTGCTGCGCGACACCAAGATCCAGTACGCCTCGGTGGATCGCAACAATCATGCGATCCAGGTGAAGTTCAACGACGCCGCAAGCCTGGGGCAGGCGGAAGCCACGCTCAAGCGGGAGATGCGTGGTCTGGTCTTCAGTGAGGACGGCAATTCGCTGGTCGCGCGGATGTCCGACGCGGAAGTCCGGGAAATCCGGCGACTCGCGGTGGCGCAGAACGTCACGACACTGCGTAACCGTGTCAATGAATTGGGTGTGGCGGAACCCGTGATCCAGCAGCAGGGCGAGGACCGCATCGTCGTCCAGTTGCCCGGTGTGCAGGATACCGCGCGGGCCAAGGAAATTCTCGGCGCCACCGCAACCCTGGAATTCCGCATGGTGGATACCGAACATCCCACGCCCACGGACGAGGCCAAGACCCCTATTGGCTCCAAGTTATACAGGGATCGCCAGGGCCGGCCCGTGTTGTTGCAGCGCAAGATCATCGTCACGGGCGATCAGATCATCGACGCCTCCTCGGGTCTGGAGCAGCAATCCGGTTCCGCGGCGGTCTTCATCACCCTGAACGGTCCGGGTGCGCGCAAGATGGCGGACACCACGAAGGAAAACATCAACAAGCCGATGGCGGTCGTCTACATCGAGAACAAGACCGAAACCAAGGACATTGGCGGCCAGAAAGTCACGACCAAGCGGACGGTCGAGGAAGTCATCAATATCGCCACCATCCGCGATCGCTTCAGCAAGCGCTTCCAGATCAGCGGTCTCGATGGCACGGATGAGGCAAGAAATCTGTCGCTGCTGCTGCGCTCCGGCGCGCTGGCGGCGCCGGTCGACATCGTCGAGGAAAGAACGGTGGGACCGAGCCTGGGTAAGGAAAACATCCAGCAGGGGCTCCACTCATTCCTGATCGGCTTTGCCCTGGTGGCCGTGGTCATGCTGTTCTACTACAAGGTCTTTGGCGTGGTGGCCAATTTGACCCTGCTATTCAACGTGGCCCTGATCTTGTCCATCCTCTCCGCGATGCAGGCGACCCTGACCTTGCCGGGCATCGCGGGCATCACCCTGACGGTGGGCATGGCCGTGGACGCCAACGTTCTGATCTATGAGCGCATCAAGGAAGAAATGCGCAACGGCGCACCGCCACAATCCGCCATCTACGCCGGTTTCGACCGCGCCTTCGGCACCATCTGGGACTCGCATGTGACCAACCTGATCGCCGCCATCATGCTCTTCGGCATCGGCTCGGGGCCGGTCAAGGGATTTGCCGTCACGCTGACCATCGGCATCATCACCTCGCTGTTTACCGCCGTCAGTTGCACCCGGATGATGGTCAACTTCATCTATGGCCAGAAGCGCGCCGCCAAACTCTGGATCTAGGATCGGACAGACTCCGGCGTCATTCATGACCGTTCAACTTCACGCATAGAGAGAACCGCTTTGACATCACGTACCAGTTCCATCCAATCCTACAAGATTGATTTCATGAAGTGGCGAGGCGTGGCCGTGGTGGCCTCCCTGGTGCTCAGTTTCGCCGCGGTGGCTTCCCTGGCCTGGCATGGATTGAACTTCGCCGTTGACTTTACCGGGGGAACCGTCATCGAAGCGGGATACCCCGGGGAGGCCAATCTGAACGCGATCAGGGCCGAACTGGAAACCGCGGGATTTTCCAATCCCACGGTGCAGAATTTCGGGACGACCCGGGATGTCCTGATTCGGCTGGAGCCTCTGGACAAGGATAAGGGCGAAACCGACATGGCCCTACGCGCCAAGGTCATGCAGGCGTTGAATCACGACCCCGCCAACACCCCCGAGATCAAGCGCATGGAGTTTGTGGGGCCGCAGGTGGGCGACGATCTGGTGGAGGGCAGCGTGATTGCGCTGATCGCCTCGACCATTTTCATCGTGATCTATGTCGCCTGGCGGTTCGAATACCGGTTCTCGCTGGGGGCTATCCTGGCGACCCTTCATGATATCACCATGATTCTGGGCGTTTTTTCGGTCCTGCAACTGGACTTTGACCTGACGGTGCTCGCGGCCGTTTTGACCATCATGGGTTACTCGTTGAACGACACTATCGTGGTATTTGACCGGGTGCGCGAAAACTTCAGGAAGATTCGCCGAGCGGATACCCTGGAGGTGATCAATCTGTCGATCAACGAAACCCTGGCGCGTACCCTGATGACCTCGTTCCTGACCTTCCTGACCGCCATCGCCATGACGATCTGGGGGGGAGAGGTGCTGCGCAATTTTGGCCTGGCCCTGGTCGTGGGCATTTTTGTCGGTACCTACTCCTCCATCTATGTCGCGACGGCCCTGGTCTTCAAGCTGGGCATCAGCCGTGCCGACATGCTGGTTCCGGAAAAGGAAGGCGCGGCCGACGGACGCCCCTAGCCATCGCCCGACCCAACGCAAAAGGCCGCTACGTGTGGCCTTTTTGCTGTTTGGCCATTGATCTTCAAATCTCCTGCCCACGTCTGTTCCATGGATATTTCCGCCCGCATTGCCGATGAACTTGGTGTTCAATCCCGCCAAGTGCAAGCCACGGTTGATTTACTGGATGGTGGCGCGACCGTACCCTTTATTGCCCGTTATCGAAAGGAAGCCACCGGCGGCCTCGATGACACCCAATTACGCCACCTTGAAACCCGTCTCAGTTATCTGCGTGAACTGGAGAACCGCCGACAGACGGTTCTGGACAGTATTCGCGATCAGGGCAAATTGAGTCCTGAATTGGAGCAGGCCCTGCTCGCGGCGGATTCCAAGACCCTGCTCGAAGATTTATACCTGCCCTACAAACCCAAGCGACGCACCAAGGCGCAGATTGCCCGTGAAGCCGGACTGGAACCCCTGGCCCTGGAGTTGCTGTCCGCCCCCGACAGGGTGCCCGAAGAGGAGGCCGCCAGGTATCTCAATCCAGAAAAAGGGATTGCCGATATCGCGGCGGCGCTGGAAGGAGCCAGGCAGATCCTGATGGAGCGCTTCGCCGAAAATCCGGTCACGGTCACCGAAGTCCGCGAGAGAATCTGGGAGGAAGGCCTCCTGGTTTCCAGGGTTGCTCCGGGCAAGGAAGTCGAGGGGGCGAAATTCCAGGATTATTTCGATTACAGCGAGGCCATCGCCCGGATACCTTCGCATCGCGCGCTGGCGCTCTATCGAGGCCGTAACGAGGGCATCCTGGAACTGAGCTTGTGGCCCGCCAAGGACGAGGCGGCAGGCCATGAGCACGCCCAGGGCGCGATGGCGCATCAGGAGGGTGTCGCCAACCTGGGCCGCCCGGCGGACCGCTGGCTGAGTGACTGTGTCCGCCATGCCTGGAAGATCAAGCTGTTTCCCCGGATCGATCTCGATCTCAAGCAGCGGCTCAAGGAACTGGCGGAGGACGAGTCCATCCGGGTGTTTGCGCTCAATCTCAAGGATTTGCTGCTGGCCGCCCCGGCGGGTCCGCGCGTGACCATGGGACTGGATCCCGGGTTGCGCACCGGCGTCAAGGTGGCCGTGGTCGACAGCACCGGAAAGCTGTTGGATACGGCGACCATTTATCCGCATGTGCCGCGCAAGGAGTGGGATAAATCCATCGCGGTTCTGGCCGCGCTGGCCAGCAAGCATCAGGTGGATCTGATCGCTATCGGCAATGGCACGGCGTCGCGTGAGACCGATCAGCTTGCGACGGATCTGATCAAGCGCCACCCCGATCTGGGGCTGACCCGCGTCGTCGTTTCGGAAGCGGGAGCCTCGGTCTATTCGGCCTCGGAACTGGCGGCGGGTGAATTTCCCGATCTCGATGTCTCATTGCGCGGAGCGGTATCAATAGCCCGCCGTCTGCAGGATCCATTGGCCGAGTTGGTCAAGATAGAACCCAAGGCGATTGGAGTCGGTCAATACCAGCATGACGTCAACCCATCGCATCTGGCGAAAAGTCTGGACGCGGTGGTCGAAGACTGCGTCAATGCCGTGGGCGTGGATGTCAATACCGCCTCGCGTTCCTTGTTACAGTATGTTTCCGGACTATCCGCGACGGTGAGTCAGAATGTCGTCGAGTATCGCAATCAACATGGACCCTACCAGTCCCGGGAGGATTTGCGGAAGGTGCCACGTTTCGGTGAAAAAACATTCGAGCAGGCGGCGGGGTTTCTGCGCATCCGGGATGGCGTCAATCCCCTGGATGCTTCTTCGGTCCATCCCGAAGCCTACCCGGTCGTGGAGCGCATGCTGCGTGATACCGGCAGGGATATTCGCGAATTGATCGGCAATACGGCATTTCTGCGTGGCGTCAATGCCGACAGCTATGTCGATGAACGCTTTGGACTCCCAACCGTGACGGATATACTCAGGGAGTTGGAGAAACCCGGCCGTGATCCCCGGCCGGCGTTCAAGACGGCGCAATTCCAGGAAGGCGTCGCCGAGATTACGGATTTGCAGCCAGGCATGCGGCTCGAAGGCGTGGTCACCAATGTCGCCAACTTTGGGGCTTTCGTGGATATTGGCGTCCATCAGGATGGCCTGGTCCACATTTCCCATCTGGCCGACAGTTTTGTGAAGGACCCGCGCCAGATCGTCAAGGCGGGTGATGTCGTCAAGGTTCGCGTGCTGGAGGTGGATGTTCCACGCAAGCGTATTGCCTTGAGCATGAAACGGGAAGCGTCCGCCGCCCCAGACGCCGAACCGCGGTCAAGGCCCGTGGGTGCGGGCAAGCCGGCGAGCCGGAAAGCTCCACAGGCAGCCCCCGCGGGCGCGATGGCCGACGCCTTGAGCAAGGCCCTGAAGACCCGGCGCTGACTCGCGGTGGACTGATAGAACCGAGCTGATCAGCCAGTTGCAGCGATGTATGTTCAGGGATCAATTCGAGACCAGGGGTCTTCCCGGGTTTTTGGATGGCAGGAAGAGGCGGACGGTGTGGGTCATGCTGGCGAACCGTGGTTAAAGCGTCCTACACCATGACTTCGGGACGCTGTGTTGGCTTCGAGTGATGTTTGACTGCCGGAGGGTTTGCGCATGATGGCGATGTCAGCTTCGTATGGAAGGGAAAAGGACACTAAGGGGCTGGTAGTGGCCGCATTGGGTATCGTCTTTGGCGATATTGGCACCAGCCCGCTCTACACCCTGAAGGAATGCTTTGGTGGCGAACATGCGGTAGCCGCCACACCGCAAAACATCCTCGGCATTCTCTCGCTGGTCTTCTGGGCCGTACTCATCGTGATTTCCCTGAAGTATGTGCTGTTCATCATGCGCGCCGACAACAAGGGCGAGGGTGGCATCATGGCCCTGCTGTCACTGGTGATCGAGCAGGCGCGCATCAAGCCCGAAATCCGCGCCGTTCTTCTGATGCTGGGGCTGGCCGGCGCCTCGTTGTTTTATGGGGACGGCGTCATCACCCCGGCCATTTCAGTGCTCAGCGCCGTGGAAGGGCTGGAAGTGCTGAAACCGCAATTGCATCCCTACATCATACCGATCGCGCTGGTCGTGCTGATCCTCCTGTTCAGGTCGCAAAAGCATGGTACCGAGCGGGTAGGAGGGCTGTTTGGGCCGATCATGTTGCTCTGGTTCGTGAGTCTTGGCGGGTTTGGCCTGAAAAGCCTGTTATTGACACCGGCAATTCTGGACGCCATGGATCCGATGAATGGCGTTCGCTTCTTCATGAGCCATGGTTGGCATGGCGCCTTGACGCTGGGTGCGGTGGTGCTGGCGGTGACCGGCGGCGAGGCCTTGTATGCCGATATGGGACATTTCGGACGGTCGCCAATCCGCAAGGCCTGGTTCCTGGTGGCGCTGCCGGCCCTGCTGCTGAATTACTTTGGCCAGGCGGCCCTGCTGATCCGCGATCCCTCGGCCATCCATAATCCGTTTTATCTGACGGTATCCCCCGGGTGGCTCTCATTCATGATCATCCTGGCGACCCTGGCAACGGTCATCGCTTCCCAGGCCGTCATTTCCGGGGCTTTCTCGCTGACCGCGCAAGCCATACAACTGGGCTTCTGCCCGCGGCTTGCCATCAAGCACACCTCCGAGGGTGAGAAGGGCCAGATTTATGTGCCCGCCATCAACGGGGCCTTGATGGTGGGCGTTATCGGTTTGATCGTGGGCATGCAATCCTCGTCGGAACTGGCGGCGGCCTATGGCATTGCCGTCACGGGAACCATGGCGATCGACACGATACTGGCTCTGGTAGTGGCGATTACGCTATGGAAATGGAACGCCTATCTGAGCGTCCTCCTGGCCCTGGGATTTCTGGTCATCGACCTGGCTTTTTTTGGCGCCAACATCAGCAAGATTCCCGAGGGAGGGTGGTTTCCCCTGGCCATAGGCCTGGTTATGTTCACCTTGCTGAGCACCTGGAAAAGCGGTCGTTGCATCCTGCAGGAAACGCTACAGGAGGAAGCCATGCCGGTCGAAGAGTTTCTGGCGAACCTGGAGGAAAATCCACCCATCCGCGTGAGTGGAACGGCGGTCTATATGACCACCAGCCGAAAAGGTATCCCGCTGGCGCTGCTCAGCAATCTGAAGCACAACCGGGCGTTGCACGAGAACGTGATCATCATGAGCGTGATCACGGAGTCGGTTCCGCGGGTCGCGCCGGAGAAGCGGCGGGTAGTCCAGAAGCTGGGTGAGGCCCTGTTCCGCATCAATCTCCATTATGGTTTCGCCGAGTCGCCCAATATTCCGAAGGCGCTGCGGTCCAGCAGTCGCGAAATCGAGGTGAATCCCGCCGAAACCTATTTCTTTCTCAGCCGTGAGACGCTGCTGCCCAAGTCGCATACCCGGATGGCGCTATGGCGTGTACGGTTATTCATTACCATGGCCCGGAATGCCGGCTCCGCCGCGCGCTATTTCCAGATACCCCTGGATCGAGTCGTCGAGATGGGGACGCAGGTCAGAATCTGATGAACAGCCAAGCGGATACACGGATTGATGGTAAGGACGCTTGCATCAACCGCTTCCGATCGTCTCCCGCCAACGGCGAAAGGCCTCGATCGCATTCCGCTCCAGTGTCTTGAAATTCCCCATCATGCGCTCCAGGTAATCCTGAACCTGGCGGGAAATGGAGGGCTTCGCTGGTGGCCCTGGCTCGGCATCCTCGACCACGATGAAACTGCCGGGCATCATGCCCATCCAGCAACTCCAGGCAATCACACCGGTTTCCTTGGGCGTGAACTCGATCGTTTGCAGGCCGGTATGTACATCAAACTTGAGGCCATAATCCGGCACCACGAGGCTTTTATTGCAGGCATTCAATTCCTTGCCCTCGATGATCCATTTCACCGGTACGCCTTTCTTGATGACGAACTGATTGGGGGAAAATTGCCCCGATTGAATCTCCATGCGGATGGTTTGCTCCGATTCGCAACTTGGCGTGGTGGCGCCACTGGGCGCCAGGGCCGTTGATGCGCGTGCTATCAGCGTATTGAAATCCCAGCCCGAACCCGCCAGCGCCATGCCCCGGTTGAGCATGATGGTTCCCAGAATGATGACGATGACCCCGGAGGCCTTGAGCAGCCTGGGCGTCACATTGGCCGACACCAGGCTGGTCAGGAAGCCGAATCCCATGAGCATGGGCAGGGTGCCCAGACCAAAAAACAACATGATGCGTCCGCCCTCGGCCCAATCGCCGCTCCCCGCGGCCATCACATACATCGCTTGTAGAGGGCCGCAAATGATCATGAGTCCGTTCAGCATGCCGATGACCATCGGGCTGTGGTGCTTGCGATATTGCTGTCCCAACAGGCGCATCACGAACGCCGGCGGTTTCAGTTGAAAATGACTGAGGGCCGAAAAAGCGTTCAGCATGTGCAGGCCGAACAGGAGCAGAAACACGCCCGCCGCTACGCCCACCAAACCCTGGGTTTGCGGGGTGAAGGCGATGACCGAGCCGAATGCTCCGAGCAGCGCGCCGATCAGGCTGTAGGCGAGGGTCTTTCCCGCCGCGTATTGCAGATGGGTCCAGCGATGGAACACACCCGCGCGCGCTTCGCTGGCGGTGTAACCGACGATCAGGGGGCCACACATACCCACACAGTGAAAACTCGTCAGGAAGCCCACCAGCAACAACAGCCCATAACTCATGTGCTGGTTCAGATCCGGCATGTCGACGTGGTTCATGAACCAGTTGTCCAGCCACAGGATCAGGCCGATGCCGGTCAGGGCCAGGATGACCGCCAATAACTTTTTGAATGAGATGGCCAGGCGGTGAGGGGTGCTGGCGGCGGGAATTGGGGTCGTCGTGGCAGGCATGTCCAAGGAAGCCAAGTGCGCGGTCAGCGCCTGAGAATCATGAAGGTCGAAGAGGGTGAATGCGGAATCCCGGCGCGTAATCGTTTGGGGTACGCGCCGGAACCCTATCGAGATGAGCTATCCAGAAGAGTGCTGTGGAACAGCGGGGTTACGGGCACACTCCACCGGGCTTGGGCCGCTGCGGAATGCCATTCTTGCTGCAGGCGATACATTGGTCACCCGTCTGGCACTGACCCTTGTACTCGGGCAGATCACACAGACCAATCGCCATGCAGTGGTTCATCTCGGGATGCCAGAGCGTGCCGCCCGGGCAGCCACAGGCGTCAAAACCCCCCGCGCCGCCACCGCCAGGCTTGACCGGTTTGCTGATCTTAACGGACAGGTTGAAATTTACCGGCGCGGTATCTCCCAGCTTGTGAGTATCGCCGCCCACGATGACCGTTAGATAGTTGTTATTGAGGTTCTTTTTCCCCTTCTTCAGCACCAGATCTCCCTCGACGTTGATGGTATCGATGCCGCCCGTGCTGCTGGTGGCGCTGTAGGCGGTAGCCCAGCCGCTGCTGTTGGTCTTACCTCCAGTGAAGGGTTGCAACTTGTTCGCCCAGAATGCGGGACTGCCCTGAAACTCGTTCGGGAACCAGGCGCCCCAGGCGCCCTCGTTCTGGTAGCCCTGGAAGACCGTGATGGCGGGGGGGACCAGGCCGGAGGTCGATTGACTGCTGGCCGTGATGGCGACCTTGACTTTGCCGACTTCCTGTTTGGGGAGCTTGGTTAAATCGAGCAGGAACCACTTGGAACCCTCGGCGAAACCATAGCAAGCGTCGAATGAGGTGTTCGCAGGGTTGGTCGGGTTGGCGTGGGGGGCGCACCAGCCATTGGGCAGCGCGGTGAACGACGGGAACATCGTCTCGCCACTCTTCATGTCCTTCTTCTTGAAAGCCATGCTCGCGGTATAGCCCCCGCTTCCGGGTGTAACGGTGGCGGCCTGGCCCGTCAGCGCCAGACCCAGAGTCGCCGCCATGACGAGCGGCATCCATTGCTTGGTCTTCATTGTTGTCTCCGTCGGTTGAAACAAATCATTACGTCATTGCGGTAATGTTGCATTGCAGCAATAACGATGACATAAGAATAGTCTTATTTTCATAAATGGCAACTCCATGGTTATCTGACCAAGGAATAGCGCCTTAAAACTCCAGGTTGAAAGCGGCAAACACCGAGCGTCCCATGGCCGGGACGGGCGGCAGGTTGGACGGCGAATAGGGGTATTTCGATGTGCCGTAGATATAGACACCGCCCAGGGGGTTGTAATAAAGCTTGTTCAGCAGATTGTCGACACCCAGGTTCAGGGTGAGCTGCTTGAACTTGTACGTCGTCCGCAGATTGAGCAAGGCATAACCGGGTGTCAGCGGCTCGTTGTAGGTGGTGGCTACCACGGTCTTGCGGGCGACCAGTTCTACCCCGAGGTAGTTGTTGAATTCACCCCAGTCGGTCAGGATTTGATGTTCCAGGGCCAGGGTCCCATGCACCGGCATCATGTGATACAGGTTGACCATGTTGGGGGCTAGCTCGCCCTCGGCCGACCAGCCGGTCGCCTGGCAGACAAACTGGCCGCCCGGAAAGGCGCTCGTGTAGGGGCAGGGCTGACCCCGCATGCCATCCTTGCCGACGCCACGCACATAGGCCAAGGTTCCCTTGAGCGCAAAGCTCCCCTGTTCCGAGTCCGGTATGACCACATAGCGGCTGGTGGCGTCCCCGCCGAACAGATAGGCATAGGGCAGGTTCACGAACTGCATGCCGCGGAAGCCGTCGGCCTGGATGCTTTGCACCTGACCAAAGACGTAGTCGACGACATGCGTGTAGTAGGGCGAAAGGCTGAGGTTCCAGATCTTCTGTGCGTCATCATGGAAATTCGCCGTAAACGTGAAGTTATAGGCCGTCTCGGACTTCAGGTTGAGATTACCCTGATACCCGTTGCCATCACCGAACCAGTTGATCATGGATTTTTCAGGCCCGCCGGTCCAGGCGTACAACTCGTAGAGATTGGGGGCGCGCTGCTTGCGGGCGAAACCCAACTCATAGGTGCTGTAAGTGTTCGGCGTGTAACTGGTCATGGCGGTCACGTCGAAATTGACGAACGTCTTGGCATGGTCCTGGGCGTTGAATTGATTGGACCAGTAGACGTTGATGGGATCGTCGTTATAGCCCTGGACAAAACCGGTATCCGTCCACAAGGTGTCGTTGCGCCCACCCAGGATACTGGTCCATTCCTCATCCCAGTCCATCTGCCACTCGGCGAAGGTGCCCATGCGGTTGCGCTGGCCGTGATTGACGCTGATGAAATCCTGCGGGTTGAATCGCTCCCCTGGCCACCAGTCGTTCAGGCGTTGCTGGAAGAATTCATTGCCGATATGCAGGGTATGCTGTTCGGCCAACGGGATGTGCGCGCGCAGGCGGTAACCCGCATCCTGCCCGATCGAATCCATGGGCATGGGGGCGGTATCGCGACTGGGCAGGGAGTCCATCCGGTGCCGGGTGTAGTGATAGTAGATCTTGCCGTCCACGCGGCCCCAGTCATAGCTGTTCTCGTAATTCAGCCCGCCCAGCAAGGCATTGTTCGGGGTCATGTCCATGCGCTGGTTGGGAAAACCCTGATAGGGGATGTGCTGACCCGAGAGGTCCGCCGTCCAGAGTCCGCTATCCTGTTTGGTCGACACCCTGATATTGGCGTTGCTGCTCTCGAATTCAGTCGGATAGACCCGGAGGGTTTCGTTGCCGCCCTGGAGATAATTGATGGCCTTGCTCCAGGCCCCGTTGTAATCCACGCGCCAGTTTTCGGTGGCGTAATCGCCGCTGGCCGATACGCCGAAGTTGTCGTTGACGCTGCGAAAGAACTGGCCGACCTGATTTTTATAAATCGCGCCCTGTTCCGCGGTGGCGAATTCCGGCGCCAGGGGTTCCACACTGATGGTGCCGCCGATCGAGTCGCCGCCTTGGCTGACCGGCGTGATGCCGGCCATGACCGTCGCCTTTCCGACCTGGCTGGGCGCGACATAGGACAGGGCTGGATTCATGTGGTTGCTGCACGCCGACGACAGATTCATGCCATTGACCACCACGTTGATGCGATCATCGGCCAGACCGTGGATCACCGGCAGACTGGAAACGCCGCCGCCCGTGGAGAGGTTCACGCCTGGGATGTCCTTGAGCAGGCTGGTGGTGTCGCTGGCGGTGGCCTGTTCCGTGGCGAGGCCCGCTTCATCGAGCGTCTTGGCGCTGAGGGTCTCCGTCATGGCCTGACCGGTGATGGTCATGTCATCCAGTTCGATGATTTCTTCCTCGGCACGGGTGCTCGCGCAGAGGGTCAGGAGCAGGCAGGCGAGCAGGGCTTGCACTGTCCAGTCACTAACCGGACAACGATTGGGGTACTCGGCAATATAGCGAGAATTCATGGCATGTACACTTTGCTGACGCCCTTTACATTGCAGTTACCATAGGGGCGCCATGGAACAAGAACACCGATGCGTCACTGACTAATGCCGCCAGTCGAACACCAGGGTTGATCATTCTAGGGATAACGGGAGTAACAAACAGTGGCTGAGAGGGCTTAAATAATGGTTTCTCTATTCACATTTCGCGCCATCTTGCGGTATGTGTGGGATTTCGCGCCAATCACCAGGATGGAGCCAATTTAATCCTAATCCCCACATCAATAGTGTGGCAAATGACTCAGTGTAGTGAGTCATATCACACACCAAGAGGGTGGTTTTGGAGATGCCGCAATTTCCGCCTGCTACCCTCCGCCCGGTTTGCTCGAGGCATAATCGGCGAAATGATCAAGTTGAAGTACCACGGTTGGAGTGATGGTGACCAAGTGTGTTCCAGCAATTCTCATTTTGGCTGAAAGCGTTGCCATACCTGGGTTTTGCTGTGGGGATGCTCCGTGGCGTAGGCCGGAATAAGCCCCTTCGAGCCCCAGCGAGAAGGGGTGTTTCCGGCGCCGCCGCCCGATTCCGCCGGAAACGCCCGCCCTTCGCTGCGCTGCGCTGGGGCGGACCCTTCGGCCCCGCTCGGGACAGGCTTACTCCGGTATCTACCATGGGCCTCACCATCGCAAAATGAGAATTGCTGGGTGTGTTCTTGAAGGAAAGCTACTGGGTATGAAATTTGCTAGAGAAGCTTGAATGCATAGCTCTCATTTCCTTATCCTCACCCACTTGCCACGCATGAAATCTCTCCTTCTGTTCACCGCCGCCTGGCTGGGGTTTTCCGGAGGCGCCTTGGCGGAGGCGCCCTCCAAGGCGCTGGCCGAAGCCGTCGAGCGCCAGGTCCGTTCCAACGACACCTCGGCCGCCGCCCAGAAAAGTATCGATGGGCTGCGCGATCAGACCCAACGCATGCTGGAAGAGTACCGGGACGCCTTGCGGCAGACCGAGCAACTGTCCGCGTATAACGAGCACCTGCGCCGGCTGGTGGAATCGCAGCGGGCGCAGAAAGCTTCGCTGGAGCAACAGGTCCGCGAGATCGAGGTTACCCGCCGCGACCTGGTGCCGCTGATGCTGCGCATGACCAACACCCTGCAGCAATTCGTCAGTCTGGATCGCCCCTTCCTGGCTGGGGAGCGCGCCAGGAAAGTGGCTGACTTGCAGGCGCTGATGCAAGATCACGAAGTCAACGACGCCGAGAAATTCCGCCGGCTTCTCGAGGCTTACCAGGCCGAGAACGGCTATGGCAAGACCGTGAGCGCCTATCAGGGCGAGATCACCCTGGACGATAAGGAAACCCGCACCGTGGACTTTCTCCGGGTAGGGCGGATCGGGCTGTATTATCAGACCCTCGATGGCCGGCAGTCGGGGCTCTGGAATGCCGGCGCCCGGCGCTGGGAGAGCCTTCCGGCCGAGTACAACCCGATGATACGCAAGGGTATCGTGACGGCGCGCCAGGAGCGGCCCAAGGAGTTGCTGCCCATCGTCATTGAAGCTTCGGAGATCTCGCGATGAGCAGGCATGGAATGTGGAAAGCGGTGCTGCTGGCGGGCTTGTGCCAGACGGCGATGGCGGGCGAACTGGATGACCTGCTGCGGCAGGTCCAGGACGCCAAGGCTCGCGAGGAGCGGATCGATGCCGAGCGGCAGGCCCGATTCCTGGCGGACAAGAACCAGCAGCAGAAATTGTTGAACGACACCCGTGCCGCCTTGGCCAGGGCGGAGGCGGAGAGCAAGTCCCTGCGCGCCGAACTCACATCGAACGAGGCCAGCATCGCCGGATTGCGCGCCGATCTCAAGAAGCAGGGCGGCAACCTCAATGAGCTCTTTGCCAAGTCGCGGGAATTCACCACCTCCCTGATCAAGGATGTCGACGGTTCGCTGGTGTCCTCGCAGTACCCGGGCCGTACCGAGCCCCTGCACATCCTGGCGGGCGCCCGGGAAGTCCCGAGCATCGCCCAACTGGAAACCGTCTGGGTCACCCTGCTCCAGGAAATGACGGAGTCCGGGCGCGTCACCCGGTTCAGCGGCAAGTACACGACCCGCACCGGGGAACAGCGCGTGGCCGATATCTACCGCCTGGGCGCCTTCACCGCCTTGGCGGAAAACAAGTTCCTGGACTTCTCGGCCGATACCGGGCAGTTGACGGAACTCAACCCCCAGCCGCCCGGCGAATTCCTGGACCTGGCGCGTAACCTGGCCGGAGCGCAGAGCGGCCTCGTCAAGGTCGCCATCGATCCCGCTCGCGGGGGAGTGCTCGACGAGTACGTCAAGGACGCCCCCAAGACCCTGACCTGGCTGCCCAAGTCGATCCGGGGCTTGCTGACCAACAGTGTCGATTTCGCCATCATTGGCTTGTTGTTTTTGGCCAGCATCTGGGCGCTGGGCGTCGCCTTCGAACGCTGGATGTTTTTCCGGCGGGTCGATATCGGTAGCTATCGGAGCCGGGTCGAACTGGAAACCGACCTGACGCGACACCTCACGGTCATCGGCACCGTGGCGGCCAACTCCCCGTTCGTGGGCTTGCTGGGTACCGTGGTGGGCATCATGCTGACCTTCCAGCAGATGGGCATGGACAAGCACATGGACGTCCACCACATCATGGTCGGCCTCAGCACGGCGCTGAAGGCCACCGCCATGGGCCTGCTGGTGGCCATCCCCTGCGTCATCCTCAACAACTTCCTGCGCCGCCGCATCCGGGTGCTGGTCACGGCCTACGAGGTGCGCCATGGATCATGACATCGACGAAATCAATGTCATCCCGCTCGTGGATGTCATGCTGGTGCTGCTGACCATCGTGCTCACCACCGCCACCTTCATCGCCCAGGGCGAGATCCCCGTGGACCTCGCGGTCTCCACCCAGGCGCAGCAGGCCAGCATGGAGGCGCCGCTGCTCCTCAGCCTCAAGGCCGATGGCAGCCTTTATCTCGGCAAGACGCCGATCGCGATGGAAAACCTGCCGGACGCCCTGGGCGGCTACTCCAGGACCAAGCTGGTCGTGTTGAGCGCCGACCGCGCCATCATGCTGGAGAAGTTCGTCATGATCGTGGATGAGATCAAGCGCAACGGCTTTCCGAATGTCAGCCTCGTGGTCGAGCGGGCCAATACCGGCGCATGACGGAAACCGAACGCTATCGGCGGGGGCTTGCCCTTTCGGTATCGGTTCATGCGGTGATCGCGGCCCTGGTCTATGGGTACTGGTTCCGGACGCCCGTGAAGACCAAACCCGAACCCGTGGTGTGGGACGTGAGTCTCTATGACCAGAAGCCTCTGACCGACCCCGTCGCCACGCCGCCGCCGGCCGAGCCCGAACCGCCACCCCCCGACATCGCCACCCAGGCGCCCGCCGAGAGCATGCCCGAGGCTTCGGCTCCCGCGGTCAGCGCCGCCGACGCGTCGTCGGGCAGCCCCTCCGGACCCTGGTTCGACCTGTCCGGTTTGCAGTTGCCCGCGCGCGGGGATGGCGCCGGTTATGTCGGCGTTCCCAATCCCGGCCCGGTCCAGTGGGACTGGAAAGCCACCGCCGGCGGTTCCGGCGGCCCCCCGGGGGCTGGAGCGGGCGCCGGCGGAAGCGCCGGTCAGGCCATGCCGTCCCTGCCCGGCGCGCTGAATTCGCCGCCCACCGCCATCGCCCGCATCCCCCCCGCGTACCCCATGGACGCGCGCCGGCAGAAGCTCGAGGGCTGGGTCCGCATCGAATTCTCCGTGCATACCGACGGCACGGTCACCGACGTTACGGTGCGCGATGCCAAGCCGCGCGGCGTCTTCGATCAGGCCGCGATCAACGCCATACAACAGTGGAAATTCCAGCCCGCCATGGAAAACGGCAAGCCCGTCCGCAAACGGGCTGTCCAGACCCTGAAATTCGAACTGGACAAATAACCCCGATGCGCCGCCTGCTTCCTCTGCTCTGGCTACTGGCCCTGCCCGCGTCGGCGGCGGAACCGCCGGGGACCGCGCCCAAGATTGACGTCCCCGCCGAGGTTCTGAGCGAATTCAAGGTCATCGAGGACCTGACCGCCAAGGGCTCCATCGCCGAGGCCGCGAAGCGGGGCCAGGCGTTACTGCCCAAGCTGAAGGACGCCCCGGCCGCCAAGGCGCTGCTGCTGCGCAACCTCGCCACGCTGTATGGCCAGCAAAAGCATTACCCCCATTCCGCGGCCCTGTTGCAGGAAAGTCTGGATCTGCACGCCCTGCCCGCCAGGGAGGTTCCCAAGGTCTTGCTGGAACTCGCGCAATACGCCGTCGCGGCCCAGAATTACCCCAAGGCGGAGGAGGCGCTGACGACGCTGATCCAGCAGGACCCGGACCCCAAGCCCGACTATTACCTGATGCTGGTGGACATGCAGACCCAGAGCAAGCGGTACGCCGAGGCGGCCGCCACGCTGGAGCGGCTCATCGCCCGGACCCCGGAACCCAAGCCGTCCTGGCGCGAGATGCTGCTCGGCCTGCATCATGAGTCGCATGATCTGGACGCCTGTATTCGCGACCTGGCCGCGTTGATCGAGAAGGCGCCCGACAAGCCGCTGTATTGGCAACAACTGACCGGCCTCTACCAGGAAACCAAGCAGGACAAGAAGGCCCTGGCCGTGCGGCAACTCATGTACGAGCGGGGGCTGCTGCGGTCCGCGGATGAGATCGTGCAACTGGCCCAGTTGCTCCGCTATCAGGGGCTGCCTGGACGCGCGGCGGAAATCCTGCAACGCGAGATCGACCGCGGGGGTATCGACAAGACCCCGCGCAATCTCGGTCTGCTGGCGGACAACTGGATGGAGGCGCGCGAACTCGGCAAGGCCGCCGCCGCGCTGGAAACCTCCGCCGCCCTGGCCCCATCCGGCGAAACCCTGCACCGTCTGGGCCAGATCTACAGCGAACTGCGTGACTGGAACAAGGCCCGGCAGGTCCTGACCCGCGCCCTGACCCAGGGCGGTCTCAAGAACCCCGGCGGCGCCTGGTTATTGCTCGGCATGGCCCATTACCGGCTCGATGCGAAAAACGACGCGCGCGCCGCCTTCCTCCAGGCCAAAAACACCCCGGCCATGACCAAGACCGCCCAGCAATGGCTGGAGCATATCGAGCGCGAGACGCGGCAGGCGAAGAAACCAGCGCATTGAGTCGTTCCGCAAGTTCCGATACCCCACCATCGGAATGCCTGATATCCTGCTTAGGTCGGAATCCCCCGCATCTGCCGTTTTTAGGATGAAGAGTCGATCATCCGACCGCCGCCAATCCTATCGGCTGGAGGCGGGGTAGCATCATGCCGGATCAGCCCGGAATTGCACACAACCGCGTGAACCCTTGCGGGCCTGGCATATCTGGACGAGCCACACCCGGAGTCGGGGCCAGGTTCGCGTCTACAGCGTACGGTAGCCGATGCCAGTAACCGCAGTCATCGGGCCGAATGTCATGAAGGCTTGACCGACTGCGTTCCGCAGCGGCGGGTCCAGTACATCCGGGCCGCGAGTAGCCCCACCACGGCCGCCAGATAGTCTTGCCAGCGGTGGCCGGCGACGAGATAGAGACCCAGCACGACCAGCGCCAGACGCAGCAACGAACTGGCCAGCAGGCCCGGTAATCCGCCCCGCCGGGATTGCATAATCCGCCGCACGGTCAGCCAGAGCCCGACAAAGTAGAGACTGCCCAGCCCCAGGCCAGCGATCAGCGCCCAAAGGCACTGGAATAGGGATGTGCTCAAATCGCGGCCTGTCGGGCGGGTTCTGGCCTTCTCGCCGAATCCTCCGTCGGGCATTCCGGCCGCCCGGCAACAGCAGGGTTAGCGCCCACGTCAGTTTCGATCGATCCAAGATCTCGGAGCGATGCCCGCCCGGATCGGCACGTCCATCGCCCACCCGCCCATGCCAACCTGGTTGGAGTCCGCCTTGGTAGCGGTGAGAGCGGGTAACGGCAGGAGCGCAGGGCGCCGGTTCGAGACACTCTGTGGGGGTAACCGAGATGCCTGCCGCCAATCCGCATCATGTATGCTCAACCCTGGTCAGCAAAGCACTCACGCTAACTCACGGCGAAGTACAACAGGACGAGCATCACGAAAAACCATCTGGGCAGGTAGTTGCCGTGGCCATTGATATTGATGTCATCCACTACGTTCATCCACTCGACGAAGTCTCGGAGACCCGAAAAGGGACACTTGGCCATCTCAGACGCCTGTAAGGTTTCGTATGGCTCGGTGGTCGCGCGGTCATTATTAATCCGGCCCTTGAACATAAGGCTCCTAACCGTTCCAACTCGTTGATTTATTGGAGCGGATGAGTCGGGTAATTTTGGGCCACCTTAATAACCACTCCGCCTCGAGTGGGGCGATTGCCCGTCCGGCCCTGCGGATCGCGTGGTCGATCAGTCCAGTGGATACTTGCAGCCCGAACAGCTCGGCCAACCGGTCCTTTACTTTTGTGCGGGAGAACCGATGGCGTAACGTCAATAGCACGACCCTGGCGATCAACCGTAGGCCCAGAAACCGCCATTCGCCAAGAGTCACGTACGCCCACAGGGTTTCCGCGGGTGCTTGGTCGTGCGGCACGGGTGTGATGAGCGCACTCACACGCCACCTCATAAAGCACGGTTCGGGTCATGCCGAGCTTCAAACCGGCTTCCCCTGCTGCCAGCGGGACCCCTTCGATGGTATCCCACCTGGTATACGCCGGACCCGCTGGAGTGAGCGGTACGCCACAGACCGCACATACCTCGGACGGTGCACCGGTTCCTGGACCAGGCGCTTATGCGTCCACTCATGGCCCGGCAAACCCTGCGGCCAGTACTGTTGTCGGAATTCTGATGCAGTCGATCCAGCGCCTCTTTCAAGTCAGCCAACAACATTGCAAAACCACACGCGCCGTTGTCTACGGCAGGCTTTGCAGCCAGGCCTCGTCCATATGGTGTAAATCGTGTTTGGTCTGGTGCGGTACGGTTGATGGGCTCATTGGTGAGTGGGCACATTATCCCGGGAAACACAGGCACTAGACGCTCGCAGTAGAAAAGGGGTCTGAACTGTTACGAAATTTTCGGCATGATTCTAGCGCATAATATGCGATTGGTTGCTGGTTGTATAAACCGCTGATATTACCAATAATTCCTAGTAGGTTCCCTATGACCGAAAATGTCCCGCAGACAATCGAGGCGTGGGCAACAGCCCTACCTGGCGTGATTTATTCCTTTCGACTGAGACATGACGGCACTGCTCATTTCCCATTTATGTCCGAACATACAATAGAGTTATTGGGCGTTGATCCCCACGAGTGCAACTTAAACGCGGCGCCTGCCTTTGCTCTGGTTCACAAGGAGGATTGTGGGCGCTTATGGCAAAGCGTTTTAGGTTCCGCACGCCATATGGCTCCGTGGCAATGTGAGTTTCGAATTTGGCATCCCGTCAAGGGATGTTGCTGGATCCAGGGTAAACGATCACCCCCCTATCGCTCATTTTCGATGACGAGTGCACAATGAGCCTCCAACGCTGAGCTTCCCCCCCCCGATGCAACTGAGCGACCACAGTCTACGGCAGATCGACGAGGCC
>Ga0172373_10002926_pt1 | contig 25587 bp, 29 predicted proteins | sample Lak10m_2_FD_114546 | JGI IMG/M metagenome (GOLD analysis project Ga0172373, IMG submission 114546) | Freshwater microbial communities from Kabuno Bay, South-Kivu, Congo - kab_092012_10m | ecosystem: Environmental > Aquatic > Freshwater > Lake | place: Democratic Republic of the Congo...
GCAAAAGACCAGCGCTATCCGTATTGGCGACATTGAGCGTGAGGGTAATCGTGCCGTTGGATTCAGAAATTGTTAGGGCTTCGGCAATGCCAGCGCCACCACCAGAAACAAGGGTGTGCGGGAGTGAGCGCCATGCGCCGTTGGCATAAACTTTAATCGTGTCCGTTGTGGACTGGTAAATTAACCGACCTTCAAAATTGCCCGCATTCGGGTCTGTTGCTACAATCTCAAAAGAGGCGTTAATCAGTTGGTTCTGATTAAGGTTTAGATTTGTCAAGAACTTCTGAGCCATGTTTACCTCACGTCAAATAGGCGTAACCCGAGAAGGGAGCCGAAAAAAGAACCCTTACTTGTGTGTCACTATCATACACTATTTCGCCGTATACCTTAGTTGATGCCGAGTCAACGACAGTCACGGAAGGTCTCCCACCGAGCGCATGAACAATGGTCCAAGTCGCGGAAGCGGCTGGCTGGTTGTGTACATGGCGGTCATTGAGAACTGCTTCATCTACCGTGGCAGAAGTGAGAGCCGTGAAGAACGGTGTGTCCGGCCACCCTGCGGATGTTTTGGGTCCGTAAAAGTCGCCAGTCTCCACATCAATGTAAATGTCTCCGATGTTTCCGTAGTCTGACGGGATATTGGGCATTAGATTTCTACCTCAATCTCCCAAGGGACACCACTCCCGTAAATCAGGCTCTGCCTATCAATAAGACCCGGAATCGTCACCCTAACCACATTGGGATTCTCTTCTATGAGTTGAACAACATTTCTTTGGTCTTCAATAACGGCGTTAAAATCCGCATTGTTAATCGTCACTGGAACTGCAGGCATCAGCGAGTCACCTCTTTCTCAAGACGGAACTCGCCCCTCAAAACCTTGAAAACTTTACCCGTTGACGTCTGTTGTATTTCCAAGTCGTAGTATCCGCTTCGTGTCAAGCCTGCGGTTTCTCCGGGGGTAAGTTTTAGTTCAATGATGCCAGTGACGGGGTATATGACAATGCGGCTGTTTGCTGTGGTGAGTTCTATGATTGTGCTGCTCGTCTCAATTTCTCTGCGGACGTGCATACGGGCAGTATAACCAGTAAGGTTATACGCCGTACCGTCGGAGTCTTGCAACTCAATAGAGCGCTCAAAAGTTGAGCCTTGGTCGCAGACCATGTTGTATCTACCAGCCAGCATTTGTTACCTCGACACTAAACCCGTGTCTAAGTATAAAGCACAGCAGATAGTCGGAAAACGAAGGTTACTTCTTTTTCTTGCCGTGTTCCTCAATTGCCGCCTGTGCCGCCTGAAAAATCGCGGTCGTCGTCTTGTCGCCAATTTTCGTAGAAACCCATGCGAGGGCTGTCAAAACGACCGGAGTTAGCACTGCCACTACCTCTGCGCTTAGACCTGCCTTGCCCGCGAGATACGCGAGACCGCCAAGTACTGCGCCCTTGACTGCTTGGTCGCTGATGTTTGCTTTTACGTTTTTGTCCATGTTGTTTCCTCCAACTATTCAATTTCGTCGGTTTCTTCAGGATTAGCAAAATCAACTTCACCTTCGGCGAGCATTCCGCTTGCCGAGTGAAGCATCCCGTAAGCAAGCCATGGTGTCATGGTTTGAGAAACGGCTAAGTGGAGATTTTGGGTCTCTTCATCAGCAACTTCTGCGATGATGATGTAATTTGTGACGATTTTGTCTGGCAAGGCATTTTTGATGGAATTCTGAATATCTTGCATCATTTGCTCTTGTTTTGCATCGTCGTCAGACATTGCACCACCCTTCTTCGGGATACTACAATTTTACACGATACTTTCCCGCAGGGCGGTGAGGAAACATTTAAGATATTAATTCGTGGGTGACTATGAGTCCCAGTGGTCGCGCAGGCTCAAGCACCAGTAACACACTTGGGTTTGATTGACCGACCGACAAACCAGTAGAGCCATAAGTTTGACCTATTTTGGTTTGGAATAAAACCGTATTCACACCAACCGTATAATTCACTGTTTTGTCGCCATCCAACAAAAGTTTTATCGCTTCAACCATTGCGGTAATAGTTCCCGCGTTATGACCGTAGTATCCCGTTTGTACCTGCCATTTGAAGAACGCATCAACACCGCCAGAAATTCCACCAACTGATATGTCTGACAATGCAATTACAGAAGTTGAGTCCAAAACACCAGAAGTTGCGCTGTCCAAAACAAATTCTGTCCACTCTTCACCCTCAGTAGACGGCTCAAAAGTCACAATAAGTTCTCGCCCCCTGAACTGAGCCAACCACTTCAACTGGTCTAATCTATCTATCAATATCGGCGCGATGAGAGCACTATTTGTTTCAATCTCTGATTCGGTAAAACCTTGACTCTCATTTGCATAAATGAAAGATTTTAAGGTTTCTTGAACATTTGTCAACGAATGTGTCATGACATCCAATAAACGAATCAAAGGAAACTGTACAGAATTCGTCGTTGGGTCTGCAAAATCGTTTTCTAGCAAAAGGTTTGGCAACAACGGAATGCATTCTACAAGAAACTCATTTTCAAACGCATCACCCAACATGGTTATGGTCGGACGAGAGATGTTTACGTCTCCCGCATCCGAATCAAAAACGATTTCAATTTCAAACCCAATGGCATAGCGAACATCATTTCCGTCGTCTGCCAAAGACAGCATTCTTGCTCGTAATAGTTTCCATGTCGGCTCATCCTGTACGCCGAGCAAATAGTGCAGGGTTCCCCATTCTCCCACAACCCTGTCGTTTGCGTCGGTGGACAATTCGTAATTGCCGGTTTCTGCGTCATATGTAACAACTGTCCTGATATTTCTCATTCGCAAAACACAATTTTTTGTTACGCGAACCCAAACAAAAGACACAATGTCATCGTTCAAATCTGTGGCACCAGAAACCGAAAATTGTGAAGGAATGTCTGTTGCGGGGTCCAACCAATCATTGAAATACACGGACCCCGAAACATCGCCGTTCGCCAGCAAAGACCCGTATTCCGAATCCTGATATACGGTCGTGCTGGTGGACAAAGAAAGCCCACCGTCGGCACGCCACAAATCGCTCAACTGAGCGAAGGCAACAGGTTCCCTGAATATTCTTTCTGATTCATCAATATAATTAACTACAGCCATATCATGTAGCCGTAGTCGTACAATTACCGATAGGTATCGCCCCTTTTTGCAGGAGTGTTATATCACCACCAGCAGCCGTTGCAAGCAAGGGCACCGCAGACGGAAGCGTTGACGCAACAGAAATCACATAGGACACACCGTCAACTTTTGCTGCCATCGCACTCAATTTTCTTTGGTCAATGGAAGATTCAAAATCCCATCCGTTAACAGAAAGATAATCTTCGATTACTGCAGAAACGGCGAGCGAAACAGACGCAGTGGAAAAATTTGGCAGTGTTTGTACAGAAATAGCAACATCAACAGCAAAACTATGCGTATCGTGCATATAAATTTTCAAGCCAGCAACTGTCTTGAGTTCCAAATCTTCTTCAATTATCAACTTTTGTGCGACGGATATCGGTTCACCTTCGGAATCGCACATTGATACCGACACGGCACCACCAACATCCGCAGTAGCGAATTCCATTCCATTGGCAAGATACACATGCCCTGCGGTCGTCGCTGCGGAAGCGATGTTGGCATTGGTTTTTGAATAAGTGAAAGTTGTGGAAGTCGGTGTTGTCGCAACCGCGTATGTTCCGTTATATACAGCATTTGTCATTTCGGCGACGACGACAGAGTTGCCAACGCTCAAGTCGTGCGCATACCGTGTGGTCAGCGTAACGGTATTTGAAGCGAGAACCGCGTTAATCACATCAGTTTGTTTTGCCTGCGTCAAATCGTAAACCTTAAATCTTGCGACGGTTGGATAGGTTGTGGCTATATAGTCCGTCATTTGTGAGGCTGTTGCAAGTGACTTATTCAAAGAGCCAAGAAACGTTGCGCCTCTTGAAAAATATTCCTCATCTGTTTCTGCGTCAGTTCCCTTTGTGCTTAGCGAAGCCAAGGTCATATCAAAAATGTACGGGCTAGTTGAAACGAGTGTCAGCGATGACCCGACTGGGATATCGGGATACTCTGACGGCGTAACAGCCTCAACTGCCGTGGTTCCAGAAGTATTTCCCGCAGCGATGACCAAATCGTTGATGGTCTCAAACAAAAACTGTGTCAATACACCATCAACCGACACGTCAAACGAAACAACGGTTCCGGCGCTGATTGTCACGCCGGTGTTTACGGTTACGTCAAATGTTACGGTTCCTTCCGATGGTGTGGCGCTAATTCTGTCAAAACCCATGAGTTTTAGCAATCCCTCCATCAACCCGTTTGGCAGACGGTTGGCTGCGTCAACCATGTATGTCGTTTGAAAAGATGTCGCCTCTAGGAGGGCATTTTCAATTGTTCCGAGTCTCGGAGTGAATTCGGGAAAAGATGTTTGTGCATACTCAACCGCATCTTGATAAACATCATCTGCGTCTAAGTCAAAAACGGTGAAATCTATATATTCTTGAAAATTTGGGTTGGACATGATTAGGCAACCTTTGTAAATTTTATTTTGAGATTGATATTGCCGTCGGCATCTGCTCTCGTCACTGTTGAGTCTTCCGAAACTAGGATTTCTGGAACATACGATGCCGCCTCGTTTATGAGGGTAGTCAAAGATTTACCCGAAAAAGAAGGGTCGTCTATACCGAAAAGTCTGCTCAATGCAAGTTCGCCTTTTTGTATTTGTATCGCGTTTCCGAGCAGCGTTGCATAAAATTCGTCGGTGCCGTCAGTAATCGTTTCCATTGTGCTGTCGAAATTGAAAGCAATAGGCAGACGTAAAGTGTTCATAGTTTTCCGATTACCACGCCTTCATCCAAAGAGTCGTTAATCAAGAGTACCACCACGCGGTCTCCGACAACAGGCAAGACGAGGGAACCGTACACGCCTTGAATATCGGTTGTGGATGAACTCAATGATGCACTCGTCAAAAACGTTCCACCATCGGGGTCGGCAGCGGATGTAGTGGTAACTGTTTGCTTGACCGGAGTCGCAACTTGGTTTCTAAACGGCTGAATGCATTTGTACGGACCGACAGCAGCCTCAATATTGATTGCGGGAATCCTGACAAATACTGTTTGTGTGGCGGCGGTGACAGCCGTGACAATACCGATGTGCAACGAAGAAGAACCTTCTTTGTTCGTTGCGAGAGAATCTGCTCTACTCAACCGAATATCAAAACCGTCATCCATGTCTATTTTGACCCTCCGCCGATGACTACAGCCTCGGCTATCTTTTCATTCATTTTTCTTTTGTCTTCTGGCGCAAGTTTAGTCGTAGTCGCAAACGCTATCGAAATAGGTTCTGGCCGACCGAATTGATACTTCACACTTGTTATAAGGTATGCGTTGTCAAAACCGTCCTTGTAATTGTCATCTGCAAATACGTTTTTTCCATTAATCATTAGCCACGGAATGACGGTCATGCCTGCCCGCAACCTATAGGCAGAGCCTTCACCTTTTCCGTATAAGGGTCCACCCCAAATTTCTGCGGAACCCTCAGACTCTTTTACGGAGTCTTCCGACCTTCTAACGCTCGGCGCTTTCAACAACAGTAATCGTTTTGTCTCAGGGTCTATCCCCTGAAACGCCTCATGGGGATACAGGAGGGGAACATAATACAATTTTCGGGGTTGAAGTTTTCCTTCGTATGTTTCCACTTTCACGAGTTCGGTTTGCTCAAAACCCCATCTGCCCAACAACCATTGTGGAGACCCAAAAAACAGTCGTCCGTTGGACACAAAAGTCAAAAAATTTATGTCTTGTGCTGCGCGCAGCAAAACATCAAACACGGAATCTTTATTGTTCTTGGTTTTGACTTTAATTGTTGACTGCTTTACGCCTTTTACCTCTTCAATGTAGGGAATCAAACCAAACTTATTCGCTACTTTGCGAGCGAATTCAAACCCCGTAGAAGAGCGGTAGGACTGCGGTGTTTTGTCCTCTTTCATTTCTTGCACCGCTTTTGTTCTGCATACAAGACGAACAAGAAAGTATCCATCGTCTGCCTGTGAAATCTCAATGACCGAAATCCTGAAAGTCTCACCGAATCCACTTGGGTCCTTATCTCCACCTTTAAACAAGATTGGTGTTGATACCTGAAAATAATTGTTGCGGTACATCTCCAAATCTTTGTCGGCGATATCTACCGTTAACTGTGAACAGCCATTGACGGTGTATTCAACTTCCAGATTGATAACATTTTGTGCTATCTCAAACCGTCTACGATTAACTCCGTCTTTGACCCAGGGCGGTTGACGCTTGGACGCATTCCAGTCAATAATCAAAACGTTGTCATCAATCACTTAGTTACTCCCTTGACAATTCCAACTCAAGTCGCTTCCTCCACGCAGCCTGAGTTTCATTCGCTCTTCTTACAATGTCAATACCCGCAGCGGCTGCTTTTATAATCAGTTCACTGATGGGGATTGATGGCGGTACTTTTTCTTTGTCTGGACATTCTTTTGCGTACTTTTTGGGGCAACATTTCTTCCAATGGGGGCAATCGGGTTTCGGCGGTGGTTTCTCCAATTTGGGGATAGCGGTAATATTTTGAAAAGGATTCCTGTTCTCAATCATGCTCAAACGACAATTAGCCTGCGTAACTTGGTTTAGTTTGTTCCTGCGGACAGAATCCACATTCAACTCAACAATACTAAAAAACAAGTCGGTGAAAACACCGGTCGCCGACTGCTCTTTCGACATATTCCTATAAGCGTGGGGAGTGGTCAACATTCTGTCATAATTCAAAATCTGTATCACGCGTTGCGAATTAGCAGCCATTGACCGCAAGACTTCAATATGTTCGTCAACGGACTGAACCAAACCATCACCAGGAACCGCGAGGGTAAAAGTAATGTCAACAGACATCAAGCGATGCGCTTTAAAAAATACAAGAGGCGTAGTGCCGGGTCGCGGAATTTGTGCCACCTCGTCACCCAACTGGTTGTATGTAATTGATATCGGATTGTACGGGAAAGCAAACCGAACCTCAGGGTCTGTTCTACCCTGTTCGGGATGCATCACCAATGTCAACGGTTTGGAAAACCCTGACGGAACACCGAGTAGGCTTGAACCAAGTGAAGTGTTTGCGTTCATGCGGATAGTCAACGAAGCCATAAATGATTAACTCCTTCTCGCGCCACCGGTGCTGCCCGTAGTGACTCCACCGCGTTCATTCGTGTCTCTAAATGCGGCTTGAATTTCGTTGATGATTCTGTCAACTGTTGCTTTGTCTGCGAGCGGTGAAACAACGCTCACATTCACCACTTTTGATGTCTGCGCTGACGGTAAGAGAGATGGTTGCATGTAAGAACCCATCGGAACTTTTGGTCTATTGACTTCCGCCAACCGGTCAGGGGAAAGCAACATTCCCGCTACTTTGAGGTTCCCCGTTTTTGAAGTCGTATCCTCTTGAATTTGGTTTAAAAGGTTTTGCAGGAAGAAACCTCCCTGACCCTCCTGAGCCGGGTCCTTTAATTTTGTTGTAATAAGTCCCATGATTTCTTCGTTTGTTAACTTTTCCATTCCCTTGCCAGTTCTGACAAGGTCACCTAGTTCTTGCTGTGCGGTCGGGTCTGCTTTGATGTACTTTAAAATATTTTCATTACTACTAACTTCATTCATGCGGGCTCGGACTGCGTCTTTTTGTTTATCGGTCAAATTCTTCAAAGTACCAGAGGTCAAACTTTCTTCAACAGCGGTTTGCATAGTTCCAAATGCGCCCAACGGACCAGCCTCAGTGGTGCCGAACATAAGAGTATCTTCCAAAAATTTGTCAACTGTTTCTTCGTTGAAAAGTCCGGTAGCAAGAGCAGCCTCCGAAGCATCTACATTCTTTCGTGACTCGCGTCTCTTCCTATCTTGTTCAAAAACATTCATCGCACCAGCCGTGACAGCACCGGTGAATTTTGCTATTTCGGCACGCATCAACCCCATTTGTTGGGTTGTTGTCTTACCGACAAGTTGAATAACATCTTTCAAACTCAGCATTTTTGTTCGCAAATTAATGCCAGCCTCTTCCGCCAAAGCGTTCAACTGGTCGGTTCCCACTCCGAGTGTTCGTTCCGCAAGAGCCGCATTGTCGGTGAACTGTTCTATTTCCCTATCAAATTGTTCCATTTTTAGTTGAAATGCGGTGACATGCTTGTTGTATTCTTCCATGTGCTGAACTTCTTTTAGATTGGCTTCGTGTTGCTTTATGGCTTCTTCTCTCGCCGTAGCAAGAGCAGCGATGTCACCAGCAGCAAAAGCCTCTTCCGTTGCTTGCGTATAATTGTCAACAAGGCTTTTTCCCATTTCGCGAGCGGCTTTTTGTTGTTTGCCGGAGTTCATGTACCCGCTGATTCCACCGATAACAGCACCTATCGCCGCGCCCACACCAGTTCCGATAATCGGTACAACGGAGCCGACCGCTGCGCCGATGGCTGCTCCAGCAAGGGCGCTAGAGCCAGCAGACATCGCCCTAGACGATTTGCTGTCATTCTTGAACTTGCTTCCAATGATGTTGCCCGCGGCATACGAACCTCCGGCTATCGCTGCAGCACCTGCAAGACCAGCCGCACCCATTGTGCCACCAGAGGAACCAAGTCTCCCAAAATTTCTTCCTCCGTCTGCCCTTTGAAACATTCCTGGCATTTTCGCTGCTTGTCCACCCATCATGGACAACATTCCGCCACCAGCCAAAGCGATACCCGCACCTTGTTTCAGCGCACCACCAGTAGTGCTCGTATCGCCAGCGGTTGCCATCAAACCCATGCCAAGTCCAGTGGAAAGCATGCCACCTATCGGCATCGCATACATTTTGTCCAAACCTCGCCCCATTGCTGCTGGTGCTCCTCTAACAGCAGATTGAATTCGCTGCTGTCTACTCATGTGCTGTGCGGATGCTTGCTGATAGGACATCGGTCCGCCCACAGGTGCGCCACCAGCGCCCATCGGTCCGCCCACGGGTGCGCCATTCACAAAAACATTATTTGCCCGAATCGACATATCTTTGCCAAACATCTTTCCAAGTGTGGTAAAGAATCGACTAAACAAAGTTATGGACGCATAGATTGCGATTATTGCACCAATCGCATTACCTAATTTCCCGCCCATCTTCCCGAACAACGCCATCATCCCTCTCATCAACTTGGTGAACAACTCCAATAATTTGGTCATCATTTTCAGCATCAGCCCAATCGCTGGCAATGCAGCAAAAAATGCTTCCTTCAACATGTTCGCGTAATCACCAATAGCGCCAATCAAATCGACGATGATTTTCGCAAATTCCTCTAGGGCAGGTTTATTTTTCAAAACCAAATCAGACAGAACATCAATGCCACCAGCAAATTTATCTTTCAAACCTTCAAAAATCGGACCAAAGAACGACTCGTTGAGAGCCTTTCCCGCTGGCTTGAAACCTCTCGCCCAATCTTGCAGTCTGTCACCGAACCCTCCCACCGCATCAACAATTTTGCCCATTTGTTGCAAGAATGTTGGAGTCGTATTCAGGTAACGGTTCATTAAAACAACGAACTTGTCGGTAATTTTTGCTACACCTTCCTCAACATCGCCAAAAAAACCGGTTCCGAATTGTGATATTAACGGACTTAACCTTACGACAGTAATTTTCAATTGGCGGACGATGTTGTCAAACAGGTCGCCTGCGGGTTGGAGAAACTGTGTTCCCAAGTCTCCGAGTACTCGTTTAACGTCCGTCATTCCCTGCTTGAAACGACCGATGAGCGTGTTGTTCAACGCATCAAGTTGACCAGCGTATTTTTCTTGGAAAGTTTTTCCGAGTGAGCCCTCGGCAGCCGCCGCAAAAAACTCGTCAGATGTTTTAACACCAAGTTCTTTAGCCTCTTTGATAATTTTTTCAAAGTCAGGACCCAATTCTTTGGCAACGTCACCGGCACCACCCAAACCGTCTTTCTGAACTTTCGCCAAAAATTCGGCAAGTTTTTCACTGCCTTTACCGATATCCCCACCACTGCCAGCAACGACATTCATCAATCCCTCAAACGCGGCTACGGTGTTACCCGTAACCGCTTTCTGTTTGCTGAGAGTGGCGAAAGACTTCTGCAAAGACTCAGCACCCACAACCGCGAGTTTCGTATTTGAGGTGAACATGTCCATCGCCTGACTCGCAGCAATGAAACGGTCAGCGGTATTGGCTGCCCCTTCGGTATACATCGGCGCAAATTGAACTGACGCAAACTCTTGCTGTGCCGCAACTGCCGTAGCAACCGCAACTGCCAGACCAGCAGCGGTATACGCCAAACCGCTCATGGCTGCTTTATATAACTTTATGAACCCAGGACCCATAGCAAACAATGCACTGATAGTCCCCAAACCAGCGGCAAGCAAAGGTATTTCAATTAACGACAACTTGTTTATTAACTTAATAAAACCACCGACGGCGCCAATCAACTTCCCTATGTCTTGACGGAAAGCAAAGGTTTCTTTCAGCAGTCCTGCATATCGTCCCCTCAACCGATTCAAGTTGCGATTCTGTCTATTCAACAGATTGTTGAGGCGGTTGTTGTCGTTATTGGTTCGGTTTCGCTCTCGGCTGGATTCGCGTTCTGCCCGTCTACCGCGTTCCCGCTCGTCGTTTAATCTTTCTTCTTCGTCACGAAGACGACGCAAAGCCTCGCGTGTTGCCTCAATCTCCGCTATGTCGGAGTTGACTTCAATATTTATTACTACACGCTCTGGCATGCCTTACTCCGTTGTTAAACGGATAACGAGCGCTCCAGCAGAATCAGCGACTGTTTCGCTTTGCTTCTGCTTCCTGTTTTTCTCTATCCTGTGCTATAACTTTAGCACACGCCAACCTGATAAACCATTCTTCATCCGAACAATCAAGCAACCGTATCGGGTCGGTATGCCAAACCTCACCTAGCCTTGCCGCGGTTATGACGCGAGCGTCTTGGACTAATTCGACGAACGCGTCTTCGTAGGGTCCAACGAAGACTCAACGTTTTCCCCATATCCAGCAGCCTCAATGATTGCCACCGCGGCGGACTCAACGTGGGGTTCCGTACCAAAAAATGCGGTCACACAGTCTGGATGCGGGCGAGAGGTGTCTGTCATTTCCATGATTTCGGGCGACGCGAAAGTCAACTTGACCCCACGGGCGTCCTCAACGAATTGGTCGTTAACCAAGATGCCTTTGCAGGTGGCGGCAATAAGTTGGGCAGAAAACTTGAGGGTATCCAAACCCTTCTTGCTGTCTTCGCCAGCGTTTTTGCGCCATGAACGCAACTGATTTTGTGAGATGTTCGGAGAAATACAAATCAAAACACCCGGTCGTTCGGGGACATTGATGTAGATGTCTTCTCGTTCAATCTTCTTTTTAATAACTTTTCGGAGTTGTCCAAGGACGTTGTCCGTTTCGTTATTGGTTTCGTTATCGTCGTTTGAATTGATGATGATGTTGCTCATGGAACGAACACTAGCATGAGATTAGACACCCAAATGCAACAAACCTGTAAAGGTTTTATTTATTATGCCGGGTCAGAACCAACCGACACGGTGGAGATGCTGAAGGTCATCGCAAACGTTGCGGGGGTTCCCGAAGTCGCATCACCGTCAGGCTCGGTCAAACCCACTAGCAGTGCACTCGTGTACTGTCTGTCCGCACCAGGAACCGCAATATCACAGTCAAAAACATGGACATCAACGTTGTATCTGGCACGACCGACAAGTTGACGCAAATCCTGAATTTTCTGCAAAAATGCTTTGTCCTGCGAAACATAACCAGTTACGGTGATGTCGCCAATTTCTGCTGGAGCGCACAAAGTCTCAGGGAACAGGTCTCCACCGTGATACACCTTCTCCACTGCTGCGGTGATTTCGCCACCGCTAACCTGCGTAAAGTAGTCGGGGAAAGTTGGAAGATTCGCGCCTGCAACAGGCTTAATCTTCGCAACAATCTGACGCTGTGTGGCGAGGTTCTTGAAAAGTGTTGGACGAGCCATCTATTCCTCCGTTATTCCAGTGCCGTTGTCAAGTTTGACTTAATGATGTCAACATTGATTTTGTCGCCGATGCTTGATACACGAACACCGACACGAGCCCTGACTAGACCCGTCTCAAGTTGAGCCGCTGAATTGATTGATGCATCACACTTAATTGTGTAACCGTAATCAATCCGCTTACCGAGAGCATCAAACCCCTCGTAGAAACCGCCAGCGATTCTTACGGGCTCAAGAACACCTTGTAGGGCGTTGATGATATTTGCAAAAACCACAGAGCGACCGTCAATGGTGGAGAACACCAACTCGTCAAGTTCTTTCTCTGCCTCAACAATGATGTAGTTGATGACATCTCGTGCGTTGATGAAACGCCACTGTGCTGTGACCGTTGAGTGCGAACGCGCACCGTACACTCGGACACGACCATTTGCGAGACGCAACGGGTTGACCCTGTCCGCCTCCATCGCATCTGCGTCGCTTCTGCTGACAGACAGACTCAAGCCGGAAACGAAGCGAGCCTCGGACGCCACACCTGCGTAAGCCTTCCAAGGACCAGCATCGTTGTGGGTTCGGGAGCGAACAGCGGCAACAAAACCGTCTGGCGGAATGCTGACGGTGGCTGCACCGACAGGAATCTCAATATATGGATGATAGAACGCCACATATTCGTGGTATTCGGTGCCCGTGTAGTTTGTTGATGCTGTGCGCGCCTGCGCCAAAGTCGCACTGCTTGCAAACGAGAGAAGAGCAATACGATTGTTGTTGTATGCGTGGGTACGAATAGCATCATAGAAGCCCGCATCGCTCGCGCCAGTTGCAACACCAGGGATGGAAACCGCGCCAGAACCGAGGTCGGTAGTGAAAAGGCTCAGAGCAGACTGAAAATCTGATTTGGCGATGGCTCCATCTGTTCCAGAAGTGAATGCTGCTGAAGCAGCGGTGGCAAGCAAAGCAGTTGAGTCAGCAGCCGCGGTGAGCGCGGCAGTAAAGTAAGGCGCCGCTGCGGATGAAAAATTGATTGATGTCAGTGCTTCACTAAGACTCGTGAGTCCTGCTGCGGCAAAAATCTCTGCACCGTCGTAGGAAACAGAAATATCAAAGTCGTCGCCATTGTTCGTGACCGCAACAGCCAAACTGTTACCCCAAGTACCTTTTCCGACAGCGGTCAGCGTGATACCCGCGGCGGATGACGGAGCAAGAAGAGCCTTGGATGCGCGGTCAGCCGCAGAAGCGGTTGCTTTTGCGACATAAGCCTCAACGCCGCCCTCTTCAAAGAATGTACGAAGCGTGTAGTAAGTGAAATGTCCTGCGACATGACCACCGAACTTGTCCTCGTAATCCTCAAGAGAGGTAACAAGAACCGCTTTTTGGTCAGTTCCTCTTTCGGTTTGACCGACGACAAAGAACGTTGCCGCTGGCGCCGTTCCCGTATTCACCGCACCTGTGCGGACTGCTGTTGAAATCGTTACTCCGGGCATCCGGTACCCTCCGTCATTGTGTGCAACCCTTGAAAATTGCTGTACTGCGAGTATACATTAGGCTAGTTATCCTAAAACGCAACTCATTAAAATCCACGAAATAATTGTTACGCATCAAGAATTGCTTCTCTCGGGAACTGTTTTGTCTGTGACAACGGGAACTGTCTCACCTTGGACAACAGGAAGGTCTTCTTCCTTGATGTTCGGGGATAATTCTTCGGCGACTTTCGCTTTCTTCCCATTTTTTTTTGGTGGTGTGGGCTGACTCCCGTTCTTGGACAGAATCACGAGTAGTCCTTCATCAGCCAATTCGCTGATTGCGCTGTTTTGTGTAACCCACGCAGTTGTTTTACCCGGCAAAAGGTGACCCTCTGTGGTCACCTGAAGAAAGCCGTTTGTTTCATTCCAAACTTTTACCATGCCTTCTTCACCAACAAATGAAGCATCTAGTTCAATTCTCATTCCTCGTCCTCCCGTAAGTTGACGGTTTCAAGTTCTACGCCATCGTACGCGCCAACTTGTTCTCTGTAAATTATTTCATTTATACTCAAAGTATACCCCAAATACGCTCCAGCCAATACTCTTTCTCCTTTGATGAGCGTCAAATCAGAAAATTCTTCGGAAAGTGTTGACTCGTCTATCCTGACATCACAACCGAACGTTGAATCGTGTCTACTCAGCGATGGTCTATCTAGCAATGAAGAGCGAAGAACAGTCGTAAGTCTGTCTCTCATCAAAGTAACCTGTTCGGAGCCTTCAGTCTTTGTCCACACATATGTTCGCATGTTGTAATTGACCCTATATAGCGGGTCACCTTCGGGTCCGAGCATCAATCGTTCAAAAGAATTCGTAGAAATGGCTACAGTTATTAGAGTCGGCCAGTGGTCAAGGGCAATGGGTTCATATGTCAAGAACAGTTCTGGTGTTGGAAGTTCTCGGTCGTCAAGATTCCACCCCGTTCTGTATCTAGTTATTCTTGTTCTAAAGTCGTTAGTCAGATAATCATTTACATAAAACTTGGCGAACTGCGCACCCTGCATCAACTCGTTATAGGAACTCATGGCAACAACTGACCGTTGGCAACACCGATAGTTCCGTCAACCACATACTTGCCCGTAATCAAAGCCAACTGACTAGCAAAACCTGCAGGCTCGTAAACAAGTTGACGTTTCGGCATCTTGTTCGTGCCGTACTGATGAAACTTTGCGTACTCCACATCGGTTCCAAATTCTGCTGTCGTGTCGTTTATTCTGTTTGCTGGTCCATTCAAATTGCGTAACGAATTAAAAAGTTTCTTGGAACGAACCATGTCTGGTCTGCCAGGAAAATTTCTAGACTTCCACTCTGCGTACTCTGGATTTAGCGGAGCCCATCCCCCAACGGGTAGACCGTGTTGCGCAAAATTTGCTCCATTCATCAAACCTAGTTCCCGTTTAGCCCAACGGAAAACAGGTTTGAAATCGCGAGAGCGTTCAATCATCTGCTCCATTTTGATAATCGCCAATGACGCATTTACATGGATTTTTATGTGGACAGACACGATTAAATCCTAACTCGCCGCCACTTTTTAATTGACATTAGTTCACGCTCCAAAAATCCCGTATCAAGAGGAGCAACATTTCGTGTTTCCAAATCCTTGATACCGACTACATCGTCGTGCATGTTTTGCATTTCTCGTGTTGCCGCTCGCAACACCAGCAACTTGAATGCTTTTATTGACGAACCATCAAGACCCGCAGTGTACTCAATTGTCACTTTGTCATTCGCATAAGCGGTGTACAAATCAATTCCGTATTTCCTGACGACATAGTCTTGGTGCTCTTCTTGTTCTTCGTTAACGTCCGGGTCGTTTGGTCTGTTGATTATCACCGACTCAACCGAAACCACGGGGGAATTCTCCAGATAAATGGTTGGCGGTGGTACCGCAAGGTTTCCTATTTCCCGTGTCGCCCCATCGTCGCCAGCGTCATCGTAATCATACATAAATGAAGTTAACGGAACACCAATGTGATTATTTGGCATCGTATATATGTCTGTGAATTCCTGAACCTCTACGGGTCTGTTGAGAAAAGATTCAAGTTCGCTTTGTAGACCTTCCAAAACATATTCGGCAGCCTGCTCTTGTCGGTTTGAAAACCGAATGTCCATGTAGTTCTGCAACTCAGTAACCGTAACGAGCACGGTTCACCTCCTGATTAACGACGACGAGTACGACGTCCCTCAAGGCGGTTGGCTGCACCCCTTGCAACACGAGCGAGGGCTCTGCGAACACGCCCTACCCTTGGTGCTGTACGGGTTGACGCTGCTGGTCTTCCACCACCCGCACGACGGGGATTACCAGCGGCGCGACCCGCTCTTCGTGCAGTTTGACGAGTTGCATCTCTTCCACGCTCAGCGGCTTGTGCTGCGCGACGACCAGCCAACAGTTCGCGCTGACGTCGACGGTAGTAACGGGCGTTGCCAGGAACTGTTCTTCCACCCACTCGGCGTGGTCTGCGAACGAAACGACCACGACGGACAACATTCCCACGAGTATCAACATCCGTACGGAACTCAATATCCTCGGTCAAATTACGTCGTGGACGTGGCATAGCCCTCCCAAAGTGTCACACTGACTTTACCACAATTTTATTGCCTGTACTCAAACTACCTATCTTCATTGGGCGGGCGCTCAATGAAAGATGACGGCACCTCACCCTCTGTGGGAACTTCCACGGGAACCCACGCCCGCGAATATTCATACTTTTGTAAATTTTTTTTCTTAATCAGGTCTCCCGTTAGTAGTAGTTCCAATTCGTCATCAGACATGGCAAGAATTGCCGCCAAATCGCGTTCCCCATATTTGGCGGAAACAATTATTTTGTTTACAACCGAACTTAGGCGCACGGGATGCACGAATCCACGCGCACGATTCAACCGAACATGTAAAACCATGGCATCAATCTCGTCCACATCATGAAAAACGACAGGAATTGAGTCACCATGCTTTTTGCGAAACCGCTCATCCGTGCACACGACATTCCATCGCTCTGAGCCGTCAATAATTGAATTGTCAGAAACCCGAACAACAATTGGTTGTAGCCATCCCGATTCGGTCAACGATGTTTTCAACAACAACAAGTCGGGTCGCAAAATGCTTGTGGCTCGCCATTCGGGTGGATGAACTGCCGTTTTGGGCAACATTTGAATTTTCATTGGAAATCATCTCCTTGTTCTAATGCTTTCATCCGCATGGTGTGTGCTCTTGTTTTCGGTCCTACGGGTGTTGGGGTTGATTGATGGAACTCGTTCAGCAAAAGGGTGCGTATTAGATATTCAAGAGGAAAACCGAACGGGTCTACCGCACGCTTCTTTCTGAATTTGGATGCAAAAGCCATCGCTTCAATTTTTATTCCTTCGGACAACATGTTGTCATCAATGCATCGTTTGACCCCGTCCCAGTTATCTGAAGCGTAGGAAGCAATAAGCGTCTCAATATCAAAATACTCCCAATAGCGACGCTGTGCATCAATCTGCGGAAAACACCTGACGAGGGCATCATAAAAATCTGGTTCCGTCATAACCACATCGCTCATACGCCTGGCAGCGACAGAATGCAAAGGAATACCAACACGAGAATTACTTCCGCTAACGAGGGCGTAGTCATAGTATTTGCAGTATTCTGCGCCGTGCTCAACAGCGACAAATTTCATTACATCGTCAGCCGTCCAATCGTAAATTATTTTTGCAAATTTCAACGGAATGGATTTTGGTAAGAGAAAAGGCGTGACAATATAATTCTCGTGAAGTTTTTGCACACATGACCTGTAGCGAACCATTGACTCGTTTGCGCGGACACCAGTTATGAATGCCGTCCGTCCTTTCTTGCCCTGCATCGTGTAGTAATCAACAATCTTTGGTGATGGTTGAGAATGGTCAAAACCAAAGTTTTTTCCCGTTATCGCCCACGGCGGAATAGAACGCGTAAGACGACCCTCTTCTTCTCTCTGCTTTGACCACAGCAATAAATATTCGCGCCGACCAAGAACCCACACCTCCTGTGAAGACGGCAGGCAATACCACTCCATGTCAACCCAGGAATAATTGCGAACCGTATTTACAAATTCAATAACAGATGGGCTCACCATTTCTTCATCGCGAAAAATCACTTTTACGGGTCCGAGACTCCGTTCTTCGTGAATTTCTTTGGCGAGATACAGAATCGCGGTTGAGTCCTTCCCACCCGAGAACTGCACACAGACGGTATCAAAGGTGTCGTAGACATGCCGTATTCGTTGTCTCGCGGCATCAACGCACGAAGTGTCCAAAAACATTCGCCGTCTCGCCACACGGCGATACTACTCGTTCTCAAAGATTAGTTGCGGATACTTGTTCCGTCCAACGACCTATCGTCGTCATCATCAAGGCGCTGTTGGGCATCCTCAAAAACCCATTTCCCTGTCAGCGTTTCCCACAATGCTTCGTCCAAAACGGTCGGCTCAAATTCGTACTCTTCCATCAACTGCTTGTGGCGCTGAATGGCTTTTCGGAAAAACTCAACAACCGAACCGTCGGTTGAAAGAGTTCCATTTTTTGCGAGAATAAGTTTTGCAACATCATCAACACGCTTATCCACATGAAATCGGAAACCCGAAATCTTGCGTTTCCGCTCTTCCAAATTCCGCGTGCTTTCGCTAATTCTGTATTCTCCCTCTTCGCCCATATCGGAGAATCGCTCAACCACGCCAGCCAACTGTTTCTCAATGCCAGCAACTTGATAGTTGAGACTGTCCGCCAAAGCCGTCAGGGCACGATGCCAGCGCTCAAGATTCTTGCCCTCGTGGAGAAATTTTACCCCGTCAACATTTGCTCGCTTCTTGACCTCTAGCGCTACGAGTTGGGCAAAATCTTCATCGTTCATACTTGATGTCACTGCGACCTGTCTATTGTTCTTTTGGTGATAATAACCACGTGAGTGGTTTGATTCTTTAATCCTATACAAATTCTCGTTATACATGCTGTTTATCTTCCCCTTGTTGTTATTTGCTCCAAACAGGGCAAATGGTTTTAAAGTGGCACCAACCACAAAGTGTGCTTGGCTTCGCTTCAAAAACGCCCGATTCGCATCGTTCGTCAATCATTGCCCTAGTTGTAACAATCTGTTGTTTGACTCTCTGAATATCGTGTTCTGTTGGAACACAAGAAAGCCTAACCCCTTCTTTTAGGTAGAGCAAGTCCAAGTTGCCTATCGGTTTATTAAACTCGTCGCTTGTCAAAATTGCATAGATAATCAGTTGGTCAAATTTGTCGCCCTGCCACTGTCGGCGAGGCACTTTGCCTGTTTTGTAGTCACCGATATTGACTTTTCCTTGTTCATCTATATCCCAACGGTCAATGATTCCCTTGACCATTACACCGTCAATTGCTCTATTAAATTCGGTTTCCGTACCGTCAAAATTTATTGTTTGAGGGTCTTCCAATTTCCAAACATTTTCTAAACAAAACCATATCTGCCATCGCATATCTCTAATTTCTTCTTGTTTATTACGAACGGTCTGCCCTGCTTCATCTTGAAATTTAGCCCAAATATCACCAGCCAAGTAGCGAGCCATCTGAACAGTGCGCTCGTCGGGATGCAATTTATAGAACACTTCAAGAATCTCGTGAACAATAGTGCCGACCAAAGTAGCGAATGTGGCAGGTTCTTTTATTCCATCAATCCGAGAATATTTATATTTAAGTGGACACTGATGAAATGTGGAAATTGAACTTGCCGATAAGTAATCGGGTGCCTTTAGGGTCAAATTATTCGCCCGTTTCCACCATTGTGCCACCAAATTTAAGTCGTACGATTTCCGCACTGATGATATTCAATTCTTCAGGAGTCATTTCGGAAAGTTTTTTTTGCTTGCCTTTGCTGTGGTCAGACCAAAATGCCTTAACTTGCTTCTTTGCATCATCATCCAAAGATTCAAACATTTCTTTGACCTGTACCGATTGAGACGAGGGAGAAGAAGCGGATTGTGTCGGTGACGCGTCAATCGCCTGCTCCACCTCAAGTGCATCCTCGCTACGAGCAAGATACAAGCCGACGCCGAAAGCCTGCGCCGCCTTTTTCAAAGCATCAGAAATTGCGCCCTTGAACTCGTCACCCAAATCAAGAATTGCTCCCTGCTTGGTGCGCTTGATTTTCTGACCACCAATGCCGTCCCTGACGATGGTGCTGAATTCGCTGAGGAAATACTCAATGCGAACGTGAGCAATCACAAAATCGGGGTCTGTCGGGTCGCGATGACAACTCTGAATGGTCATTGACCACCTGTCAACACCAAGAACTTTGTTCAGTCGGTTGATGACTTCACTGACAGGGATATAAGTAAGATTAACCCCGCCCTTGTTGAGTGAACGCTCCATCTCCTGAGGAAATTGTTCGGAAAGTTGTGCGTAGAGGTTCGTGTTGTTTTCGCTCATCGGATTTGCTCCTTGTGGACGATGATGTTTGTTTTTGCTTCGCCAACTTCGCAGTATTGGTCTGCGTTGATGCCGATTTTTGAAAGTTCTTTGACTCGCCAATATGAGGGTTGAACATAGTCAAGAAGTTTCATTGCTATCTCTTCTGATGTCATAACTACTTCGCCCGTATCCAAATCCACCGACATTTGACCTAGCCTGCGCAAAACCTCACGAGTCAAATCCTCGTGATTCCACGCTTTACGGTCAGAACCAATCTTCTTTTCTACAGCCTGTCCATTGGATGAGGCGGTTGGAATGTCGGGAAGTTTGTCAATAATTTGGGTTGAGTAATCGCCATAAATCAGACCGATTTCAGCCTTGATTTTATGCAACAAGACCAAAGCGTCAACGAGCGACTGAATGTCATCACTTGCAACAATCGCCTTCAGGTGTGAATCCAAGGCAATCATTTGCTTGCGGAAATCTGTCAATGGGGAAATCAGTGATGACTGTTCCCATGCTTCGTACGCTTTATCGGTCATGTCACCCCTTAGATAGTTGGAATCTTCTTACCCAACACTACCGACAAACGGGTCATCGTGTCAAGGCTTGGGGAGAAATGACCATTCTCAATGCGGTTTACCGTTTTGCGGTCAATGCCTGCAAATTCGGCAAGCGTGTCCTGACTGAGTTCAGCCTTGATGCGGTTGTCTTTGCACCAATCGGAAACAATCTTCCTGCTCTTTTTTGAAGCACCGACGAGTTGTGATTTGCTTGGTTTTGGGGTCTTTTGTGTCTTGGTTGCCATTGTGGTATTACCTCCTTTACACAATGATAGTGACTGGTCTCCTTTGCGGCAACCCCAAACCCGTCAAAAACACAAATGCCCCTACAGCCGAATCAACTTGGTCGTCATGGGTCATGGCTTCGGGAAAAGCCGAAAATTCGTCCAGCCAGTCAGTCAACCAGCCACCGCGGACGAGGCGGACATTACCGTTGGCTACGGCAGCCGAGAAAGGTCGTGCTCTTGTGATTTTGTCCCCCGTTGGGCGCTCACCCAATAGGTCATAACCCGGTACCACATATCGGGCGTATTGGTCAATGAGTGCCTTACCCGAAGAGCCAGGTTCTTGCTCCATTCTAATGGGAACCGTCAATCCGTCTTCTTTGGCTGTCTGGGCGATAAAAGCCTCAACCTTGTCGGATTTAGCCCTAATTTTGCGTACATCTATTACATAGGCAATACCCTCGTGGAACATCATTAGTGTCCCCACCGTCCAGTCGGGGTTGGGGTTGCTTGCGTTTGGCTCGGTAGATGCCAAGTCCCAATACCGCACAAAACGAGAAGCATTCTGTATTTGTGGCAATTCCGTGTAATCAATTATTGGAAAATTGGTTCTATCAAACAGGCTTCCTAGCGTGGTCGCCCACCAGTCACCGCTCTCAAGCCTCTTCCGTTCAATCGGGTCAAGGGCGGAAAGAGCCTGACGGTACGACTCGGCATCAATTCCTGGGTTATCCGTCAAAAACGAGGGGACAAACACCCTACCCGAAGACCTACCCTCCACGATAAATCTTTGCCTCACCCAATTCGGAGCAGGGTTGGATGCCGCCCTCATGCGTAGGGGGACTTTGGAAAGTTCGCCACTGGCGGGTCGGCGCAAACGAGAAAACAAATACCGATAATCGGACTCTCTGATTTCGGTGACTTCATCCATTCCAATGAACTGAAATTCCGAGCCCTTGTACCGAAGAAAGTCGTTCGTGTTATTTAAATATCCAAAAGAAATTCGTGCCCCCGACGGGAACGTAGCCACATAACTATTTGCATTCCAATGAATTTCCTCATCGCTGAGACACCAAGATTTAAAACGGTCCATCAACGCACCAGGCAAAGCAAGGTCAGCGTAGGTTTTTCTGAACAAAATCGCAGAATAATTCGGTATGTCAACGAATTGCAGTGCCGACATTAAAAGAGCGGATGACTTACCGCCACCCGCTGCCCCACCGAATAATGCTTCCAAAGCGTAGGAACGAAGAAACACTTTTTGTGTGACGGATGGTGTTTCTGGACAGAACAACGGCTCCTTCGGTTGTAGATAATCGTAAATAGATTTCCAATCAGTCATGTGTTCCCGCAATTTGTTTAGGTTTCAGGCATAATGTACTATGGATTAGCATGCATTTTTGCTAAGGTGACGGCAAATGAACAAGTTCAATTTTCGCAGATTTCTCACCCGAACAAGTGCAGCCAATTCTCTAATGATTTTATTTTTAGTGGGAACATCGGTGGGTGCGGGAATGATTTTACTACCAGCAGGATTTATCGTTGGTGGTATTGCATGTGGTTTGCTCGGCTTTCTGCTTGGGTCTGAATAATGGCGTGGAATAGTCCCTCCAATAAAGGCACTCCCCCCGTAGAGGAGAAAGCGCTAAGTCCTGGCGCGCCAGTTGTTTACGACATAGGAAAAACGGGAAGACCCTATAAAGACGGTTGGGATATTGAGCGTGCTTACCGCGAGGGTCATCAAAAGATTACTTGGGTGTTCCGATGCATAGACGCTATTGCGGGCAATCAAGCACGGCTTCCCATGATGCTCCGTAAGGACAACGACCAACGAGGCGAGAGAATTAAAACTCGTCGACCGATTCTTGAACTGCTCAACTCAAAATCCAACATCGGAGAAAACTCCTTCATCTTCCGCTACAGGTTGTCGGCGCAACTCATGATGAGTACCCGTGGAGTGTTTATTGAAAAAGTAAAAGGTCGTGACGGTCGTCTTATCGGTCTACAACTTCTTCCTCCGCAACACACTGCCCCAATTCCAGATGTCAAAAATTTCGTTGCAGGTTACGAAGTTGACATGCGCAACGGCTTCAAAGCCACACTCAAACCCGAAGATGTTTGTTGGATTCGCCGTCCGCATCCACTTGACCCATATCTTTCCATAACCCCCATGGAATCTGCGGGCATAGCAATTGAACTTGAGAACCTTTCCAAGTTATACAACCGCAACTACATGTTGAATGATGGACGACCCGGCGGGTTGCTCGTCGTCCGTGGTGATATCCAAGAGGACGATAGAGAAGAACTCAGAAATCGCTTTCGCGGAAATCTCACCAAAGTCGGCGGAACAAGCGTTATCGCATCGCAGGACGGGGTTGATTATGTAGATACATCATCTTCTCCTCGCGACGCCGCGTACACAGAAATGAGAAGAATTCAAAAAGAAGAAATTCTTGCCGCTTTCGGTGTTCCAGAATCTGTAATTGGAAATGCTGCAGGAAGAACCTTTTCTAACGCGTCAGAAGAGTTGCGCGTTTTCTGGATGGAAACGATGGTCCCCCATCTTCATACGCTTGCCCGCGCATTGGATGAACTTGACGACAAATACTATGTGGACTTTGATACTTCGGATATTCCAATTCTGATTATCGCCAAACAAGAGCGAGAGCGCTACCACATGGACGAGTTCCAACAGGGTCTTATCTCGCTGAATGAATATCGTGAAGCGACGGGCAAGAAAAAGGTTGAGTCGGAACTTGCCGACTCGTTGCTATCCAACCCGAATCTTACTCCCATTGCAAATACCGAGAAACCATTTAAGACCGACCAACAGCAACCAGTTGACATGGTTGGTGTTGACCAAGGAGCACCCGCAGGTGGCGGTCTACCCCCGATGGAGGGCGCTGCGGAAATGCCACAACCCGCACCGCCGACACCGATTCCCGCGCCAGAGCCCGCAGGAGCAGCGACACAAGCGGCAGCACCCGCGGGAGCGCCAGTACCCGCAGGAGCGCCAGAAACAGGCGCATTACAGCCTCAACAACAATTAAGCGAATGGGAAACCCTTCAGAACGAAATCAACAGAAAGTTTGTTGAAGGTGTGGAAACAAAGGCTGACGAAGACACTAATAGATGGACAGAAATTTTGGACAGGACGCTTGAACGTTTGTTTGAGCGTCAGCAGAGGGTTGTGACCGAGAAGGCTTTCGGTAAGAAGGCTTTGAAAGCGTTAGAGAACGGAACGCTTACCGCCGACATGTTTTTTGATACAAAAGTGTGGAACAAACAGTTGGCTGACGATGTGAAACCCGTGATTCTTGCGATTTGTAACGAGGGCAAAGATTATGTTTCGTCTCGTGCGAACATGCCAGCAGAGGCTGACCAAGAAGAACTTGAGCGTTTGGCTCAGGAACAGATTCAGCGCATGCAACAGGCGAATCAGTCCACATTTGAAGAAATTGCCGCAGCGGTATTGGTTGCGTTGGCTAGTGGCGGAGACGAAGACAAGTCCGCCCTCTTACGAATTGCGCTTGCCGCAATCTTTATCAACTTGTTGAGGAAGCGTCGCCGTGCGATGGCAGAACATGAGGCACAATCAGCGTTCAATGCGGGTGTTTATGTTTCTGGTAAATCTGCTGGCGGATTAACAAAGACTTGGCTGACACGCAAGGATGCCAAGGTTCGCGCATCGCACGCCTTCTTGGAGGGAAAGACAGTGGATTTCGGGGAAGGGTTTGCCGTGAGTGGTTCCATGTTGCGTTTTCCGGGTGACCCTCTCGCTCCACCATCTCTGACCTACAACTGCAGATGTCGCATCCGATTGAGGTTTGAATAGTTCATACGCAACAAAATGACACTTTACTGAAAGTGTTGCATTATAAAAGATGTAAATAGTTTAAAGTTGTAGGGTATGTCTGATGTGATGCAAACCGCCGCCCTTGAAATGACCGAATACAAAGCGTCACAAGGTCAAATCAACATTGACGAAGCACAAGGAATCGTCGAAGCCTTCGTAGCCGGTATCGGCAACAAAGACTCCGTGGGCGACATTATCGTCACGGGTGCATTCGCCGAAAGCCTAAAAAGACGTAAACCGAGAGTGGTTTGGGGTCACGACTGGAATTCACCAATCGGAAAAGTCCTTGATATCTACGAGGTTCCACGCACTGACCAACGCCTGCCAGCAAAGATGCGCAACGCAGGCATCGGCGGACTATATGTTCGCGTGCAATTCAATCTCAAGTCAGAACGGGGAAGACAGGCGTTCGCCGATGTTTCGTTCTTTGGTGAAGAACAAGAGTGGTCAATCGGATACAAAACCCTTGACGCCGACTTTGACCCACAGAGAAATGCGAACGTTTTAAAGAAAGTTGAACTGTACGAGGTTTCTCCCGTGCTTCATGGAGCAAATCAACTAACAGGGACAATCAGTATTAAGGCAGACGAATCTGTCAAGGGCGCTTCGGGTAGTCCATGTTGGGATGGTTACAGACAGGTCGGCATGAAACCTGGCAAGAACGGAAAGATGGTGCCGAATTGTGTTCCGATAGGAGAAAAGGGCGAACAACTAAGAGACCCCAAGGGTGGTCTCACCGCAGCGGGTCGTGCACACTTCAACCGTACCGAAGGTTCAAACCTCAAGCCAGGTGTGAGGGGTCCTGCCGATACGCCTGAGAAGATGCGTCGTAAGGGTTCTTTCCTGACGCGTTTCTTTACAAACCCGAGTGGTCCGATGAAGGACGAAAAGGGACGCCCGACACGCTTAGCGCTTTCCGCCGCGGCGTGGGGTGAACCCGTGCCAAGCGACAGGGAAGCAGCAGCAAAACTTGCCGCTAAAGGTCGCAGACTTTTGGAGCGTTACGAAAATTCCAAGAAA
>Ga0172373_10002928_pt1 | contig 25571 bp, 22 predicted proteins | sample Lak10m_2_FD_114546 | JGI IMG/M metagenome (GOLD analysis project Ga0172373, IMG submission 114546) | Freshwater microbial communities from Kabuno Bay, South-Kivu, Congo - kab_092012_10m | ecosystem: Environmental > Aquatic > Freshwater > Lake | place: Democratic Republic of the Congo...
AAGTACGATAGGTCTCATTGATCGGCATGATAGGCTCCGGAAAAAGTGGTTTGTCACAAAACAACTTTACCCGCTTTTTCATGCCGATCAATATACTTTTGCTAAACTGTCAGGTCGCTAGAAAAATAATATAGTAAAAAATATAGAAAAATCAAATGAAAGGTTGTTAAATGTATTTGTTTCTCCGAAACTGGACAAGTTATCAGCTCTGTTAGTTACTTTTGATATGGGCGATGCGGAAAAAATTGTCAAAGAAGAACTATTGATAATTTCGGCAGATGGTATTGTTCTAAACAAAATCCCTTGGCCAAGTGGCGGGGTAAGTGGAGCCACATGGTTGAATCAAGAAGAAGTAATAATTAATATAGCTGGACTTGACCAAGCTGAAAATAAAGGATTAGTGCCAAATTCTTTGCTAGTTTTAGACCCATCTACGCAAGGGACGAGGATATTAAAATCAGATTTTCCAGGGCTATTTGAAACCTATCCTTTTCCTTACTGGGGGGAACCATGGGGACGCAGTTTGGCTACATATAATTCGTCACTTTCTCGAGTTGTATACTTGGGAGAGGGAGGATACACTTATATTTTGTGGGATTTGCAAAGCCAAAAAGAGTTAAAACAGTTATTGCATGGGGCAGGAGCACCACCACGATGGGCTCCTGATGGATCACGCTTTGTTATTAGCGCCTATTTGGGCAAGCAGAATTTATGGCCGCAACCTGATGATGGACTTTACTCTGTAGATATTGATGGACAGATATCTAAACTGATTAATTTGCCAAATCAAGATGGGGAATTTGTTTCTGACTATATCTGGTCTCCTTCTGGAGATTATTTACTATTACTTGTTGGTAACCCTTTCTCGAACAAGGTCAAAATATATATATTGGACACACTATCTTTCCGAACGCTAGACACTTGTTTTATATATCAACCAGCAATTTATAGTGCCGTGCCTATTTGGTCGCCTGACGAAGAAAAAATATTGTTATTTAGTAATAATGAAACAGGTTCTGATGTAATAATGGTTGACTTAAAGAATAAAACAATGCAATTAATCACTAAGAATATGGAACCTAAAGGATGGCTTAAAGGCTCACAATAGTATTGTAACTATGTGGGTAATTTGAACTAAGACTCAGTACCCTCTGTGTCTATAATCGTGAGACAATTGCTGCAAATAATTTAGTGAGCAGGCGCAGAAGAAACGAGATGATGGATGAATAAAACAGCAAGTTAGAAACAAAGGTAGTCGTCAGACCCAAGCGCCAAGAAGCACTATCTCAGTGCCTTGGCGCTTTTCTTACCCATTTTGGCAAAGTTGACATCATTTCTGCCTTGCTGTAAAATTTGAGAACTCAGGATATCAGATTGAAGAGAGCGAGAGAACATGTCTGAATATTTGCAAGTTCGAAGCAATGGGCAGATCACCCTGCCAGCTCCCACCCGTCGAAAGGCAAAGCTAAACGAAGGCGATCTACTGGAAGTAGTTGTTGAAGAAGACGGCACGATCCGTTTGATTCCTAAAATCCCTGTAGATCGGGCGTTAGCAGAAAAATATCAACTTGATGATGTCAATTGGGCGTTAAAGCAAAAGGTCAAAGGGAAATGAAGCGGATTGTCGTGTGTGACACGGGTCCGCTTTTGCATTTAAGCGAGGCAGGGGCGGTTCACTTGTTGGCGGAAATGGGCGAAGTATACGTTCCCCCGCTCGTAGCAGAGGAGTTTGAAGCGAATTCGCAGGGTTGGAACTTGCCTCAATGGGTGAAAGAAGTGAGGTTAGAAAAGTCCATAAGGCAAAAAGCAGAGAGCTGGATTCAAGCAAATCAAATCGATGGTGGGGAAGCCGAAGCGATTGGGTTAGCATTACAAGTCCACGCAGATTGGCTGTTGACGGATGATGCCGCGGCTCGTCAGTTTGCCGAAGCCTTGGGATTGGAAGTTCATGGGTCGGTTGGCGTGCTTTTATGGGGTGCGGCAACAGGTCAGATTGGCGATAAGCAAATAGCGCATCGTTTATTGGATAATCTTGCCAAATCTACTTTATGGATATCAGAACGGGTGGTTAACGCAGCGCAACAAGCGATTGATAACTTATTCGAATAGATACATCCTGCGGGAATATTTTTGAGGGTGGTTTCCCTACCCATGAAAAGAAAAGCGCCAGTTTACTGAGATAGTGTTTCCTAGCGCTGGAGTGTGGATACTGACAGGTCAGCCAGTCACTGAACGGGGTGAGGTTGAGGTGCATGATAATCTCCTTGTTGGTGGGGTTAGAGGAGATTGCCAAGATTTTGTATGTGGGAAATATCACTTCATCCAAGTTATCCAAAACACTACTTCTTTATTACTTTTAGTTAACCGATGCAAATTAGTGCCATCAACATTAATACTAAAAACCGCAGTTGAGGGGAACATCCCCTCAATATCAATCCTAACCCCTAAATTGGGATCGTTTGCTTTGTTTCCAATGAAAATTATTTCATTCCCATCTGGTGACCATATTGGATTATTTCCTGATACTAAATATTTTAGCGCTGTTCCAGTAGCGTCAATCAAATATATAGAACCTTCTGAAGAAAATGCGATCTTTTTACCATCTGGTGACCATTTTGGAAGATTTCCATAATCAGAAATTACAATGGGGTTCTCTGGATTTCTTAAATCAAATATCGTAATTCCATTTGGACTGTCTAATACGATCCTTTGCCCATCAGGTGACCAGTTGGGACTACCGCCCAAGATGAGAAATTTTGCATTTAGAGAACATTCTATACTTTGATAAATACACTCAACATTCTTTAAGTAAATTGCAGCCTGTGATTTGGCAATTGAAGCGCTAAAAGCAATAGTATTCCCATCAGGGGCCCATGTTGGACACCCAATACTGTTACGGAAATAATCGACATTATCAGTGAGGCGAATATTTTTATCGCCACTTATGGACATTGCATAAATATCATTATCACTTGAGAACTTCGGATTCTTATTAGCACCTATGTATACTATCCAATTTCCATCTGGAGACCATTCAGGACAGCTTTCCAAAGGTATATCCTGTGGAAAATAATATCTTTTGTTTTGACCATCTTCATTTATGATATATGGTTTTTTTTGCCCAAACAGAAGCCCTTCACCTCCAACAGATTGCACGACTAACAGAGAAGTGTTATTGCCTACTTGTTGCGTACAAGAAACACAAATAGAGAATAGGAAAAATGATGTAATTATATATTTTGAGTTCATTAGCGCTCAAACCTTCCGCGTAAAATATTTTGACGCAACCAAGAACCTCCGCTACCCGAGGGCAGGTTGGCATGACTTCCAACCCATTTTGCAAATCGATATCCTTTTACTGTTAATCTTAGATCAGGTAAACTGTTTCCAATGCGACCTCTTTCAATATAATTAGCATCTATTTCTCTTCCAGGGAATATTATTTTCCATAATAGTTCATCTCGTGTTACCTCATTTCCAAGTTCATCGGCTTTTACTGCGTCCAGGAAATTTTGTTTCATCTCCTCAGATACATCAGAGTAAACTTGTGGTAGATTCCCATATTGATCCCCTAATAACTCATGCCCTATAACAAATTGGAGTACCCAATTTTCTTTCCAAAAATAGGTCAAGGCGACTGCGGTCAAAAAATGTCCTACTTGGTTGGATGGTCCACCTCCCAGCCATATGGGAAAACCATCATTATTGTCTTTTTTATTATATAAGTGATTATCTTGCAATTCGTCTTTGAACCAACAGTCGTTATCTCCAAATAGATTTGAATAACGAAACTGGAAGGGGAAGGGGGAATAATTAGCATCCTTACCACGCGTCATGTGGAGTAACCATACTAATCTACTTGAGACAGTACGCCCTGCGGCTTGCCACCAAAGTGTTTGAAGTTCTTTATCTTCAAATAAAGCCACAAGTGTCAATGCGTTTTTACCAGCAGTTGCTGGGTCTTTTGATATTATTTCAAAAAAACGATCCCTTGCACATTCTTCATAATAACCAGTACACCTTGGATTGTTTCCTAATGGATCCGTCAAATTCACCGGATTCCCCTCGACATACATCCACCGGTTCAGGGACAAGGGACGGTTGTAATCCCCACTCCACGTATCTCGTGACTGGAATCTCCCATCGACCGGGTTGTAATATCTTGCCCGCAGGTAAATTAACTGTGTGGAATCCCCATATTGTTCACTACAAACTACCTACACGTTCAGGTCTTTCCTGAGCGATTGGACCAATTCCTCTCTTTCCGCATCTGGCAAAAAGGAAGAATGTGCTGCGAGAACAGTCATCTTCTTCAACAGGTCCAATGGAACTTTCAATTTCTCGTGGATCGTTTGAACTTCGTGCGAAAGCGTAATGCGGGAAACGCTTGGGTCATCGGTATTCACCGTGACCTTCAAACCCTTCGCCAGCATTTGAGGCAATGGGTGCTTCTCAAGCTGGTTCACCACACCTGATTGAAAGTTACTGGTCACACAGACTTCAAAAGTCAAGCCACGCTCCTTTGCAAGAGCAGTGACCGCCTCATCTTCCAACACACGCACACCGTGACCAATACGCTCCGCGCCCAAATTCTCAATGGCATCGCGCACATTCTCGGCGCCGCCCCACTCCCCCGCGTGGATGGTGATATGCAACCCCGCCTGCCGCGCTTCCTTGAAAATCCCATAAAACGGATTCGCCTTGAATTCCGCTTCATTTCCAGCCAGGTCCAAACCGACCATGCCCCTGTCTTTGTAAGAAGCCGCCAGCCACGCCACCTGCTCGGCGAGATCAGGGCTTTCATGGCGGTTCACCGAAGCGATCAAACCAACCTTCACACCGGTCTCTTGCGCCGCCGCCTGCGCGCTAGTCATCACCCAATCCATCACATCATGAAGCGGAAAACCCTCGGCACGGCTCAACGCCACCGGCGTGAAGCGCAATTCCATATAGCGGATATTATCCTTCGCCGCATCCTCCACCGCCTCGCGGGTGATGCGATGGATCACATCAGGCGATTTATAGAACAGGCGCAGAGTCTTGAATTTTTCAAGAAAGTTATGAAAGGTCATCGGGTCGCGGTCTTGCACCTGCACCAACCCGCTCAAATTCAACAACGAAACCGGAACCGTCACCCCATGCTTGCGCGCAATATCGAGCATGGTCGATAAACGCAACGACCCCTCCAAATGGCGGTGAAGTTCCACCTTAGGAAGGGCATGGAAATGATTTTGTGGAGAAGTTTTTTCTGCCAAACAAATCCTCGTTACGAACGGCGGCGGCGCTTCTTCTTTGAATCCGAATCGCCGATCTCGATCTTTGTTTCAGTAGGAACCGAAGCCGCTTCAGCCGTTTCAATCGGCGTGATCTCAACCCGGCGCGGTCTTGCCGCAAACGCACGGCTGATCACCAACCCTCGCACCTCTTCAAGCAACTGCTGGAACATCACAGAAGCCTGACCTTTGTATTGTACCAGCGGGTCACGTTGGGCATAAGCCTCCAACCCGATCGAAACACGCAGGGCTTCAACCTTGGTAAGGTACTCCACCCACAACTCGCTGAACGCACCCAACAGCAATTGACGGTGGACTTCATTCAAAACATACTTGCCAATTGCAGAGGAAAGCTGCGCCGCCTCTTCCCCGCCCAGGCTGGATGGAGCGTTATTAAGTTTTTCTTCGCCGAAAGCGATTCTCGCCGCCGGACCGAAATCGGCAAGTTTCGTGGCATTCTGGCTCAAGCGATTGAATTCACTCTGTCCCCAGGTTTCGCGCAGAGATTCTTCCGCCTGTTCAAGATGCGCCATCACATCATCGGCAATCTCTTCCGCTTCTTTGCCGTCAAGCAATTGAGCGGCGTAAAAGGCATAGGCAAAGCGTGTGTAAACCTGCTTTACCTGTTTGTGAGTCCGCTGGTCAAACGCAGTCCGCTGACCTTGAGAGAGGGTGATCAACAAACGCAATTTACCCGAAGTCGTGGAAACATCTTCACGCTGCAACAACAGGTCAATATCGCGGGCAATTTGAGTATTCAGTTTTTTCTTCTTCGCCTCGAACGCCGCTTGAGTCGTTCCGAGCAATACATCCGTAAGCTCATCCCAATCTGAAGGCAGCGGGCTTTGCCACTGCACCTGTTCGCCAAGGCGGTTCTGAATAGCGCCAATGACACGTGCCGCGCTGATCCCCGTCAACTGTACGGCGACCATTTCCTGAATATCGCCCTTTGCTTCTTCGGGGTCATCTGCCAGTTTTTTCAACAGATCATTGTTCGGGCGCAGGGCAAGCCGCGCAAAAGTATTGATCTCTTCAACCAGTTTTTGCGGCTTGGGGTTATCTTCTCGATCTGCAAGAGTTTGGAAGAAGGCATCAAGGGTATCTTCCCGTTCGGCGATCTGCGTCTCAAGGGTTTCACCCGTCCGCTCAATAAGCTGGTCAATGGCATGGAGGGCGTGGGCATATTCAGCGTTGATGGATTTTGCAACGACATCCAACGTAGAACGTTTAACATCCTCTTTTTCAGTTCCAGTAATTTGGTCGAGCAATAATTTAAACCCGTAGGAGGGATACAAACCGTTCTTTGAATCAAACGCCGGTTGTACCTGGTCCAACCAAGCCAGCAAACGCCATGGACCCTCTTCATCTGCCAGACCAACTTCTACACGTTTGGTCACTTCGGCATCGAGCATTTCCGCCACATCACCGCTCAGGTCTTCTTTTACAAATATCTTGTCACGCTGACCGTAAATTTGCTGACGTTGTGTGTTCAGCACATCGTCATATTCCAGCAAATGTTTGCGGACATCGAAGTTCGCGCCTTCGATGCGATGCTGCGATTGTTCGATGACGCTTGCAACCAGGCGGGCTTCCAGCGGGAGTGAATCATCCACTTTGAGGCGTTCCATCAAAGCGCTCACCTGCGCCCCGCCTTGCACACGCATGAGATCATCTTCAAGCGAAAGGTAGAAGCGGGAGGAACCCGGGTCACCCTGACGGGCGGCGCGTCCGCGCAGCTGATTGTCGATGCGGCGGGCTTCGTGGCGCTCAGAGCCGATGACGTGCAAACCGCCAAGCTCTTTCACGCGTTCCATATCTTCAAAATATTGAAGGAAACTCTTAACCTCGGCTTCATACAAACCGTAACCGGATGGGTCAATGGTCTTCAACGCCGCGCGGCGTTCATCGTGAGTCATATCGAACGGGTCATTTGAACCGTTTTTTCCAAGCACACGGTTGACCGCAGAGATAACTTCTTCGGCAAGCTCACCGCCGAGCTTAATATCTACACCACGCCCCGCCATGTTGGTGGCGATGGTCACCGCGCCGAACGCACCCGCACCCGCAATGATCTGCGACTCTTCGGTATGGCGGCGGGCGTTCAAAACTTCGTGCATCACCCCGCCCTGGAATATTTTCTTGAGGCGGTCTTTTGTGGTTTCCGGCACACGCAGAATTTCGCACAAGGTTTGCAGGTTGGTTTCGTCATCAAGGCTGATGTTCGTCAAGCCATGCGGTTTTATGAAGGCACGCAAAGCATCAGGGGAGATTCGGTCAATGGAGACGTTAAAAGGCACGAGGTCCGCAATGAGCCGCCCGTCTTCATCAATATTGTTGGCGCGGACGTAATGGTCACGCACCAGCAGGTATTGCATCAAGCGGCGGACGGGTTCAGCCTTAAGGCGGTTCGAAAGCAGCTCAGAAGATTCAACCGAGGTGGTACCCACAAGCAACGGACGACCCAACGCATTGAAGCGCACGATCTCCTGCACAATGGCGCGCAGTTTGGCTTCGACGGTTCGGTAGATCACATCGGGGTAATCTTTACGACGATAGAAAAGCGGCTCGGTCTCACCCGCTTTTGTAAAATACGAATAGGTATAGCCCTCTTCATCCTTGGCTTTGACCTCGCTCAACGGCGCATCTTTTCCATAGGAAAGATATTCAAGGTTCGGCGAGATCGGCGCCACTTCGATGGAATAAATTTTGTTGAACTCTTCGGCTTCGGTGAGCGCGGTACCGGTCATACCGGCAAGTTTCTGGTACATGCGGTAGTAGTTCTGCAATGTGACCGTGGCATACGTCACCGACTCGGGCTCAACCTTCACGCCTTCCTTGGCTTCCACAGCTTGATGAAGACCATCGCTCCATCTTCGCCCGGGCATGAGCCGCCCAGTAGACTCATCCACAATGACGACTTTGCCCGCCTGTACCAAATAATCCTTGTTGCGGTGGAAAAGGAATTGCGCCCGCATGGATTGCTGCAAGTACCCCATCAGGCGTGCCTGTTCCGGGTTCACATCTTCGGGGCGGTCGGGGTCAAGCAACTGAATGCCAAGCAAAGACTCAACCCGTGCCATCCCAATCTCGGTCAGGTTGATCGAGCGGGATTTTTCTTCCATCTCATAATCTTCGGGCTTGAGCTGCTTCACGATCTGCGCCATGCGCCCGTACCATTCCAGGTCGCCAGATGCAGGACCGGAAATAATGAGCGGGGTGCGCGATTCGTCGATGAGGACGTTATCCACTTCATCGATCATGGCATAGTAATGTCCGCGTTGAACACGGTTTTCAAGTTTCATTGCCATGTTGTCACGCAGGTAATCGAAGCCGAATTCTGAGTTGGTTCCGAAGGTCACATCGGCGCGGTAGGCTTCAACACGGTCTACGAGGCGCAAATGCCGCTGATCTTCTTGCGGCGACTCACGTTCAAAATCCACAACAAAGGCTTTTTTACCGTTCTCCGTGGCAGCCGCCATTTGAAGCACGCCCACACTCAAGCCAAGCGCCTGATAAATGGGCGCCATCCAACGGGCATCACGCCGCGCCAAATAATCATTGACAGTGATCAGGTGAACGCCGCGCCCAAGCAGGGCATTGAGATATACCGGCATGGTGGCAACAAGGGTCTTCCCTTCCCCCGTACGCATTTCAGCGATCTCCCCGTTGTGCAAAACCGCACCGCCGATGAGCTGCACATCATAATGACGCAAACCGATCGTCCGTTTAGAGGCTTCGCGCACCGCCGCAAAGGCTTCGGGCATGATCTCGTTAAGCGCATCCTGTTCTGCTTTACGGCGCTCTTTATCGGTCAACCCTTCGAGGTTGCCGGTTAGATCAGAAATTCGTTTCTTGAATTCGTCCGTCTTGGCACGCAGCGCTTCATCGCTCAGCGGTTCGAACTGAGCCTCCAATGCGTTCACTTTCTCCACGACCGGGCGGTATTGGTCTACAGTTTTCTTTGTGGGGTCGCCACTAAATAGTTTTACGAAGTTCTTAAGCATGAAATCCCTTTCAATGGGAAAAGATTATAGCATGTGGGGTATTGGAGGAATGTAAGAGAAATGCGAGGCATTTACCTCGGGTATTTCAAAAATCCATTGGTGTATAATGCCGAGAAATGTTAAATAACAAAGCATCCTGGCAGGGAATAAGCCGCAAGATCACGCTGGCAATGCTCGCAGCCCTCGCCGCACTCATCGTCCTCACACAGACCAACCCAGGCACGGTCATCCCCAACCGCGATTACGGTTTTTATTCCTATATTGGCTTACAGGTTTTGCGTGGAAAATTACCCTACCAAGATGTGTGGGAAAGCAAGCCCCCCGCCATTTTTTACCTGAACGCCGCGGCACTTTCATTGGGGCGCGGTTATCGCTGGGGAATTTGGCTGGTTGAGTTCGTATTTCTTCTCGCCGCCATTCTGTTTTCATATTCCCTTTTCAAAAAACTTTGGGGAACCCCATCTGCGCTTTTTGGCACCGCAATCTGGCTTATTGGTATGAGCTTAACCCTGCAAGGCGGGAACTATACCGAGGAATATCCTCTGCCCTTCCACTTCCTCGCCTTGACTCTATTCCTCCATCTGATCGAAAATCCCAAACAGCGGCTCTATGCCCTGATATTGGGGCTGCTCTTTTCCATCAGCTTTTTATTTCGCCCGAACAACGCGGTCGTCGAAGCAGTGGCGATCCTTGTATTTGGATTCACACTTTATGGCAGCGCAATTGGAAAGATATCTTCAACGCCGTTCTTTGGGTTTCCCTCGGCATTGCCATTCCGCTTGCGATCACATCCGCGTACTTTGCATACCATGGTCTCTTTCAAGCAATGCTCGATGCCGCCATTCTCTACAACCTTGCCTACAGCGCCGCAGATAAAAGCGCCTCATCACCGCTTGAGGTTGGGTTCCAATTCCTCAACATCACAGCATGGATCGGACTGACCGGCTACCTGCTCGCCTTCGCAAAGGTCAATGAAATTCGCAAAAGCCCGTATTTGCCGTTCTTCATTGTCATTGCTTTGGGTGTGCCAGCCGTCGTTATGTTCAGCGACCCCGCCAAACGGAATTACGGTCACTATTTTATGAACTGGCTGCCGTTCATTGGCGTACTGGCAGCCTTTGCTTTTCATACGTTTCAACAAAAATCGTCCCTAAAACTTGGCGAAAAAACATCCATCCTTTTATGTTCTGCGATCGCCACTGCGGTTTTCATTTTTACAGGCAGCGCTTCTACATACACCCAAGCTATAGACCGCTTCTTCACTACATCTGACCGTGAACTTCGCTCTGCAATTTCCATCTATGTGGATAATCACACGAACCCCGGCGAGTACGTCCTGTTCTGGGCAACGCACCCAGGCGAAAATTTTATGTCTCACCGCGATGCCCCCATGACAGCGTTGTTCTACCCGAACATGGTGATATCTGATATCGCAGACCGCCTGAACGACAAATTCCTTGTTGAACTGCAAACAAAAAAACCTGTGCTCATTGTGGATATGGGACGGCTCTCCATCCCATCCCTTGACCCCATCCGTCGGGAAGAGCAAAAATCCATGGGGGTGTACCCCGCAAACCCACCGCATAACCTGGATGAAGTGCTCGCCTTCATAGAACAAAACTACTACCTTGAAGCCGAAGTCAAGGGGCGGTCTATCTATCGCCTGAGCGGATCGCAAGAGCCGTAAAACTTTAAGCATGGCTTTCTCAAAGTCTTAATGCAAAAAGCGCGAAGAAAGGTTTTTTTCGCGCCATTCGCCCCATTTGCGTCATTCGCGTTAAGTCTTTTGCCTTTGTCAATTCACTTTGAGAAAGCCAAAAAACTTTAAGCCATCCGTAGGGGAATAACCTGAACATGCGTGCTATAATGCCCAAAGTGGTTATGTAGTTTGACAGTTTTATTGTTACATAGTTCACTACCCAAACTACCCAACCACCTAAACCATCCAACTACTATGTCCTTCGCCCATCTCCACGTTCACACCGAATACTCCCTGCTCGACGGTTTCTCGAATATCAAGAAGCTGGTCAAACGCGTCAAAGAAATGAACATGGACTCGGTTGCCATCACCGACCACGGCACGATGTTCGGCGTGATCGACTTCTACAAAGCCGCCAAAGCGGAAGGGGTCAAGCCCATCATCGGCTTGGAAGCCTACATGGCGGCACGCGGCATGAAGGACAAGGACTCGAAGCTAGATCGCTCCTCCTTCCATTTATTGTTGCTTGCAGAAAATGACAAAGGTTACCAAAACCTGTTGAAGATCGCCTCTGCCGCGCAGTTGGATGGTTTCTACTACTACCCCCGCATCGACCATGACTTTTTAGCGGCTCACTCCGAAGGGCTGATCTGCACCTCGGGCTGTATGTCTGCCGAGATTCCGCGCGCGCTGCTGAACGACAACCCCGAAGAAGCCGTCCGCAAGTGGAATTGGTACTACGATGTATTCGGACCCGACCGCTTCTTCGTCGAGTTGCAGGAACACAACATCCCAGAAATTCTTGACCTGAACCGAAAATTACTCTCACTCGGCGCACGCTATTCGGCGCGATACATCGCTACCAACGACGTGCATTATGTGAATCAGGCGGATGCAAAATTGCAGGATGTGTTGCTGGCGATCCAGACCAACTCCACGCTGGCAGACCCAGACCGGATGCGCATGACCGATGACTCGTACTTCCTGCGCTCGCCGCTTGAGATGAGCAAACTCTTCTCTGAAGTGCCGGATGCGATTTCAAATACATTGCTCATCGCCGAGCGCTGCAACGTGGACCTTGGCTTCAAGGGATATCACCTGCCTGAATTCCCCGTGCCGGAAGGTCACACCGCGGAATCATATCTGCGCTCGCTGTGCGAGGCTGGGGCGGAGAGAAGGTACGGGGACGATTGCGACAGCCCCAAAGTCCGCGAGAGGCTGAACTACGAGTTAAGCGTCGTCCACACCATGGGATTCGACGCCTACTTCCTGATCGTGTGGGACCTGTGTTCCTTCGCCCGAGAACATGGCATTTGGTACAACGCGCGCGGATCGGCGGCTGGCTCGATCATTGCGTATACGCTTGGCATCACGATGGTGGACCCGCTCGAACATGCGCTCATCTTTGAACGCTTCCTCAACCCGGGGCGTGTGTCGATGCCCGATATCGACCTCGACTTCCGCGATGACCGCCGCCATGAAATGCTTGAATATTGCGCGCGCAAATACGGCGACGACAAAGTGGCGCAGATTATCACATTCGGTACAATGGGAACGAAAGCCGCCATCCGTGATGTGGCGCGTGTGATGGAAATTCCGCTGCCCGAAGTGGATAAGGTCGCCAAGCTCGTTCCGTTCTCGGCGGGCGGCACAACCGTTGCTGAGGCGAAAGAAGTAAAAGAATTCAAGCAAATTTACGACACCGACCCGAAGATGCGCGAGGTGATCGATATCGCCGAACGCATGGAAGGGACCGTGCGCAATGCAGGCACGCACGCTGCCGGTGTGGTGATCTCGGATAAACCCATCCTTGAGTATTTGCCGCTTCACCGCCCAACATCCAATTCAGAAGATACCCCCATCAAGTCGGTGACCCAGTTCGAAATGGGCATCCTCGACACGCTCGGCATGTTGAAGGTGGACTTCCTCGGTCTCATCACCTTAACCGTGATGGCGCGTGCCTGTGACCTCATTTACAAGCGGCATGGAATTAAATTCGACCTGAGTAACATTCCGCTTACAGATCCGAAGTCATTCGAGATCATGGGAAGCGGGCAGACGGCAGGGCTATTCCAGATCGAAGGTGGGGGGATGACGCGCTGGATCGTGCAGATGAAGCCGCAGAACCTCGATAACATCATCGCGATGGTGGCGTTGTATCGCCCAGGTCCAATGGCGTTCATCCCCGATTACATCGCGCGTATGCACGGCGAAGCGGAAGTGGTCTATCGTCACCCTGCCATGGAGCCGATCTTCAAAGACACCTTCGGCATCCCCGTATATCAAGAACAACTCATGCGCGCCGCCGTAGAACTCGCCGGGTACACGCCCTCCGAGTCGGATGAACTGCGCAAGGCAATCTCGAAGAAGAAAAAAGAAGACATCGAAAAGCACCGCAACAAGTTCGTCAAAGGCGCGGTGGAAAAAGGCATGGAGCAATCCACTGCTGATGCGATCTATGCGGATTGGGAAGAATTCGCAAGGTATGGCTTCAATAAATGTTTGCCCGGTGACGTGGAAGTATTGGACTCTGCCACCGGACGCCTCGTAAAAGTGGAAGACCTGTATCGCGGCGTGGCAGAAATTCAAAAGACTCTCTCCTGCGATATTTCCACACTGAAATTGAAGAACCAGCCCGTGCTCAACGTCATGGACAATGGCGTGAAACCCGTCTTCCGCCTGACCACTGCACTAGGACGCACCATCGAAGCAACAGGCAATCATCCTTTTTACACCTATAACGGTTGGCGCAATCTCGAAGAACTCCAACCTGACGATTTCATTGCCGTTCCGCGCATCATTCCAGTGGAAGGCAAACAGGAATGGGCGGATCATGAAGCGATTGCGCTCGGTCACTTGCTGGCAGAGAATCCTTCCGAAGAAATCCCTGCTGAAGTCTTTTCATTAACCAAACGCCAAATTGCGTTATTGCTCAATGTGCTTTGGGAATCTGCTGGTGCAAGTGATTATCAATCCGCATCGTATCTAAGCGCTTCACGACGAACCGCCAACCAAATTCAACATTTGTTACTGCGTTTTGGAATTTTGAGCCAGATTCGTGAGTTCAATATTTCAAACGAGGAACGCGGCTGGCAGATTCTTGTTACCGAGGAAGAAAGCCTTGGTATTTTCTCAAATCACATTCTTCGAGCAGAAGGTCTTTTTGCAACCGCACCGGGCGGACTAAAGTTCTCCCTCAGTACTTGGAAGTCCACTAAAGTGGACTCGCTCGTCCAGCCCGAAGGGCTTCCACGAACTGAGCAGGCGGCTTTAGCCCCGCTCAGCCCGCGCTCCGCCCAAGACATTTATTGGGATCGCATCGCTTTCATCGAATACGTAGGTGAAAAGCAAACCTACGACCTTGAGATCGAAGAGACGCATAACTTCGTCGCCAACGATATTCTTGTTCACAACAGTCACGCCGCAGACTACGGTGTGATCGCCGTTCAAACCGCCTACCTCAAGTCACATTACCCCGCCGAGTATATGACCGCGCTCATGTCCGCTTCGGCGAGCCAGACCGAAAAAGTGGCGTTCTACGTGGCTGACGCCCGCAGCATGGGAATCCCCGTATTGCAGCCCAATATCAACCACTCTGAATGGGATTTCAGCATTGAAGATGTCGATCCTTCGACAGGCTCAGGACAAGCCAAACCAAACATCCGCTTTGGCATGGGCGCCATTAAGAACGTCGGTGAAGGCGCGGTGGAACCGATCATTCAGGAACGCATCGCCAACGGCACATTCAAAGACCTCAACGACTTTGCCCGCCGTGTAGACCTTCGCGCCGTGGGCAAGCGCGCGCTGGAAGGTCTCATCAAAGTGGGCGCGATGGATACGTTTGGCAACCGCGCCTCGCTGCTTGCCTCGCTCGACCGCATCGTTGCCATCTCCAGCAACCACTTCCGCGCCGCCGATGCCGGACAAATGAGTCTCTTCGGCGCTGAAACCGGCATCATTGAAGAGATACAACTGCCCGAAGTCAAAGACGTGGACAAGCGCGAAATGCTCAATTGGGAACGCGACCTCATTGGGCTGTACATCTCCGACCACCCGCTCAACGAATACCAAACCACACTCGCCAAGATCGTCAGCTACTTCTCCGGTCAACTCGGTGAAGCCAATCACGAAGAAAAGGTCCGCATGGCAGGGCTGATCACCGGCGTGCGCCCCTACACCACCAAGACCGGCAAGCCCATGGGCTTCGCGCAAATGGAAGATATTCAAGGCACCATCGAACTTGTGCTCTTCCCCAAAACCTGGGAACAGGCAAAAGATAACCTCACCATCGGGCAGATCGTCATCGTGGAAGGCAAGGTCGATCAGGGCAGTACCCCGCCCAAGATTTTGGTCGATACGGTCAAGACCGAGATTCCTGTGACAACATCGGCGGATGATCCCTTCATTACGAACGACTCTCCTCCCAAGCCGCTCCTCGCTCGAACCGAAGCGCAATCTCCCCGCCGACCGGATCAAGCCAAGCCGATAGTTGCTCCACAACCCAAGCCGAATCCCACGCCGACAAATGTAGGTCACGCTTCCCCCAAAGGGGACGCTGCCAGCGTGACAGACTCCCCCAAGCAAGAAAGTCACGTTGAAAACGTGACCTACCAAGCATCCGAACCTGAGCCATCATATACCCCCCTTTCATCCCCCAAAATGCCGGGGGAATTTGGGGAGACAGAGGGGGGTGACGACATGCCCCCGCCGCCCGATAATTTCCCCGATGGTTGGGATAATGAATGGCAGCCCTCTTTTGATGAAGCCGCCATCGCTGCGCAGCCTGCGCCCAAGTTTAAGAAAGATGAACCGGTGACACCGCCGTTGGTAACTCGCGCAGTTACAGCGTTGGATCAGGCTGGGTTGGCAGACCAACTCGAAGACCGTGATGAAGCGTTCATTCCATCGCTGTATGTTCCGCTTGCCAAAGAGGACAAGGATAAAGATCATCCGCCCAGGCAGATCACCATCACCCTGCGCCCCACCGGCGACCGCGACCGTGACAAGCGCCGCATCAAGACCTTGCACGGCAACCTGACCCGTTTTCATGGCAAAGACCGTTTTAGTTTTCAGATCTTCGAGAACGGCAAGGGACATCTGATCGACTTCCCCAACGACACCACCCGCATCTGCCCTGAACTTCTTGAAAACTTAAGGAAGCTCATGGGCGAAGAGAACTGGCGCGTGGAAGAGATCACGTTTCAATAATCCGTAAGGGCGACTTAAAAGTCGCCCCTACTTTTTCAGGAGAAAAATATGCACTACAACCTCGCGCTCATCGGTTTTGGAAATGTCGCTCGTTCGCTTGCTCGTCTGCTCGTCCGCAAACAGGATGTGTTGAAATCAAAACATAACGTCACCTTTTCATTCACCGGCATTTCAACCGGTCGGCATGGTCACGCCGTGAACCCGAACGGCTTGGATATTAATAAGGCTTTGGAACTTGTGGAAAGTGGACAAGATATCTCCCAACTTACCAATTACCAATTCCCAATTACCAATTCACTGGATGTCATCAAGAATTCCTCCGCCAACTTCATGTTCGAGAACTCCCCCGTCAACACACAGACGGGTCAGCCCGCTATTGAGCACATCCGCACGGCGTTGGAATTGGGAATGCACGTCAGCACGGCAAACAAAGGTCCGGTCGTGCATGGGTATCGTGAGTTGACCGCGTTAGCGGCATCGAAGGGGAAAATCTTCCGGCACGAATCTGCGGTCTTGGGCGGCGCACCCGTTTTCTCGGTCATGCGTGAGGCGTTCCCGCTGGCAGAGTTGGAATCCTTCAAAGGCATCTTCAACGCCACGACCAACGTCATCTTATCGCGCATGGAAAGCGGTGAAACCTATGAGCAGGCGCTCGCCTACGCCCAGAAGATCGGTCTCGCTGAAACCGACCCCACCAACGACGTGGACGGTTGGGATGCCGCCATCAAAGTGGCTTCTCTTGTCACCGTGTTGTGGGATACGCCCATGACACCGCAACAGGTGAGCCCGACCGGCATTCGCGGCATTACAAGCGAAATGATCGCCAACGCCAAAGCCGAAGGCAAGCGTTATAAACTGGTTTGTTCTGCTGAAAAAGTGAATGGCGAGATCAAAGTGGGCGTTGCCCCGCAACTGGTTGACTCAACCTCGCCGCTCTATGGCATGATGAATTCCAGCACGGGCATCACCTTCCGCACCGATGTCATCATCGACTACTCCATCGTCCTCTCTGAAAAACCCGGCATGACCGGCGGACCGGTGGAGACTGCCTATGGTCTCTTTGCCGATTTTGTAAATACGGTGAAATAACATTTTGCAATAACGATCCTTTTGTTTCACTATCGTGATAAGGTAGTAAATAAGAGCCTTTGTGTTTACAATGGTAAATACAAAGGCTCTTATGACACCTCCAAACATTTTATATAGCACGGCGCTCTTAACCGCGGGGTTATGCTGTTTTATTGTAGGGTTATTGGTCTTACAAAGGCGTCCGTTCACCCCTGGCTCAGTTCCATTAATGGTGTTTATCCTTGCCATGTGCTGGTGGGATGTTTCATACGGCATTTTCTGGGGTGGTGTTTCAAAACCTTCACCTTACTTCTGGTTGGATATAAGCTACATTGGGGTGGTCATTGTTCCGGCTACTTTCTTTATCTTTGCAATGCAAATTTCAGGGCAGCAGGAATGGCTGAAAAAACCGTTCCTGATCGGTTTGTATGTAGAGCCGTTACTGGTGCTCCTATTAATGTGGACCGATCCCTGGCACAACTTGTTCTTTGCCGGAAAGCGGTTGGAAAACACCGGCATGATTCTGAATGCGGGTCCGGTATTTTGGGGGAATGTTGTGTACTCCTATTTACTGCTATTCGTGACGTTCATTTTGCTGGTGCGTAGATTCATATCTACCTCAGGTATCTATCGCCGCCAGCTTGGGGTTGTGATCGCTGGAGCAGGTGTTACCTGGCTTAATAGTTTCATCTTTGTGGCTGGGTTAAGCCCTTTCCCAAACGCCGATAACACGCCTTTTTCGTTTACGCTTGCCGCTTTTGCATTTGCCTACGCCTTGCTGCGTTATCGCATGTTGGATGTTGTACCAGTTGCGCGCGACACGTTGATCGAGGGCATGAGTGACGGGGTGTTAGTCCTTGATGCAAATAATCGGATCGTGGATATGAACCCTGAAGCGGGCAAACTGCTATCCGCTTCACCCGCTGGTGCAATTGGCAGGCAGGTCGAGGAAGTTTTCTCTCACTGGGTAAACATTGATCAGGAAGCTGTGGAAATATCAAAGACCCGCGTGGAAGTTACAACCGGAAAGGAAATGAACACCTGTCTTGACCTTCAAATTTCACCGCTCTTCGACAAGCGCAGGAATTTTATTGGGCGACTGGTTGTATGGCGCGATATTTCGAACTTGAAAAAAATTCAAGCCGATCTTGAAAAGCTCGCCACTCAAGACCCGCTGACACATGCCTACAATCGGCGTCATTTTTATACGCTGGCAGAAGTGGAAATTCAACGCTCCCTCCGTTCTCAACTGCCATTCTCAGTGATCTTGGTGGATATTGATCACTTTAAGGGTGTCAATGACAGGTATGGACACAAAGCCGGAGATCAAGCATTGGTCCACTTTACAAAGGTCTGCATACAAAACCTGCGCCAGGTGGATATTTTTGCCAGGTTTGGCGGCGAAGAATTTGCCATTGTGCTGCCCGAAGCGGATCTGGATCAAGCCAAAGGGACCGCCGAACGGATACGAAAGATCGTAGAAAGCGCCGCATTGAACGTGGACGATCAGCAACTAAAGATCACTGCCAGTTTTGGCGTTTCTACATTCAAGAGCGGATCAGACACATTGGAGTCTCTGCTCCAAAAAGCCGACAAAGCCTTGTATGCCGCAAAAAACAAGGGACGGAATCGGGTCGTCTGCGCGGAGTGAAGTTTTACGAGACCAATAAAATCACCAAAGCCAAAATAGCGGGCACAGCCTGAATATAAAAGATGCGCTTGCTCACGGTAAACGCGCCGAAAATTCCCGCAATGATGACACAACTCAGGAAGAAGATTTTCACCGGGTCGCCTGCAACAAGTCCCCACAGCAAACCAGCGGCGAGGAATCCGTTGTACAGCCCCTGATTCATGGCGAGCCGTTTCGATTGTTTGGCAAACTCTGGTGTCAGGTTGAAAGATTTCATCCCGCGCGGCTTGTCCCACAGGAACATTTCGAGGTAAAGAAAAAAGAAGTGCAAGAGGGCAACGAGTACGATAAGAATATCTGATACGAGTTTCATGGAGTTCTCCTGTTTGTAGGTCACGTTTTCAACATGACGTCGCGCTACAGTATAGCAGGTGAAAAACAGAACAAAAATTCTGTTATACTGACCGCAAAGATTTGTAGGTGCGACCCTTGCGGTCGCCCATAAATGAGGCAATCCAATGGCAAAAACAAAAACTCACACACGATATGTCTGCCAGCAATGCGGACGTGTCGCCGCATCGTACATGGGCAAATGCCCGCAATGCAGCGCCTTCGATAGCATGGTGGAAGAAGTCATCCACGATGAACCTGCCCCAAAGAAAGGCGCGGTCAACGTTCGCGGCTTGAGCGGACGTTCGGAACCGCGTCCCATTTCCGAGGTCAGTGGCGAGGCGGAAGATCGCGTTCACCTGCCCATTGGTGAGTTCGCGCGCGTGCTCGGCGGCGGCATCGTCCCGGTTCCATCGTGCTCGTCGGCGGCGACCCGGGCATCGGCAAATCCACGTTGATGCTGCAAATGGCAATGGAGATGGGCAAGGTGCAGCGCGTGCTGTATGTGTCGGGTGAGGAGTCGGAGCGGCAGATCAAGATGCGCGCTTCGCGTCTGTTCAACGGCGGGAAAGATCTGCCGAAGGATTTGCTGTTGGTGACGGAGACGTATCTCGAAGTGATCTTCAGCCACGTCCGCGAATCCAAACCGGACCTTTTGATCGTGGACTCCATCCAGACCACCTATCTCTCTGAATTGGATTCGTCGGCTGGGTCTGTTTCGCAAGTGCGCGAGTGTTCGTCGCAGTTGCGTGAGTTGGCAAAATCCAGCGGCGTGACGGTCTTCATGATCGGGCATGTGACTAAAGAAGGCGCAATTGCTGGTCCACGTGTATTGGAACATATTGTGGATACGGTCTTGTATCTTGAAGGCGACCGCTTCCAGGCGTATCGTCTTTTACGTTCTGTGAAGAATCGCTTTGGTGCGACATCCGAGGTGGGCGTGTTCGAAATGCGCGAAGGCGGCATGATCGAAATCACCAATCCGTCTGAGGCGTTCTTAGCGGAACGTTTGGTGAATGCCGCCGGTTCTGCCATTGCGGTAACCATGGAAGGGACGCGTCCCATCCTCGTGGAAGTGCAGGGGTTGACCTCGCCGACTCAATTCGGCAACGCCCGCCGCACGCCCAACGGCGTGGACTTCAACCGTCTGTTGTTGATTACGGCTGTGCTCACGCGCCGCGTGGGGTTGAAACTTGCCGAGCAGGATGTCTTTGTGAACGTGGTGGGCGGTATCCAGATCGACGAACCCGCCGCAGACTTGGCTGTTGCCGCCGCCATCGCTTCTTCATGGAAGGATTTGCCGATTCAAGCCAATGTCGTTCTCATCGGTGAGATCGGCTTGGCAGGTGAGTTGCGTATGCCGGGACAAATGGTGGCGCGCTTGAAAGAAGCGCAGAAACATGGCTTCAAGACCGCCATCGTTCCGAAAGCGATTCGAAAAGGCGAAGAATATCCGAAGGGCATCGAAGTTATCGAAGTCCGCTCGGTGGATCAGGCGTTGGATAAGGCGTTGAAGAAAGAGAAGTAGAGAGTAGATAAGTAGATAAGTAGAGAGTAGATAAGTAGAGAATAGTGATTGGAAAGTAGAAAGTGGTGAGTAGCGAGAAACAAGTGATGAGGAAAGACGAAAGAGGAAAGAAATGTGCCGAAGTATCAAACCCCTTAGAAATATGGATCATCCCGTTACAGAGCAGGAAATTTATGAGGCGGCGCTTCAATATGTGAGAAAAGTCAGCGGGTACCGCAAACCGTCCAAAGTCAATGAAGAGGCGTTCAACAAGGCGGTAGAAGAAGTGGCGGATTCCACGCGAAAGATATTGGCGAATCTAAAAACCGTCGAAAGCCAAAAGTCAAAAGCCGCTTTCTGACTTTCAACCTGCAACCTGCAACTCATTCAAACCGTATACCTCCTTAGGCATTAACCTGAGGAGGTTTTTCTTATGTACAAATTTTTTACTTTTATCGCGATCCTCGCGCTGACGACCCTGGCATGTGGAATTAATGTACCCAAACCGCCAACGCCCAGCCCCGAAGTGACCGAAGACATCACGGTCGAATACCCAGATTCGAAAGATATCAACCTAAAGCTCAAATTTGGCGCAGGTGAGCTCAACCTCACCCCCGGCGCAGAGATGCTTGTGGAAGGTACAGCCACCTACAACTACAAAGAATTCAAGCCGGGCATCAGCGTCGATGGCGGCGATGTGGAAGTGCGCATTGGCAAAAAAGACTTCAGCATGGTTTCAGGTTTCAACGACATTAAAAACGTATGGGATCTTCAACTCGGCGACCAGCCCATGAGCCTGAGCATCGATGCAGGCGCATACGATGGCACATACGAATTCGGCGGGCTTGCCCTCACCCGTCGATATTTCCGACGGCGCCGCAGATGTGGAACTCTCCTTCTCTGAACCAAACCAAACTGAGATGAGCACCTTCACCTACAGCACAGGCGCATCCAACGTCAAATTGATGGGGCTTGCCAACGCCAACTTTACCCTGCTCGATTTCTCTTCCGGCGCAGGAGATTACACCCTCGATTTCTCCGGCGACCTGAAACGCGACGCCTCCATCAAAGTGGAAAGCGGACTCAGCAACCTCATCATCATCGTCCCTGAAGGGGTGGACGCAGTGGTCACAGTGGAGGGAGGGCTCATGAATGTAAGCACAAGCCCCAGTTGGGAAAGAAGCGGCAGCGACTACATCCAAAAAGGCGAAGGACCCACTCTCACCTTCATCATCGAAATGGGCGCGGGCAACCTCACCCTCACAAGATAACCGGCACTTTACGTATTACGGATTACGCAAAACGTAATCCGTAATACGTAATATGTAAAAACCAACCTCCCCAATTCAGCGCGAAAGGTCATAATTGACCCGTGACCTCTATCACTTGCCTCGTTCAAGTTATCACAATAAAATCGTGATTGTGGGTAATTTTTACCTAGATAAGTGAGGTCACATGCAGATCACCCGTCAAGCCGATTACGCCGTAAGAGCCGTTTTACACCTCGTCCGCAGCGGCGATATACGCATCGCCACCAGCACCATTGCGGAAGAACAGAAAATTCCGCCTTCATTTCTTGCCAAGATCATTTCACAACTCTCCATTGCCGGGTTGTTGCATACATCACGCGGAGCACGCGGCGGCGTAACCCTTGCACGCGAGCCGAAAGAGATCACCCTGCTCGAAGTCATCGAAGCCATCGATGGTCCGATCCAACTCAATGAATGCGTTGGCGATTCAGGCAGCTGCTCTTTCGATGAAGATTGTCCCCTGCGCCCCGTGTGGTGTGAAGCACAGGAAGAGCTTGTGGCAAAATTGAAAGGCACCAACTTTGCAGATATGGCAGCCAAAGGACAGGCAGTGGCAGCGTAACAACAAAAAGAAATCAAAGCCTCTCGGCTATAATAGCCGAGAGGCTTTTTTTATACATTCTCTGTATATTTTTTGAGGGTCTCTCCATAAAAAGATGTACGGTAAAAAAATATATACACCCTGCAAGGATAGAATCATGAAAAACAATCGCATTTTCACAACCATCTTCCTACTTGGAATAACCACCCTGGCATGTGCCGTCCCCGCGCTTCCGTTTGGGAACACATCATCCCCCACGCACCTGCCGCTGCCCACCCAAGATACAAGGCTGGAAGTGATGGTTGCGGAAACTGTGACAGCCGCCATTGGGATGACCCAACAAGCGCTTCCGACTCCGACCAAAGCTGCCCCCACTCCCAAACCGACCTTTACACCGGAACCGACCGCCACCCCCTCCGTCGAAAGCATGTTGGACAAGAACAAAGATGGAACAAGCACCTTCATTGACCTGACCGGCAAATATCAATTAACACTCCCCATGCAGTGGCTCGCCTTGCGCATCAACTTCCCCGAATACGAAGAGGCATTGCAACTCCCCGAAGCCTCAAACGCCGCCATTCAACGTTCGTTGGAAGTTATTAAAGAACAGGACCCCAACGTCTTCCGCCTGTTCATGCTTGATATTGCCGAAGAACACGCCGACGAAGGCTTTGTAACCAACATCAACCTCGTTTGGGACCAGCAAATGGAAGCCGATTTTACAAACGCCGACGATCTGGATACGCTCGCCGAATCACTGCCCGCTTCCCTTGAAAACTCAACGGTGACCAACGCGGCGTTGAAGAACACCACCAACGAAACCCCTTACGGAGTGATCACACTGGAAACATCCGCCACATCTCAAGACGGCGCAGATATCATCATCCACCAAACCCTCGCCTTTTTCGACCTGCCCACTGGCACATTAAATATCACCCTCTCCACCACCGAAAAATGGCACAAGACGGTAACTCCTTCTTTTGACGAGTTCATTAATTCATTCATTGTATTGCAATAGGAGAATTCAATGACCACACCCCGCATTATCCGCGCCCCGCACGGAACAGACCTGACCTGCAAGAACTGGCTGAGCGAAGCCGCCTACCGCATGATCCAGAACAACCTCGACCCAGAGGTGGCGGAAAAACCCGAAGACCTCGTCGTCTATGGCGGGCGCGGAAAAGCCGCCCGCACATGGGAAGCGTATGATGCCATTCTCGAAAGCCTGAAAAATCTCGAAGAAGACGAAACCCTGCTCGTGCAATCGGGCAAGCCGGTGGTGGTGTTCAAGAGCCACAAAGATGCGCCCAAGGTTTTGATCGCCAACTCCAACCTCGTGCCGCATTGGGCAACCTGGGAGCACTTTGATGAACTCGCCAAAAAGGGACTCATCATGTACGGACAGATGACCGCCGGTTCGTGGATCTACATCGGCACGCAGGGAATTTTGCAAGGGACGTATGAAACCTTCGGCGCATTAGCCAAGCTCAAAGGCTGGGGCTCGCTCAAAGGCAAGTTCGTGCTCACCGCCGGTCTCGGCGGCATGGGCGGCGCCCAACCGCTCTCGATCACCATGAACGAAGGCGTGGGTCTGATCGTGGAAGTAGACCCCGAACGTGCCGAACGCCGCCGCGCCATCGGCTATGTGGATATGGTGGTGGATAACCTTGAAGAAGCCATGACACTCGTCGAAGAGAACGTCAAAAGCGGCACACCCAAATCGATTGGGCTGATCGGTAACGCGGCGGATGTGTACGACGAACTCTCACAGCGTGGAATCATTCCCGATGTTGTAACAGACCAAACGTCGGCGCATGAAGCGTTGTTCTATGTCCCATCTGGTTTATCCATTACGGCTGCCAACCAGTTACGTGAATCGGACCCTGAAAAATATAAAGCCATGTCCATGGACTCGATGGCGAAGCATGTAAAAGCCATGCTCGCCTTTCAACGTGCCGGAGCCGAAGTGTTTGACTACGGCAACAACCTGCGCCAGCAAGCCTACAACCACGGCGTGACCGATGCATTCGAATTCCCCGGCTTTGTTCCGGCGTACATCCGCCCGTTGTTTTGCGAAGGCAAGGGACCGTTCCGTTGGGTGGCGCTCTCTGGCGACAAAGAAGATATTTACACCACCGACAAAGCCATTATGGAATTATTCCCCGAAGATGCGCACCTGCACCGCTGGTTGAAAATGGCGCGTGAAAAAGTACCGTTCCAGGGTTTGCCCTCGCGCATTTGTTGGCTCGGGTATGGCGAGCGCGTGAAAGCCGGTTTGATGTTCAACGAACTCGTGGTGAGCGGAAAAGTGAAAGCGCCCATCGTGATCGGACGCGACCATTTGGATAGCGGCTCGGTTGCCTCACCCAACCGCGAAACTGAAGCGATGAAAGATGGCTCGGATGCGATCTCCGATTGGGCGATCCTCAACGCCATGATCAACGCCGTGGGCGGCGCCACATGGGTATCATTCCATCATGGCGGCGGAGTGGGCATGGGCTACTCTCAACATGCCGGTCAGGTCATCGTTGCCGATGGCACCCCCGAAGCCGCAAAACGCCTTGAACGTGTGCTCACCACCGACCCGGGTATGGGCGTCGTCCGCCATGCCGATGCCGGTTACGAAATCGCCATCGAAGCCGCCAAACGCCACGGCATTAAGATGCCAATGCTGAAATAGAACAGTGAGAAGTGAATAGTGAATAGTAAATAGTAAATAGTGGGTAGTGATTGGAGATGGAAAACAATTTTCTGATCACTACCAACCGCCCACAGACAACTGCCCTCTCGGAGAACATTGCCCTGAAACGCCTTACCTTTATTTTTCTCGTCCTGCTTATTTCCGGCTGCGGAACCGCCCCCAATATTTGGGGAAGTTCCCTGCCGCCAGTCCCTTCACCCACGGCATACTTTGCCCCAAGTGAAGTACCCACACAATCAC
>Ga0172373_10002929_pt1 | contig 25565 bp, 31 predicted proteins | sample Lak10m_2_FD_114546 | JGI IMG/M metagenome (GOLD analysis project Ga0172373, IMG submission 114546) | Freshwater microbial communities from Kabuno Bay, South-Kivu, Congo - kab_092012_10m | ecosystem: Environmental > Aquatic > Freshwater > Lake | place: Democratic Republic of the Congo...
AAGGGGAAATCAAGCACCTTTGGAATGACTCTGCTCAAGTTTTCAGCCTGGCGGCAGAATTTAAAATACAATGCATCGGGCTGGACGCATTTTATTTATACACCACGGATTGTGGTTGTACCTCCACGCCAAACCGCGGACGTGTTGCAGCGTTTGTCCAGCATCTTTGTTTTTTTGATTTTTAATAGTCTTAATTAAGGGGGATGCTTTTTTTGCCATGCCCGCTGCTCCTCAACCTCTAATTTGAATAACAGAAAGTTTAACGGTCGCTACATCTTAAGTCAATGAAAAGCCGCCAATAAGTGAAAAACAACATGAATGCAGCCTTTTACTGTATTGGATGCGATTTAATGAGGAGAGGGGTCTCGTATGTTGAGGAGAGTTTAAACAGACATTAACCCCGCCACAATGCAAGCTTAATCCCTGCTGCGTATACTTTGAATATCCATTGGATCTGGATGAGGCATTTTGTGCGGATGATATATGTGCTTTTAGTGGTTCTTGAGTTGTGCATTGCATTCCTGTTTCAGCAGCGGGAGCGCGCCGCCTATTTGAAATACCTCCTGATGGATCCTTTTGAAGTGGAAAGGTAATGCTTTTTCACGTTCTTCCTCCTTGGCAAGCCCGTCGTGAGACGGGCGATTTTATTTTATCCATGGAGCCTTGCCTGTGTATAAAATCACTAGTTGTTAATAAAACCGTTGCATTCTATTTTGCGGGAGGTATAATTGGCGAAATTATTTCCGCACCACCTCTGCAAGTTATCCCAGACTAAAGGATTTGCATGTGACTACAATTTTCTTTGCGACGGACATTCACGGGTCGGATATATGTTGGAGCAAGTTTTTGAATGCGGGCAAGTTCTACGGCGCGGACCAGTTGGTCCTCGGCGGAGATATGACGGGCAAGGCAGTGATCCCGTTCATTCATCAGGGCGGACAAAATTATCGTGTCACTTTGCTGGAACAGGTGTTTAATCTAACAACCGAAGAAGAGCTGGCGGACTTGAAAAAGCGGGTCCGCAGCCGCGGCTATTATCCGTACATGACCAATCCAGATGAAATTACTGAATTGGAAAAAGACCCCGAGCGCGTCAGCAAGATCTTCCTGCAGGAAGTGCTTAAAGTCGTCCAGCAGTGGATGGATCTGGCGGATAAGAAGCTCGATGGTACCGGCATGAAAGTCTATTGCTCGCCTGGCAACGATGATATGGATGAAGTGGACGATATCATTCTCTCCAGCAAGCATGTTTTGCTGGTGGAAGGCAAAGTCTCTTCATTGGATGGGCATGAGATGATCGCTTCCGGCTGGAGCAATATCACTCCCTGGGCTACGCACCGTGAAGAGGACGAGGATAAGCTCGCAGCCCGATATGAGGCGATGATCTCCCAGTTGAAGGACCCGCGCAATTCCATCTTCAATATCCATGTCCCTCCATTTAAATCAGGTCTGGATGAAGCCCCCGAGCTGGATAAGGACCTCCGTCCTGTTCTGGCTGGCAATTCAATGATCCCCGTTGGCTCGAAGGCGCTTCGGACGGCAATTGAGAAGACGCAGCCGCTGATCAGTTTGCATGGTCACATTCACGAAGGGCGCGGTTCCACAAGGATCGGCAAAACCCTTTGCATCAATCCGGGTTCCATGTATGAGCAGGGAACTTTGCTTGGCGCGATTGTAAGTTTAGGAAAGAACAAGATCGATAATTACGTTTTGACAACAGGTTAACCGCAGGAAGCCAAACCTGCTTAAAACATAAACCAAAGAGGAGAGAGTTATGAGCAACTTGTTTGTCCGTAAGGCGACTGGCATGGTACGTTCGTGGTCAGTCTTCGACGCATTCGTATATGCGTTCTTTTCCATCAATATCGTGACGTTGGGGTTCTATAGCTTCAGCCAGATGTATTTCTTTAGCGGCGGCTTGATCAACGCGCTTATTGTCAGCGCGGTGTTTTTGATCTTTGAGATCATTGTATATGCCTCCCTGATTTCTGTGATGCCCCGCTCCGGAGGCGATTACGTCTGGATGACCCGTATCTTTGGCGGAGGCGTTGGTTTCATCCTCGCCATTACAGGCTGGTGGTTCACGCTCTGGCTGTGGACTCCTGTGTATGGTGACATGTTCCGTCAAGTGGTGATGGTGCCCATCCTCGGTGTATTTGGGTTGAAGGACGCCGCTGTTTGGTTTGCAGGCGCTGGCACTCCGTTGTTCGTCAGTACCTTGATCGCGCTTGGCTTTGTCGCAGTCGTGATCATGCTCGGTATGAAGACCTACGCTCGCATTCAGAAGTTTTCCTTTTACGCTGGCATGCTTGGTTTGCTGATCGTGATCGTCCTGCTTTTCACGGGTTCTCATGATGCTTTCAAAGCTGGCTACGAAAAGAATGCAACCGCCTTGTTTGGCGCACAGTCCGGCGCGTATGACGCCACGGTTCAGGCTGGCACAGATGCCGGCGCTGCGACTCCTTTAACGGGCGGAACCTTTAAATTGGTTCTCCTCACACTTCCGTGGTTGGTGTTCTTTAACTTATGGCCGAACTGGGGCGCAACCCTCTATGGTGAAGTCCGCGGTGCGACGGATTACAAACGCAACTTCTCCGGTATGGCATGGGCTCTCGGTGCTGTTACCGCGCTTGGTATTTTGTTCTTCCTCGGTGTAGCCAAAACCATCGGCTGGGACTTCTATATGCAGTCCAACGGCGCCTGGTGGAACTCCGTCTGGTATGGAGCTTCTGTGCCATTGCCGGTTTGGCCTTACCCTGCCTTGCTTGCGCTCTTCCTGACCAGCAACCGCCTGATTCAGATCGTTGTCGTTGTTTTGATGAGCTTCTGGTGGTTCGGTTGGGCAGGTACCTTGTTCCTTTCTTCCACACGCGTGATCTTTGCCGCGGCCTTTGATCGCTTGCTCCCTGAAAAAGTGGCTGAATTGAACGACAGAGGCACACCGGTCAATGCCATGTTGTTGATGGTGGTTCCCGCCTTGCTCGTTTCATATTTGTATGCCTACAATGTGGGCGGCTTCTACTCTATCACCCTCGCCGCTACGCAGGGTATTGCCTTCATGTATTTCGGCACAGCCATCGCGGCCATCGTTCTACCATATAAGAAGAAGGAACTCTTCGAAGCCTCCCCGATCGCGCAGATGAAGGTCTTTGGCATCCCGCTCATCACAGTTGCAGGCGTGATCTTTGCCAGCTTCCTCGGCTTCCTGCTTGTGGAGTGGCTCTTCGATCCCTGGCTCAATACAGGCGGAGAAGGCGGCGGCTTATATGGTATCAGCTTTAAGAATACGAATTCCATCATCTTCCTTGTGACCTGTTACGCATTGTCCGCGGCCATTTACTACGGCTTCAAAGCCTATCGTAAACGCGGCGGTATTGATATGGACAAAGTTCAGACTGAAATCCCTGTAGAATAACTAAATTTTGTATAGACCTGACAGGTCTCTACGGACCTGTCAGGTCTTCTTTTTGGAGCGGCGTATGTCTGTAATTGAAGAAGTCGTTGAAAAAGTGGAAGAATGGAAAGACGGGGATGTGGAGATTCAGCATCTTTCAGGCGGTTTGACCAACACGAATTACAAAGTTACAGTGGACGGGCAGCCATTCTTTATCCGCGTGCCCGGCGAAGGCACCGAACTGCTGGCTATTGACCGCCATAATGAATATCACAATAGCAAGGCTGCGGCGAATGCAGGTATTGCGCCAGAGATCATCCGTCACTTTCCCGAACACAACGTGATGGTGTTGAAATTTTTGGAAGGCAAGACCATGTCGAAGGATTCCCTGAATCAGATCGGGATGCCGACGCGCATGGCGCAATCCATTAAAAAATTACACTCTGGCGAGCGCTTCCTGACGGACTTCAACATGTTCCGACTCATAGAGTATTACCTCCGCCTTTGCAAAGAGCGGGACATCAAAACTCCCGACGGCTATCTGGATAGACTTTCTACCGTCGCACAGATCGAAAAGGCCATGTCTGTGAAACCGCTGGCAACTGTCCCATGCAACAATGACCTGCTTGCGGAAAACTACATTGACGACGGCAAGAAACTCTGGCTGATCGATTACGAATACAGCGGCAACAATGACCCGACTTTCGAGTTGGGAAACACGTGTCAAGAAATGCAGTTCAACGATGAACAGATCGCGGAAGTCTGCGCCGCATACTTTGGCAGCGCAACACCTGATTTGATCGCCCGTATGAAGTTGAACATGATCATGTCTGATGTGGGCTGGGGATTGTGGGCAGCCATTCAAGAAGAAATATCCACGATCGAGTTTGACTTTTGGGGTTGGGCTATTGAACGCTGGGGCAGGGCAGTGGAAAAAATGGATTCGGCCGAATTTCCCGTCTGGCTGAAGGATGTACAGGCATCTTAAAATGGAAATGAATCAAAGCGAGATATTCGATGAAATGCGCCGCCTTATTCAAGCGGCAGAAGTAAAAAATATTCAATTGCGCGCCATCGGCGGGCTGGCTGTGCAGGCACACAACAAAACTAATCATCCACTTTTTATACGCGAGTTTGCCGACCTGGATTTTGTAGTCTCGTCCAAACAGCGCCGTGTCTTCGAGGCTTTCATGCCCGAAGTTGGCTATCAACCGCACAAGAAATTCAACATTGTGAACGGCGACCAGCGCCAGATCTATTATCACGAAACCACCGAAATGAAGATCGACATCTTCGTCGGCGATTTTGAAATGTGTCATAAGATCCCTCTTGAAACCCGCCTTACCGCCGACCCTGTTACTATTCCGCTTGCGGAGCTGCTTTTGTCCAAGGCGCAGATCGTGGAGCTTAACCGCAAAGACGCGCTTGATATTACGTCCGTTTTGTTGAATAATGAAACTGGCAACAGCGATAACGAAACCATCAATTTGAAGATCCTCGCTCAATTGTGCAGTCAGGATTGGGGTTTGTATAAGACCACATCCATCAATTTGGAGCGTGTCGTAGACATTGTTCACGAAAAGGATATAAACCTCTCTCAAGCTGAACGTGACCTTATCATGAGCCGCGTTCAAGCCATTCAAAAAACATTCGAAGAAATGCCCAAGCCCATCGCCTGGCAATTGCGTGACCGCGTTGGTACCCGCGTCAAATGGTATATTGAGGTTGAAGAAGTAGCGCGATGAACAAAAAAGTTCGCCTTTTCCTTGCCGTCCTCATCCTTGCTGTTTCCATATCCCTTTTGCTTTGGGGATATTTGCCCAACCGCCATGAAGTGATAAACAGGGATATTCCGCCTGCCGAGATGCAACTCCCAACCCCAACTTCGTTTCACTTCTACCTGAAGCCCGTGTCGTGACCAATAAATCTTTTTCTCCCCGCATCATTTTCCTGTTCTCTGCCGCACTGGTGATTCTCTTAAGTACCTTTGCCTGCGGCGGAGCGGTTGCCACGTCTCCGGCTTCCAGCACGGCAGAGCAGCCCGCCGCCACGGACGCCCCCAACGCTACAGATGTGCCTGAGGTCACTGCAGTGGTCACTGAGACCAATCAGGTTACACCTGAGGCTACCCCTGAAACTGCCTCTCCAATTCCCGCCATCCCAGAGACTCGCCGACTTATTCTGGAATATCCACCCAGGATCAAAGCAAGCGCAGAGAGTGACTTTATCCGCTTGACGCTTGAAGTAGATGAGCATGGCAATATCACTCCCACGGCGCAGGTGAACGGCAATGTCGTCACGGGAGAAGTGATCGAGATACCCGATCTATATGAAACACACACCGTCACCGCCGAAGCCCGTATAGACATGGCAGGTATGGATGTGCAGCCTTCCGGCGCGATTTACGAGCCAATGTCGCCCGGACAATCCGTCAAATTTTTCTGGAGCGTCCGTCCACAGGAAACGGGCCTGTACCGTGGCACGGTCTGGCTGCATTTGGTTTTTGTAGATCGTCTCAGCGGAGAAGAAAGCCGAATGGCTGTATCAGCTCAGATCGTAGAGATCGAAGCGGTGGACTTGTTTGGCCTCTCCGTCAATGTAACGAGAACATCCGGCGTGGTTGGTTCCGTGATCGGAGGCATCGTCGGCTTCCCGTTTTTGGAAGATATCATCAAGTTTTTGTTTAAAAAGAGGAGGAAGCCAAAGAAAAAGTAATAGGAGCTTTGTGGGGAAAATATGACGAATATCACCTAAAAAATTGACATGCTTTACAGGGAGGCCATTTGTTCTGTATGGTACAATTTGCTCAATTGTTGTAATAAAATTCACGTTGGAGCGATTTAAATGAACGAATGGCTATATGTAGCTTTGTTTATTATTGTTGGGATGATCATCCCAATTGGCGCGATCGCCGCAGGCTTTATTTTTGGGCCCAAAAAGCCAAACCCCATTAAGCAATCAACTTATGAATGTGGAATTGAACCAGTCGGCGAAGCGTGGGTTCAGTTCAAAGCGCAGTATTACATCTTTGCGCTGGTATTCCTTGTCTTTGACGTGGAAGCCGTATTTCTTTTCCCGTGGGCCGTAAAACTTGGGCAGCTTGGTTTGTATGCAGTGATGGAAGGTATCGTCTTTGTGTCGATTCTTGTTGTTGGTCTGGTTTACACATGGCGCAAGGGAATGTTGGAATGGGCATGATATTTTAGTAAATAAAGGAGAAGGCTGATAGGATTTATCCTTTCAGCCTTTTCTTTGTGTAATAAGGAAAATCCTCGGACTCGCCAAAGAGTAGGGGAGAGGAACATAGGAGTGATGTATGAATTTTTGGAATGATCCTCTAAAGGTCGCCGCAACATGGCTGGAGGGAATCTTCACTGGCTGGGGCATGGACGCTGTCCTTGCTCATGTGCTGGTGGTTTTCCTCGGCGTGCTTCTGCTCATCACAGTTCTGATGGTGCTGGACATCTTCCTGGTGTGGATCGAGCGCAAAGTGGTGGCTCGTTTCCAGGACCGTATTGGCCCCAATCGTTTGGGACCTTTCGGCTTGATCCAGCCGTTTGCAGACATCATCAAGCTCATTATCAAGGAAGACACTACCCCCGATGGTGCGGATAAGGTGGTTTACAACCTAGCTCCCATCCTCTCAATGATGTCTGTGCTCATCCTGTGGGCAGTGGTGCCGCTGGCCCCGGTCATGCTTGGCATTGACTTGAACGTGGGCGTGCTTTTCCTGATCGCCGCAGGCGCGATTGGTACGCTTTCCATTATTATGGCGGGCTGGTCGTCGAACAACAAGTTCGCGATGATCGGCGGCTTCCGTCAGGTGGCTGTGATGGTGGCGTTCGAAGTCCCCATGCTTGCCATGTTGATGATCCCGACCATTTTTGCAGGTTCGATGAACATGAACGCCATTATCGAAGCGCAGAATGTTTGGTTCTTCTTTATTTCTCCGCTCGCCGCGTTGATCTTTTTGATCGCTGCTATCGCTGAGTTGGGACGTGCTCCTTTCGATCTCGCGGAAGGTGAATCCGAATTGGTGGCTGGCTTCAACATTGAATACTCTGGCATGAAGTTCGGCATGTTCTATGCGGGTGAGTTGCTGCACGCGTTCACCTTCGGCGGCTTCTGGTCCATCCTGTTCTTCGGCGGCTATCGTTTCTTCGGCTTGGAACAGGTCAGTCCCTTCCTTGCCATCCTCATTTTGGTTATCAAAGCCATGCTCGGTTACTGGGTCATCATGTGGGTCAAGTACACCATGATGCGTATCCGTATCGATCAGATGCTTGGTTTCAACTGGAAATTCCTGACCCCGCTCTCCTTTGCTCTTTTGCTTGTAACGGCGTTGATGAATACGCTTCTGCGCGGCGCTGCCGGCTGGCTCTTTGTCACGGGCATGTTCCTGTCTAACGTAGTGGTCGGCTGGATCGCGCTGGAGATCGCGCGTTCCGTCGCTCACAAGGAGCGTGAACGTGTGGAAGGTCCAAAGAAAGTAGTGGAGGCCCATCATTAATTGGGATGATGTGACATGACTGGTACACAAATTATTTTCCTGATTTTTGCTCTCTTCACTCTCGGCTCTGCGCTGATGGTGGTGACGACACGCAACCTGATTCACGCGGCTCTTTGGCTGGTTGCCACCCTCTTTGGTGTGGCGGTCATCTATACGTTGTTGAATGCAGGCTTTATGGCGGTAGTGCAGGTGGTGGTGTATATCGGCGCGATTGCCATCCTCTTCATCTTTGCAGTGATGCTCACACGCAAGGACTTGCGTGATAACGTCTCTCAGATGAATAAGAACTGGTGGGCTGGCGCAATTGTGGCTGTGTTGACCTTTGCGGGACTTGTTTTTACGCTTCAGGGTTGGAGCGGCTTCTCGAAGACAGCAGCAGCCGTCCCGTCTGGTTTTGATGCGATCAGTCAGCTTGGAGATAAGTTGACATCGCCCGCTGCGTATGTCCTGCCGTTTGAAGTTGCGTCCGTCCTTCTGTTGGCGGCATTAGTAGGCGCGGTGTACGTCGCGTTCAACAAAAAGTAGGAGGCGCAGATGATTCCTCTTTCCTGGTATCTCATTCTTGCGGCGGCTTTGTTCGGCATTGGTTTGTTCGGCGTGCTGGTGCGCAGGAACGCGGTTGCGATCTTGCTTGGCGTTGAACTGATGCTCAATGCAGTGAATATCAACCTCGTTTCCTTCTGGCGCTACGGTGACGTTTCCACGATGGCTGGGCAGGTTTTTGCCATCATCGTGTTTGCAGTTGCCGCTGCCGAAGTTTCTGTGGGTTTGGCTTTGGTCATTTCTGTGTATCGCAGGCGCAATACTGTGGTTGCAGATGAACTCGATTTGTTGAAGTGGTAGGGACGCATGACTCATGAATCTGTAACAAGTTTAGTTTGGCTAATTCCCTTGCCACCCCTTTTAGCATTTGCTCTTATTGTGTTGTTTACCAATAAGAACAAGGCGCTAAGCCATACGGTGGCAATCAGCGCAGCCTTCCTTTCATGGTTGGGCGCTATGATCGTTTTTTGGAACGCGGTCAAGACCGAGCATTTTGGAGAACATCCGTTTGCATCTGCGGTCAACTGGTTGCCGACAGGCGAGACCTGGCTGAAGGTCGGTGTGTTGATCGACCCGCTTTCTGCCGCAGTTTTGTTCTTCGTCGGTTGGACGGTGTTGATGATCTTCATCTACAGCGTTGGATACCATAACTATGGTCAACCCGCTGGCGATCATGATCACAAAGGTCTTCCGCCTCATGGCGCAACTGTGGAAGAACATGGACACAAGCATGTTGTGCCGTCCATTGAGCCGATGTATTCGCGTTTCTTTGCGTTTATCGGTTTGTTCGCTTTCGGTATGTATACTCTTGTTGTCTCTGACAACCTGCTCACGCTCTTTGTGGGTTGGGAGATCATGGGCTTGTGCTCCTACTTGTTGATCGGTTTCTGGTACGGCAAGCCTTCTGCACGCAATGCGGCAATGAAAGCCTTCATGACCACCCGCATCGGCGATGTGTTCATGCTCATTGGCATTGCCTTCCTTTACTACGCAACTGGCACACTGACCTACCGTGAAATTTTCACAGAAGAGACTTTGCACGTTCTCGCGACAGTTCCAAGCGGCGTCTTTGGTTTATCTGCTGCGGGATTGATTGCGATCTTGCTTTTCATCGGTACGGTTGGCAAGTCGGCGCAGTTCCCTCTGCACGTCTGGCTCCCAGACGCGATGGAAGGTCCGACCCCCGTCAGCGCCATGATCCATGCAGCGACCATGGTGTCCGCTGGTGTGTACGCGGTCATCCGCATGTTCCCGCTGCTCACGGCTGGCTGGCATGAGGGCGCTCCGCTGAACTCCGCGATGACCTTCGTCGCATTCATTGGCGCATTCACGGCCATCTTTGCCGCGACCATCGCCGTTGCGCAAAACGATATCAAACGTGTTCTCGCTTATTCCACCATTTCACAGCTTGGCTTCATGATCGCCGCAATCGGTATGGGCGCCTATATTGCCGCTGTCTTCCACCTCATCACACATGCCTTCTTCAAGGCTTTGCTCTTCCTTGGCTCTGGCTCTGTCATCCACGGCATGGAGCATGGCGTGCTGCACACGGGCAATCACAATGTTGATCCGCAGGATATGTTCAATATGGGCGGCCTTCGCAAGAAGATGCCCATCACATTCTGGACCTTCCTCATCGGCGGCTTTGCTCTCTCTGGCTTCCCGCTCGTCACCGCTGGCTTCTGGTCGAAAGATGAGATACTCGCGGATGCTTTCGCCAACGGCCATTTGACGATCTTCATCACACTCGCGGTCGCCGCATTCATGACCGCGTTCTACACCATGCGCCAGATCACCTTGACCTTCCTTGGCGAAGCTCGCACAAAGGAAGCTGAACACGCGCAGGAAAATAAGTGGACGATGACCGCTCCGCTCGTTGTCCTCTCGTTCTTTGCCGTAACGTACGGTTGGGTCGGCATCCCCGAACATTTTCCACTCCTCGGCGGAATCATCCCGAACTGGTTCCACGAATTCGTCGGCGGCACGCTGGCAGAACATCCTCCAGTTTTGGAATTCAACATCGTTCCTTTGCTCACGTCTCTCGCGGTGGCGCTTGGCGGTTTGTTCTTCGGCTGGCTTGTGTATCGTAACGTCAACAGCCCTGCGGAAGACAAGCTACAAATTCCGTTCCTCAAGAACAAATATTATTTTGATGAAATGTACGAAGTCATCTTCATCAAACCCGCTGTTTGGTTCTCCGAAGTATTCGTCTCCAAATGGATGGATAAAGGCTTCATTGACGGCATCCTTCATTTGTTCGGACCCGCTACCGGCGGAGTCGGAAGCGCAATTCGTAATTACTTTGATCTGCCCGTTATCAATCAATTCCTTGGCGATGGTTCCGCAGATGCCACTTGGTGGGTCGGCAAAAATCTTCGCCCCATTCAAACGGGCCGCATCCAGCAGTACCTCGTCCTTTCACTGGTCGTTCTTTTTGTAGTCGGCGGCCTGCTTTACTTTTTGCTGCTGGCATAGGAGCGCATGATGGATTTTCTCAACACTCATCTCCTTAGCCTGATCTTGTTCCTGCCGACCATTGCGGCATTGATCATGCTTTTCCTGCCGGGCGCTGAAACAAAATTGCTGCGCTGGTTCGCGTTTGGCGCCAGCCTGATCCCCTTTGTGCTCACGCTTGTGCTGTGGAGTAATTTTGACTCGAACGCAACAGGCTTTCAGTTTCAGGAAAGCTATGTTTGGTATGCAGCGCTTCACTCGTCCCTGCACCTTGGTGTGGACGGCATTTCCCTCTCGATGGTTTTGCTGACCACCTTCCTCACGCCGCTTGCCATTCTCGCATCCTTCAGCGTGACCGACCGCGTCAAGCCGTACATGATGCTTTTCCTCTTTTTGGAAACAGGCATGCTCGGCGTTTTCACATCGCTGGATTTGCTCATCTTCTTCGTCTTTTGGGAGATCGGCCTCGTCCCGATGTACTTCCTCATCAATCAATGGGGCAGTGCCAACAAGGATTACGCTTCGCTCAAGTTCATGATCTACACCATGGGCGGATCGCTCGGTCTGCTGCTGGCTGTGCAGATGCTCGGCGTTCTCTTCGGGACCTATGACTTGGTCGTCCTCTACGAGCGCTGGAATTCGCTGAGTGCAAGTTCCATCCTGCTCGGTATGCCTGTGCATACCGTCAAGACGATTGCGTTCTGGGCTTTTGCAATTGCGTTCGCGGTCAAAGTTCCGTTGTGGCCTTTCCACACCTGGCTGCCCGATGCGCATACCGAAGCTCCGACCGCTGGCTCCATGATCTTGGCTGGCGTATTGCTCAAACTCGGCGCGTACGGCTTCATTAGACTCGTGCTTCCGCTTTATCCCATTGAAGCAAAGATCTTCGCGGGTGCCCTCGCAGTTCTGGCGGTTGGCGCGATCGTCTTCGGTGCGTTTGGCTCCTTCGGCCAAACGGACTTCAAACGACTCGTGGCTTACTCTTCTGTCAATCACATGGGATTTGTTGTTCTCGGCATCGCTGCTGCTGGCCTCGCCGCTGGCACTCCCGAGGCGCACATTGCCATGAACGGCGCCGTCCTGCAGATGTTCAATCACGGTCTGTCTGCGGCTGGTATGTTCTTCATGGTTGGCGTGATCTACGAACGCACACATACTCGTAACCTTGAAGAGTTTGGCGGCTTGTTCCCACTGGTACCTGTCTACGGCGGCATTCTCATTTTTATGAGCATGGCTTCCCTTGGTCTGCCTGGGCTCAACGGCTTCGTCTCTGAGTTCATGGTGGTACGAGGCGCGTATCCTGTTTTGAAGATCTACACCGCCATCTCCATGCTTGGCTTGCTTTTTACGGGTGCTTATATTTTGAAGGGCATCGCGAAAGTTCTGCATGGTCCCATGAACGAACATTGGGCGCACGGCGAACACAAACTGACCGAGATCAACACACGCGAAATTTTCGTGGTCATTCCCTTGATGGCTTTGATCTTAGCCGTCGGTATCTGGCCTGCGTGGATTTTGGAAGTCATCAACAAAGCCGTTGTGGCTCTGTTCTAAGAGGTGGATGATGAATTTTCCCATCCTGAGTATTATCACTTTCCTTCCCTTCGTAGCAGCGGTCATCATGCTGCTGATGCCTGCCAACCGCAAGACGGAAGTCCGTGGCGTTGCGCTTGCAACCGCTGCCATTGACCTTCTGCTGGCTGGCTGGATGTATCTGCAATATCTGACTGGCGCACTGACTGGCTATCAGTTCATTGAAACCTATAACTGGCTTCCTGCTTTAGGCATCAGCCTGAAATTCGGTGTGGATGGGATGAGCGCTCCGCTCGTCCTGCTGACAGGTATTGTCATGTTTACGGGCGTTCTCATCTCATGGGGTGATGATGATAAACATGTCATGTCTGGTATTCAAGACCGCCCGCGTGAATTCTTTGCCTTCCTGTTTTTGCTAGCAGGCGGCGTGTTCGGCGTATTCGTTTCACTTGACCTGTTCATGCTGTTCTTTTTCTATGAAATCGCCGTGTTCCCGATGTACCTACTCATCGCCATTTGGGGCTGGGTGAAGACTCGCGAGTACGCGGCCATGAAATTGACTTTGTACCTGTTCATCGGTTCGGTCATTGCTTTGGTCGGCGCTCTTGCCATGTACTGGACGCAATACCAGAATACAGGCGTGCTTTCCTTTGACATGCTTCAGATGGAAAGCGCAGGCTTTTCAGCAGCCTTCCAATATGCCTGGTTCCTGCCTGTCTTCTTTGGCTTTGCAGTCTTGGGTGGTATCTGGCCCTTCCACAACTGGTCACCTGATGGTCACGTTGCTGCGCCAACAGCCGTTTCCATGTTCCATGCAGGCGTGTTGATGAAGCTCGGTGCTTTCGCTGCTTTGCGCGTGGGCGTCATGCTCCTGCCTGAAGGCGCGAAACAATGGGCCTGGCTTCTCATGATCTGTGCGGGCGTTGCGGTTGAATAGGGCGCCTATATTGCATTTGTACAGACCGACATGAAGTACATGATCGGTTTCTCCTCTGTGTCGCACATGGGTCTCGTGGTCTTGGGTGTTTCCACACTCAACCACAATGGCTTGGTTGGTGCAGGCGTGCAGATGTTCTCGCACGGTATCATGACGGCTCTCTTCTTCGCAATCACAGGTATGATCTACGACCGTGCGCACACCCGCATGATTCCCGAGTTGGGCGGTATTGCCAAAGTGATGCCCTTCGCCACGATCGGCTTCATCATCGGCGGACTCGTGTCTATGGGTATGCCTGGCTTCTCTGGCTTCATCGCTGAATTCCCGATCTTCATGGGCGTTTGGGAGGAGCAATGGCTGGTGGCAGTGATCGCAAGTATTTCGATCATCATCACCGCGGCCTATATCATGATGAATATTCGTAAAGTGTTCTTTAGCCCAATGCCTGAAAAATTGGAAGGCCATATCGGCGATGTCACCGTGTTGGATAAAGTGGCGATCACAACCCTTTGCCTTCTGATGATCATCATTGGCGTTTTCCCCGCCGTCATGGTTCCCATGGTGGAAAGAGGCGTTGAGAATATCCTCCGCCTGCTGGGAGGTGCATAATGTTTACCTCACAAATTTTCGCTTCCATCCTCCCCGAGATCCTGATCCTTGTCCTCGGTATCCTGATCCTTGTCTTTGAGCCGTTCTGGAAGGAAGACCAGCGCCGCAATGCGGGCTGGCTTACCGCTGGCGGACTTTTCGCAGCGATCATCATCAGCTTGCTGTTTGGTCAACCTGGTCAGCCCGTTTCCGTGCTCGGCGGTATGATCCGCTTTGATTGGCTGGGGTTCTTCTTCAAGATGTTGTTCATGTTCGCAGGCGCGGCGACTGCCTTGCTTTTGATGGATCACGAAAAAGCAGGACAGCGCGGCGAGGCGTATGTTCTCCTTCTCGCTTCGCTTCTCGGCATGAACTTGATGGCTGTTTCCTCAGACTTGGTCATGCTCTATCTGGCGATCGAGACCGCGTCCATTCCACTGTATGTTCTCGCTGGTTTCCTGCTTGCAGATGACCGCTCCACGGAAGCTGGTTTCAAGTATTTGTTGTTTGGTACCCTGGCTTCCACCATCATGCTTTATGGCTTCAGCTTGATCTTCGGCTTCACTGGCACAACCGATCTGCAGAAGATTGCCGAAGTATTTACCGCTGGAACGATCTCTCCGCTTCTGGCTTTCGGTGTACTGGCTATGGTGATCTTCGGCCTTGGCTTCAAGGTGGCAATTGTCCCTGTCCATTTCTGGGCTCCTGACGTCTATCAGGGTTCACCTACACCTGTGGCAGGCTTCCTTTCCACGGCATCCAAGGCTGCTGGCTTTGCAGTGATCGTGCGACTGTTCTTTGTGGCGCTTCCAGACTTTGCTCCCTCATGGACTGTGGTCTTTGCGGCTCTTGCAGCCATCACCATGACAGTCGGTAACCTGCTTGCTCTCACTCAAACGAACATCAAGCGCTTGCTTGCGTACTCTTCCATTTCTCATGCTGGGTATGCAATGATCGGTGTGGTGGCGTTCAGCCAACTTGGCGCGGCAAGTGTGGTCTTCTATCTTGCGGCGTACATTGCGACGAACCTGCTGGCCTTCGGTGTGGTGATGGCATTCAGCCGCGTGACTGGTTTGGAAGATGTTACCGATTATGCTGGTCTTAGCCGCCGTAACCCCTTGATGGGATTGATGATGCTGGCAGCTTTCCTGTCTCTGGCGGGGATGCCTCCGTTCGGCGGTTTCGTGGCGAAGGTCTTTGTCTTCGCGGCGGGCGTGCAGGCGAATTACATCTGGCTGGTCGTTGTGGGCATTATCAACTCGATCATCGGCGTGTACTATTACCTGAATGTTTTGAAGTATGTGTACCTGTACCGCATGGAAGGGGAGAACGAGGATCAACACCCTGTGCCGTTGACCCGTCCGTACACCATTGCGCTGGTGGTGCTTGCCATCGGCGTGATCCTGGTGGGTACGGTGTTCGCTCCGTGGTTTGGCTGGTCCAGCACGGCGGCGTTGAATTTGTTCTAGGAAAACTGACCGCGGACGGCGGACCATTGACCGTGGTCAGTCGTCCGTGGTTGATTGATAATGCGTAGTAAAAACTAAGAGAAAGCAGAATCAGGTCAAAAGTCAAGAAAGAGGTGTTGTTTGGGCGGCGAATCAAGGCAGGTTGGCGGGAGTCAGCCTGTTTTGTTGGAAATGCCACTCGGGCGGGAAATCCCTAAAAATGATTTCCGTTTGACAGCCCTTTGACCTGTCAGTTATAATCGTGCGACATGACACAATCAAAACAGACCAATCGTCAGAACATGGTGTACACGCTGCTCGTGGTGATGATTGGGCAGGTCGGCTGCATTACATTAGCGATCATTCTGGCCTCGGTATTTGGCGGGTTGTGGCTTGATAAAACTTTTGGAACGAAACCGGTGTTCACACTGGTGTTGTTGTTTGCTGGAATCCCTCTGTCGGTCTTCCTGATGATGTATGCGGCGCGAAAAACGCTGGCACGTTTGAAGGAAAAATATGAAACCGAAGAGAAAAAAACTACTGCTTAGGAGGCGGGCTTGGAGACCCAAAAACGTACCCCCTGGCGGCGCTGGATTGTTCTAGTGCTTATGATCGCTGGTTTTATTCTGGGCGGGATCTTTGTCCCTGTTCAGCCTGAAATCACGGTTGCCGCCGAAAAATTGATCGAGGAGCCGCTGATTGAGAATTTTCTCGGTCTTGGCCCCTTCTATTTGGTGAACACACTTCCGACGTTATTTGTCACTGTGTTCTTTATACTTTTGCCTCTTGCCTGGTTTGCTGGCCGTTCGTTAAAGAAAAGCGCCGAAACCGACCTTGTACCACGTGGCGTTGGCAATGTGATGGAAGCCATTTTGGAAATGTTATATAACATGACTGAAGGCTCTGCTGGCAAAAAATGGGCGAAGGCCATCTTCCCTTGGTTTGCGACGATCATGATCTATGTATTGGTTGCGAACCTGCTAAAGTTGATCCCTGGCTTTGAGTCGATCGGTGTTTTGCACCCACACGGCGGCGAACATGCAGTTGAACTGCATGGTTGGCAGATTTACAACACAGAACTAAGCAAGGAATTTATCCTTGCCCCGTTCTTCCGTGGTATCTCTGTGGATTTGAACTTCACCCTTTCACTTGCGTTGATCTCGTTCTTCTCCATTCAAGTGATTGGCGTCCGCGCACAGGGACTTGGCTACTTCAGCAAGTTCTTCAACACGAAGCGCATGTTCAAAGTGCCATTCTTCGGCGCGATGGATTTCCTCGTCGGTTTGCTGGAGATCATCTCTGAATTTGCGAAGATCCTTTCGTTCACATTCCGTCTATTCGGTAATATGTTCGCGGGTGTGGTGTTGGTGGCGGTGGTTGCTTCATTGCTTGGCAAGATCAGCATTTTGCCTTCAATGATCATGATGTTCGAATTGTTCGTGGGTGTCATTCAAGCCTTCGTGTTCGGTATGTTGACCATGGTGTTCATGGCAATGGCGACGCAGGGGCATGGCGATGAAGAACACGCCGAACATTAATTCAAAAAATACATAAATTATTAGGACAACCCTAAGGAGACTTGAAACATGGATGGACAATTTCTTTTAGATGCGATGCGCTTCGTCGGCGCAGGTTTGGCTATGATCGGCGCCGCGGGCGCTGGTGTAGGTATCGGTTTGAGCGTGCAGGGCGCCCTCGGCGGCATGGCTCGCAACCCCGATACATACGGTAACTTGTTGACCAACATGATCCTCGGCGTGGCGTTCTCTGAATCCATCGCCATTTACTGTCTGGTCATCGCGTTCCTTATGCTCTTCAAAGTCGTGTAAGTCAAGGAGCATTGAAACATGGAAGCTCTTGGTATTAATCTCGGATTGCTCATTGTCCAATTGATCGCGTTCGCCATTGTGTTCCTCACATTGAACGCGTGGGTCTACAAACCCATTCTGGACATGATGGAATCCCGCAAGCAGAAGATCGCGCAGGGTCTCGAAGACGCCCGCGTAGCTGCTGAAGCCCGTGCCAATGCGGAAAAAGAAGCCGCCAAGGTACTCGCCGAAGCGCAGGCGGAAGCCAGCAAAGTTGTTCGTGAAGCCACCGAACGCGCTGCCTCCGCTGGCAAGGATGTAAAAGCCGCCGCTGAAGCCGAAGCCGCCAAGGCCCGCGAAGCTGCCATGGCCGAAGCTGAACTTGAACGCAATCGCATTCTTGGCGATCTGCGCGGACAGGTTGCCGCTCTCGCCATTGCCGCTGCCAACAAGCTCGTTGGTGACGCTTTGGATGAGAAGAAACAACACGCCTTGATCGATGAATTCTTCTCTGGTGTGAAGGGTGGCAAGGTAGTTGTTGCTGACGGCCTCACAGGCGATTCTGCGGTGGTCACCAGCGCGCTCCCGCTCACCAACCAGGAGCAGGACACCGTAAAGAAGAGCGTTACAGTGAAGGATATTTCCTTCAAGGTTGACCCCTCCATTCTCGGCGGCCTGGTCATCAAAGTCGGTGACAAGGTACTCGATGGTTCCGTCGCTGGCAAGCTCGAAGGTCTGCGCCAGACACTGAAGTAAGATCATCATTCATTTGATATGGAAAGGGTTTTGGTAAAATTACCAAAACCCTTTTTTTGTTTTAAACCATGATGAACGGAGATAAACAGAGATAAATGCTTCTAAAAAATTTGTTTGTTGATTTTCCATATTCTGTCCCAACAATATCTGCCGAGGTTGAGATCACTGGCATTGCCATAGATAACCGCGCCGTAAAGCCTGGCTATCTTTTTGTTGCCATGAGGGGCGGGTCGGTGGATGGGCATGACTACATTTCAAAAGCAATTGAGAATGGCGCTGCCGCAATTATCGGTGACAGGGATTTGGGCGGACTAGGCGTTCCATACATTCGACTCGAAAACCCGCGTCAATCCCTGACCTGGCTGGCTGCTGCTTTTTACAATTGGCCTGCCCGCAAGCTGACGGTGGTCGGCGTAACTGGCACAGACGGCAAAACCACAACGAGCAACCTGATCTACAGAATCCTCGTCGCGGCGGGCATAAAGGCAGGGATGATCTCCACGGTCAACGCGGTGATTGGGGATGAAGTGTTGGATACGGGGTTCCACGTCACCACGCCTGACGCGCATGATGTGCAGGCATATCTTTCGAGAATGGTGGATGCTGGACTGACCCACGTTGTGCTGGAGACAACGTCTCATGGATGGGCGCAGCACCGTGTGGATGCCTGTGAGTTTGACATTGCCGTGGTCACGAACATTACGCATGAGCATTTTGATGAGCATGGCACCTACGAAAATTACCGCGCCGCAAAAGCGCGATTGTTTAGTAGCCTTGAAATAACCCGCGAGAAACCGCAGGGGAATCCACGCCTCGGGATCATCAACCGTGACGACGTGAAATCCTTTGATTTTCTGGATAAGTTCATCAAGGTCAACAAGTTGAATTATGGCTTGGGAGCGAACGCCGATGTCCACGCTGAGGGGATCGAATATAGTTCCACGGGAATCAAATTTACGGCGGTCTCCAGAGGTTTTCGCGTAGGCACTTCGAGCAGTCTGGTTGGGGCTTATAACGTCTCGAACTGTCTCGCCGCGTTGACGGCTGCTGTGTATGGCTTGGAGATCGACCCACAGGTGGCGGCGCAAGGCATCGCCGCGTTGGATGGCATCCCTGGGCGTATGGAGAATATTGCCATGGGGCAGAATTTCACTGCCATTGTGGATTTTGCGCATACCCCCAACGCATTGAAAGTGGCCCTCGAAGCGGGCAGGAAAATGACTCAGCGCAGAGTCATCTCTGTGTTTGGCTCCGCAGGCCTCAGGGACAAAGAGAAGCGGCGCATGATGGCAGAAACATCCATCGAGCTGGCGGACTTGTCTATTTTGACAGCCGAAGACCCGCGCACCGAATCGCTGGATGGAATCCTCGAAGAGATGGCAGAAGGCGCAAGGTCAAAGGGCGGGCGTGAAGGGGAGACGTTCTGGCGCATCCCTGATCGCGGGGAGGCGATCAAGTTTGCGATCCGCCTCGCGAAGGAAGGCGACATCGTGCTTTCGTGCGGCAAGGGGCATGAGCAATCGATGTGCTTTGGAAAAACGGAATATCTTTGGGATGACCGCAACGCGATGAGGGCGGCGCTGGCTGAGTTTTTGGGAATTGAAGGGCCTCAAATGCAATACCTGCCTTCGCAGGATAAAGCAGAAGAGGAATGGTTGAAGGGATGACGATCCATTATTTGCATCGTGAACAGATCATTCCAGCGCCGATGGAAACGGTTTGGACATTTTTTTGCGCCCCGCAAAATCTGAACAGCATCACTCCGCCTGACATGAACTTTGAGATCATTGCGGGTGGCGACGTGAATATGTACGAAGGGCAGATGATCGAGTACCGCGTGGAGTTCATTCGCGGAGTCCGCTCGTTGTGGCTGACCGAGATCGCTCATGTCCGCGAGAATGACTATTTTGTGGATGAACAGCGCGTGGGGCCGTATCGCTTTTGGTATCACGAGCACAAGTTTGAGCAAGTGCATGGCGGCGTGAAAATGACAGACCATGTGACGTATGTTCTGCCCTTTGGTTTTCTGGGCGATATTGTCCATGCTGTATGGGTCGGGAATCGTTTGAAGTCCATTTTTGATTTTCGGACCCGAAAAATTGAAGAATTGTTTGGGAGGGCGAAATGACAAACTGGATATCGCCAGTCACGCTGCAGGGAAAGCATGTGCGCCTTGAGCCATTGTCCGAGTCGCATATCCCAGGCTTGACCGAGGTTGGGGTTGGCCAGAGCTTTTGGGATTTTATGTTATACGGCAACATCCAGACGGAAGATGACATGCGGAATTGGGTGTTGGATATTTGCAGCCGCGCCGAAAAAGGGACGGACCTGCCTTTTGCCGTCATCCATCTCGCTTCGGGGCGTGTAGCTGGTGCCACACGTTATTTGAATATTATGCCTAGAGACCGCGGGCTGGAAGTTGGCGGCACATGGTATGGGACGGAGTTCCAGCGTACGCCCGTCAACACCGAGTGTAAATATCTACTGTTGACCCATGCGTTTGAAATGCTGAAGTGCATCCGCGTGCAGATAAAGACGGACAAACGAAACGAGCGTTCTCAAAAAGCGATTGAGCGCCTCGGCGCGAAAAAGGAGGGGATTCTGCGCAATCACATGATCCTGCCCGACGGCAGGTATCGTGACTCGGTCTTTTACAGCATTCTGGATACCGAGTGGGTGGATGTGAAAAAGAATTTGGAAGAGATGATGGCGAAGTACGAAAATTAAACACAAAACGCACAGAGCTTTGGAAAGATCCCTGTGCGCTTTTTTATTTTAGGCGGCTGCCTCTACATTATGGGATATATAAAACAGTCGCTTCGCCTTCCAGCACGATAACATTATCTTGATTGGTGCAAATCGTTGAAAGGATCGCGATGGGTTTATCTGCACGAACCGACTTGACCTCGATGGCCGCGGTGATCGTGTCGTTTGGATAGACAGGCGCTTTGAATTGCAAGGTCTGGCCAAGATACACGGTGCCTGGGCCTGGCAGATTGTTTGCAAGAGCGGCAGAGATCAAACCAGCAGCGATCATCCCATGTGCGATGCGGCGGCCGAAGCGTGTCCCTGCCGCGTACGCATCGTCCAGATGGACGGGGTTGGTGTCGCCTGTGAGTTCCGCAAAAGCGCTGATCACGTCATCGGTAATTATTTTTGTGCGGAAAGTTTTATCACCTGGAGTGAGGGTTGGCATGTAGTCTCCTTACTCTTGAAATTTCAAATTTACCGTGACCAAATTGAGGGCGTAAAAAATTGGGTCGTTAAATTTATTTTCAATAAATATCACCAAAACGATGGATTCTCCATTTTGAAGCGTATTTCCATTTATAGTTTTTACCGTAAACATTTTGTCCAGGTTGGGGATTGAGAATAGATATGAACGGCCAGAAATGAGTATGAGCGGTTCTATACCAAACCTGTCCTTTAGGGCGGCTGCTGTGCTGACTGCCTGTTCCTTTGGAAGCGAAAAGTACGAGACGTTTTGCAGGTTGTTGGCATTCGCCTGATAGGTTTCAAGAGGCTGGTCGGAGAGGAAGAGATCGTTCAATGCAAGGGCAGAGCCAGTGCCAGAAATTGTAACCAGCGACTTTGACGATCGTTGCAAAGGCTGAATAATTTCTGCTGATTTCACAGCCATCACAGAGACGGCGGCGTTATCTCCCTTTAGTTTCATTGTAAACGATTCGGGTTTAAGGGCCGCGCTCCATTGATCGCCACTTCCTGAAATTGGAATGTTTACATCGTTTTGGATGAATTCAAGTGTTGTGTTTGGATCATCCGCTATAAGAGGGATGGCTTGAACTGTTGGAGTACACCCGAAGAGCAGGCTGGCAAGGATGGCGAGAAGGGTTAGCTTGTGGGGGAAATATTTTTTCATGAAGTTTCTCATTTTTGTATGGAATGGTTGTGTTACCGAAGCTGAATTAAGAATTATTAATCAGATTTGCCTTCTGCTTCCTGAACATAGGCAAAAAAATTGTCGATGAGGGCACCCTGGGTCTCCTTTCGCCATTGCAATTGGATCCAGAAATCCTGTCCATCTTTTTTTGTACATAAGGTCAGCCCATCTTCATGGGGCAGGAAATGCTTCTCTATGAACTGCCAGCGTTCGCCCACAGGATGGACATTTCCAATGTAGTCTGTAAATTCTGCAACGACGTGGTATTTTTTCCCTGGCGTGAGATCAGCCGCTGTGAATTTTTCTCCTGGCAGGGTTGAAGCGATACTTTGCCGTACAGGAGTTTTGACATTTTTAGCAAGAGAACGGATCGCATTATGGCTCAAAAAGGTGTGACGGCTGATACCCAGCCATAGGATGATTATTCCGGTCCCGGTAATCGGCATGGAAAGGATTCGATCCCAGCCGAGGCAAATGAGAAGAAAACCACCAACGAGAATTCTGATCATTCGCAGGTATGAGTGCATTTCGAATTTATTCGTACCTGCGGCGGAGATGGGACCCGTTACGAGGCTCCAGACCGTCAGTGCTGCGAACACACCGAACGCCAATCCCTTCAAGAGATTGCCTGATGTCCAGTACATGACGCTTATTAAAAGACAGCCGCCTAGGAGTAAAATATCGAAAAATATATCGAGGAAGATGTTTTTTTGTTTTTTCATCGTTCTTTTTCGATTACTTATTTAACCTTGCAGCCATAACAATAAGGCAGTTAATGTGAAGCCATCGGTGATGACTTTATCTTTTAGCATTTTCCTGATTTCCTCTTTAGAAAACCATCTGGTTTCGCTTACTTCGTCTTTATCAAAATCCTGAACATGATCACCCGCTTTGCATTGGATGATATGAAAAAGTTTGTTGGCGCTTCCATTCATTGGGTAATAGGAGTAAATAATCTGATGGCTTTCGGATGTAAATCCTGTTTCTTCCAACACCTCTCTCTTGGCAGCTTCAATTTCAGTTTCTCCAATTTCTACTCCGCCTGCCGGTAATTCCCATTCTGTTAATCCAGTGGTGTAGCGACAAATACGGGCCAGTACAATATTTCCAGAATCGTTTTCTACAATCATTGTGACTGCCGCGCGAGGAAAATCTAGCAGGTGATAGTTTTCAATCACAAGACCGTTTGGGAATTTCACATTATCAAGATAAAGGTTTACCCAGGGACTTTCATAGACGGTGTTTCTTGATAATCTCTCTGGCTTCATACGTTTTGTGTATCTCCTTAGGGTTATATGGAATAACCACGGTTTGCAACTTGGGATGTGCGCACGCCCTGTTAGCAGCCTCCAGCGCCTGTCCGCGGTGTTCGTCCAAGGGGCAGGTGCGCGCTTTGTTGGGTAGATTTGGTTATTATGCAGCTCTAATTCGTGCCTAGTATTTCAACTCATCGCTAAATAGCGCTGAGCTGGCAATTGATGTGCCAATTATGCCTATGAGGGAAAACCCTATAGCAACAAGAATTGCCCATTGATATGACAAATCCATAAATGGGGTATTTATAGCTGTAATAAAACCTAAACACATTGGGGCGCCGCCAACAGCAAATCCAATTAGAAAACCTTGTGCGCTTCTTTTTATCATTTTTTTATGAATATCTCTCGGCACTACGGGGTTGAATTCATCCAAAAAACTTTCCGACATTTTTCCACCGCGCAATGGAAAAAACATCCATCCGAACACCAGCATTTGTGAATGTTCAACTTTCATTTGTAAGTATTTTCTTTTCCATACCTGTGCAGTGAACCAGCCAAAACTTCCAAAACTAAAAAAACAACCAAGAATTAATCCCAGTACGCCACCACTTATTCCTCCTTGACCAGCAGATTGGGAAGTAACCGAATCCGATGCAAGTAGTCCTTGGTTGATCAACCCTTGGGCGATTGGGTCATTTTGAGGATTTGAGTGACCTAAAACTGTGCCAATGTGCCATCCCACCATAATACATATTGTAGCGACAAGTGTAAAAATCAGCCCCGGAACGAACCTAATCACCTGAAACTTGTTTTTCGCCATATGCACATCCTTTTGATAAAGAACAGTTTTTTTGTGACTCGCCCTCATGTAATCTGCCCAATGGCTCGTAGCTTGCCCTGTGGGTGCCTGCGCTGTGCCTCGACTAGGTTTCAACAGGCTCAACCACTAACGCGACAATTAAAACTGCCTGAGGTCCGCGCACGTCCTACGGCAGTCCCCAGCGCTTGTCCTCGGTGTTCGTCCGAGGGCCAGGCGCATGCTTTGTTAGCCGCCTGCCTTTGGGGAATATTCTTTTTGCCGATGATATTCGGCATAAGCCTGTGCATAGTTCTCAATTACTTGGTTTAACTTTCTCCTGATTGCCATTGGGTCGGCAATCGCGCCAAATTTTTCCCGTGTGCCACCCGTACCAATCACCGTGACACTACCAAAGTTAAACATCCGACCGACAATATTTTGATAAACGGCGACACTTTCAATTTTCGGTATAAGCAATTCAAGAGTCCTTCGATGAATGAAACCTGTTTTTGCTATAACTCGACGATTAGTTACAGCAAATTCAGTTGTAAATAATGCGACCAGGGCTTCAAGTACAAGCCTGATTGTAATTAATAAGAACATGCCAGCGATTAAGAAAGAGAACCACCTACTGATTTCATCTTGGCGCAACCCGCTAACCACAAATACAACAACGGCTATGAAAGAAATTCCTGCTGGCGTTAGGATTGCTGGATGGACACGAGCAGAGAATATAACTTTTTCGTTTGGCATGAGATTGTCTCGAATGTAACTCATTTAATCAACTCTCCTATGTTTTGTCTTTGCCCCCTGCGAAAAATAGGACAAAGTCTTTATGGGTTATTGTTTTGGAATGTGGTGCCTAACGGTGTGCGGCTTGCCCAGTGGGTACCAGCGCTGTGTCTCGACAAGCTCGACAACCAGGGCGGGGACGGCGAAGCCGTCCAGCCAGAAAAATGATTAGGCGTAGAAAACTACTTGAGATGTGCGCACGCCCTATGGGCAGTCCCCAGCGTCAGGTAGTATCATAAAAAGGGACACGGCAGATCGATGTCAGGTAGGTCGTCAGGTAAGACCGTCGTGCAGCAAGATCGCCGTGTCCGTAGGTCAGGAGCCCGAACAGTTGCAAGGTCATAAAGACCGAATACTAGCGTGGGCTCCACTCCATTATACAAAGCGGAGGTCGGAATGACAACTAGTAGCGGAAAGTTCGTCGGGATCGATGTAGCAAAGGACAAGTTAGATATTGCCGTGTTGGGAGAGAAGAAAGCCAGCCAGGTAGGGAATGATGAAGTTGGGATCGCGAAACTCATCAAGAAGTTACAAACCCTAAGTCCAAAGCTGATCGTAGTGGAAGCGACGGGCGGATATCAGAGAGCCGTCGTGTTGGGGCTGTATGAAGCGGGATTGCCAGTCGCCTTGGTGAACCCATCGCGAGTGAGGCAGTACGCCAGAGCGAGTGGACTGCTCGCCAAGACGGACAAGCTGGACGCCTTCAACCTGGCAGAGTTTGGGAAGCAGATGAAACCGAGACGGTTCGAGGCAAAAAGTGAGGCGGGACGCGACGTATCCGCCCTGTTAGTGAGGCGCAGACAGCTGGAAGAGATGCTAAAAGCGGAAAAAAGCCGCCTGCGGACG
>Ga0172373_10002930_pt1 | contig 25558 bp, 23 predicted proteins | sample Lak10m_2_FD_114546 | JGI IMG/M metagenome (GOLD analysis project Ga0172373, IMG submission 114546) | Freshwater microbial communities from Kabuno Bay, South-Kivu, Congo - kab_092012_10m | ecosystem: Environmental > Aquatic > Freshwater > Lake | place: Democratic Republic of the Congo...
GGCTTAACCAAGCCAACGGATTGCTGGCGGCGCAACAGGCGGCAGCTTCGGCACAATATAACCAACAAGTGCGGATACCATGAAAATAATTACGCTGGATTTTGAAACATACTACGACAAACAGGACTTTAGTTTATCCAAGCTGGCTACTGAAGCGTATGTGCGAGACCCTCGTTTTGAGGTCATCGGTATCGCAGTAAAAGTGGATGACAAACCGACCAAGTGGTTTACCGGCACGCATGAGGCGACGAAGAAGTGGCTGGAGAAGTTCGAGATGAGTCAACATCTGGTGCTGTCCCATAACGCGCACTTCGATATGGCGATACTCAACTGGGTGTTTGGTATAACCCCAAAGGGTTATCTGGACACGCTATCCATGGCTAATGCGTTGCACGGGATTAACCGGAGCTGTAGCCTGAAAGCGCTGGCTGAGATGTATGGGCTACCGCCCAAAGGTACCGAGGTAGACGACGCCTCCGGCAAGCGGCGGCTGGACTTCAGCAAGGATGAGATGAACGCGTACGGGTTGTACTGCATACACGACGTCGACCTGTGCCGTGAGTTGTTCGATTTGATGGTGCCGAAGTTTCCGCGCAGCGAGCTGAAGCTGATCGACATCACCATACGGATGTTTGCTGAGCCTAAGCTACTGCTGGATAGGCAGCTGCTGGATACTCATTTATACAGAACCCGGGCGGCGCAAGCGGAGAGTCTGGCTGCACTGGCCAAGATGCTCAAGCTAGAGCGGGATGAAGCAGGGCTCAAGGACATCCTCATGTCCAATAAAAAGTTTGCATCGCTGCTGCGCGCGCTGCACATCGAGCCGCCTATGAAGATCAGCGCTACGACCGGGAAGGATACTTATGCGCTTGCAAAAACTGATGAGGCGTTCGCGGCGTTGTTGGAGCATGACGACCCGCTGGTACAGGCAGCGGTTGCAGCGCGGCTGGGGAACAAAACCACCATCGAAGAAACCCGAACCGAAACTTTTATAGGTGTAGCCAAACGCGGGGCGTTCCCATTCCCGCTGAAGTATAGCGGTGCGGCTGTGACACACCGCTGGTCAGGGTTTGACTACAACGTGCAGAATCTTGGCCGCACCAGCACGCTGCGCAGATGTATACACGCCCCCAAGGGGTATAAGATTATTGCGGCAGACTTGAGTAACATTGAGCTGCGGCTGGGGTTGTGGCTGGCGGGGCAGGACGACAAGGTGAAGCTGATCGACGATGGGGTAGACTTGTATGTAGACCTCGCCACACACATCTTCCACAAAACATACGGCGAGATTGTAGACCTCGGAAAGAAAAGCCGCGAACGCACGACTGGGAAGGTAGTGAGCCTTGCGAGTATCTATGGAACCGGAGCCGCCAAGCTGAAGGATACGCTGCGCATCCAAGGCAAGGTACGCTTTGGCGATATCGAGACCCAGCGCATGACTGACCTGTATCGCAGCAGCTACCAACGTGTTGTCGACGCTTGGAACCAAGGCAAGGAGGTGCTGGACTATCTGTACGAAACCAAGAACACGCCTACCGCAGCGGCGATGCCGTTCTTGCGCGATGGTCTGCTAACTGTTACTCCGCAAGGCATTGTAAAACCTTCCGGGTTGATGCTGACTTATCCTGATTTGCGCTGGATGAAGGATAAGAAGGATGGCAAAATGGGGTATACATACGAGCAAAAGCGCAAAACGCGTGATCGCGTCTATGGGTCGAAAGTTTACCAGCGATCGGTGCAGTCCCTAGCGCGGGACATTATAGGCGAGCAGATATTGGCGGTAGCCAAGCGTTACATGGTCGTGGGGACAGTGCATGACGAAATTATTGTTTTGGTCGAGGAAAACGCCGTTAACGATGCGTCGGATTATATCCTCGAATGTATGCGCACGCCCCCTGCGTGGGCAGGCGGTTTGCCTCTAGACGCAGAGCTGGGTGTTGGTGACAACTACGGGGACGCCAAATGAGTGATGAGTTCGATCAAGCAAGTGATATGGAGCAGACAACGCGCGATCGGGCGATTGCGGCAATACGCAGGCAGCCGACCATGCCGGCAGGGTATCCGGGGGATTGTGATTTATGCGGCGAGTATTCGCAGCGGTTGGTGGATGGCGCATGCGCCCCCTGCCGAGATAAGTACCACTTAGACTAGGAGATATAGATGAGCGATGTGATTACCGGCGTGACAGGGCAGCAATATAAATTCATCGTAATCGACGACGAACAAGTGTCGCAGCAAACCGTTATGGAAGAAGCCCAGTCTTTAATTTATGGGGATCGGCAGACTCAGTACGGCGACCCTCGTGACAACCTCAACGCGATCGCGCAATTCTGGATGATGTATCTGTACCACAAGTACAAGGTAGATATCGAGCTGAACGGCGAAGACGTGTGCTGGATGATGGCTCAGTTAAAAATGCTGCGGGAGTTCAACGGAAGTAAGCGCGACTCTTTGGTGGATGCGATTGGATACATAGGACTGATTGAAAGGCTGCGCGCATGACCTTATCGTACTCAGCGCTCAAGCAGTTTAGCACATGCCCTAGGCAGTACCACGCAGTGCGGGTGCTGAAACACTACCCGTTTCAAGAGACCGAAGCGACCATGTGGGGTAAGCGCGTGCATAAAGCAGCGGAGCTACGCGTGCGAGACAACACACCGTTCGACTTTGACTTCCCCGGGCAGGATGTTGTGGAGGCGCTGGCGGTGTTGCCGGGCGATAAGTACTGCGAGCTGGAAATGGCGGTCAACGATAAGCTGGAGATGGTAGCGTTCGACGACCCAAGCGCAGTGCTGCGAGGCATCGCTGACTTAATCATCGTGAACGGAGAGACTGCGCGGGTATGCGACTATAAGACCGGCAGTGATAAGTATCCCGACGTCGAGCAGCTGGAGTTGATGGCTCTGATGATGTTTATTAAGTTTCCACAAGTGACACGTAGCCACGGCGCACTGTTGTTCTTGGCTACCGATAAGGTAGTGCAAAAAATCACCAAACGCGAGGATGCACAAGCCTTGTGGGTTAACTGGATGGCCAAGGTAGGTAGAGTCGAGTCCGCCCACGAGCTTGGCGTGTGGAACCCCAAGACTTCCGGCCTGTGCAGGAAGTGGTGCCCGGTGACTACTTGCGAGCATAACGGGCTGCGGGACTGATACAATACGGTACGCAAACTTACGAGGAGCTGACCATGCCGCGCAAAAAGAATATCCCTGCTGGTGACCCATATTTCCACGACCAGTGGCTGCAACAAAAAGCCCGAGGTGAGGACAAGAAGCAACTGGAGAGGCAGAAAGCGCGGCGAGCGTACGATAAGGCGGGCATCGACCGCAAAGGTAGAGACATCGATCATGTGAAAGCGTTGGCTAGTGGCGGTAAAACGAGCAAGGGTAATCTACGCTTGCGTAGCCGCACGGCGAATCGTGCCGATAATGGGCACAAACCCGGCGAGAAAGCTGGGAAAAGAAGGAGTACGATAGCTAACTAGGAGGCGGTATGGAGATAGTCGAAGGCGGTAAAGCCCTTCGGGTAAGAGTAAAAAATCCAGATCGTTTCACAGCTGTCATACCAAAAAGCCACTACGAGGGCGAAGTAGCCCCCGGTGTACACGAGATACTCGTGCATTGGGGGTATGAGGAAGCGCTGGTGCTCAAGAACTTGGGCATCAAAAGCGTTCCCTCGCCTATACGCTCGCGGTATAGCTGGCCGGGTATGTACACGCCGATGAAACATCAAAGGGAGACAGCAGAGTTTTTATCGCTACACAAACGGGCGTTCTGTTTTGACGAAATGGGGCTCGGAAAAACCGCCGCTGCGGCGTGGGCAGCAGACTATCTAATGTCCATTGGGCAGGTTAAACGCGTGCTGGTTATATGTCCGGTGTCTATCATGCAGGCGGCGTGGCAGCAGGATTTGTTTAAGGTGCTGATGCACCGCACGGTGGGTGTCGCTCACGGAAGTAAGGACAAGCGCGTGGCCGTGTTGGACTCAGGAGCTGAGTTTGTCATCATTAACTACGACGGCGTCTGTACTGTGGAAAGCGAGTTGACCGATGCGGGGTTCGACCTGATTATCATGGATGAAGCGAACTGCGTGAAAAACGCACAAGCACGACGTAGCAAAGCAATCAAGCGGTTGATCGGCCCAGACACGCGCGTATGGTTGATGACAGGCACACCGGCCGCACAAAGCCCTGAAGATGCTTATGGGTTGGCTAAACTTGTATCCCCTGAGCGGGTGCCCAAGTTTTTCGGCTCGTGGCGTGATATGGTGATGCAGCGGCTGACCCAGTTTAAGTGGGTACCCAAGCCCAGTGCACGGGACACCGTGTTTAATGCGCTGCAACCAGCCATACGACACACCAAGGAAGAATGTCTTGATCTGCCTGACGTGGTGTATGTAGACCGTAACGTGCCGCTGACTAAGCAGCAGGAGAAGTATTATAAAGTGCTTAAGGAGCAGATGATCGCTCTGGCGGCGGGAGAAGAGATTACGGCAGTCAACGCGGCATCCATGCTGAATAAGCTGTTGCAGCTTTCAACCGGTGCGGTGTATTCAGATACTAGAGATGTTGTAGAGTTTGATGTCTCGCCTCGGCTGGAAGCGTTGGCTGATGTGATCGAGGAAAGCTCACACAAGGTTATTGTGTTTGCACCCTTCCGACACACGATTCAGCTGCTGGAGCGCGACCTGCAAGCGAGGGGGTATGCCACAGCAAGCATCCATGGCGATGTTAGTGCGGGCAAGCGCACGGAGATATTCTCTTCGTTCCAGTATCAGGAAGACCCACGGGTCATTATTATTCAGCCGCAAGCAGCCTCGCATGGGGTTACGCTGACGGCGGCCAGCACGGTGGTATGGTTTGGGCCTACGACCAGTCTGGATACTTATTTGCAGGCAAACGCGCGAGCGCACCGTAAGGGGCAGACCAATAAGGTCACGGTGGTACACCTGCAAGGCAGCGCGGCGGAAGCCAAACTGTATAAAGCCCTGAGCCAGCGCGGCTCGGCTCATGTGGATTTGATGAAGCTCTATGATGACGTTATTCATGGATGACTTTACAAATTCACTTGACAAACAGCGCAGTAAACTGTAAAGTAAACGCTCAATAACGATAAAGGAGATAACCATGACACAAGAGATTACCGCCGGTAAGCTCGCGGCTACCTACATCAAAATCCGTGATAAACGGGCTGAGTTGCTGCGTGCCTATGAGGCTGAAGACAACGAGCTGAAGGCTGATTTAGAGTCGCTTGAGGAGCTGATGCTGGACAAGTGCAAGGAAGAAGACGCCGACAGTATCAAGACCCCATTTGGCACCATTATCCGCTCGGTCAAGCAGCGGTTCTGGCCCGCTGACTGGGAGATTTTTAACCAGTATGTAATTAACCACGAAGCCTTGGGGCTGCTGGAGAAGCGTGTACACCAGACCAACATGGCGCAGTGGATTGAAGACCATCCGGATGATCCACCACCCGGATTGAATATCGACCGCAGATATTCCGCCTCGGTACGGAGGGCCAAGTAGCGGTAGTTGTAGTAGCAGTGCAGTGACCATTAACATAACCAAGGAGTAATAACCATGAGTACAGAAGTCGCGTTGTTTAACGGCAAACTTCCCGCCCACCTGCGTAATCAGGAGATCGACGAAGTAACCAAGGCACTGGCTGGCGGTAGCGGTGCGTCGCATCGCCGGATCAGCATTGAAGGCGGGGTGTTCCGCATGATCGTTAACGGTGAGCAGATGGCGGAAAACGAAGACCGTGCCATGAACATCGTTATCGTAGCCGCCGCACCTTCGGTGAACCGCCAGTATTATGCCGGCACCTACGTGAAGGGTAAATCTACACCCCCGACCTGCTGGTCGCCGGACGGCAAAACACCGAGCCCCGAGGCCGAGCAGCCGCAGAGTAAATCCTGCGACACTTGCAAACAGAACATTGCCGGCTCCGGCCAAGGCGATTCCCGCGCTTGCCGTTACCAGCAGCGGTTGGCGGTGGTGCTGGAAGGTGAGATGGACGGCCCGGTGTATCAGTTGGCACTGCCCGCTACCTCGCTGTTTGGTAAGGGCGAAGCAAACGCAACCAAGCTGCCGCTTCAAGCCTACGCTCGCTATCTGGCACAGAACGGTGTGTCGGTATCCCAAGTGGTGACAGAGATGCGTTTTGACACTAAAGCAGCGACACCCAAGCTGACCTTTAAGGCCACACGTCCGCTGGACATTGATGAGGTTGCCACAGTGAAGGATCAGGGCTCGACCATGGAGGCCCAGCAAGCCATCAAGCTGACTGTGTCCAAGATGGACAAGAAGGCGGCGGAAGCGGAAGAGGAAGCGGAAGAGGAAGAAGTCGAAGAAGTCGAAGAGAATGTAGCAGAGCCGGTTAAGGTAGCACCGAGAAAGCCGGTAGCATCTCCAGACAAGAAACGATCCGCCGCTGCCGTCGTGGCACAGTGGGAAGACGAGTAAAACCTACGGGGCGGGGCAACCCGCCCTTTTTTGGAGGCCGCAATGGCGTATTCACAAAGACTATACACCGCCGTCTCACAAGCGGATATGAAAATGCTGGGGGTGCGGCTCGGTGCGGTTTGTATCGACGCCAAGATACCCGTGCAGGTCATCGCTCGTTGGATGGGTATATCTCGGCAAGGGGTGTATCTATGGTTCACTGGAGCCACCGATGTGGCCGACAGGCACCGAGAGAAGGTTGAGAGCCTTATTGATGTGCTGCTGGACGCACTGGAAGAAAACGCACTGCCCGTGCCTAAACTGGCAAGGGCGCTAGAGATTGTAGAAGAATATCAAGCAAGGGGGAGATAACATGCGAGTTCACACAACAAAGTATTCACATTACACCAACGCAGAGCTGGTGTTGTTAGCGCGGCAAGTAGAGCATACGCTGCCTGTAATTGCGCAGGAGATGATGTACCGATTGGAGGAAGTTGAGCAGAGTCCTCAGGAATTGACCCCTGAGTTCCTTGACCGACAGATGCGGCTGGCTTAAAGTAGTAAGCCGCCCCCAAGCAACCAATCGCGAGTAAATCCAATGACGAAACCAATCGAGTTTCTGCGGGCTATCCTCCCGCCCGATGGCTATTACGCCTTCGTAAGGATAAAAAACAAGCGGGTGCATCAAGTATTGGTCGACAGCCTCAGCACAGTGTCAGATATTGTGCAAGCGGCGGAAGCCAACATGGAGGATGCGTATTTCGGGTGTGCATCGCATGCCGATAAAAACAGCCGTAAAAAAGACAACGTGCACGCGGTCAAGTCTATCTGGATCGATCTGGACTGCGGGCTGGACACGCACTACCATGTGCAGCAGGATGGTCTGGACGCGCTGTTTATGTTTTGCGAGTCCACAGGCATTCCAACACCATGGGTGGTGAACTCCGGACGCGGGCTGCACGTGTATTGGCCGATGACGGAGTCGATACTGTTCACTGAGTGGGAAACATACTCGAGCAAGATGTTAGCGCTATGCGCCGAGCACGAGCTACACATTAAAGACCCCGGCTGCACGGTCGACGCTGCGCGCATCCTGCGGGTGCCCGGCACCCATAATTACAAGAACCCGGCTCAGCCCTTGCCGGTGCACATAATGCACACCGGGGCTGTACTGGACTGGGTTGAGTTTAAGCAGAAGGTAGACGCCGCGATGACCGCAGCGGGTATCGCACCTTCAATGACACTACCGGCAAAAACCGATCGGGCAGTCGACCCACTCACCGCCGCGCTGGCTGGCAACATGGTCAGTAGCTTCCGCAAGATCGCGCAGCGTAGTCTGAACAACGCAGGGTGTGGGCATATCGCCTCGGCACTGCTCAACCCTGCCGAGACTCCGGAGCCTGTCTGGCGCGCGGTACTGTCCACCGCCAAAGCCTGCGAAGATGCGGGTGAGGCGTTGTACACATGTATATCGCAAGGGCACCCAGATTTCAATATCCACGACACCATGCGGAAGGTGGCCGAGATAAAAGGGCCGTATACCTGCACGGCGTACTCGGCGGTGTGCGGGTCGCACGTATGCAAAGTGTGCAAGTTTAACGGCAAGATCACCACCCCGTTGCAGCTAGGCCGCGACGTGAAGAAGGCAGAAGCGCCCATACCTATGGCAGAGGTGCATAAACCTCCCCAGCTAGGCGAAGGCTTCGATGATTTGACTGACACGCCAGCTGTCGTGCTACCCGACCTGCCGTTCCCATATTTTCGTGGGTCGCAGGGGGGCATCTATACCCCGGGCAAGCCAGAGCCCGACGGCACTACCGGCGATCCGCAGATAGTATACGAATATAATCTGGACGTCATTCGCCGGGTCGTTGACCCTGAGCGCGGCGAGACGCTGGTGTTGCACCTTGTGCTACCTCAGGACGGTGTTAAAGAGATTATGATACCGGCAGCGGATACCGGCTCAGCGGACAGGATCGCTCCGCATATAGGCATGGCTGGTGTATACGGCACCAAGGAACAGATGACCCGTATAGCGAATTACTTGATACGTGCAGCAAAGAACCTACAGGCGAATACGGCGGCAGAACCGGCCCGGAGCCAGATGGGTTGGACAGAAGACAAGAACATTGTGTGGGGGCGTTCCCTGTTTACTAAAAAAGGCAGGTTTTACTGCCCAGCTTCCGGTAAGTCGTCGTCTGTGGCTGATATGATGCGTCAGACTGGCAGCTTTGAGAACTGGGAACGTATTGCCGACACCTACGGAGACCCCGGCATGGAAATGCAGGCGGCGTGTATTCTGTTTGCGTTTGGGTCGATGTTGAACCCCTACACCTACGAAGACCCTATCTGGCTGCACTTGGTGAGTACGCATTCGGGTTCGGGTAAGACTACGCTGATCGAAGTACTGAACAGTATCTGGGGCAGCCCTGATGCCATGGTGATGAGTGTGAAGGACACAGTAAACTCGCTGGAGAAACGGCGTGTGGTATTTAACAGCTTTGCGATGTGTCAGGATGAAATCACCAATCTATCACCAGAGCGGCTGAGCGATCTGGCCTACTCGCAATCGCAGGCACGGGAGAAGCACCGGTTGACCAGCGGCTCGCGCGAGATGGCCAACAACGACCGGCGCAACAATCACTTTATCACTACCGGAAACAAACTTATTGAAGATGCGCTGAGTAGTTTTAAGACCAATGCTGCGGGCGAGTTTGCCCGACTGATACAGGTTAAATTCAAACCGCTAGAGCGCAAGCTGGGCGGGCGTTACTTCGGGGCTATCAAAAAGAACTACGGACATGCTGGGCCGCGTTTCGCCAACTGGCTGGTGCGCCACGAGGACGAGCTGGATCAGCGCGTAGAGGACATGCGTATACGGTTCGATCGGGACTTCAGGAGCTCCAACAGCGAGCGTAACTGGGTAGGGCTAGTGTCCGGCGGGTTTGCGGCGGCGCATATTGTGCAGCGGGAGCTGGGCATGCTACGGTCGTTCAACCTTGAGCGTATCTATGAGGAGTGGTTGACCCACATGGAGGTCGTACGCGCCAACGTACGCAAGACGATCGTACCGCATCAGGATGTGTTGGGGGACTTCATTAACGAGAATTACAGCAACATCGTTATCCCGGACAGCAACGTAGCGGCGACTATCGACGCCAACCCAGAGACGGCCTCACTGTACGGCCGCAAGAACGAACGTGACGCGAGAAACCGGCTGGTGATTCGCTGGGAGAAGAACACCAATCTGATATTTATCGCCCAGAGCGAGCTGAAGGCCTACTGCGACAAGCGTTCGCATTCTTTTGCCGAGCTGCTGGAGCATTTCAGCATGACCCGGCAGTTCAAAGGCGTGGTGAATAAGCGTATGGGTAGCGGCACCGGGGTGGTCACCAGTGCGACTAAAGCACTGGTCTTTACGGTGGATAACGCGCTTGGCGAGATGCTCAAGGAGGACGATTGATGAACACCCCAAGCGAAACACAAGTCGCCGCGCTGCGGTGGCTGCTGAAGTACGGGACATCCGAGGTGCCTATGATGGTAGATGATGCGGGGGTTGTGAGCCCAGCGCACGCTGGTTTTATGGAGTCTTTATTGGTTGGCGAACAAGACGTTGAAGACATAGACATCCTATTCAAAGCAGGGTTGGTGTTTATCCGCCATGACCCAGAACGCTACGTAATCATAGCGCGGCTAGATGCTAACCAGCTGGATAACCTGCGATGCCTGTAACCCACGACTTGGTTGAGCCTTCCTTAATTACTTTGCTGGAAGTAGGTGACAGTTTTTTTGTTCCTACACTGAAGCCCCAAAGATATATAAGGCTGATGCTGGCGCACGCAGCAGAGCTGGACATCCACATCAAATGCGTGGCCGGTATCGACAAGGAAACCGACCTGTATGGGGTGCGGGTGCTCCGCACCCCGGGTTAAAAGCCAGCGTCGCGCCGCAGGTCGTAGGTCTGCTGCAACAACTGCTGCTGCCGGGTGTATATCTGATTGCGCTTTTCTTCCGTCATGTCACCGCGCTTGGCGGTTTTGTTCAGCGCGGCAAGCTGGTTACCGATTGCATTGACCCGGCCCGACAAGTTGAGCAGATGGCGGTTTTCTTGCTGGTACTGCCGCGCTTCCTCAAAGTTACCCCGATCACGTAGGTCTTTAAGATTGGCTTCCGCCGTGCGGACTCGGTCAGCAATTTCTTGGAAATCAGAACGCACGGCATTACCTTGCGGGTTGATGAAGAAGGCACCGACCATCGGGGTCTCATGGAGGCGCGGAGCCGGACGCTCGCCGACGGCGGACTCAATCATGCGTAGCAGGTTCAGCGCTTCGATGCCGGTACGGCCTGTCCAAGCAGTCAGATAGTTCTCGATAATGATCGGGCTCACACCCTTCTCGAAACCCAGCACCTGCATGGCAGACTCCAGCCCGGATGCCAGACCCTTGCTCAGCTCGGTGGTGCTCTGGTTGTATTGCTGGCTGGCTGACTTACTTTCCATGGACTTGCCGATCAGCGCGTGGCCGGTGAAGAATGAATGGTTGGTAGCATGCTCCACGATCGGACGGGCCAGCGAAGGCATCATATCAGACGGGCCTAGCAGGATACTGCTGGCCGCAGAGGTGATTGCAGCGCGGCTCTTATGCCAGTCCTCGTTCGGATCGTCCATCATCTGACGGGCGGTAGTCTCGGCTAGCACCTTGAACGGCAGCAGCTCGCTGGCTACGGGCATCTTCAGATTACCGGGGAACATGAAGTTATTGTTCCGAGTAGCTGTTGTCTGATTCTCGTACTCGTCGTCGCCCATGTTGTATAGGGTGTGGGCCAAGGTAAAGGCCATCAACTTGCCCACCTGCCTGTAAACCATACGCATGGCGTCTTCTTTGTTCATACCGGGGATTTTGCCGGTCAGAGCGTCTACCATGCGGTGCGTACCTTGGATGCGCGCGTTAATAAACGGTACAACGGTCATTAGAGCGGCGAGCGTGCGCGAGTTGCCCCGGTTATTAAAGTCGATCAGCATACGGGCAGCATGCTGGGCAGCAAACTCATCACCGGTTTCAGCAAAAGTTTTTTTGTATGCTGCTTCACGGGCAGCACCATCCGATGCCATGGCTACGGACTCGACCTTCTGTAGTGCTTGCTTCCACGGTGATACATCGCGTTCCAGCATCTCGCGGCGGAATGTATCCATACCGTCAGAAAAATCACGGGCGGCAATCACGCCGTATGAACGCAGTATCTTCTGCTCCACCGTCTCGCCTTTGATACCCTTCAACAGTCCTGTACCGACGTCCAGATAAGCACGTGCAAACCCTTGCCCGGTGCGGATAGCCACACGCTGCGCGTCTTGAGAAGTCTGTCCCCACACGAAGCCCGGCATAATGGTCACACCCTTACGCACCATGTTAGACAGCGAACGACCGATATGCCAGCCAATACCCGTCATCACCGGCGCAGCAGTGAACGCAGACGCGTCGTTCAGGTCATTGAGATGCAGGTGCACTGTCTCACCTTTGCGATTGAAAGACACTACATAGCGGTCGTTGGGGCTACCAAACTTTCTCCACTTTGCCGCACCGACGGCTACCAGAGACTCACCCAATATGTTTGCCGTGTTGTTCTTGACGGCGCGCATGTTCAACCAGACAAGGTTATTAAACGCATTGGTCATAGGGTCGCCGATAGACGCAGCGGAACCTGCGCCCAGATGATGCTCTTTTGCGGCTGTCAACAACGAGTTCAGATGGGTAGGCTCACCCAATGTATTTTGCAGCGACTCATCCATACGGTACAGCGGCAGGTATTCGGCGCGGTCCATATACTCCTTGGCTTTGGCTTCGGTGTATATACCGGATTCGACCACGGCATCGACGGCATGGCCACGCATTACGTTGTAAGTATCGTGAAACTGCTTGATTAGCGGAGCCAGTTCGGGGTCAGCCCGCAGCTTGTCCGAAAAGGCTTTATCGGCTGCGGTGTAGAAAGATTTTTCAAATTGACCGAGTTTAACCAGCTGCTCCAAACGAGGGCCAAACACTGCCAACGCCATGGCGTTAGTAACCGTATTGGTATCCCCAGCATGCTGGGCCTCTTCCGTAAAGCCCTTGCTCATCAGCGCTTGCCGCAAGTTCTTGTAGTGGTCGGTCAGCGTGTGCATGTTGTTTTTGGAGTCTTCGACGGCTTTTACCCGACCCATTTTATCGATTACCATGTGGCCGATAGCCATGGCTTGAGACACTACACCGATGGCATTATTCCCCTGCGCGTTTGCAGCTTCAGCGGATACCCGCCCCAGATTTATTTTGCTGTAGGCACCCGTATCACCGGCGCGGTGCGTCTTGCCCAACAGCGAGTGGGCTTTGCCCAAGAAAGCATTGGCAGCGGCGTCAGTAAAACTGCGCTCCCCCAACCCCGAGTATTCGAGCATCCGATCCAGCAGTTTTTTGGGTTGCTCTTTGGCGGCGAACACTCGACTGGGTGCTCCGAATTTGGCGTACATCACCTCGCCGCGCTCAGCCACTGGCTTAGCCCCACGTTTACCTTTCGCCCCAAGCTCCTCCCGGACGGCGCCGTGCAGCAAGTCGATGAGGTCTTGACCCTCCAAAGGCTTGCCCATCCCGAGCTTGGTCAGCGCACCTTTAACGAGGTTGCGGATATAGGCCAAGAACTGCCCACCCAGCGTGTCAGGGCGAGGCCGCACGCCTTTTTTCATCAACTCTTCGGCGGTGTAAGCGATCAGCTCCTTGTACCGCAAGTGTGGGGGTGTATCCCGTGGAATACGCGCTTCAGCGTTACGCACCGCCGACTGCTCTACCGTACCCGCGCGCTGCCGCCAGCTGAGCACCTCAGTGGCTAGTTCAGTGACTTTCTCTTTGGAGCCCAGCAGCTTTTCAAGGCCGACGTGCTCACCCACTTCATGCAGAATAACAGCACGCTCTTGCCCTTTAGGGATGCGGCTGGCGACAAGGAATGCTTGGCTGCCTCTGAAAGCCAATGCTTGCGTATCCTGCTTAAACAGTCTACGCACATCGGCAGGGAGGTCGGATACCGAGTCAAACACCTGTAGCTTATTCTGGTTCCATCCTTCGCCGGCCAGCTCAGTGGCTGCTTGGCGGATAGACTGCACGGTAGCGGTCTGCTTTTCTTCGCCCATCGCGGCCAGCCTCGCTTCGGTGCCGGTTACTTCTGTCGGGGCTTCAGAGGCTGCTTCAGGCTCAGGCGTAGCCTCCTTACCTTTGGCAGCCCGCTCAGCGGCATGACGTGCCGCGTCAGCATCTGCCAGCTCTTGCTGGCGCTTGGCTTTGGTTTGAGCTTCTAGCTGGCGTTCATAGTCGCGGGCCAGCTTAGCTGCGTCGCGCGTCTCCCGCGTGGCTTTATGCAGCTGTTTGTCGTTCTCGATACGGCGGGCTTCACGCACACGGTGCGCTTCAGCCATTTTGCGGTTTTCTGCCATATGCTTCGCGTTGATTTTAACCGCTCTGCTCAAGTCGCCTTTGGTAAACGACCGGTCGGTCAATCCCTTGGCGATAGCCTCAGCAACCCACGGAGTATCTTTGTTACGCGCCATCCATGCGAGGTCGTCCCACCACAACCGCTGGGCTTCAAACCCGCCTTTACCGGCAGAGGCTTCTTTCAGCGTTTGCACCAACGGGGCGAGCTCAAATAAGGACTCAGGCTCCGCCGCCTGCCCGATCTTGCTGGTTTTCAACGTGGTAGTGGCACCGATGTCAGGCTCGACAGCCGCTGCGCGTTCTGCTTCAGTGGGTACCATCTCCGTCCACGATTTACCTGCTTCAGTCTTGGCTTGATCTGCTTCAGCTTGGAGCTTGGCTACCTGCCGTTTAATCTGCGCTTTACGGTTCTTGTCGGCGGTAGCACGCTCGGCTTCCAGCTCGGCGATCTTGGCTTGCAGGTCAACACCACGCTGCTGTGCAGCGGCTTCCGTTGCCTTGGCTTGCTCGTCTCGGGCAGCGGCTTCAGCACGCAGCTGTTCGCGGGCCCGTTCGCCCTGCGCGGCGCGATGTTCTTCGGTCAGTAGAGGTTCGCCACGGTCTATGTAATACGCCGTACGAGAAACTTCAGCCGAAGGCGGCTCCAGCGGTTGTATAGCACGCTCTTGCTCGTAAACCCGAGCATCATTAAGCCACATCTGCTCTTCTGGAGTACGCGGTGCTTCAATCGCCGGCGCTTCGGCAATCGGTGCCTCTGCTACAGGACGCTCTTCACCAGTAAACATATCACGCACCATACCCGGCTGGGTAGGCGGCTGCTTCGCTTTAGCAGCGGCGCGTGCGGCGGCCATCTTGGCTACCCAATCCGCTTTGGCCTGCGCTTGTTGCGCCTCAGTTGCGGCAATCTCTTCCATGAAAGGCTGTGCCCGTTCGGAATAGTACGCAGCGCGCGATGCTTCCGCCGAAGGCGGCTCCAGCGGTTGTATGGCACGCTCTTGCTCGTAAACACGGGCGTCGTTGAGATACATCTGCTCAGGGGCACGGGCTTCACTTACCTCAGGCAACACAAATGCTGGATGCTTCAGCCCGGCTTCGACTTTGGTTGCAGCGCTGGGGTGGTTTTCAGCGTAAGTCTCTAACGCGGCTTTGACTTCAGCGGCGACAGCCGGGTCAGTCAAAGATTTGCCTATGAAGCGCTCGCGGAGCTCCTTACCATCACCTTTATTGGCCACGCCCATCTGATTGAAGAACGCACGGTCGATGACGAATTGCTGCTCTTCCGGCAGCGCGCCTTGATACCCGCCTTTGGGCTGCTTAGGCATCTTGGTATCAGCGAACAGATCGCCCGTCTTGGTAACCCCTGCTTTGGCGGCTTTTTGCCACGCGGCGTCCCGAGCATCCTGCTCCAACCTTGTCGCCTGCTCCTGCTGCGCATCAGCCCACGTACGACCGAAGGCGTCCTCCGCTTTGCCTAGCATCTTTTCTTGTCGTCCACGCATACCGAACGCGCCCAGCGCGCCGAACACAGGAGCGCCGGCGATAGCTGCACCGGTAGCTTCACGCAGCCGGGCTTGCGCCTCGGGACTGCTCAGGTCTTCACCAGCCTGCGCCATGCGCATAGCCTCGGTGCCCACCATCAATGGTACGCCGACAGCACCGGCTTCAATCGACTTCATGGCGTAGTTCTTGGCTTGGCTATTCAGCGTCTGAATCGCCGCTTCGCGGGTCATCTGACCGTTAGCGACGGCTGTAGCGGTCTTTGCCAAGTCCGGGCCCATCAGCCGCATGGCTTCCATACCTTTACGGCCTAGACCGCCCAACACCGGCAGCAGCGCGGCTTGTGCCAAGCTGGTCATCAGGGTCGTGGCTCGATCAGTTTGTGGGGCAGCCCTACCTTCAAGGGCCGCCTGCCGGGCTACGGCTTCCTGCTCAGCGATATTGGCCCCTTGCTCCATCGGGAAGTCGGTAGCGATGAACCCCGCACCGCGCGCCAACGCGGCAGGTATGCCGGCTTCGGGAGCGACGACGGCGACAGCGGCACCAGCGGCGGTAGGTATAGCGTAGCGGCCGATCATCCCGCCAACGGGCTCGGATACATACTGACTAAAAGCGCGGCCTACACCGGGAAGAATACCTTGTTTGAACGCTTCAGCGGTCTCTTCTTTGGTAGTAGGCTTCCATGCACCGGGTTCAGTAGAGGGGGCTAAAAGGTTCTGGCCATACTGCTCCAGTGCGGTAGACCCGGTTAGATCAGCTAAGCCGCGCAGACCCCCACCGATGCCTTCTTTGAGGCCCGATTTGAGCGCACCGGCAAACCCGTGCTGCTGCTTAATACCGTATAGGGTAGGAAATTTCTGCTGCGCGAGCTGCACCGCTTCGGTAAAGTCAATACCTGTAGGTACTTTGAAGTAACTACCGTCGGGTAATTTCATGTACGGCATAGGGTACCCCTATATTATTCGCGCACTACGGCACCGGCAGGCGGTGTTTCTGTAAGTAAACTGGTGGTCGGAGCGGCCAGTTGAAGTCCTGTGATACCCTTGCTGCCCCCACCCGCATGCTGCAAGATGGCGTTGGCGATGGTTGTCTGATTCTGCACGGCTGCGGAGTAAATCTGCTTGGCTTCCAGCGCTTCGGGGCTGTTAGGCCCAGAGTTTTTTACCGCGTCGCGGTAGTTGCGCCCTGCTTCCGCCACGGCCTGCTGCGCCACGGTATGCAGCCCACCAAGCTCTTTGACATTGGCCGCCAGCGCTGCGCTATTGCCGGCCGCTGCCGCTTTATCCGCCGCATAACGAGACGCCTCCACTTGTTTCTGAAGCGAAAACATCCCGCTCATCAGGGCTTGATTAGACCTCACATCTTGTCCGCGCTCGGCCATAGCTTGATTAACCGCAGCGGCGCGCTCGGCGCGATCCATGTTGGCCAGCTGAATCTGCTGACCCAAGGCTTCCTTGCGTTCTTTCTCGATGTCGCCCATCTCAGTGCGGTACGCGCCCAATCCGTGCGTAGCACCTGTCGCCAGATTTCCCAAGAAACCCGCACGGGGACTCTCCGAGGCTGCCTGCGCCATACGCAATCCTGCTTCTGTCAGACCCATCCATTTGGCGCGGCTTGCGCGATCAGAGCGCTCAGCAGCGTCTTGCTTCAGCTGCTCACGGATAGAGTCAGCGTCAGCGTTGGGGCTGAGCACTTTCTTGATTTCAGCAACGCGCTCTTCCAGCGATTTTTCAGGTACTTTGTATTTGTCATACCACGACTCATAACTGAGATCGCTGCTAGGTGCGGCGGCACGGATGCCCGCGCTGGGCGCTGCCGTGGGAGGCAGTGCTTCGGCCGGTGTAGTGACTTCTGGTGTAGGTGCGGTAGCGGGAGGCGTCTCGACCGGAACACTTGTGGGTGTAGCGGCGCGAGTAGGCATTAGGGCATCACCCCACCACCAACGCTCTGGCTCCTCCGCTTTAACTGTACCTTTACTGTCTTTGAACCGACGCACCTTGCCGCCGTCGCGGAAAGCGATAATACCCCCACCAGACATGGTCTGCACCTGCTCAGGCGGCGTTGAGGATACAACCTGCTGCGCGACACTCGGCGGCTGCGGCTGCGCAGCTGTAGCGGCCTGCTTCAACCGGTTGATCTCGGCAATACGAGCGATAATGACATTGGAGAAGCCCGCGTACTGCGGGTTACGCAGCAGAGAGACCAGCTGGGTTGGGTCTGCGATGCGCCCGATTATTGCTGCGGTCTTACCATATTCGCCCCTCTGCATACCGCCTCCTAGACCTTAGTACCCGTCGCTGCATTGTACGCGCCTAGACCGGCAATGCCCAAGCCTGCCAGCTGGCCGGCGACGTTCGGTGTGGGAGCGTACTGAATGACGTTCGATTGCGCGGTGGTGGGTGTACCATGCAGCAGCCCTGCCATCCAGTTCGCCTGCTGCTTACCGTAGTCGCGCTGGTTGATGAAGTCTTGATACGCAATGTCCATCTGCTGCTGAGTAAGCGCTTGTTGCTGCTGGCCCACACCCATCTGGGCATGGAGCCGCGCCAAGTCGGTTGCCTGCTGCGTCTGTCCAAGGCTTGCCAGTCCAGCGGCTTGTGCCTGCTCTGCGGAGAGCTGTTGCCCTGCCAGCTGCGCTTGCTGCCCGGCGAGAGCGCCGACCTGCTGTTGTTGCGCCAGCTCTTGCCCTGCCAACTGACCGCCGAACTGTGCTTGCTGCGCACCGATCGCCGCGAGCGCCTGCTGTTGTTGCAACTGATCTTGGAACTGCATATTGCCGATATTGGCCAGCTGAGACGCACCGGACATTTGCCGCGCCAAGTCCGCGTTGAACTGGAACATACCCGTCTGATACGCTTGGTTGGCCCCTTGCATCTGGATGTCGTTTTGCAGCTGCAACAGGTTGCGTTGCGCTTCAGCGTCGGCAATACCTTGACGGCTACCACCAAAAGCACCGGCCTTGGCAAACTGCGCCGACCGGCCAGTCATTTGAATGTCCGCTTGCCGCTGTGCTTCGCGCTTGGCGATGTCCGACACCGCTTGCTGGTACGGGTTCATGTAGGCAGCGACCATGGCGGGGTCTGTCCACATCTGGTTCATCGCGGCTTGGGTTGCGGTAGAGGCCGTACCGAATTGCCCCGGCTGCGCAATGCCTTGTACGCCAGCACCCGCAGCGGCAAGATTGCCCATACCCGGAGCGTAAGCACCGGCTACGTTGATGCCTTGAGTGCCTGTAATGGCCCCAGCGAGATTAGTTCCTGCGGGCTGATACGCATCTGCTACATTCTGCCCAGCGAGGATGTTGCTAGCCTGCCCGAATTGCGTGGGAGCACCTAAGCCAAGGATACCTGTCTGTGCCGCAGTTTGAGCGGGAGTGAACCCGGCGGTGCGCTGGCCAGTGTACGGTGTGTACGGGTTATTGGCGATAGCCTCAGCACTGGCGACGTTACGGGTAACGTACGGCTCAAGATACGCGGGCAGGTTGGTGTTGGTGACAGTGGTATTTGTCGGAGCTGGGGGTGGGGAGCCGCCGCCGCAGAAAGCGATGTTACGACCGATAGTAATGGTGTCGAGGTGCCGGTCAAATTTGTCTTGGCTGTGAAGTTTAACTAGGCTCATTTGGGACTCCTCGCGCGTTCCTCGCGTTGCAGATTCAGCAGATAGTTGTCATACCCCTCGGCATGTATGAATCGACGTATGGCTATTGTAGCATCCACAGCCCATTTTGCACCACCAATTATCAGGGCGCATTGTGTCACAATCGCGGCATATTCGCTACGAATTATGAAGGCTATCTGCTTATCCGCGTCGGTTCCTGTTCGCTCCATGAAGGTGGCCGCTTGCCAGTGGATAATAGCGCTGGCGACCATGGGTTGCAGCTGGTTAAAGTGTTTCTGGTAGAACGCATTGCCGGGTATGGTAACCAGCGCGTGCCAGAAGGCTTCGTCAATCTGCGATGGGGATGCCGGGGCGTCCTTATCGATCAGATCGTCCCACAGATGGGCGACTTCCATGAGGCACAACAAAAAGTTCGCTGCGTCCGTATCGCCGCGTACGGCGTCCAGAACCGCTTGGGTACGATCAGACATTGGACTCCTTCACAAAAAGATACTCTACCGCCGACACGCACTGTACGGTAGACGGGTATTGTGGAGGCACCGGCAGCGCAGCGCACGACTGCACAAAGTCCGGGGACACACCTCGCCGAGAGTCGTAGAGATGGGCTAGCCGTAGTCCGGCGGCTTCCGCCGTGGCGATCACTTCGTCGGGGTCTCGGCTAAAATCATACGTCCAGTACCGCTGCGCATAATCTCTTGCTTGGACAGCCTCAGGGCTATGCCCGTAGGCTATAAAATCCTTGCAGTAAAACTTGCCGCCGATGCTCAGCATGGTTGCAACGACCTTAACCAGTGAGTCCCAAGGCACATACCCGGCGCTCTCTACTGCCGTCACTAAATCCACACCATGAGCTGCCACGGAAAGCATATCCATTTTCAAAAAGCGGCTTTCAGGAAAGTTCTTTTTAGCATGCGCTACGTTCGCCGCGCTGTTGCTCACGCCGAAACAAAACACATTCTCCTTACGCATGGTATCCACCAACAACCCACTACCACACCCAAGGTCAACCGCTACATCTCCGGGTTTGAGTTGCGCCAGCCGCAATATACGGGTCGGCATATCGCCGAAGTCCGCCGCGTTATACGTGCCTTTTTTCAGCACCAGTTCGGCGTGCATATCGTAAAACTCTTCACTGTTTTTCCACGGCAAGTCAGTCACGATACAGCTCCGCGAACAAGTTTCTAATCACCGCCTTGTTGTACGGCACACAGGCAAACTCCGGTTGAATCTGCATCTTGACCAACTCATAGTGACGTTCAGGATCAAACGGCTTCTCCAGCAGGTACTCGTAGATGTGCTGCGCTGCGTCCACATTAAATAAGTCAGCGGTAGTCACGTGGACACCGGCGATGCTGTCCAGCAGCGTGGTGACTTTATCTTCTTCCAAGGGGTTTACGCCCAGCTCTTCCAGCGAATCATTTATCTCCCGGATGTCGCGGTGCACGATGACCTTACGGGCTGGGTGCGCGTTTACGAACTCTGGGAACTGATACAGCGCAGTGCAGGCGATGCCCAACGTTTTACCGGGCGACGAAAACTCATCGAGCCGCTCACGCGGCACTCGAAGAAGTGGGTCATGGACGCATATAGTGGTGTCGGTGCTGAGCCAGTTAGCCGCCCACGTCGTCCCAGAACGCGGTGCGGCGATTACCATAAAGTCGATCATGCTGGCATCAACCTACCGGTTTTAACTTGGGGGGCTTGCTTACTTTTACCTGTGCGGGCTTTGCGTACCGTGCTCACCATCTTGTCCAGCTTTTTAGCGCCGGCATTGGAGCTGCCGTTACCCAGATGACTTACGGCATCGGCTGGGACAATATACTCACCGTCCGCTACGCGGATCGGCTCAGACACGCTACCACCGTCGATATAGGCAGGGATGGAGTCAGACATACCATCGCCCGCGCCGCGAGTGAACATTGGGTCAAGGGAACCGCGATGACCGCGCAGATTCAGACTACCGCCCCGGGCGTAAGCGGCCACACGCTCGCCGTACTCTTTCATACGAGCATAACGCTCGTCTCTGGGGAGGCTCTCTAAACCGACCCGACCACCAGCAGCGTATGGGCGCATCACGGTGTATCCGGGAGCCTGCGTGTAGTTACTCAACTGGTTGCCAGTGAAATATGTAGCCTCACCACCGCCCGCAGGGGCAACCGGGTTTGCGACCTGCGTAATACCCGAGGTAGACGGCCCAGCCATATTAACTGCACGCATAAGCGGGCTATTAGGGGTAGGCTTCATAGCTTGTTTCAAGCCGTACGCACCCAGAGCACCGATACCCAAGGCTGTCTTGGGGTTAGCTGCGGCGTTGGCCATTAACTGCTGGGTGAAGCTAGGGTTGCTCGCGCTGACTGCTCGAGTGGCCATCTTGTCCCAAATAGCGGGCGTAGCGGTAGGCAGCTGCGATTGAGCACTGGTGTACGCCGTGGCGTAATCGACCGGGGTAGGGGATACCCAAGCCGGTGCATTAGTAGATGCCAGATTGGCCATGAGTCCGGAGGGTTGCGCCGCAGGGGCGGCAGCTACCGCAGTAGGCGTAGCGGCGGCTACATTAACCCCTGCTGGAGTGGCGGACGGCAAGCCTAGTGTTTCCGTAACCCACGACATAGGACGGCGCGTGGCGGAAGCAATGTCGCTGACGCTAGCCCCTTGCCGGTAGTATGCGGTGTTCACTTTTTGCGCCAAGTCCAATTCTGAGCCGTACGCTGCCGGCGCGGATGCGCTAGGAGCCGCAGTAACCGGAGCCATTGCGCCGGGCTGAGCCAAAAAGTCCGTGGTCATCACATCAGCAGCGGAGGGGGTAGCGCCGGGAGCAGCAGCCAGCGGAGCGGTAGCTACCGCAGGGGGTGGAGTGATCGCAGACATAGCCGCCGTATCAGCAGTGTTCGCCGCTGCCGCCTCAGGAGCTAGCGTGGCAGCGTCAGCACCAGCACCCCAACCACTTGCCATGCCACCCAGAGCACCGCTCAGGCCGCCCATCAGCGCGCCACGACCGATAGGGCCGCCCTCAATCGCAGAGCCCAGAGCGCCACCGGCGGCACCCGCCAGCATATAAGCACCGACGCCTTGCAGTCCGGGAATAAACATCGCAGCCATCGGGAGTATGGTACTCAGCAGCCCTGCCTCGGGGAGGCTTGTTTTGGGGTTGACCGGCAGGCTACGCAGCCCGCCAATTTTAGCGAGTGCGGCAACCTCGCCTTTGGTCATGTGTACGAGCTCGGTATCGGGGCCGCGTCCATGAGCGGCAATAGCTTGAGCAATGTGTTTCATGGGCGGCTCCTTACTGGTTAATCTGGTTTACTGTCAGTATTATAGACGGGATTGCAGGTCTTACATAGGGTGTAGTCTGCGCAACGGTCGCCGCAAGCGAGGACGTCGTAGCGGCAGAGGCCCATATCAACTCAAAATAGTCGTTCGCCTGCATGGATAGCTGAAAGTTCCAGCTTGGAACGATGACATCCGAGTTACTTTTGATCGTTATTTCCGTCGCCGAGTTAGGCACGTCAATCCCATTGATGCGCGGCCATATAAACAAACTCTGGCTGGCAGCATTGGTGCTGCGCACCTGCGCCGAGAACTGAAAGTTATAATGCCCCGCAGACTGGCACACGATACGCGACGCCGGCGTGCCTACGACAACTTTGTTTGACGAATCCGTGGTGTTAAATGTGACTGCTTGCGGGGTGTTGGCGACGGCGGGCACCTGTGTGGTGGTGTCGGAGAACGCCCCATAGGCAAGCGGTAGGGTGAGGGTCGGCCGTACCATGAGCACACCAGCGGCGGCGTCTTTTACCAGCACTGCGGCAACAGGAATGGTCAGGTTGGGTACCGTGGGCTTCACGTTGGTCAATGCTCCGGCGACTGTGGGGCTCGCATACAGGACATCGCCGACGTTCCATGCCGAAGTGTTCAGACCGGTGACTTCACCGAACCAAGTAACCAACCCTTTTTGCCCGGCAAGAATGTCCATGGCCGCCACGCCGACGGTGTACAGCGAAGGAATAGTGCCGTTCGCAATGTGCAGCCCCACCTGAGTCCCGCCAGAGATTACACCGGAAAAAGCGACTACGGAACCTTTTGTGATAGTAGTTGCGGTGCCGTTATACACGGGCGGGAAATACTGATCCATGCCGATGTGCTGCAACACAGAGTCCAGCCCCATGCCAATCGCTGGCGTGCCGTAAGTGTCGTTCCAGCTCAGCCGCGCAGGGGCATAGTCTGCACCGGTCTTATGGAAGTCAATGTACGCTGGAAACGCCAGCGCGCCGGAAAAGTTGTTGAGGCGCACCGCCTCAAGGTATTGCGTCAGTATCCGATGCGTGTAGTTAATATAGTCCGCATCGTACGCCTTGGGCGCAAGCGGGAGTGCTGGCGGACGGTAGCTCATCGCTGGCCATCCTCACGGATGTCTATGCGTGGCGTGCCGAGCTGCCATGTGGTGCCTACTTGATTGGACTCAATCCGGAACGACATCTGCCGGCCACGTATGCGTGTCCAAGCCTGCTCGGTGAACTGCCCGAAAGGCACCACAGAAGTCTGCACGGTGTTCTTGGCATCGGTCTGAGTGAATGCCGCGCCGGGGGCTGACCGAGCTTTAAGTGTTAGGGTGACCGTCGGTTGTTGAGCAGTAGACCCGTCAAAATCCACATCGGGGATGATGCGTTGTACGAAACTGTAGTTCTGACCGTCGCCAATATCAAAGTCGGCCGACTCAAGAAATGCGTCTATTGGAGAAGGCGGTACTGTCGAACCATCGTCCATGCCGAGGTCGTGGTAGTAGACTTTACCGTCGTAGCCAGCGGCGAGCGGGTTCGGGCGCAGGGGGGAGTCCAGCCAAGCTGACCGCGACATGGAGCCGAAAGTCCAGATGTCTTCGACATAGTTGTACACTACATACCGGTCAATCACGGTTGAGTTGAGCGAGCAATAGAACCAGATGACCTCGTTATACTGCACATTGGTGCCAGCCTGCACCTGCCCTATTTGCGACATGTTCATGTTACTGAATACGTATTTACGCACGGTCGAATTAAGTGTCTGCACTTGCCCGTTGTACACGTAGAATTTATCTTTACCCATCCAGTACGCTACGTTATCAGCCACCGCGACAGCGGTTACGGAGGCCACACTGATATTTTCTGCCAACGTGTTAAACGAGAATACGATTGGTGGCCCGACAAACTGCACCGTGATAAGGGTGGTGTCTGTCCATATCAGGTTTTCCTGCCGCACTTTTTTAGCGGCGTAAGTATAGCTACCTGCCGTAATACGCTGATCCCCTGCGGTGGAAGCCGCCGAAGGTGTCCAGTTAAGCGGATTGCCTTGGTCGCACCAGCGGATCAGCATAGGGTCTTCTACTGTTGAGCCTAGCGGGTTTGTACCGATAGCCAGCACGTGCTGATCGTCGGTGACCAGCAGATTATCCGCCACAGTCGGGGCGTCGCTCGCACCTGCTATGGTTTGAATAGCCACTGCCCGAGTGCTAAGCATGGCATCAATAGAACCACCAGACGCTGACCAGTAATAGATGCCTCCATCTCGAATGGAGAATATAAAATCCTGACCGAAGTTATCGCCAACCCACTGGCGCATACCCGCAGTAACAACCCCGGGATTACTCGCCGCTGCCAGACCCCAGCCAGCGGCTCCGAAGGCACCAACACCTACACCGACGCCAGCGACCGACAAGGTTGGGCCAGTGTTGACTTGAAACGCTGCGGTTACTGTGCCTCCACCGGTGACCGCGCCGAGCGTGCAGGGCGTTGCGATGAACGTAAACGTGTTGGCGGTTACTGAAGTGATCTGGTGCTCGGTATTGAGCGTGGTCGCCAGAATACCGTCTACAGCCGTCGCCCCGGTGAAGGTAACGAAATCGTCAATGGCAGCCCCGTGAGCGACGGCTGTAACAGTAACCGTAGTCGACCCGGCAGTGCCGGTGGTAAAGGGGTTGGTCAAGACCACCGTATAGCGGATCGGCGTGATGTCGTAGAACGTCTGGCCGCGCTCAAGGTATATTTTTAAGTTAGTGCCAATGGCCAGCAGGTTCTCCCGCGCGATAGTAGCCCAGTTGTGAAGAAACCGGGCAACACCCAAAAAGGTACCGGCACCAAGTAGCTGCCATCCGCCGATCTTCTCCGGAGTACCAGAACGGAAACGGATTTTATCCATGTCCCACCAGCCGCCTTCGTTGGTGTACCTAGTGTTCTCCCGATTCACCCCGGGCTTGAATGTCAGCTTTTGCAGCGGCATAAGGCACCTTATTTCAGGAAGGTCAGCTTGTAGATAGTGGACAAAAAGATGTCTACGATATTATCAAACAGATTATTTAAGGCGGCATCGTTTGAATATCCGCCCTCTGCCGCAATAACAAGCTCGAATGCTTTATCGAAATCGCTCATTTGAACCACGCGACACCGCCAACGAGCGCAGCAAGAACAATCCACATTAAACGCTCAACCCATGAGCTACCAGCAATGGCGGTTTCAATTTTACCCAAACGCCTGCCGACTTCATTCTGGCGTTCGTCATACATGTCCATGCGCTTGAA
>Ga0172373_10002931_pt1 | contig 25558 bp, 18 predicted proteins | sample Lak10m_2_FD_114546 | JGI IMG/M metagenome (GOLD analysis project Ga0172373, IMG submission 114546) | Freshwater microbial communities from Kabuno Bay, South-Kivu, Congo - kab_092012_10m | ecosystem: Environmental > Aquatic > Freshwater > Lake | place: Democratic Republic of the Congo...
CACAGTTTCCCCGAAAAATCTCGAATCTGACCTCGCAATTTCAACCCAATCTGATGTACCATCGATGTGGACCTCCCTGATAGGACTGACGAATTTCTTCGTCGGGTTAGCACTCCTACCTTGCGAGGGCCGCTCTGCTCTGGCAAGAACTTTCCCCATTTTCACTTCTGAAAAGCCATAACATCCCACCATCACATGCTAAAACTCTGATCCTTTACTCATTCTTGGGGAATGTCCTGGTAATCCTCGGCGATTCGCAGGCAATGGCGGCCGCCGAGACCCTTTGCCGCTGACGACGATGTGACCGACCTTCCCAGTCGATGTGCTTGCCCCCAGTAGGTTGATTCAGAGTTGCCTTTACGTCCTCGTCAGCGACGCCCTTGGGGCGGGTCTGAGACCCGCCCCTACAAAGCATATCACGCCGGTCAACGTCTCACCTTGCCTGGGGGCTTGGGGGCAAAATACCTATGGATCGATCTACTGGAGATCCGCCGACACCCACTTTCTAGGCCAATCCCATGCGCTGCCTGATGTCCTCCCGAAGGGCCTTTTTGTCGGCCTTGCCCACCTTGGTGAGAGGAAGGCTGTCCACGAAGACAACACGTTCCGGCAACTGGAGCACGGACGCTCCTTTGCTCTTCAGGAACGCAATGATGTCCTCGAATGCGAGCACGCCTGGGCCCCTGTGGGTTTGTACGTAAGCGCAGATTCGCTCGCCCAGTTCCTTATCCGGCATGCCGATTACCGCTACTGCTTCCACCTGTTGGTGCATGCTGATGAGGTTTTCTATCTCGACTGCGCTTATGTTTTCGCCCCCGCGAAGGATAATGTCCTTTATTCTGCCGGTGATGGTGATGCATCCGGCTTCGTCGATTTTCGCCAAATCGCCAGTCCGAAGAAAGCCCTCCGGTGTGAAGATCTTTCGATTGTCTTCAGCCGCCCCGAAATAGCCGGTAAAGATCCCCGGACCTTTGCTCACGAACTCTCCCACCGTGTTCGGGAGCAATTCGTTGCCGTCCGCATCGATAATCTTGTAGGTCTCGTACGGGCAACATCTGACGCCGACGGTGTTGCAGATAACGGCCACGTCGTCGTCCAGTCGGGTCATCGAATTGGTTCCCTCCGAAGACCCAAATGCATTGACAAATGCGCATCCAAGTTTTTCTCTCACCGACATGACCAAATCGGGCGGGCTCGGAGCGCCGCCGGCGTAAATCTTCTTCAGAGAGCTGAGATCGAAGTCACTGCGACCGTCAAAGTTCACGAGCCTCAGAACCAGGGCAGGCACGGTGGGTATGGCAGTAACTCTCTCTTTTTCGATCACCCTGCAAATATCGGCGGGGTCTGTAGAGTCGATCAGGACCAGCTTGGCATAGTTGATAAAGGCGCCACCAACGCCGCAGAACATTCCCTGCGCGTGAGACACCGGAGCTATGGTCAGCACAGTGTCCGCGCTGTTTATTTCCCAGGCCTTGGAATGATATTCGGCATTGCATAGAAAACTATTGTGGGTCCTGGGAGCGGCTTTTGGCAGGCCGGTCGTACCGCCGGTGGGCATGATCTGCGCCACCTCCATGGGATCGGGTCTTCGATCCGCAAGCAGGGAAAAGCTTTCCCGCGTCGGACGCGCCTGCTCGGCAAGGTCTTCCATCCGCAGAAACCCGTCGGTCGGGTCTTCCCTCACTGTGATTACGTGCTGGATGCTGGATGATTTACGCCGAACGTTCGCTATAATGGGCAGGTAATCGATGCGCCGATACTTCAGAGGGAGTATCCACGCTTTCGCCGCGGTAAGTTGCGACAGGTAAGCTATTTCGATCTCATTGTGCCTCGGCAGGAGTAAGACCGGGATCGCGCCGACTTTCTGCAATGCGAAAAAGGCCCACACATATTCGCGCCAGTTGGGGACTTGCAGGAGGACTCGATCCGTCGGCTGTATGCCGAGCTCCAGCAACCCCAAGGCAAGGCGATCCGCCTTTTGCCTCAATTCGCCGAAAGTCAGCCGCCCCGTGTCGTCCACAAGGCCGACCTTTCGTGGGTACAGGTCGCTCATCTTGTCAAGCACGTCTCCCCACGTCAGACCCAGCCACCAACGCATTCGGTTGTACAGTTCAGCGTCCTTGGCGTCATATTCTGTGAATCCCTCTATTCCCATCGCTCTCCTCGCCTGATTTTGTAGGAGGTATGCTCCTCCGGACCCGGTCATGTCCGCACTGTCGATCTACGAATCACTCCCGCGGATTCTCGTGGACCTTTATGGATCAAGAGACTAAGACCAATGCGCAATCGAACCTGTGAGACGGCCGCATGCCTCCGCCGCTTCGGACGGCAGGCCTGACTTCGCTTCGGAGCCATACCGGCCGCCCGCCTATATCACCTCTTTGAAAGCGCATCGGCATAAGACCCTACATAACCCAATTCCACACTGATGCGGTCCGCAGCGGCACAGACAGCCTTGATCACCATCGCCAACGACGCACGATCATGTTGGGCTTCGAGTATTGCCACACCGATAGCCGCCACTACTCGTCGGCTGTAGTCCCTGACTGGGGCAGCTACTCCTATGACGCCGGCAACCGCCTCGCCGTATTCGGCCACGTAACCGTCTTTGGCGATTTGGCCCAACCTTTCCTTGAATTTGACTGGATTGGTGATCGAAGTCGGGGTGTACGGTTCGAGGGGATACTTCTGAAGCAGAGTGTCCACAACAGTGTTCGGCAGAGAAGACATGAGCACCATCCCCAACATGCCGAAATGTGGCGCACGACGCCAACCGACTTCTGAACTTATGCGAACCGCTCCTTCGCCATCACGCTTGTCCATGTATACGAGCTGATGGTCCATAAGCACGCCGAGAAGCACGGTAGAAGACGTCTCCTGCTGGAGTCGAGTCATATGATCGGAAGCAGATTTGCGTAATGAGAACGATGAGAAGACCACAGAGCCCAGGTCGAAAAGCCTCATGCCGAGTGAGTAGAGCCCTGTTGAGTCAGACTGATGCAGATATTTGCGCGCGACCAGGTTCGACGTCAGTCGCAGTGCCGTCGACTTGTTCAAACCGGATCGGCTGCAGATTTCAGTTAAGGAGAGTTCTCGATTGCGGAAGTCAAAACAGTCGAGAATGTCCAGACTTCTGTCAACCGCCTGGATCCGGTAGACTTTTCTGTCTGATTGAGGCTTCCGGTTCATTGGCGGACTACCACTCAGACCAAGAACTCAAGGCTCTCCGCACTGGGGCCGAACCTGCCCTACGAGGCTGTCCTTCAATAAGTCCACGAGACGACGGGCGTCATTGTTGGTCCGGCATTGCCCTTGGGGTCATGTTGTGCGCACTCCCAATCGAGGTGCCGCCTAGACCCAGACAAACCTCAAGGTTGTGACGTGTATCGTTTGTTGTGTTCCTAGCGAGTCTCGCAAGATTCTGGGTGAATCATGCCCGGCTGCTGTTGAGTTGACCAAGGTCCAAGAGCCGGTTCGTTGTTCGATTAAGTTGCATAGAATGAAACTAAACGTCATACAGTGAAATTTGTACCACTGGCCAACAATGTTGTCAAGCAAAATTGCGGAACAAACGGATCCATTCAGCCTTGTGGGGCAGGTCTTCCAGCCTGCCGGTTGCGAATACTCACCGAGCAACATTGCCCAAACCGCTATAGCCATCAAACAGAAGCATTCAGGGAGGCAATCAGTCGAAGACACCCAATTAGGTCGTTCTCCAGGCGTCACACTTCGCATTTCGGTCCGGTCTCGGGCTGCGGGTTGACGGGCAGCCTCACGGTAAAGGTGGTTCCTCGCCCTTCCCTGCTATCGACTTCGATATCGCCATTGTGGTTCTTGACGATTCCATAGCTGACCGCAAGTCCGAGTCCCATGCCCAGGCCTTCGCTGGAATCCTTGGTGGTGAAGAACGGGTCGAAGATCTTGTCCACTACTGACTCAGGCATTCCTTCGCCCGTGTCTTGGAAGTCCACCATCACCCAATCCGGGTCGCGCCGCGTGCGTATGGTGAGTGTGCCCGAGCCGCGCATGGCATCCACAGCGTTCAGGACAATGTTCATGAAGACTTGCTCCATAAGCGACGGATCTGCGACCACTTCGGGGACGGCTTGATCGTATTCTTTCACGAGGTCGATGCCGAAGAAGCGCTCCTGACGCACCACGATGTTGAGGGTCTGTTCCACGACGTCCTGAATGGCGATGGGCTGTTTTCGCACGGGAGTCTCCCGGGCAAATTCGAGGATACCCTGCACGATGCCGCGGATCCGCGTGGTTTCCCGTACGATGATGTCGAGATCTCTCTTGGTCGGTTCGTCTTTCACGAATTTCTTGCGTAAAAGCGATGCAAATGTAAGCACGCCGGTCAGGGGCTGGTTGATCTCGTGCGCTATCCCCGCGGAGAGCTTTCCCAACGACGACAATTTTTCCGAGCGGAGGAGCTGCTTTTCCAGCTGCTTCCGCTCGCTGAGGTCGGTGAAGATCCCTACCGATCCCGCTTCCTGCCCATTGTCGTAGAGTATCGCAGCCGAGAGGTATACGGGAATTTCGTGTCCGTCCTTGTGAATGACCACCCCTTCTCGCTTCTTAAGAATACCGGATCCTCCGCACTCCGTAGATCTGAGATCCTTCATGACTCGTTTTGCTTCTCCCGGCGGGTACAATTTGACTATGCTCATCTTTCCGATAACTTCGTTCTTCTTGTACCCGAGGAGCTTCTCGGCCGCAGAGTTGAAGATGACAATTTCCCCGCCTTTGCGGACCGAGACGATAGCATCGGGCGAGTTTTCAATCAGATTTGACCTGAACTGATACGCCTTTTCCAGTTCGACGTTCGCCTCTCGGACCAGGGTCTCGAGGTTTTCAGTGTATTCCCGGAGCTTCTTCTTGAGCGACAATTTCTCCATTGCTTGCTTGAGCGCCACAGACAGGAGTTCGTCGCTTACCGGTTTTGTGAGGAAGTTCGAAGCCTCCTTGCGCATACATTCGATGGCCATGTCCATATCGCCGTGGCCTGTGATGATAAGAACTTCGGTGTCCGGGTCGAGCGCTTTGATGCGAGAGAGCACTTCGAGGCCACTCATGCCGGGCATCCTCACATCGAGGAGCACTATCTTGGGCGCCTGTTCCTTGAACACGGCGAGTCCGCTGGGACCATCCTCGGCGTCGAGCACTTCGTACCCGTCGAGTTCCAAACTCATGCGCATCATGTTGCGGATGCTCTCTTCGTCGTCAATAACAAGGATCTTCGTCATGCGTTGTCTCCAGTGACTCATCCAAAGCGGGGAATGTGAGCGTGAAAGTGGCGCCCTCTCGATCTTGGCCGTTCACCTCGATGGTCCCCTGGTGCTCCCTGATGATGCCGTAACTAACCGAGAGCCCCACGCCGGTACCCTCACCTATTTTCTTGGTCGTGAAGAATGGCTCGAATATCCGCGAGCGCAATTCCTGCGGAACACCAGGGCCGGTATCCGACACGATGACCACGATACGATCGTTCTCTTGATAGGATTTGATCGTAAGGATCTTCCGAGTGGACCGCTCCGCATCGGCTTCTCGTTCGTGCTGAAGCATCGCATCTCGAGCGTTGATGACGAGGTTTATGAAGACTTGTTCCAGGCGGTTGGAGTCACCCATGATCCGCGGGAGATGCTCGTCCAGTGTCAGCTGGCAATTTATACCTGCCTTGTTCAGTTGCGTTCCCAGGAGCGTAAATGCTCCTTGGATCGGCGCGTTGATATCGATGGGGCTCATAGTGCTTTCGGCTTTACGTCCGAACTGACGGAGGTGACCGATGATGAGGGCAGCACGGTCAACGTTCTTGCCCAATTCCTCCGCGGTGAGCGAAAGCTCCTCACGGGAAATGGGATGGCCTTTCCTGACGCTCTTGAGCAAAAAGTCCGAAGCGATCTTGATGACGTTGAGCGGCTGATTCAGCTCGTGAGCGATTCCCGTCGCCATTTCGCCAAGCGTGGCCATTTTACCGGTCTGAACGAGCATGGCTTCTTGCTCGAGCTTTTCGGTCACGTCCCATACTGCGGCGATAACAGCAGGGCGCTCCTTGAACCAGCTCAACCGCGCCTGTACGTGGCTCATGAATATCGAGCCGTCACGACGCTTTTGCTGGATTACAGGCGGCGGACCGCCCTTGTTCGCAGCGAGGACCTTAAAAGTCTCGAGCTGCTGGCGGCGTCCGGCCGGAGGCATGAGATCTATGAAGTCCTTCCCCAGCAGCTCTTCACGGCTGTACTGGTATTCCTGCTCCGCGCGGGCGTTCACATCGACTATTCTGAAGTCGTCGGCACTGAGGACGAACAGCGGAAACGGCCCGTCGTTGAACAGGAACCGGTACTTGGCTTCAGACTCCCGCAAATGTGCTTCCGAGGCCCTCAAGTGAGCCAGCATACGGTAGAATGAAATCTTGAGTTGTGCGATTTCGTCGCCGGTTGGCGGTTCCGCGGATTCAAGGCGGTCGTCCCTGAGTGACGACCACTCCTGCATGCGTTCAAGGGTCCTGCCCGCCTCTCTGCTGATCTGGTCGGCCCGTTTGGTGAGTTCCCTCAGCGGCGAGGTAATTCTTTTTGAGATCAGTTCGATGAACAACCAGCTTATGGCGACGATGATGACACTTGCCACCAGGTGCAGTGTCTTGAGATTTGCCACAACCGCTTGGTCACCTTTAAGCCGGGGAAAGATATAGATTTGGAGCACGAGCGCTATCATAACGACGCACCCGATGAGAACGAGAAGGGTGCTGATGAGGATCCGGTTCTTGAACGACAGGAAAGTGCGCCGGCGATCCGAAGGCTTCATGAAATGGAGCAGCAATGTCCCTATTCGCTCGCTCCGCTCCATGCGCGATTCAGGTTCTGCGGACGTATTCGAGGATCTGACCGGAGCCATCTCGTCGTCACCTCCATCAGCGCGCGGTGGTGTCACGCGCTCGTCCTGCGAGCGACTACTAACCGGCCGGTGCGGCTTGAGACCGGCGCACGTTCAAACAAGTGACATCGGCAGCATCCAAAATCCCCCCTGTCCCCCCTTTACGAAAGGGGGGGACCCGCATTCCCCCCTTTATTAAAGGGGGGCAAGGGGGGATTTTCTTGCGAGAAATTCGGAGTCTGCAAGAGACGCCGTTATTGCTTGTTCGACAACGCATATGTATGACACGCCGGCATATCCAGCCACGACACTCGGTTAGAGCCAGCCATTTTTGTCGAAATGGTCCCACAAATCGTCGCGTAGAGCCTCGTATTCGTCTTTTACGTCCTCGTACGAGCGGGCGTTCTCGATTGCCATCGCTACCTGCTCGGCGAATCGGTACAAGAAGTCAATCTCCTCCTGGGAGAATTCGCGCGGTTCCCCCGTATAGACCCGCAGCGCTCCAATAACCTTGTTGCGGACAATGAGCGGCACGCTCAGGATCGACGCGACTCCTTCGCGCATCGCCTCTCGCGGATATTGCACGCGCGGATCGGACGCCGCGTCCTTCACCCAGGCGTGCTTGCCGCTCAGAATTACCTCCCCCATACTCTTGGATGAATCGATCGGTCCCTTGTCCACGTAATTCGTACTGAGGCCGTGGTGGGCAAATACCCGGAGCTTCTCGCGGTTCTTGTCGAGCAGGCTCAAGGTGCTTCCTTTAACCTTCATCACCTTGACCACGCCCTGGACGATGAGGTCGAGCACTTCTTTGAGGTTGAGGGTTGACGAGATCGCCTGTTTAACGTCCTCAAAGGTGTCTTCGCGGTAACGCTTATCGAAGCGGACCTTGCGACCGCCCATAACCTTTCCCACCAGATCACTCAGCTGATCGGGCGTGAACGGCTTCTTGATGTAATCAACCGCTCCGATCTTCATGGCCTGCACGGCGGAATCAATCGTTGCGTAGCCCGTCAACATGATCATCGATAGGTCAGGATCGACCTCCGTAAGGGCCTCCATCGCCTGAAGTCCGTTCATGCCCGGCATTTTCATGTCGGTAATAAGAATGTCGAAGCTTCGTCCCTTTAGAGCTTCGACCGCCTCTTGGCCTTTGCGACATATCACCACCTGGTAGTTCTCGCCTTCCAATACGCGGGAGACGCTTTCCAGCACGATCTGCTCATCGTCGAGAACCAGAATCCGCCCTTGCTTCTTTTCCATGGTGCAATCTCCTGAGTGGTGAGCGTTTACCAAGAGCTGCGACCGCTGGACCGCTTCCGGTTTGCATCGATGGTTGTGCCGCGGGCCCTATTCAACTCGGCATCCGGCCCCGAATCAGGATCAAGGGCACGCCGGCCGACGGTCAAGTCGGATCGGACAACTCTCTTGCGATTCGTTACGGGTCCATTCCCCTGCGGTATTGTCAGGCAGCGCCGGGAATATGTTTTTTCAAGCTCTCGATGTCGGTGCGCACCTGCTCGTAGGACATGGCGTTCTCAATAGCCCTCGAACTCTGCTCAGCGAATTTCAGCAAGAGGTCCATCTCCTCGTCCGTGATGGCGGTGCGATCGCCGCTGTAAAGCCGCAGCATCCCAAGGACCGCATCCTTCACTTTGAGGGGGACGGAGATGATCGCCACGATGCCTTCCTCTTTAGCCGCTTCGGGCTGCTGCAAGCGCGCGCCGAATTCGGCCCGGCTGACGGTGACTACCTTGCCTTCCGCGAGCACGTCGGGGAACTTGTCGGCGGGCAGGGCATTTACCCGGTCAAGGTGTTGAGCGCTGAGTCCCTTTGCGGCCACGAGGTCGAGTGTGTCGCTCTTCTTGTTGTGGAGGTACAGGGCGCATCCTTTCATCTTCAGGAGCGCGGTCACACTCCCGCTGATCAGGCCGAGGATTTCTTTGAGATCCAGGCTCGACTTGATCGCTTTCTCGGCCTCTGAGTAGGTTTGTTCGATTTCACGGTCGCGGCGCAACTTACGCACTTTTGCCAGTGCCTTCTCGATGACGTCTAGGAGTTCTTCAGGCGTGAACGGCTTGGGCAGATAATCGAGGGCTCCGAGTTTCATGGATTCGACTGCGGACTCTACGGTGGCAAACCCGGTGAACATCACCACGCCACAAAGGGGGTGATCGCGAGCCACCGCTTCAACGGCTTTCATGCCGCTGTCGTCCGGCATCATGAGATCCGTGAGGACCAGATCGAAGGAGGTTTCGGCAAGCCGTTTCAAGGCGTCCGCGACTCGAAGCGCCCCTTCGACCTGATACCCCTCCACCTCCAGGATCCTCCGCACGCTCTCGTGGACAATGTGTTCATCGTCGATCACCAGAATCGTCGCCTTTGGATGCCCGAGGGCGCTCATCACAACCTCCTTTCGTGACGTTCGTTCCGATTCACCGACGGATCACGTCCGCCTCTCTAGTTTCACATTACAAACGGTAGTGTTCTCCTGCAAGAGTCTATATGCACCCATGTCCGGGAAGTTCGCTGGGGCAAAGACTATCCCCTTGGGGATAGTCGCCGAAATCTTCACCGGTGCATCGAAAGACCCGCCACGGGAGCTGACCGTGACTTCGTCGCCATCGGCGAGTCCAAGCGCTTCCGCGTCCGCCCGACTCATTTCGAGTTCCCCCCGCGGTGTCAGCAGGCGCAAATTCTCGGATCGTGTTGAGGTCGAACCGAAGTGGAACATGTCCCTGCCCACGATCATCTCAAACGGGTACTGCGCGAGGTCGGGGTCGGCTGGAGATTCTGACGTGCGCACCGGCGCGAACGCATATGACTTGCCTCCGCGCAGACGATCAGCTGCGTCAGTAAACGGGTGAGCGATCCGTCCGTCTCCTTCGAGGTCTCGCTGCCTCATCCCCCTGTAGAAGGGAATGGTGAGCGTCATCTCACGAAACACATCAGCCGCGGTGAAATAGCCCATCGGCTTGCCGAGCGCTCGGGCCACCTCTTCAAGGATGCTCCAGTCCGGCCTGGCTTCACCAGGTGGCTGAAGGGCCGGATTGAGTCTCTGTATCCGATGCTCGATGTTGGTCAAGGTCCCGTCTTTTTCTGCAAAAGAGGCCGCGGGAAACACGACGTGAGCTTTCTGCGCGGTCGGGCTCAGGAAGATGTCCTGCACTACGACCAACTCCGCGCGTTCGATCGCAGAAGCGAAACGGCCCGCGTTGGGATAGTCGGTGAGCGGGTCGGCTCCAGCCATGTAAATTGCCTGCACCTGGCCTGCTTCCAATCCGAGGACCATCTCCGGCACGGTGAGTCCCCTGGTGAAAGGAAGACCGGTCTTCCACACCGATTCGAACAGGCTGCGCGTTTCCGCCGCGTCCTGATACCCCGGCAGGTACTCCGGCAGGACTCCCATGTCGCAGAGTCCGACAATGTTGCCTTTCTCGAATATCGGATAAATCCCCGCATTGGGGCGGCCCATGTTTCCGGTGAGCAGCGCGAGATTGGCGAGGTTCATTGCGCATTGGAGCCCGGTCTCTTGAAGAATCACGTCGCCGCCGAAGATGATGGCCGCGTTTTGAGCTTCGCCGATGATTCTTGCCGCGGACACGAGATCTTCTTGGGAGACACCGGTTCTTCGGAGGATCGCCCGCATCGGGATCTTGTCGAGAAGGCTTTTCATCGGCAGGAAATGAGTGGTCTGACCGCGGACGAATTTGGTGTCCCACAACTCCTGGTCCAGAATCACCTTCATCATGCCGAGAGCGAGCTCACTCTCCGAGTAAGGCCTGATCCGCAGACGCAAGCGGGCGAACCGGTCGAGGCTCGTCCCTCTGGAATTGGCAACGATAACGTTGCTGTCGTACCTTCTCGCTGCCGTCTTGATCTTCCATCCGAGAGCCGGAGTCTCTTCAAGAGGATCGATACCAACCACAAAAATTGCTCCGGTCTGAAGCAACTCACCGAGGGTGTTGGTCGTCCCCTTTATGCCGCAGGTAAGCTCCAATGCTCGCTGCACCCTCAGGAAGCTGAATCGAGCCTCGCTGTCCACGTTGTTCGAGCCCACCACGGATCGGAAGAACTTTTGAAACGCGTAACAGTCCTCGTTGGTCAACCGCGCGGAAGCGAGACCTACGACGCTTTCCGGGCCGGATTTACTGATGATTTTTTTGAGCCTGTCCGCAACGAAATGGACCGCGTCATTCCACGACGCAGGCTTCAGTTCGCCGTTCGATCGTATCAGGGGTGTTAACAACCGATCATCGCTGTGGATCAGGTCGAAGCCGAACCGTCCGCCCACGCACAGCGTCCCCTTGTTGTGGGTGTCTATGCTCGTAGTGACCCTGAAGACTCGCCCGTTCTTTACGTTAAGCTCCATGCGGCAGCCCGCGGAACAGAGCGGGCACACGGTGGGGATCTTCCTGAGTTCCCACGACCGCGCCCAACGCCGAAAGACCTTGTTCGACATCGCCCCCGAGGGGCACGCCTCGACGCACTCACCGCAGAAATCACACCAGAGCGGCCCCCCGTCCCGCGTATCGATGCGCGCGTCGTACCCTGCACCGCGCAGCATCAGGGCGCTTGCGCCTATCACCTCGTGACAAACCTTCACACATCGCAGGCATGTGATGCAGAGGCTCTGGTTGTATTCGATAAGAGACCAGTTCGGCGTTGGGATCGACGCCCGCGGCTGTAGCGGGACGTCTGTGCCGTAAATGCCCAGACGATACGTAAGATTCTGGATGTCGCATTCCCCTCCCGCCGGACATGTGGGGCACTCCAGGGGATGGTCCGCGAGAATAAGCTTCATTACCTCTTCACGCATCACGCGCAATTCCGGCGTGTCCGTTCGAACGCGCATGCCATCTGTAGCAACGGTGTTGCAGGAAGTCATAGGCCGATCGTAGCCGTCAATCTCGACAATGCACATCCGGCACGAGTCCGACGGAGTGATCTTGGGGTAGTAACAGAGGGTGGGAATCCAGATGCCGGCTTGAGCAGCCGCCTCAAGGATCGTCGATCCTTCGGGGGCCGATACCTCAATGTCGTCGATCGTCAGCAGGGCCATGATTCGTCCTCGGTTTGATGGAGGAGGAGTTCCTCGTTGCGATCGGAACTCCGGGTTCATTTCGGGAGTGAAGACGCTTCCTCAGCGAACATCAATCCGCGAGTCCGACCATCACCAGGTGGAAGCACCTCAGGCAACGGCTGGACTCGACAAAAGAGCCTGCCTGGGTGAGCCCCGACTCCACTTCCTCGAAGGTGGTCAACCGTTCCCGCATGTCCAACTTCTTTGGAGGCATGATTGGACCCTTCCGCCCTTCCGACCGAGGAGTGACTCGGATGGTCGTGTCTTTCTCGATGTCCGCAAGAATTCCTTCCATCAACTGATCGTCCGACACCGTACAGAATCCGCGCTCCAGGTACTCATGGATGGCCTTGGCAGCGCGCTTACCGCCTGCGATCCCATGCACCACCGTTAGCGGCCCGCTCACCGCGTCGCCTCCGGCGAAGACTCCCGACCGAGTAGTCATCATGCTGCGAGGATCCACTTTTATGGTTCCCCACCGGGTGACCTCCACACCGTCTTGCGGAGTGACGAAATCGAGCTGCGTCGTCTGGCCGATCGCAGGAATGAGCGTATCCGCCTCCATCTCGAACTCGGAGCCCTCCACAGGCACAGGGCGCCGGCGGCCCGACTTGTCCGGCTCCCCCAACTCCATGCGGATGCACCTGAGGCCCGTCATTACTCCGTCGCTGGCGATAATTTCGATCGGCTGAGTGAGAAAGTGAAACACGATGCCCTCTTCAGCCGCGTCTTCGACTTCGAGATGATCCGCGGGCATCTCTTTCTCGGTGCGCCTGTAAACTACATGAACTTCCGAAGCCCCCATCCTCACGCACGTGCGAGCACAGTCGATCGCGGTGTTGCCTCCGCCCACGATAATCACTCGATTGCCGATTTCCACCGGCTCTCCCAGGTTGATTTCCCTGAGGAGATCGATTCCGCCTTTGAATACGCCAGAAATCCGGTCCTCCTCACCCTTGATCCCCAGGGACACCGAACTGTGTGACCCTATCCCCAGAAAGACAGCCTTGAAGCCCCGCTGAAACAGATCTTGAATCGTGAAGTCCCGGCCCAACCGCACGCCCTGTTCGAGCTTCACCCCGAGAGAGAGGATGACGTCGACGTCTCGCATCAGCACGTCTTTTGGTTGGCGGTACGGTGGAATGCCAACGCCGACCATGCCGCCGGAAAGTGGCAATGCCTCGAAGATGGTCACCTGGTGCCCAAGCCGGTTAAGGTAGTATGCGGCGCCGAGGCCCGCCGGCCCCGCGCCTATGACGGCAACGGGCGGCTCGGTCAAATCGCGTTTCTCCAGAGGCGGATCGAGCTTGTGGAGCATCTCGTAGTCGGCGGCCATCCGCTTGAGAATTTTGATCGGGATGGTCGCTGTGCCGAAATTCGCCAGTGTGCAGGCCTTCTGGCAGGGTGCGGGACAGACTCGGCCTGTCACGCCGGGCATGGGCATCTCCTCCCGAATGATGGCGAGCGACTCTCCGTACCGCACCTCTTGGAGCATTTCCACGTAGCTGGGTATGTTGATGTGACAAGGACAAGTCGTCATGCAGGGCGCAGATATCTTAAACACATATCGGAGCGGCCGATCCGGGACCCCCCAGTCGATCGCCTTGACGAAATCATCTCGAAAATGATTGAGCCCGTCTTTGATTAATTCACCCGCAGTCTGACAAACCGAGCACTTCGCCGAACGATCCAGTACCGCTGCTACGCGGCCGAGCACGTCCAAGTCTTCGGACGTTCCCTGCCCGTTCATGATTCGGTTCAGCGTAACAAGAAGAACCTGGGTCCCTTTGATGCCCGAGAGGCATTTGCCGCAACAATACTCTGCCTGAATTCGCCGAACGTATTCACGGGCGAGCGGCACGAAGCTCATGGTCTCGTCAAAGAGAAAGAACCCCTTTCCGCTCATGAGGGCGACCGCGGAATCCGGAAACACGTCCGGAGAAGGAAAACGCGCCTCTCCCTCGATTCCACCTGCTCGTCCCCCGCGAAGATCTCTAAAAGCCGATCCCCACCGTCCAACAACAATGTCCTTCATCAGCTCCTCCGATTGCGCGGCGGCGTGGAGGACGACCCAGCCGCATCACTCCCGCCGGATGAGAAAGAGGTGGTGATGAACCATGCCCCGGGGCTGTCCGTTCGAGTTCCCCTGAGTGCGGCCGGTCGAGCGCTCGTGGAGCACCACACTGTTGAGGCAGCGACGCAGCCTGATGCCCGCACGCGTCCCTCAGCGGGTGAGCACTTGCAGGAGACCGAACCGCAGTGGGCCGTCCACCACGGGAATCAAGGACGATCAGCTCCGGGAAACTATTTCCCGAGCAGTCTGGACAGTTGGTCTGGATCTCGCATCAAGTCCCCCGACATGCGCCCAAGAGATCGGGCTATTCGCGGGTGAGGCATAAAGGGAGAGACGAGTCGCCTCCTCCGCGGGATTGGAGATAATGAGCCTCGCAAAGGGCAACCAACGCATCTAGGGCAAAGCCATTGAGGCTATCGTTTTGGAGTAATAAGGATCGATGTGAGCACTTGATCATGAGAGCTAATCGCAATCGGAGGTCGCATCTATCATATTTATAGCAAAAGGTGCGTGGTTTTCTCAAGGGAATGAGAGCGCATTTCTTCTTCATCTTGACAAAAAAAGTTGGGAAAGCTGAAAAACTCGCTCCCCTGCCCCGCGTCCTTGACATCAAGGGGCTCACGTTGCTAATATTTCAATGACTTCACTGACCATGACTTCGGAGAGGGAGATCGCTCACACCCTTCACGAAACCGGGAGAGATCCGATGGATCCGTTCGCGCTCTTCGATTCGACAGACGTTTACAAGCTGGTGGTTCTTTACTTCTCCCGCTCCCGCGGCCTTGCCATTGTGGGCCGCCACGCGCAAGGAGACAACGTAGAAGTGGTCCAGATCTCCGGCGAGGTCGATCCGCAGACCGGCAACTTCGTCGCGCTGGACTACGCGAGCCTGCTCAAGAACGACAACTTCCCCCTTATCAGCAAAATCGACTTCGAAAAGCTTGTTGACTACATCGGCAACCGGATTGACGACCAGACGCGGATGAGCGTCATCGAGCCCGAACTGATGCGCACGCTCGCAGCGCAAAGCACCACGCGCGAGTCTGGAGACTACCTACAGTAGAGCGCTCTGACCGTACGCGATTGATGTGTGACTCAACCCCGACGCCGGCATGCAACGGAGATCTTTACCCACCAGATAATAGATGAATATTGTTGGAAGTTTACCTATCGTTTCCTGCTGTTCCCATAAAACCTTGAGGATCAGTCGAGACAGCAGCCGCTTTTGCTTCATCCTGCCCTGTACGTAACTGAAGGCTTGCTTGATCCCGTCATATCAATTGCCCGACTTCCATGATACATTCTTGTCTACTCAGCGAAGAAAGGCCGAGCCGCGATGCCCCACAGAAGAAGCAAGCTGTCTCTCACTCCTCCGATTCCTCGACCGCTGCGAACGAGCCGTTGCCACGGAGGTTTCGGCCGATGAGACGCGGGCGGGTAGCAACGATCTCAGCGCTCATACTCTGCGTGACAATCGGTCTGTTGTCGCTCTCGTGCAAAGGGCCGGAGCCTCAGCAAGCGCAGACGCCGACTGCCTCGGTGGAAACACCTATCGCGCAGCCTCACCGGCAGCCTGACGCTCAGCCGAACGTCATCGACACGATTCGGCAACGCGGTGAATTGCGGGTCGCGATGCAGGTGGGCTATGTCCCGTTCCAAATGCCGGGCCCCAAAGGCAGCCTCATTGGCTTCGACGTGGATTGCGCAGAGATTGCGGCCCGCGCGCTTGGTGTGGGACTGAGGATCGTCCGCCTCACGTGGGAGGAACTGATACCCGCCCTGCTCGACGGAAAAGCCGACGTCGTAATGTCAGGGATGACGGTCACCCCCGAACGGAACATTGAGGTGGTCTTCACCGAGCCGGTCCTCGACACTGGGCGTATGTTCGTCGTGCACCGTAAGAACGCGGATCGTTTCAAGCGCCTTAGCGACCTCGACCGCGGAGACGTGTTCCTGGTAACTCGAAACGGGGGACTGGGCAAGCTCCGGCTGAACGAATTGCTCCCGAAGGCCGGGATCCGCGAGTTCGCGGACCAAGAGTCTGCCGTTACCGAAGTGATTCAGGGGCGAGCTCAGGCGTACATTGACGAGGAATTCGCTGTCCGCATGGAGGCAGCGAAGCATTCCGATGTTTTGGTGGGAGTCTTCACACCAGTCACCCATGAGACTATCGCATGGGCGATCCGACCCGGCGACATCCATTGGCTTAACTGGCTGGACAATTTGATCCGGATGATGCACAAAGACGGGACTCTGGAAAACCTCCGGACCAAGTGGATGCAGGATTACTATCTGGATGTGGTCGGAACGCGGGATACGCGCTGAAGAGCGGTCGCTGGTCCTGTCTTTCTGACCTCTTGAGGATACCCATGACCGACGCAACTATCGAAGGCGCACCAGGCCCACGTTTGGTGGATTCTCACGCACACCTTGAACTTGAGCCGCTGGTCAACGATCCTGCCGGCGTGATGCGACGCGCGACTGCGGCGGGAGTAATTGCGGTGATCACCGTCGGAATTGACCTCGTGGACGCGCGGGCCGCGCTGGAAATAGCCGAAACCTTCGACAACGTCTTCCTTGCGGTTGGTTTTCACCCACATAACGCGAAGGACGTCACCGGAGAATCTATCCATGAAATGGAGCGCATCGCGGGACATCCAAAGGTGGTCGCATACGGCGAAATAGGACTCGATTTCTTCAGGAATCTGTCGCCTCACTCAATTCAGCGGTCGGCGTTCCACGAGCAGCTGCACCTGGCTAAAGCCCTTGCAAAGCCCGTCGTAATTCACCTGAGGGATGCGTACGAAGAAGGCCTGGACATGATCGAGAAAGTCGCCCCATTCCCGGCCGGTGGAGTGGTGCACTGCTTTTCCGGAAATGAGAAGGACGCGGCGCGGGTCTTGGACCTGGGGTTCCACCTATCCATTCCCGGCACAGTGACTTACCGGAAGAACGACAAGCTCCGGTCGATCGTCAAAGCCATCCCCTCCGATCGCATCCTTCTCGAGACAGACTGCCCGTTCCTTTCCCCTGAGCCTCTGCGCGGAAAGACCAACGAGCCGGCCCACATCGTCCACACCGCTCGCGAGGTGGCTCGAATCCGGGCGGTCTCGTTGGAGGAGATCGCGGAGATCACCACACGAAACGCTGTGCGGCTGTACGGTTTGCCACTGTAAGGTGATACCAGTGCGCTTTCATACAAGTGAAAATGGCGGGGCACCCCGCGGGACGCGGGGCCGCCACCAAACATAGTGGGGGCCGGCGTCCCTGCCGGCCCTTTCTATGTCACATGTTATAGGGAATCTCGGAAGTCTTCGCGGAATGGGATCACACTGCTGGACGAGCCAGCAGTGGCACCCGGAATTCAACCCGTGATTACTTTCGAGAACCCATATACGAAGCGCTTTGGCTCGAGAGCAAATCGCCGAGTTGTTGGGGGACGCGGTCCATATGGGCGTCACCGGGTCTTTACAGCAATGCCGGCGGCTTGAGGGGATTTGATATGGCGCAGTCCCGCGTCTCGCGGGATTCCAGCCTGCGATTCATCTGCTTGAAAGATCGGCAGGCTGGAAAGCCTGCCCCACAATGGAAATCCTAGGTCGAATTCTCAGGTCACAAGCACTAGTAGACCGATTCAGAAATAGGTTTACGTTGTCGTCAGCGACAGACTTGGGTAGGGGCGGGCCTCAGACCCGCCCCTACGAGGCAAATCGCGTTGTTCAACGCCTCGCTCTCCCAAGATAGTCGTGGAAAGGTACTTACGAATCGATCTACTAGGTCTTCAGCGGCCTGACCGTAAGCACCGGACAGCCTGACGAGCGAAGCACGTTTTCTGCCGTGCTCCCCATGATCAGGTGCTTTATCCCTGTCCAGCCGTGCGTGCCCATCACGATCAGGTCAACAGCGTTCTCTTCAGCGAAACGGACTATTTCGGACGACGGCACACCCGTGACGCAATGGGCCGTCACACTTCGTGCAGCTTCGCGAAATTGGTCGGCGAAGATGAGCAAGGCTTGGTCGCAGGATTCTCTAATATTATCAAGCAAGCGCTGCATGTCCAACGGGACTTTGCCTTCCAGCGAAGGGAAACCGATCCGCTTCGAGTTGATCACGTGCAGGACCAAGAGGTCGGCAGCGAAAGCCCGCGCGCATTCCGCGGCCAACCGCCCCGCGGGCTGTGAGTTCTCTGAAAAGTCTGTGCACAAGAGGATTCGACGAGGCATGGGCCGACCCTCCTTGATAGGTGTGGGAATTGTATCAGGAAAAGCGGGCTGTCTGAAGAGATTCGGACTCTTTTCTGTCGCGACAGAGGGCAACAGCCGGCCTGGGACATGCTATAATTGAAACATGACCCCGCAGAGTGCACAAGAGCGCCTATTCAACATCGTCAGGTCCGCGATTGCCAAATACGGCATGATCACTCGCGGTGACGGTGTCGTTGTCGCGGTTTCAGGCGGGCCTGACTCGGTGGCCTTGTTGCATGTTCTTCATGAACTAAGAGCCGAGTTCTCATTCTGGATGGTGACAGCACACCTGGATCATCGGCTGCGCCCTGAATCCGGGGAGGATCGTGAGTGGGTCCGGAGAATGGCTGGAGACTTAGGCGTCCCGGTTCAGACTCTGGGGATCGACGTGCGCGGTTTGGCCGCCAAAGAGGGTATCAGCATCGAAGAAGCCGGCCGCGTGGCCCGGTATGCTTTTCTGGAACAAACGCGTGCGCGATTCGGCGCGCGGCTCATCGCAACCGCGCACCATCGTGACGATGAAATCGAGACTTTCTTCTTGCGGATCTTGCGCGGGTCGTCTCTTGTGGGACTCAGGGGGATTCCTCCGGTGCGGGGCAACATCATCAGACCTCTCATCGGAGCTACCCGCGGGGAGATCCTCGCGTTTCTGGCCGAGGAGCGTATCTCGTACCTGACTGACAGCACGAATCTGGGCGTCGAGACCGATCGCAATTTCGTTCGCAACCGGTTGTTTCCAGTGATCGGAGAGCGGTTTCCCCACTTTGGGGCCCCCTTGGGGCGGACCTTGCAGCTGGTTGCGGATGAGGAAGATTTCTTGGAGCGAGAGGCAGCTCAGCTTTACGCAGCCGCGGTTTCCTCGGTGGAAAGCGGCCTCGTGCTCGACATTTCCGCACTTACTGCCGCTGCGCCGGTGCTCGCAGCAAGAGTGGTGCTCGCGGCGCTTTACGCGCTATCCGGCCCGGGAGTGCGATGGACACGCACTCACGTGGATGCGATCTTCAATCTCCTACGTAGCGGCAACCCATCGGCGAGGCTGAACCTACCGGGAGGGTTGTTCTTGGTACGGGAGTACGGCAGAGTGTACCTCGGGAACCGGACGCTCGCGCCTCCCCTGCCCGGCTGGGAGCTTCCGGTGTTCGGGCCCGGGACTCTGGTGGTGCCTGATGCCGGCGTGGCGCTTAAATTTCGCATTATCGAGGACAGAAACGAAGTGCCGCGTTTTCTCGACGGGCGGCGGACCGTTGTCTTTGATGCCGATGCTGTACCGTTTCCGCTCACGATTCGATCGCCCCGGCCGGGCGACCGCTTCCGGCCGTGGGGCATGGAGGGAACCCGCCGCCTCAAGAAGGTACTCATCGACCTGAAGGTTCCTGTCGCACAGAGGCACCGAATCCCACTTGTTGTCAAAGGGGACGCGATCCTTTGGATTCCCGGCATCCGGCGCAGCCGCGAAGCGCCGGTGCGCATGGACGCGACCACCCACGTCCTCGAAGTCAGTTTGGTGCAATAATCCAGAGTATTTGCCATACTGTATGTGCTACGGATCCGTGCCTCTGGTCCGGATGATTAAGATTCGGTCCTCACAGGAGATCGTCACCGGAAGCGCAGTGGATAGACACGCATTGTGGCCACTTTTCCGGAGGGTAGAACGATTTCCGTGCGGGTTTGAGCAGGGTATCTCACATCTCAGGAAGTGACTCAGGGTAGCCTCGATGTTACACGTCGAGGTTGCGAAGCAACAAGAGGTGCTTGTCGTTTGTCGCATGAGATCAGTTTCAAAATGAGCAATCAAGACCTCTTACGCCTTCGGCGCTCCGACGTATAACGTCGGAGCCACCCTCAGAAGATGTAGTTCGTTGCCTGATTTCGAATAGGTTTTTGCTCGTCCCAATGAATTGTGACTTGGGGAACGGTATGATCTTGACAGGGGAGTTGGACCGCGCGATGATGACATTATACGAAACATGATTCCGCATAGCGGAACGGCCGCACATGGATAAGCCCAACAACCTCGTTCAAACGATCGAGCGCGTCTCGGCGATTCTCAATCTCGTCGGTGAAAGCCCCGAAGGAATGAGCATCCGCGATCTCTCGTCACAGCTCGATCTTCCCAAAGGCACCGTCCATCGCCTTCTCTCGTCCCTCACCTATTTCGGGTACATCCGCCAGGACTCGGGTTCGCGGCACTATTTCTTGGGCTTGAAGCTGCTTGAGCTTGCCGGTCTCGTCAAATCACAACTCGATTTGAGGAAGATCGCGGAGCCTGCGCTTCACGGGCTCGCCGATTCAAGCAAAGAAACCGTGCACATGGTGATTTGGGATGATGGTGAGGTGGTCTACATCGAAAAAGTCGAGCCTCCGCAGGTGACGGGGGGATTGAGAATGGCATCGAGAGTCGGCTCTCGAAATCCCGCGCACAGCTGCGCGGTAGGGAAGATCCTGCTTTCGTATCTCTCCGAGAAGGAGTTGGATGACTTCCTCTCGACCAAAGAGCTTCCCCCTCGAACCGCCAAGACCATTACCGACCGCGCCGCGCTCAAGCGGGAATTACCGGCCATCAGGGCTCAGGGATTTGCCATTGATGACGAAGAGAACGAAGACGGCATTCGCTGTGTGGGAGCCCCTGTTTTCGGAGCGTCAGGGCGGCCGGTGGCGGCGATCAGTCTTTCGGGGCCTGCCTTCCGGATGACGAAGGACGTTGTCCGGAACGCTCTGAGAAAGGAGGTGATGGACGCCGCGGCGGAAATCTCCCGCCGGCTCGGTTATGGAGGCCATGACGGCGACACGCCGGAAAGTGGCCGACGGGTGAGTGCAGGCGCCGAGCACCGTACCTCGAAATCGAAATGAGGGTCTTCGCATCCGACTCTGCAGTAAGGCAGCGTGTGTCGGACTCCTGAAAAGGGATCGGCAGGAATTACACGGGAATCGACATGAACCGTATCCATTCACTTACGCGGGGTTAGAGATCCCGGCGGGAATGTCATTACGACCCCGTTGAAAAACGGGGGAAGTAATCTCCCACGGTTGACAAAAGGAGATTGCTTCGTCGTTTCACTCCTCGCAATGATCCCGCGGGACGCGGGATTGGCCGGGCGCTCCCGCAGGAAACTGAAGAGATACCATGAAACGGCGGGATCTGATCGGTGGTGGGGTGGTCTTTCTTTTCGGCGCAGTGACGGCGGTCTTGTCCGCGCAAATGCCGATCGGTACGTTTCGGGCCGCGGGGTCGGGTCTCTTCCCTCTCTGTCTGGGCATACTGCTTATGGCGCTGTCTGGAGCCTACATGGTTCAAGTCTTCTGGTCGGAGAAAAGGCCGAATGAAGACGGCACCTCCGCTGCGAAAGAGGAGGGATTGTCGCTGCCCGTAATCGCGTTTCTGACGATCATGGCAGTGGCGACGTTGTTTCTGCACACGCTCGGCTATGCTGTTGTCTCATTCCTGCTCATGGCTGGTCTTTTGAGGGTCCTGGGGCTCAAGCGGTGGCCGTTGAATGTGGCTTTGTCTCTCGTCACCGCAGCCGCTTCGCATACGCTCTTTGTTTACGTGCTCAAGATCCCGCTTCCTCGGGGATTCTTAGGGATTTAGGGAGAGAATCGATGCTCGAATCGCTCCAACACCTCGCGACAGGTTTTGGAGTCGCATTGAGCTTCCAGAACTTCTTCTACTGCCTGGTGGGAGTAGTGGTAGGAACTCTGGTTGGCGTCCTGCCCGGTCTGGGGCCCATCGCGGGTATCGCGCTGCTGATCCCGGCCACCTTTGGCCTGAATGCCACATCTGCGATCATCATGCTTGCGGGGATTTACTACGGGGCTATGTACGGAGGATCGACCACGTCGATTCTCCTCAACGTCCCCGGAGAGACGGCCTCTGTCATCACCTGCATCGACGGATACCAGATGGCTCAGAAAGGAAGAGCCGGAAAAGCATTGGCAATCTGTGCAGTAGGGTCGTTCATCGCGGGCACGCTTGGGATCTTCGGCCTCGTCTTTCTTGCGCCTCCTCTCGCAGAAGCGGCACTTGCGTTCGGCCCCGCCGAATACTTCTCGCTGATGGTCTTCGGGTTCGTCGTCCTGAGCAATGTCACCGGCGGCTCGTTTCTGAAATCTCTCATGATGGCCGTTGTGGGGCTCATCATCGGCACTATCGGGCTTGACCCCGTAACCGGCGACGGCAGGTTCGCCTTTGACTCTCCCTCTCTCTTGGCGGGAATCGAATTTGTTGCTGTGGCTATCGGGCTCTTCGGCATCGGCGAAGTCCTCGTAAACGTAGCCCAGCCGGCACAAACGCTCGAGCAGAAGGTCATCGTGCCTCGTTTTCGCGAGCTCTATCCGACCCTTTACGATCTCAAGGAGTCCATTTTCGCCATTCTGAGAGGCGCCGGCATCGGTTTCGGCGTGGGACTGGTGCCGGGACCCGCACCGGTGATCGCCACCTATGCGTCATATATGGTGGAGCGAAAGGTTTCCAGGCATCCCGAAGAATTCGGAAAAGGGGCCATAAAAGGCGTCGCGGGCCCTGAATCCGCCAACAACGCTGCGTGCCAATCGGCCTTTATTCCGCTCTTTGCCATCGGGATCCCTTTTGCGCCACCCACAGCCATTCTCCTGGGCGCACTTCTCATACATGGGGTCACCCCCGGTCCGATGATGATCAGCGAGCACCCGGAGCTCTTCTGGGGCGTGATTGCCAGTATGTATATCGGGAACTTCATCCTACTGCTTCTCAATCTTCCATTTGTGCCGGTGTTTGCCAATATCCTGAGAATACCCAAGAAGATACTTCTGCCCCTTGTGACGCTATTCTGCCTGACCGGCATGTACACGGTGAACAACTCCACGTTCGACATATGGATGATGATCCTGTTTGGGGCTCTCGGTTTCCTCCTTAGAAGGTGGGCCTATGAGGGAGCGCCACTTCTCTTGGCATTGGTGCTCGGCCCAAAGCTGGAAGTGGCTTTCAGGCAATCGCTCATGATTTCTCACGGAAACTTCGAGGTATTCATAACTCGGCCGATCTCGCTCGCATTTCTGACAGCAACCCTACTTTTTCTCCTCGTACCGCTATTGCAGGCGTTCCGGAAGCGGTTGAGGAGTGCAACGGCAACTGCGTAACTCGAAGGACGAAGGGCTTTAACCGAGAGGGAAAGTTCTTCTGCAAAACAGAACAGGAAGGAGTGTTCGTATGAGAAGTCGACTCTTTCTGATCCTGCTTGCAGCACTCGTCATCGGAGGGGCGCTGCCTCTTCAAGCCGCGGATTTTCCCACAAAGGAGGTGCAGATCGTCGTGCCTTGGGCCGCAGGAGGCGCGACAGACCTTATCTTCCGTGCTGTGGCCGCGACCACCTCGAAATATCTCGGCAAGGCGGTGGTCGTAGTCAACCGTCCCGGCGGCGGGGGATGTATCGGCTACACGGAAGTGGCCAACGCGGCCCCGGATGGCTATACTCTCGTGTCCGCGATTACTCCCCTGACCATTCTCCCCCACCAGGTGAAGACCGCGTTTACGTGCAAGAGTTTTGATCCCATAATCAACATTTCCAGCGATCCTTCGATGTTTCTGACCAGGACCGATGCGCCATGGAAAGACCTGAAGGACTTCGTGGACTTCGCGAAGACGAACCCGAACATGATCACCGTGGGGAATTCAGGGGCCGGCGGAGGGGTTCATCTCGTTGCGCTGGCTTTTCAGAAAGCCGCTGGAGTCAACTTCAACCACATCCCCTTCCCTGGCGGCGGCCCGTCAGTAACTGCGCTTCTCGGTGGCCACATCAATGCCGTGTCCGTCTCTCCGCCTGAAGGGATTCCTCAGGTACGAGCGGGAAAACTCAAGATTGTCGCTCTCTTCGCTGACAAGAGATTCGAGATGTTTCCCGACGTGCCGACTGTGAAGGAACAAGGCATCGGCTTCGCCATGGGTATGTGGCGCGGGCTGGTTGCTCCGAAAGGGACCCCGCCCGAAGTGTTGAAGAAGCTCCACGACGCTTTCAAGAAAGGCATGGAGGACCCCGCTTTCAAGAAAAGCGCAGCGGATATGGCGGTAAACATAAATTATCTGGGTCCCGCGGACTTCGGAAAGCTGATGGTATCTGACGACGAGTTCTACGGGCAACTGGTCAAAGAGGTGAAACGGTAAGAGAACCAAAAGGAGGGCTGGGATGAAGTCGCCAAGAATCTGCACTATTGCTGCATGTATTGCGGTGACCGGTATGATCCTTGGAGCGGGACTCGCTGGCGCAGCCGAAAAGACCATAAGGCTCGCAAGTCCCTTCAAGAGCGGTCACATCCTTGTCGAGGCCAGCGAGAAATTCAAGGAGATAGTCGAAAAGGAAAGTGGAGGCAAGATAGCTGTACAGGTTCAACCCGGCGTGGGTTCCGAAGAGGATATCAATGCGTGGTGCGGCGAATGCAAAGTAGAGATGCAGGCTACCGGTGGACGGCCCCTCGAGGTCTCTGCACCGAAGTATTTCTTCTTTAACGCGCCTTACGTGATGAAAGATTTCGAGCATTTTATGAGGGTATGGAATGGCCCGCTCGGCAAGAAAGCACAAGAAGAAGTGGAGAAGAGCGGCAGTCAAACGTATTTGGGTATAGTTTACAGAGGGCTGCGGCAGACTACGTCGAAAAAGCCGCTGTACTCGCCGGCGGATGTTTACGCGCTGAGACTTCGTCTCCCGACAGTGAAGACGTGGATGGCCGTGTGGAAGGAAATTGGCGCCGATCCAGTGCCGATTACTTTGCCCGAGCTTTACAAATCCCTCAAGGACGGCAAGGCCGAGGCGTCGGAAGGCGATCTTCCGCAGATCGCTTCGTTCAAGTTGAACGAGGTTCAGAATTACCTCACTATCACCAACCATCTGGTCCAGACGGGCGGAATCCTGATCAACAAGCCCTTCTTCGACAAGCTTTCGAAGCCCGAACAGGACCTGGTCGTGAAAGCGGCCCGTCAAGCCACGGATTGGGCCAATGCAAAGATCAAGGGCGAGGAGAATATGATTCTCGTTGACCTTCAAAGAAAGGGCATGACCGTAGTCGTTCCGGATGCCGAATCATTCAGAGTCAAGGGGAAACCCGCTGTAGAAGAGCTCTTCAAAACCGAGTGGCCCGTGACCACATGGGCGGAAGTGCTGGCGCAATAGTGCGCCCGTAGATCGATTCATACCAATGCGCAATCGAACTTGTGAGACGGCCGTATGGCTCCGCCGCTTCGGACGGCAGGCCTGACTTCGCTTCGGAGCCATACCGGCCGCCCGCCGATATCACCTCTTTGAAAGCGCATCG
>Ga0172373_10002934_pt1 | contig 25548 bp, 21 predicted proteins | sample Lak10m_2_FD_114546 | JGI IMG/M metagenome (GOLD analysis project Ga0172373, IMG submission 114546) | Freshwater microbial communities from Kabuno Bay, South-Kivu, Congo - kab_092012_10m | ecosystem: Environmental > Aquatic > Freshwater > Lake | place: Democratic Republic of the Congo...
CGTGACTTCTTCGCCACGGTGCATGGGCAAACAATGCATGAACTTGGTTGTTGGCCGGGCAGCGCTCATCAAGTAGTCGTTGACTTGAAACGCTTGGAGTGCGGCCACCCGCTCGGCAGCATCGCTCTGCCCCATGCTCACCCACACGTCGGTGTACACCACGTCTGCGTTAGCGACGGCCTCATACGGATCGGTGGTAATCATCACGTCGGTTTCGCTTTGCACGGCCAACGCTTGCGCCTCCGCCACAATCTGCGCATCGGGGGCGTACTGTGCGGGTGTCGCCGCTGCAATATGTATGCCGGCGAGTGGCGCAGCGTGGAGCAGCGAGTGGAGCATGTTGTTGCCGTCACCCACATAGGCGATACGAACGCCGCGCGTACCACCGAACTGCTCGTTGATGGTCATCAAATCCGCCAACGTTTGCGTGGGGTGGTGCATATCGCACAACCCGTTGATGACGGGGATACGCGTTGCCGTGGCCATGTCGGTGAGCGTGGTATGGCTAAACACGCGCGCCATGATGATGTTCACGTAGCGCTCAAGCACCCGTGCCGTGTCCGCAATGCTCTCGCCACGGGTCAACTGCATATCGTTGGCATTGAGGAACATGGCATGACCGCCGAGTTGCACCATGCCGACCTCGAAAGCGCTCCGAGTCCGTGTTGACGGCTTAAAAAACATCATCGCCAACACTTGCCCGGCCAACAACGGGTGTGGCACGCCACGGCGCAGCCGGCCTTTCAACGTCAACCCGACCGACAACAAATCAGCGACTTCGGCCTGCGTCAAATCGTTCATTTTGAGCAAATCACGCCCATACAAAGAATGCGCCATGGTGTCCCTTCCACATCCACGATGTCCATCGTGCAGTTGTTATCGGCCTACTTAATCAAACGTGGGCTCACGCTGTGGGTCGGCGTGATACGCAAAAAACAACTCAATCTCACCAGGTACCACCCGGTCCAACGAGAGCGGCGGGATGTGGTCCGCACCAAACCATCCCACCTCACTGACCTCGTGTGATGCTTGGAGCTCCCCGCCGACCACCTCACACAAAAAGAAAACAATGTACACGTGCCAAGGGATGGGCGTGTGGCCCTGTTTGTCACGATCCAGCACCGCAATCAGACGGGTAACGGTCACCTGCAAGCCGGTTTCTTCGTACACTTCACGCACTGCAACTTGGCTGGGGGTACTCCCCACGTCACACCAGCCCCCTGGCGGTGTCCAGCCACCGTCGGCTTTTTCACGCACCATCAACAAGCGGTGGTGCGCATCAAACACGATGGCTCGTACCCCCACTTTGGGCGTCATGTAGCCGTGTTGCTGTGCAAACAACTCCTCGATGTGGCGCACATCGGCACTCCCTCCCTGTGCCATCATTTCGGCCGCAATGGTGCGCAACTCGTGGTAGCGCTCACGGTCAAATTCGTTGTTGGCGTAGGTAAGACCCGATTGTGCGAGCGCTTGAATGCGCCGTGCCCATGTCAACCACGCTGGGATGGCCACCGCCCCCTCCTTTTGATCTGACGTCTAGGCAGGCATGAGTGCGTGTTCGGCCAACGCAATTTGATCGGCCACCGCACTTGGCGCCGTCGCCCCATGTACTGTGCGGGCCCGCACCGAGGCGGCCATGCTAAAGCAGGCGTACACGTCGGCATTGAATGTGCGGTCAACGGCAACAAAATCTGCCAGCTCCAACTCGGCCATCTTGACACCTTTGTCTTCGGCGAGGCGCACCAATTGTCCGACCACTTTGTGGGCAGTGCGGAACGGCACGCCACGATCGACCAAGAAATCCGCCACATCTGTCGCCAACATGGCATCGTCGAGGCCGCGTTGCAAGGCGGCCGGGATAAACTGCGCCGTTGCCATGGCTCCTGCTACCACGGGCAAGGTCACCTCGAGGGTGCGCATCGTGTCAAACAACGGCTCTTTGTCCTCTTGGAGGTCCTTGTTGTAAGCCGACGGCAAGCCTTTCAAGACGGTCAAAATGGTCATCAAATTGCCCACCAAGCGTCCCGACTTGCCACGGGCCAACTCGAATGAGTCGGGGTTTTTCTTTTGGGGCATGAGACTTGACCCGGTTGAATAAGCGTCAGCCAGCCGTACAAAGGCATATTCGGCGCTACTGTACAACACCATGTCCTCGGACAAGCGGCTAATATGAATGCCAATCATGGCCGCCACAAACAAAAACTCAGCAATGAAATCACGGTCACTGACGGCGTCCACACTATTGGGCGTGGGCGCGCGCATGCCCAAATCGTGGGCCAATGCGTGCCGATCAATGCGCAACGGGGTACCAGCAATGGCACCCGATCCGAGTGGCAACGACGACACGCGGGCCGCACAATCTGCCAACCGCTGCCGATCGCGTTCGAGCGGCCAAAAATGCGACAACAACCAGTGCGACAACAACAGCGGCTGCGCGCGTTGTACGTGCGTGTACCCGGGGATAATCAGGTCGCCTGCGGCTTTAGCCTGCTCCAACAACGCCTGTTGCACCAGACGAACCGCCGCATCCGCCCGTGCAATCGCGCCCAACGTCCACAAACGGATGTCCGTGGCCACCTGATCGTTCCGGCTTCGCCCGGTGTGTAACTTGCCCGCCACGGCTCCAACGAGCTCGCCAAGGCGCCGCTCAACCGCCGAGTGGATGTCTTCGTCGTCTTTGGCGACGAACACCCCCCGCGCAAATTCATCGTGGACCGCCTGCAAGCCGCGCAACAGTTGATCGAGCTCTACCGCAGTAATAACGCCTGCTTGTTGAATTTGCCGGGCCCACGCCATGCTGCCCAAGATGTCTTCGGCCCACATGGCCCGATCAAAGGGAAAGGAATTGTTGAATTCGGCCATGCGCGCATCGAGACCTTCGCTGAATCGTCCACCCCACATGTTCACGCCCTCCTTATGGTCACCGGTGCATCGTTACACGTCGGCGCAAATACATTCCTCCAGACACCAGCACCCCTACCGTGGTTGCCCACAACGCCAACCCCCAACTCAGACTCGTCGGCCAATACCAAAACACCACCTCGTATGCTCCAGCCGGCACCCAGACCCCACGAAAGACGCCATTGACGGTGGCAATGGGCACCGTGGCACCGTTGAGCGTGGCGCGCCAGCCTGGGTAATTGGTGTCGCTCAACACCAGCACACCGGCCGCCTGTGCCACCCCCGTGATGACCACCCGACTCGCTTGGTAGCTCTGCACCACGGGGACGGTCTCTGCACCGGTGACCGGCGCCACGGCCGGAATGACGGCTTCGGTGACCACGCGCTCTCCCATGGGGAACTGCGGGTCACGCAGACGCGCGTACACGGCACGCTCGTCGGGCAATTGCTCGACCTGATGCACCATGTAGGCCCGTGGCAACGCGTGGGGATTGAAATAAATGCTCCCCTCGTCACTCTGATGCACCAACTCCAATCCGGGGAATCGGGCAATCAGTGGGGAATTGGGCCGAAACAACACGTAGCGCACATTGGTCAGGTCGAGCCAACGGGGTGTCGCACTCGCTTTGGTCAGGTACATGCTGACGCTGTTGCCACCGTCTTGGAGATTCCCCTCCCAGCGCCGCACGAACTGCGCATACTCGCCCCAAATCAACGAGTCAAAACCGCGCACGTCGTAGAGCTGTGCCACCATGTTGGTGTTGGATTGATAGAACGGGTAATCGGCCGCAAATATGCGAAATAAACCGGGTTGACGCTGCAAAAAATACTGCATGCGCGTCATGGGCAACACCGGATCCGAGGCCACATCGGCCGGCACCTCCGCCCGCAAATCGGTGGTGGCCACCACCGCCTGTGGGTCAACCGGTTGGTACAACGGCCGCCAGTACCACCACAATTGCGTCGCCACCACCGCGAGGACGACCACCGTCATCCATGAGTGCACGGCGAAACGACGCCACCACAGCGCCACAAACACCGCCACGCTTGCGCTCGGCCACAACCATTCAATGCCTTGATACGACGCCAACACGCGCCACGGCAACCCGGGGGTGACCCACCACGCATAGCCGAAGGCCAGCACCAACGCCAGCACCGGCACCAGCCCAATCACCTGCCAACGCCACGGAGATCCAGCGTGCATCCGCATGACCGTGGCAGCCGCTGTGAGTCCCATCAACAACGACGCCGGCAACATGGCGCGGCTCAATTCACGAAACTGCGACAGCAGAGGCACGCTTTGCCACCACCATACCGGTGAAAGTGCGTAGCACACGCACAGCAACGCCACCCCGGCTAGGACACGCAGACGCGCATCATCGAGGAGCCACCACCCGCTCAACCAGAGGAGCAATGGCAACAACCCGATGTGCCAATCGGGCAACGATCCCTCTTTGTAGCCCCAATCACCAGCGGCGTGCAAACTCGTCAATAATTCGGGCGCGACGGTCGTCACAATGGACAGCGGGCTGTAATCGCCCTGCCCACCTGCCCGTGATACCGACAAGCCGAGCTCCACGGTGGGCAGGATTTGTGGTGCCATCAAGCCAAATACGGCCACACCAATGGCCACGAGACCCGCAAGCATGTGGGGCACCTGGCGCACCTGGCGACTCCACACAATCCCCACCGCCACCATGCTCCCCGCCATGACCACGTACAACGATGTGTCGGGTTGTGACAAACCGGCCAGCACAATCCCAGCACCAAAACACACCGCGGCCCGTCGTGCCCTCGCCCAATCGGCGTCAGCCATGCTGGTCCCTAGTGCGATGGCACCGTACATGACCACTGGGGTCCAAGCAATGACACCGCCCATGGTGGGCAACGCAAGCCATTTCGTCGCAAAGCCGGAGCCCAGATAGATGATAGGCACCAACAACGCGGGAATTGTGGCAATATGGAGCGAACGCGCCAAAACCCAGGCACCAACGCCACCAATCAGCAGATGGAACCACGCCACAACACCGAAAGCCACATCGGTGGGCAACAACGCAAATACAGCCGTCAGTGGGTACCACACACTACTATTGGCAACGGCCAACAACGGCGTGCCGCTCAAAATATACGGATTCCACAAGGGCAAATGACCCGCCCAAACCTCACTGGCATAAAAAAGCCGCTGCGGGTAGTGTTTCAAAATCAAATCGCTCGTCAACGTGTTGCCGAGCGGCATGCGCTCATACGAAAAACTCCATGGGGGCAAATGCACCATGATGTTGAGTGGCAACCAGGTACGCAGGCCCAACAACACGGGTGCCATGACTAGGGTGATGCCCACCACCAGCACCACCAACGCCCAGCGATCTGCGTTGCTCAAGGTCTGCATGTCGAATTTGCGACGTTGCCACCACGTCATGTGTGCCTCGTGTTTCATCGTCATCGCTTCACCCTGTTACGCCCAGTGGCCACGTCCCACGGCGCCAAAGCCACCACATCACACTGAGCAAGCCCAGCGTGATTCCGCACCACCAGAGGCCAACGACGAGACTCTGCGGCCAGTAAACGAAACGCACTTCGTGCGTGCCTGCCGCCACGTACACGCCACGAAACACGCCATTGACGGTATAAACGGGCTGTGGCACATCATCAACCCAAACCTGCCACCCCGGATAATTAGTATCACTCAGCACCAACAACACGGGAGCGGTCACGTCCACCCGCACTCGCACCCTGCTCGCCGTGTATTCGAGGATGTCTGGAGTCGGCAACGGACCCCCATAGGCCGCCACTGGCGGAATCGCATCGCTTGTTACCACTGTACGTGCATACGCAAACGTGGGATCGCGCAATCGGTCGTACAACGCGGTCGTACTCGTGAATGATTCAACCGTATCGACGAGATATGCGCGAGGTAACACCTGCGTGTTTTCGTAGATGCTCCCTTCGTCGCTCTGGTAGACGAGTTTGATGTCGCGGTACTGCACGATTTCGGGGGAATTTGGCCGAAAGAGCATGTACTTCACGTTCGTGAAATGAAACCAGTGTGGCGTGTTGCGCGCCTTGGTCGCATAGTTGTAGATGGTCATTTCACCATTGTTGGGGGAACCTTCCCACTGTCGGATGAAATCACCGTACCGCCCCCAAAACAACGACTCAAACCCACGAATATCGTACAATCCCATCCCCATCGTCATGTTGGTCTGCAAATACGGGTAATCAGCAGGATAGATACGAAATAATCCCGGCTGTTGGCGCAAAAAGGTCACTGTCTGGGTGGCCGGATACACCACATCACCGAACTCAGGAGCACCAATCAACGCCGCCTGCAAATCAGAAGTCGGACGGTGCACCGTTGCAGGATATACCATGGACTGCAGTGGGTACCAGTACCACAGCACGTCACCACTTGCCACCACGATGAGCCCAATACTCACAATGCGCCGCCCTACTGCGTGGCGCACGACCACAAAGAGCACAACGAGCACACTGCTTCCCACCAACAAGGCCCAGCCAACCTGCGAATACGAACGCAACCACTGCCAAAAGACATCCGGATGCTCAATGCGGGCCTGCACCACATGAAACAACAACACGCTGACCCATACTCCCAACCACACCCGAGACCAGCCATCCCCAGCAGCCGGACGGTGCTGGCGTACGCTCTCGATTTCTCGGGCGATGACGACAGCAATGCCCACACTCGCAACCAACATGGCTCGGTTGATGTCGTGGAATTGTGAAAAAATGGGCAGTAGCTGCCACCAAGGAGAACCCGACGAAGAAATCGAAAATAACCACAGTAGGACAGCGATACCGCCCCATATCCGGGTCGTCGTGTCACGACCGCGCCACAAACCCAACGCAAATATCAACAACGGAGCCACACCAATGTAGTGCGACGCCAACGATCCACTCCGCGCTCCCCAGTCACCAGCAGTGTGCAAATCAACGAAAAACTCTGGCGCAACGGTGGTAAATACATCAATGGAATCATAAAAACTTCCGCTCTGCCGACTCACAGTGCGGGACAACTCCAATGACGGCAATAACTGCGGCGCAAATAATCCAACAAAAACCGCCAGCGCCCCCCCGAGCCACAGCGATGCACGGACCAAACGACTCGGCTGACGGAGCCACACCGTCCCCAGCACCACCACCACACTAGCCAAGGTGGTATATGCGGAGACCTCTGGTTGGGCATACCACGACATCAGCAAAGCCCCTACAAAAAGCGCACTCGCTCGAATCCGGGCCTGCACCATATCGGCCGCCATGGTATCGGCCAACATGCTCGCCCCCAACAACACCAGCGGCGCCCAAGTAGCCACACCACCAATATCAGGAATTCCTAACCACTTGGCGTACGTGCTATTGCCCATGACAACCACTGCCGCCATGAGTGCGACATATGCGGATACCCCGTGATAGCGTGCTAACAACCAGGCAAAAACTCCTGCCAACGTCCAGTGGAGCCAAGCCACAAACCCAAAGGCGTAGGCTGTTGGCAACAGCACAAACAGCAGACTGAGCGGATAAAACACACTTGTGTTGCCCATGGCCATGTACGGGGTGCCCGACAACAAATACGGGTTCCACAGCGGGAGTCGACCTGCGGCAATTTCGTGGGCATAAAAGAGCCGATGGGGGTAGTAACGGGTCACAAGGTCACTAATCAGGGTGTTACCGATGATCGGTGCACGGTCGTACGAAAAACTCCAAGGGGCTCCGTAGGTGACGACGGGCAGTGGCAACGCCACCGCTCCGCCCACCAACACGGGAGCAAACACCAGCACGGTCACGCCCACAAGGAGCATGAGCGCAATAATGTCGTGTTTTCGTTGTGCCCACCCCATCAGATTTACCCTTTCCACCGCCCTACCCCCCTTCGTTGGCCACGCCTACGTCGTATAGTGCGCGTTGACTTCCACGTACTCTTTGCTGAAATCGCAGGTCCACACCGTCGTAGCCGCTTGCCCCATGCCCAAATCAAGCGTGATATACACGTTTTCGCGGCGGAGCAACTGTGAAGCCGCATCGAGATCGGCTACCACTGGCATCCCGCTGGTGACCAAACGAATTTGCTCATCCCCCAGCCCAAAATCGAGGGTCAGTGTATCGGGGTCAATGGCCGCACCACTATACCCAGCCGCACACACCACCCGTCCCCAGTTGGGGTCATTGCCGTGGATGGCCGTTTTTACCAGTGGCGAGCAGGCAATGCTATCGGCCACCCGATGCGCCATCGCGCCGTCGACCGCTCCTGTCACCCGGATTTCCACCAACTTGGTAGCACCCTCACCGTCACGTGCAATGCGCTTGGCCAGCTCCATGCAAACTTGGCTCAACAACGTCGTAAATTGCGCTAGTTCACCCTCACCGATGGCCACATGTGCCACACCTGACGCCAACAGCAGCACCGTGTCGTTGGTGCTCATGTCGCCGTCCACACTGATGCGGTTGAAACTCTGGTTGACCGCTTGTTTGAGGGCCGTCGCCAACAGCTCCGGTGCGACTTGAGCATCCGTGGTCACAATCCCCAACATGGTGGCCATACCGGGATGAATCATCCCGGCGCCCTTGGCCATCCCCGCCACCGTCACTTCACGACCCGCAATGACCGCCGTGGCGCGGGCGCGCTTTGGGTGCGTGTCAGTGGTCATGATTGCCAACGAGGCCGCTTCTGCATCGGTTTGCCACGTCTGTGGTGCCAACGCCTGCATGCCCTTGGCCACTTTGGTCATGTCGAGCTGTCGCCCGATGACTCCCGTCGACAAGACTAGGATTTGGTCGGCGCGCGCACCGACCAAATCTGCAGCCAAACCGGCCATGGCGCGCGTATTCGCTTTGCCCTCATCACCCGTGCAGGCGTTTGCACAACCAGCATTCGCAATAATGCCCCGAATGTTGCCCGCACTCGTTGCGAGCACTTCACGATCGTACAACACCGGTGCTGCTTGCACCCGATTGGTGGTAAACACCCCGGCCGCACTACACGGCACATCGGCGACTACCAACGTCAAATCCAGCGCACCGTCTTTTTTGAGACCACAGGCCGTTGCCGCCGTACGAAATCCGGGGGCTAAGGTGAATACGTCTGTCATGACCTTCCCCTTATGTAATTACTTCTTGCCATCCACGAACGACTGGACTTTCATGGGCAAACCGAAGATCTTGATGAAGCCCTCAGCGTCCTTCTGGTTGTAGGAATCGCTCATCGTGAAGCTGGCGATGTCCGGGTTGTAGAGCGACTTTTCCGCCTTGCGCCCGACCAAAATGGCGTTGCCCTTGTAGAGCTTGATCCGGGCGGTGCCGGTCACGTTTTGCTGGGTCACGTCAAAGAACGCCTGCAGTGCGTGGCGCAACGGCGTGAACCACTGCCCGTAATACACCACTTCCGCATAACGATGTGCGACCACATCCTTGTAGTGCAGGGTGTCACGATCGAGGGCCAACTGCTCGATGGCCTGGTGCGCTACCCGCAACAACGTGCCACCGGGCGTCTCGTACACGCCGTGGCTCTTCATGCCGACGAGGCGGTTTTCCACCAAGTCAATGCGTCCAATGCCGTGCTTGCTGCCCAGCTCGTTCAAGGCTTTGAGAAGCGCTACTGGACCCATGGCCTCACCGTTCACCTTGGTAGGAATGCCCTTCACAAAGTCGATTTCCACGTACTCTGCAGCATCCGGTGCATCTTCTGGCGAAACCGACATGGTGTACATCGGCTCTTCGGGCTCGTTCCACGGGTCTTCGAGGATGCCTCCCTCGTGCGACATGTGCCAAATGTTGCGGTCACGGCTGTAGATCGATTTGAGGGTCGCTGACACCGGCACGTTGTGCTCGGCCGCATAGTCGAGCGCATCTTCGCGTGAGCGAATATTCCACTCACGCCACGGTGCAATCACCTTGAGGTGGGGTGCCACGACCATGTAGGTCAACTCAAAACGCACCTGGTCGTTGCCCTTGCCCGTGCACCCGTGTGCCACCGCATCCGCACCCTCTTGCAGGGCGATTTCGGCTTGGCGCTTGGCCAACAACGGCCGTGCCACCGACGTGCCGAGCAAGTAGAGCCGCTCATAAATTGCCCCCGATTGAATCATCGGGAAGAGATAATCGCGCACGAAGATTTCGCGCACATCCTCGACGTAGCACTTCGATGCGCCACTCGCAATGGCCTTTTCTTCGATGCCGACTAACTCGTCGTCTTGACCAAGATGGCCACAATAACAAATCACTTCCGGGTTGCCGTAGTTTTGCTTCAACCAGGGCACAATGATGCTGGTGTCCAAGCCACCCGAGTACGCCAACACGACCTTCTTCACTTTGGGACGTTCCATGATAGACTCCTCTATTATGTAAATAAAAGCTCTACATCATCGCGGGTGAGGTGTTTTACCCCACCGTGCTCCGGTGTAATGAGCTGACTCACCAACTCCCGTTTGCGATCTTGCAGTTGCAAAATCTTTTCTTCGACCGAATCTCGCACCACCATTTTGTAGACCATGACCGGTTTGGTCTGGCCGATGCGATGTGAGCGATCGGTGGCCTGCATCTCCACGGCCGGATTCCACCATGGGTCCACGTGGATGACGTAATCAGCGGCCGTCAAATTGATTCCGACGCCGCCAGCCCGCAAACTTATCAAGAAAAACGTCAACTGGGTGTCGTGTTGGAACGCATCAATAATCTGCTGGCGGTCACGTGTCCGCCCATCTAGATAGGCGTAGCGAATCCCGCGTGCATCTAATTCAGTGCGAATCAAACTCAGCATTTGCACGAACTGACTAAAGACCAGCGCACGATGCCCCGACAACTTAATCGACTCCATGGTACTGAGTAGGGCGTCAAACTTGCCCGAAACCTCCGGATTCTGCGCATCAACAAGACGTGGATGATTACAAATCTGCCGCAAGCGGAGCAACCCCTCGAGCATCTTAACACGCGCCTGTTGTTGCCCTTGGGTATCAATCAAACCGAGCAACAAGGCTCGGTAGTGATCACGTTGTGCCTCGTAGAGCCGGCGCTGCTCCGGTTCCATGTCGCTATAAACGACATGCTCGGTGCGGGCCGGCAAATCGGGGGCCACTTGGTCTTTGGTACGCCGCAAAATGAAGGGGTAGGTTAATTTGCGGAGCAACGCCAAGGCCTCATCACGTCCCTCATCATCACGCGTAAAGGTATCACGGAACGTATCGGCCGACCCCAACAAACCGGGATTCAAAAAAGCGAATTGCGACCACAGCTCAACAACGTTGTTTTCGATGGGCGTACCCGTCAATGACAAGCGCCGATCGGCCTGCAAACGACGCACTGCACGTGATGTCTCCGCGTTAGGGTTCTTGATGGCCTGTGACTCGTCTAGTATCGCATATTGAAAGCGGTATTGGGTCAGCATGTCGATGTCGCGCAACATGGTGCCATACGTGGTCAAGACCACGTCATATCCCGCAAAGGCACTCACACTGCGCTGCCGCCCTTGATCGGCATGCACCAGCACGCGCATCGCCGGAGTAAAGCGCTCAGCTTCGCGCTCCCAGTTGTAAATCAGCGAACGCGGCATCACAATCAGCACGGCATTGGCGCCTGGGGTGCGTTCACGGAGCGACTGCACAAACACCAGCGTTTGAATGGTTTTGCCAACGCCCATGTCGTCGGCGAGGCAACCACCAAACCCGTACGTGTTGAGAAAGTGCAACCAGTCGTAACCCGCCTTTTGGTAGGTGCGCAATGACCCCACAAACCCCACCGGCAACGGCTGTGGCTCGATGTGCGCAAACAACCGCAACCGAGCGCGGCGTTCTTCGAACGCGGCATCGGTCTGCGCTTGGGTGGCCACCTGCACCAGCTGATCGACCACCGCAGCCTGCGCCCCCGCATAGCGCAAATGCCCGTCTTGCTCGTCACCCATGGCCAACAGCGGGGCCAAGCGTTGAGCGAGACTACTCGGCACCAACCCCAACGAGCCGTCGGCGAGTACGATGTAGCGCTCACGACGCAATACGGCACGGCGAATGGTGGCCAAATCAACACTGAGGTCGTCGAAATGCACCACCGCAGCCACATCGAACCAGTCGATGTGCGACGCCACCACGACTTGCACTGCAGGCGTGGCCGTGCGCATGCGTACCAACGACAGCCGATCTTCACCGGACACGGCCAAACCGGCCGTTACTAGGCTACCCACCACCCGCACCATGAAATCCACGGGATCACTCCGGCGGCGGAGCCGGAACAGACCGTCGTCGCCGAGGCGCAACCCGTGTTGTTCGAGCAAACTCACGATGCGCATCTCGCCGTCAATGTCACGGTTAATGCGAATCAAGTGCAGTTCTTCGCCGCCGTGCAAGATGGTCTCCGCTGGGTACTGCGGGTCAAAGGAGACCAACGCGCCTGCGTAATCGAAGCGCAAGGCCACAGCCATGCCCTGCTCGGTTTCGCCGATGTCGATGTGGCCGAGTGGCTCGCTCTGCACTTCGTCCCAGCGCAATCCAGAGCCACACAAGGGCACTCGACCGGCTAATTCGAGCAAGCGTGCATCGAAACGTTCACGATCCGACGCCCAAACCCGCATCAACGGCGTCTGGAGCATCTGCTCCACCAGCGGCGTCGAATCGCCGATGCCCACCAACGACTGCCCGGTCAGGAGCCAGTTAGGGGCAAACGGCAGTACGAAGCGTCGTTGCGGATTCACGAGTACGGTGTGGTGGGCCGTGTACACCATACTCTGCAACAAAAGGTCCGCCCCGTCTTCGTCACACGACAAACGCAATTCGCCCGGCTCACTGATGACCGTAATCGGCTGGCGGAAGGTGAATTCATCGTCGATGAGAAACACTTGCACACCGTGGAGGAGTGCCAATGCCCCCGCATACAACCACGCACGTTGGGCCGGTTGTGCGGTACGGAGCGTCTGCTCACACAGCATGGCCGCCGCCTGCAACACGCCCAACGTGGCGTCAGGATGACCGGCTGGAGTCGGTGGTGCCCGGAGTGGGCGCACCTCGGCCTGCTCCCAGTCGTCACTGCCGGTGCGTATGACCACATTGGCCGGGAACAACGCCCATTGCTCGTTGCCGACCCCGTGTGGGTGCCCACTCCGCAAAAAGAAGCAAATATGCGCCTGTTGCATGCTCACCGGCTTGTGGTTTGTTTTGTCGGCCACAGCAAACAAGGCTTCCCAGGGCTGTGGCGGGTGCATGTGCATGTGCGCGGCCACCGTCATCACGGCAGCCACGCGGTGCAAACACGGTCCGTCATCGGCGTATGCGCAATCGCAGAGCGTGGTCACCCGACCAGCAATCGTCAGCACGGTCACGCGGTAACACTGCGATCCCTCGCTGACGGACACCGTCGCACTCGTTGGTGCAACATCGGCCAAAGTGGCAGCGTTGGCATCACACAGCGCTTGGGCGCGCCGCCGCAACGACGGCGCCACCCCGACCATGTACTGCTCGAGCCCTTTGGATGTCAACAGTTGCACCGTCGTGCTCATCGGCTACTTTCCTCGGGCAATGCCGTAGTGGTCTTGAAGCGAACGCACCCCGACTTGCCGCCGTTGCAACTCACGAATGCCTGCCACCGTCGCCGCAGCTCCCGTCAACGTGGTCACCAACATTACACCGTACCGAATCGACGCAAAGCGCAACGCTTGTCCGTCGGCGTAGGCCTGCCCACCGAGTGGTGTGCTAATCACCAACTGAACCTTGCCCGAAGCCACCAAATCCGCTGTGTGCGGTGAACCGTCGGCAATTTTGTTGACCGTGGTAACCGGGATGTTCACGCTTTGGAGCATGTCGGCCGTGCCTTTGGTCGCATACAGCACGAAGCCGAGCTGCACCAGATCGCGCGCAATACGCACAATCGCGTTTTTGTCGTTGTCGTTGACGGTGAGCAGTGCTCCACCAGAGCGCGGGATGCGCTGATTGGCGCCCATTTCGGCTTTCGCAAACGCCAAACCGAAATTGGAGGCGTGTCCCATGACCTCGCCCGTCGAACGCATCTCCGGGCTGAGCATGATGGTGGCGCCAGGAAACTTGTCGAACGGCAACACGGCCTCTTTGACGAAAAAGCCGTCGACACGGGGCTCCTCGACGAAGTCCAGCTCAGCGAGTGACTTCCCAGCCGACACTTGTGCGGCGAGCCGTGCTAACGGCACCCCAGTCGCTTTGGCGATGAACGGCACCGTGCGTGATGAGCGTGGATTCACCTCAATCACGTACACGACCTCGTCTTTGATGGCATACTGCACGTTCATCATGCCCTTGACCCGCAACGCCATGCCGATGCGCTCGGTTTCGTCGTGAATAATCGACAGATGATAGGCACTAATTTTGTACGGAGGCAACACCATGGCCGAGTCACCCGAGTGCACCCCTGCTTCTTCGACATGCTCCATGATGCCGGCAATCACCACACGCTGACCGTCGCCGATCGCATCCACATCAACCTCAAAGGCATCTTCGAGATATTTGTCGATGAGCACTGGCGCGCCCTCGCTGACCACGGTGGCTTCAGCAATGAACCGATCAAAGCTCTCGTCGTCGTAGGCAATGGCCATGGCACGCCCGCCGAGCACATAGCTCGGACGCACCAACACCGGATAGCCGATTTCGTGCACAATCGCACGGGCCTCTGCCAGCGTCGAGGCCATGCCACTAGGCGGTTGCTCGATGTGGAGCTCGCGCAACAACGCCCCGAAACGCCCTCGCTCTTCGGCCAAGTCGATGGCGTCCGGCGAAGTTCCCCAGATGGGCACGCCGTAGTTGGTCAAACCGTGCGTCAAGTTGAGTGGCGTCTGACCACCAAATTGCACCAACGCCGGAACCTCGCGGCAAGGTGGTCCAAAGTCGGCCCCTGCTTCACGGTCGTAAATGTTGAGCACATCTTCTAGGGTCAGTGGCTCAAAGTACAATCGGTCGGCCGTGTCGTAATCGGTCGACACCGTCTCCGGGTTGCAGTTGATCATGATGGTCTCGATGTCCATGTCGCGCAGTGCAAAACACGCATGCACACAGCAATAGTCGAACTCGATGCCCTGACCGATGCGATTGGGGCCACCGCCAATAATCATCGCCTTCGGACGGTCGGTGACATCGGCTTCGTCGCTCCCCGGTTGACGACTATACGTACTATAAAAATACGGCGTCGCAGCCGCAAATTCTGCGGCACAGGTGTCGATTTTGCGATAAATGGGCACAATACGCGCTGCTTTGCGTGCCGCCCGCACGGTTAGTGCCGTCGGCGTATCGCGCAAAAGACCGGCAATCTGGGGATCCGAAAAGCCGTATTCCTTGGCGGTAAACAACAAATCGTGGGGCAAGGTCGCTAACGTATGCGCACTCAATTCGCGCTCAATGGCCACGATGTCAAACATCTGCGCCGTAAACCACGGATCATAGCCGGTACGCTGACAAATCGACTCGAGCGACGCTCCAGCGCGGATTTCGTCACATACGCGGAAAATGCGCCGTGGCGTGGGAATGCTGATGTCGTCGTAGCCGACCACCTTGACTTGGTTGCTCCCCACGAACCCGGTGGCGCCAATTTCAAGACCCCGCAACGCCTTCTGGAAGGCTTCAGCGAAGGTGGCACCAATCGCCATTACTTCGCCCACGCTCTTCATTTGTGGCCCCAGCACCGGATCAACACCCGGGAACTTCTCGAATGCCCAGCGTGGTGCTTTCACGACCACGTAGTCCAAACTGGGTTCAAACGAAGCCGGCGTCAACTTGGTGATGTCGTTGGGAATCTCGTCGAGCGTATAGCCCACCGCCAGCAGGGCGGCGATTTTGGCAATCGGAAAACCGGTGGCTTTCGAGGCGAGTGCCGACGAGCGGCTCACCCGTGGGTTCATCTCGATGACATACGGCGTCCCCGTTTGCGGATCCACCGAGAACTGAATGTTGGAGCCACCCGTCTCGACGCCCACCGTGCGAATGATGAGTTTGGCCATCTCCCGCAAGCGCTGGAGCTCACGGTCGGTCAGTGTCATGGCGGGAGCCACCGTAATCGAATCACCGGTATGCACACCCATGGCGTCGAGGTTTTCAATGGTACAGACCACCACGAAGTTATCGGCGCGGTCGCGCATCACCTCGAGCTCGTATTCCTTCCAACCAATCACCGACTGCTCGATGAGCACTTGCGTGACAGGTGAGGCACGCAGACCACGCTCCGCAATCGTCTTGAGTTGCTCTTCGTCGTAGGCGATGCCACCGCCGCTGCCCCCTAGGGTGAACGACGGACGAATCAACACCGGGTAGCCAATGGACTCCGCCACGATGACCGCTCGCTCAACGGTGGTCACCGTCTCACCGAGCGGCACGCCGATGCCGATTTTGAGCATCGCCTGTTTGAACAGCTCGCGGTCTTCGGCGAGCGCAATTGCAGTGGGCGTGGCGCCGATGAGTTGTACGTTGTACTTCTCGAGCATCCCCAATTCGTGCAATTTCATGGCCAAGTTCAGGCCGGTCTGGCCGCCCACCGTGGGCAAAATGGCGTCCGGACGCTCTTTGATGAGGATTTGCTCGACCGCTTCGGGCGTCAACGGCTCGATGTAGGTGGCGTCGGCAAACTGCGGATCGGTCATAATGGTGGCCGGGTTGGAGTTCACCAAAATCACCCGGTATCCCTCACGGCGGAGCACTTTACAGGCCTGCACCCCCGAGTAGTCGAATTCGCACGCCTGCCCGATGACGATTGGCCCCGAGCCAATAATCAAAATACTGTTGATATCTGTGCGCTTGGGCATGCTAGTTGCCACCTTCCATCAGTTCCACGAAACGGTCAAACAAATAGGCCGCATCATGCGGGCCAGGAGCGGCTTCGGGGTGGTATTGCACACTAAAGGCTTTGAGTGCCGGTGCTTCGAGCCCTTCCACACATTGGTCGTTCAAGTTCACATGGGTCACCACCGATCCTTGGGGCAACGAGGCGGCGTCCACGGCGAACCCGTGGTTGTGGCTGGAGATTTCCACTTTGCCGAACGCTTTCACGGGCTGATTTGCCCCATGGTGGCCGAAACGCAACTTGTAGGTGCTCCCGCCGAGTGCCAATCCCAGAATCTGGTGCCCCAAACAAATCCCAAACAAGGGCACATGCCCGAGCAGTTCTTTGGTGGCCGCAATCCCGTATGTCACCATGGCCGGGTCACCAGGTCCATTCGACAAAAACACACCATCGGGGTGCAACGCCAACACTTCGTGGGCCGGTGTTTTGGCGGGCACCACCGTGACACGAATGCCCCGCTCGGCCATCAAACGCAAAATATGGTGCTTGATGCCGAAATCATAGGCAACCACGTGCAACGGCCGGCTGGCTTGGGTGCCACGTGACCCGAGCCCCCATTCGCCGACACCGCTCTGCCACGTGTAGCTCTCGGGACAAGTCACAAAGGGCACTAGGTCAAGCCCCTCCATGGTCGGGGTGGCGCGCGCCCGCTCAACCAGCACGTCGCCATTGAGCTCTTGGGAGGAGATGACACCACGCATGGCACCCGCCGAGCGAATATGGCGCACAAGTGCACGGGTATCGACGCCGGTGATGCCCACGATGCCCTGGGCCTTCATGGCCGCATCCAGCGAATTATCGGCGCGCCAGTTACTCACCTGCGTGCTCGCCGAACGCACCACGAAGCCCGACAACCACCATTTGCGGCTCTCACCATCTTCGTCGTTGACCCCGGTATTGCCGATGTGCGGGGCCGTCATCACGACGATTTGCCCGAAATACGATGGGTCTGAGAGCACCTCTTGGTAGCCAGTCATGGCCGTGTTGAAGACCACTTCACCGCTCCGCTCCCCGATTGCACCAAACGCGCTTCCCGACCAAATGGTGCCATCTTCAAGCGCGAGCACCGCCGCGCTCCGTTGCAAACCTGCCTGCATGCCTTTACTTTCCCTCCACTGTTGGCGTATTGCGCCGTGATGCAAATTCAATGACCACCGCTGTTTCGTCACAGCGATCTCTGAGTGGGCACAACACGCAATCCCGCCAGACTTTTTCGGGGAAACGCTCGTGCTCGGTCACTACAAACCCCATCCGCTCAAAAAACCCAACGGCACGCGTGAGCGCAAACACCGTTGGGTAGCCACGTCGTTGTGCTTCTTGGACCAGTGCTTTGACGATTTCGCCGCCTACACCATAACTCCGATACGCCGGCAACACTGCCAACGACCGCACCTCCACCAGTGCCGGTCCCATCTCGAGGAGTGAGCCAATTCCCACCACTCGCTCGGCGACTTCTGCCACCAGCCAATTCGTGAGCGACTGCGCAATGTTTTCGCGGCTACGTGGCAACAGGTGCCCCTGTGCGACGTTTTCGTCGACGACCTGCTTAATCGCATCTACATCGTGTGGTTGGGCCAAGCGCACCGTCACCACCGACGGTGACGCCATCTGCTGATCGTGCGTCACCATCATTGTACTCCTCCGGTGCGAATGCAGGTGCCTGCATCATGACCATGCGCAAGCGCTTCCAGCCCATCCATGTTTACGATGCGCGCTTGAGCGGCGCCGGCCGCCAACACCGTCAACGCGGCCTGCACCTTGGGAATCATGCCCCCATAAATGTCGCCACTCGCAATGGCCTGCTCGATGGCGTGTGCCGTCAAATCGGGCATCCATGTGTCACCGATGCGCACACCGGCCACATTGGTCACAAACGTCACCTCAACGCGCACATCGCGACTCGCCGTGGCCATGGCCGCAGCGACTGCTCCGGCCGCTTCATCCGCATTCACATTATAACTACCATCGGGGCCCAATGAAACCGGCGCAATCACCGGCACGACCCCGCTCTGTACCAGTTGCCACAACACGCCACTGCGCACCGCAACCGGAGAACCAACCCGGCCCAAATCCCCCTCGGGGTGGTGGTAGCGCTCCACGCGGATGAGGCCACGATCGACCCCCGACATCCCCCACGCATCCACACCTGCCCGGGTAAGTGCCACCACCAAACGCGTGTTCACCGTTCCTGCGAGAATCATCTCGGCGGCTGCCATGGCCGTTGCATCGCTGACCCGCAACCCGGCCACGAACCGTGGCTCGCCACCGAGTGCCACCTGCATCTGACCGATTTCTTTGCCCCCACCGTGCACAAGCACTGGCACCGGGCGCATCGCTGCGACTGCGGCCGTCAGCCGCGTCACAAACGTCTCATCGTCGATATCGTTGCCGCCAATTTTGATGACCCGCAGTGTCTTCACGCTGACCCCTTTCCACTGCTCTGCTCAGCAATCGCCCGCTCTACGGCTTGCCGATCAAGCGTATAATCAATCCACGTTTTCCGCTGGGTGGGCAACGCATCGTACACGCGTTGCGCCGTGTGGTTGTCTTCGGCCGTGCGCCAATAGACCCCGTTGTACCCTTCAGCTACAGCCCAAGCCGCACAGTGCAAAATCAACTGCCGGCCGATCCCCTGACCACGCACGGTGGGCACCACGTACAAATCGTTGAGCAAACAGCGCTCAACCGCAAGTGTCGACGACAGCACCCGGTAGGCAGTGACAAAACCCACTCCTTGCCCCGCTACATCCAATGCCAGTCATTGCGCACCTTGCGACGGTGCAGTGGCCAACCGCCCGAAATGAATGCGGTTGCGGTTTTCGTCCGGCTCAACCCGATAAAAACGCTGATAATCGGCAATCAACGGCAGCACCACTTCGAGATTGGCCAACGTCACGGGCACAATGGTAGTACGCATCACGCATCCTCCTTCGTTACAGCAGCCACTGGCAACGTGTAGGTATACCAGGCTTCACGTGCGGTCGGCAGTGCGTCGTACAAACGTTGGGCGGTGTGGTTGTCGAGCGCCGTCTGCCAGTGGATGTCGGCAAACCCCTCTGCACGCGCCCATGTGGCACAATGCACGATCAACTGCCGACCAATCCCCTGACCACGCATCTGCGGCACCACGTACAAATCGTTGAGCAGGCACTGCTCCACCGCAGACACCGAAGATTGGACGCGGTAGGCGGTCACAAACCCCACGGCTTGCCCCGCGACGTCAAGTGCCAGCCACTGGGCGCCCAGCGCCGGCGTGGTCACCAGCCGCCCAAAATGCGCCCGGTTGCGTGCGTCGTCTGGGGTTGCCCCATAAAAGCGCTGGTATTCTGCAATCAGTGGCAATACGGCCGCCAGATTGGCGGTGTTCACCGCAACAATGGTCGTGTTCACAGCAATCCCTCCGTCTCGGTCAATCCGCTTACGATATTCATACACTGGATAGCTTGGGTGGCCGCACCTTTGGCCAAATTATCGACACTCGACATCACAATGGCCACGCCTGGTTGCCCCAACGTCACCGAAATCGCACACATGTTGGTGTTGGTGGTGTGCGCCATCGCTGCCAACTGCCCAGCCGGCAACACACGCACGAAGGGCTCGTCGGCGTAGGCCGCCGTATACAGCGCTCGCACCTCGGCTTCACTCATGTGCGGGTCGATGCGCACATAAATGGCACTGAGCATCCCACGCATCACCGGGACCAGATGCGGATTAAACAACACCGTGGGGGTGATACCTACCGTCAATTTGGCCAACTCTTGCTCGATTTCGCCCACATGCCGATGCACGTGACCAATGTTGTACGGTGTCACGGTGTCGTGTGTTTCTACAAACAACGTGTTGAGCTTGGGAGCACGCCCGGCCCCCGAAATTCCCGATTTGGCGTCCACAATCAGCGTTGCATCGCTGACTACCCCCGCCCGCAACAAGGGCATCGCTCCCAAAATCACCGAGGTCGGGTAACACCCCGGTGCCGCTACTAGACGCGCACCCGCAATGGCAGCCCGGTTGATTTCGGGCAATCCGTAGGGAATCGGCAACATGTCGGGGAATTCGTGGGCGTGGCCGTACCACTTGGCGTAGCTCGCTGGCGTGTTGAGACGGAAATCAGCCGAAAAATCGACCACCTTCGCACCAGCGGCCAACGCTTTGACGGCTACTCGCGTAGCAGCGCCGTGTGGCAACGCCAATAGAGCGACATCCACCCGATCAAACGGCGCGTCGTCGACTGCCACGAGTGGCATGTCGAGCGGACCGGGGTAGACTTCCGCCAACGATTTGCCCGCCTGTGACTCAGATGTCGCAAACACGACTTCGACGTGCGGATGCCGCCGCAACCACCGCAACGCTTCGTAGCCGGCATACCCGGTGACCCCACAAATCCCTACACGCACCATGACAGCTCCTCTATGCACCACATACAAAAAACCCCCGGGTGCTTGCGCTCCCGGGGTGCTTGGCCTGCGAAATTGGGAAGTGTCTACTCCTCACCAACGCGCATTGCCGCCCCCCGGCCCGTTCGGGCTCGTCGGCGGTCAGCACGTCGCAACATTCGACTGGTGGCGTGGACACTTTGTTTCATGCCACGTAGTGTACATCGCTTTGTCGGAGCTGTCAAACCTCCATGCACACGATAATCATTAATCATTGACACATACTTATTAAATAAGTATACTACGTATCATTCAAGAAATATGCTACCACCGTGAGCCCTGTGGACACGCTCACCCGACATGGTGAGCACGTTGTTCATTCATTATCCAAGGAGTATTTCGTGCATCGTCGCCGTTTCTTAGCCCTCATCAGCACATCCGCACTTGGGAGCATCCTCGGAGTGGCCTGCGGCACACAACCAGCCACCACGGGGCTCACTCTGGCCGTGGCATCGTCACTCAAAGAAGTGATGCAAGCGCTTGATGCCGCCTATTCCACGCAAATCTCGGCACCAATGGCGAGTATTCAGGCAGCTGGGTCAGGAGCGTTGGCCAAACAGCTCATCGAGGGGGCCAAGGCCGATTTGTTCGCCGCTGCCGATGATGCGGCCATGAACAAAGTGGTAGCAGCCGGATTCATTGACACCACGGCGGTCAAAGTCATTGCGCACGGCACGTTGGTGGTAGCAGTGCGCCCCGGCGCGCCCATCCCCGATTTGCGGGCGCTGGCCACGAGCGGTATCAAGGTGGTCATGGCTGATACGACCGTCCCTGCCGGCAAATACGGCGTCACGTTGCTGAACAACCTGAGCCACATCTACGGTGCCGACTACGCCACCAAAGTCAACGCCAACGTGGTCTCGTACGAAACCAACGTGCGCGCCGTGCTCCAAAAAATCACCAGCGGCGAAGCCGATGCCGGCATCGTCTACGCCAGCGATGTGGTGGCGGTGGGCCAAGACAAGGTCCAAGTGCTGACCATACCCGCTGATGCAGCAGTCATCGCAGAATATGTGGCGGCGCCGCTCAAGGCGAGTCATCGCACCACCCAACCGTTCCTCGACTACATTGTCAGTGACGCCGCCAAACCGATTTGGGCCCAGTACGGGTTCAATGCCTAACTCGCTATAATACAGGGGGCACAACAAAGGACACACCGATGACACACCGCTCCTCGCGTATTTCGTGGTTAGCGCTCCCCATGCTCGCCTTGCTCTGTCTGCCGATCCTCGGGCTCATCGGCCAAAGCACTCCCACCACCATCTGGCAGGCACTGGCGAGCCCCACACTCCATCAAGCCGTGTGGTTGAGCATCGGCACCTGTGCGGCCACACTCGGCTTGACGCTCGTCTTTGGCACTCCCCTGGCCATCTGGATGGCCCATAGTCGCCACCCGTGGCTGACCATCTGCATTGATCTGCCCACCGTCTTGCCACCGGCTGTCGCTGGACTAGCCTTGCTCACCGTATTCGGGCGCACCGGCTGGAGCGGCCAGCTGGGGCTCCCGCTTTCGTTTACCACCAGCGCCGTGATCATCGCCCAGCTCTTCGTGGCCGCACCGCTCTACATTCAGGCCACGGTGGTGGCATTGCGGAGCATCGACGACGACGTCATCGCTGCCGCCCATATCGACGGCGCCACCACCGCCCAACAGTGGCGCTACATCATCATCCCGTTGGCACGCACCGGCATGTTCACCGGCGCTGCATTGGCACTCGCACGGGCACTCGGTGAATTCGGTGCCACGGCGCTGTTCGCCGGCAGTCTGCCTGGGAGCACCCGCACCATGGCGTTGGCCATTTATGTGGCAGCCGAAAGCGACGACGCCGCAGCTATCACCATGAGCCTGATTCTGCTGGGGATTTCACTGTTGATATTGTTGCTCATCCGCCGGCTAGACGCCTAGTGAGGCGCATTCGTCCGCGTCGTCAGCTGGGCGGTACCCAGCCACCATTTCGATGGCCTGCGTCCACGTCACATTGGTGATGATTTCCACATCAAGCACATGCGCATACCGCGCCAACAGCATCATATCTGCGACTGATTCGTCCCAGTCGTAGCGATACCAGCCAAAGCCGCGACCGTAGCATTCATCATGGCGATACTGCGCTGGCAAATACTCGTCAGTGGTGCGGTTTTCTGCTGGCAATTGGGCATGTTCTTCATGCCATCCACGGCAATCACACGGCATCACATCCCACCTTTTTTATTCTTTATTTGGTAAAAAACAGCGCACCACATGGTTTTCGTTGACCACACACTATCTGGCTGGGTGGCGGTGTGCGTTAGGCACACCGCCACGTCTTTCCCCTAAAGGACGGCGCCTTGCAGGCCCGCCAGCACGCCGATTTCGCCTACATGCAACGACGGGTGGAGCACGCAGTAATCGACCACATACTGCTCAATGGTCAGATTCCCCCAGTATTTCACCACTCCCTCCACAATCGCGGGCACACACACCTGCTCGCCGGCAATGACGGCGCGCATATGCTCCTCGGAGCGTTTTTGCCCGATCAACGCCATATCAAAACCCTGCAACGTCTGCGTGCTCTGTGCCCCCACTGCAGTGGTGTAATTGGCCAATTCAGCGAGGTTGATGTGTTGTGACAATGTGGTGACATCGCCGATAGCCATGGCCGTGCCCATATCGCCATAGGGGATGCCGAGGCGCGCCTGCCAATCACCGCTGGTGTAGACTTGTGGTGTCAGCGCCACGAAGCGGTTGAGCGTGATGTCTTCGATGCGCAGTAAGTGCCAAATGTTCCACGCAATCGAATTCGTCCCCGGGTACGGTTGGGTGCGCATCTGCGCGTCACTGAGTTTGGCGAACAAGTTGGGCAACGTGCGCTGGTGTAGATTGGCGTGGTTGCGTTTGATGGCGTCGATCATGGTGCTACCCTCCTAGTATAGCTTCTATCTTTCTTCGTATTTCATCCGGGTCATACGGCTTTACAACATAATCTCTCGCTCCTTGCCGCATCGCCCAGATTTTATCGACTTCCTGGTTTTTCGATGTCACGATGATAATCGGAATATCCCAGTACCGTTCATCACGGGTAAGTGCTCGGGTAAGTTGGAATCCATTCTGGCCAGGCATGACGACATCCATCAGGATGATCTTTGGCAGGGCGTCTGGGGTGGTCTCTGCCAGCAGCTTCATCAACATTTCGCCGTTTTCCGCAGTGCTCACCGTATAGCCTCGTTTTGTGAGTAATTCTGACAAATATTGCACTTCTGGTCGAGAGTCGTCCACGACGAGCACACGGATATTCCCACCGATGCGCATGGACTTGATGGGTTTCCCGGTGGCGTCCGCATCGGGAGCCTGGGAAGCGGTCGACGACCCACAGGCGGCGAGGAGTGTGGCCACGAGGAGCGCAATGAGTGCGTGTCGCATCGCATGCCTTTCTTTGTGTGTGCAGTGTGCTCCGGCATTGTAGAACACTTTACACAAACACACAAATAGAGCACAGGCATACCGAGATTAGCCACGCTCACCGCACCACTTCCGTAGAACTCACACGTTTTCCCTGAAAAAGACGTTCACCACACAAAAATCCACACCAATCTAGGCAACGTTGGCTGTTGGGTGAATTGATACGCTCAAATGTCAGATATTGTCCAATCAATCTTTGATTTACCCTAACTACTAGTTTAGCAGTGATTTGACACTCTCAACACACAAGGTGATCCAGCAATCTTAAGTGCGACGCCGGTCGTGAGTCGGGCATGGAGCCGTGTAACACCCATCTTCTCAAGTTGACTATTGCAGGACTCAATTCACTGATGGAGTCACGATTACCGGGTAACACGAGACCAAAAGTAATAGACACGCCATGTCATCGACGGCAGTGGTGTCATGTAATCGTGCGGGACGTATCACAAAACGGATTGGGATACCTGAACTATCACAGACAAGATGGAGTTTCCAGCCAAAATAACATTCATTTTTGGCGTAACATGTGCCATCATACTGCGCACCAGCGACCTTGGTTTACCGCTTCACTCAGGCACGACGGCACACCAGAATTGGCATGCTGTCAATAATATTACTCTGTTCATATCAGTATCAATCAGCACAAGCGTTGTTATCATCCAAGTGGCGTCCATAAAAACTCCTCTACTCGTGATATGTTGATATACCCTGATTGCTAGTCTAGGAGTGATTTGACACACTCAACGCACAAAGCGATGTAGCAATCTTGAGAGAGACACCTGCCGTGAGTCGTGCGTGGATGCGCGCCACGCCCATCTACTCAAGTTGACGATTGCAGGTCTCAATGCGCTTGCGATGCATGCGGAGGAGTCGTTGTTCTGCCGGAGTGTTTGGTTGCATATTGGCACGGTGGATCGCAATCATCGTGACACCGTAACGTGCATCAAGCTGATGGCGCAGCGGTTCACTGACGTAGCCACGATCACCAAG
>Ga0172373_10002935_pt1 | contig 25546 bp, 19 predicted proteins | sample Lak10m_2_FD_114546 | JGI IMG/M metagenome (GOLD analysis project Ga0172373, IMG submission 114546) | Freshwater microbial communities from Kabuno Bay, South-Kivu, Congo - kab_092012_10m | ecosystem: Environmental > Aquatic > Freshwater > Lake | place: Democratic Republic of the Congo...
GATTTGTGCCATCGTAATCTCCGAGTCGATTGAATGTTTGAGCCTACCATCTCCGGCCCGGATTCTAGCGCTAAATATCGTCTGACTACAAATAAATTGCCTGACAACTCAATTCCGCCTGCCTGGTGTTTTGTAGGTTGCGCTACGTAAGGAAACAAGCGCCTCTGTATGGAGAAAGCGGGGTAGAGGTCTCGATAGCGATATGACCGCTATAACGCGGCCAAGGCGCTTTCATAATCAGGCTCGTTCGCCAGCTCATTGACCAGCTCGGTATAGATGACTTGGTCATGTTCATCAATAATCATAACGGCGCGGGCTGTTAATCCTGCCAGCAGCGTATCGGCCAGTTTGACGCCGTAATCGTCGGCAAAGCTGGAACGAAAGCTTGATAACGGGATAATGTCGGTTAAATCTTCGGTTTCGCAAAAACGGCATTGTGCAAACGGCAAATCGGCGGATATAACCAACACCACGGTATTGGCCAAGTGCGCCGCCTTTTGGTTGAATTTACGCGTCGACGCCGCGCAAGTCGGGGTATCCAGGCTGGGGACGATATTCAGGAGCTTTCTTTTGCCGGCATAAGCGGCAAGCGTCACCTCTTCCAATTGATAATCGACCAGGACAAAATCAGGCGCCTGACTGCCTATTGCCGGTAATTCGCCAGAGGTATGCAGTGGATTGCCTTGAAAGCTGATGGTCGCCATTGATTAGTCCTGTCTTTTATGAAATGTATATACGCATCCAGAGATAAGCCTGGCGTGCCGTGCACGCCCTACGCCCTTATTTTTTATTTTTCACGCGCTTCATCAAACGCTCGCGCTTTTTGACCTGCCATTCGGTCAATTTGTTTTTCTTACCCTGAAAGGGGTTAACCGATGATTTAAACTCCAGGCGTATCGGCGTACCGGACAATTTTAAGCGCTCTCGGAAATAATTCGTTAAATAGCGTTTATACGAAATAGGCAATGCATCGGTCTGTACGCCGTGAATGATAACGACAGGCGGGTTGCGTCCGCCCTGGTGCGCATATTTGAGTTTTATGCGCCGGTTATTGACCAACGGCGGGTGGTGTGCATCGGTCGCATCCTGCAGGATGCGTGTCAAGACCGGCGTCGACATATTAATCATCGCACTGTCGTACAAGGTATGCACGACATCGAATAATTTACCGACGCCGCTGCCGTGTAATGCCGAAATAGGGTGTTTTTCGGCGAATTCCAGGAACGACAATTTGACATCCAGTTGCCGTTTCACGGTTTCCTTTTGTTCTATGCCCAGGCCGTCCCATTTATTAAGCCCGATAATCAACGCCCGGCCCGCTTCTATAACCAAGCCGAGCAAATGCGCATCCTGGTCGGTAATGCCTTCACTGGCGTCGATCAGGTAAATCACGACATGCGCTTTTTCAATCGCCTGCAGGGACTTGATGACGCTGAATTTTTCTATCGTCTCGGCTATCTTGGAACGGCGGCGCATACCGGCGGTGTCGATCAACGTGAATTGCTTGCCGTTGCGTTCAAAAGGAATATAAATGCTGTCGCGCGTCGTTCCGGGTTCGTCATAGACAATGACGCGCTCTTCGCCCAGCAGGCGGTTGACCAGCGTCGATTTACCGACATTCGGCCGCCCGACCACGGCAATGCCGATGCCCTTGCGTTCGCCGTCATCATCGACCAGGTCTGCTGCGGCGGGCAATAAGCGGCTAACCCTTTCCAGCAATTCCGGCACGCCGCGCCCATGTGACGCGGCAAGTTGCACCGGCTCGCCTAACGCGAGTGAGTAAAAATCCGTCGCCGCCAGGTTCGCGTCGATACCATCGACCTTATTGGTCGCAAGAATTATTGGCTTATCGAGTTTTCTTAAATTGTCGGCAATGACTTTATCGGATGCGCTAAGGCCCTCTCGCGCATCGACCATGAAGATCACGACATCGGCCTCTTGCAGCGCTATCTGTACCTGCTTTCTCGAAATGCTTTCTATGCCTTCGGCATCGTCGGCAATACCGCCCGTGTCAACGACGAGGCAGGGGCGGATGCCGTGTTTGACCCGGCCGTATTGCCGGTCCCGCGTCAAGCCGGGAAAATCGGCGACCAGCGCCTCGCGGCTGCGGGTCAGGTAATTGAATAAGGTGGATTTGCCCACATTAGGGCGCCCGACCAGGGCGATGACAGGCAGCATATATTAATGAACCATTAAAGCGGCAATCGTGCCGTCTTTTGCGTAGATGTAAACGGTATTCTCTACCACGACGGGCTTGGCCTCGATGGCGCTGTCGGCTACCTGGACGCGGGCCAACTGCCTGCCGTCCGAGGTGCTCAGCCAGTGGACATAGCCTTCAAAATCGCCGACGACGACGTAATTGTCATAAACAGCAGGCGCAGAGAGCCTTCTTTGGTGCAAATCCTGTTGTTTCCATAATGATGAGCCGCTGCGCTGGTCCAATTGCCAAACATGGCTTTCAGAGTCCGATAAATACAAATAACGCCAATCGTTGCTTAAGCCGGTATGCGAGGAAATCGTCTCATTACGCCACAAGACATCGCCGTCCAATATAGAAACGGCGCTGACCCCACCATGATAGCTCGCGGTATAAACAACGCCGGCCGCTTCTATCGGGTCGACATCCAGGTCTACCAGCCTTTCGACTTCGGAACGGCCTTTCGGGATCGCGACGCTGGTTTCCCAGACATATTTGCCGTCCGTTAAACGCAAGGCCATTAATTTGCCGTTGTCGTAGCCGCCGATCACATTGTCTTCGACGATAACAGGCGTTCCGGTGCCGCGGATGCTTAAAGGCGGCACGCTGATTTCATAGCTCCACAATTTTGCGCCCGTTTTTTCGTTTAATGCACTGACATTGCCGTCGGTTGTACGCACCACGATGATGCCGTTAGCCGCAACCGGCGCCGACAAGACTTCGCTGGACACTTTGGCTCGCCATAATTGGACGCCGGTCTCGCTGTTTAACGCGATGACTTCCGCGTCACTGGAGCCGATAATAACCGTCGCCCTGCCGACGCCGGGACCGCCGGAAAAATGCGCATCGGTTTCCGTTTCCCAGAGCAGGTCGCCGGTTTTCAAGTCCCTGGCCTGCACCAGTCCCTCTCTATCGGCGGCAAGTATTTTTGCGTTACCGATAGCCGGCACCAGCTTTAATGCCTGTTCATCGGCGCCGACACCGACCGATTCTTTCCAGACGACGTCGATTTTTATCTCCGGTTCATAGTCGGCCAGCGCTTTGGGTGGATCGGTATTATCTTCGCCGCCGCTAAAATAATCGGTAATTCCTGAAAAAGACTCGCCAACGCTATCGAATGCAGCACAGCCCGCCAAACTTAAACACAGTAACAAAAGCGTTAATAAGCGCATTATTTTTTACTTTCTACCTTTTCCGGCAGCGTTAAATCATCAATTTTCATTTGCAGCAACGGCGACTGAGAGCCATTTCTCAGTGCGCTTTCGTACGATGTACGCGCCTGGTCGAGACGGTCCAAGGCTACGTACAAATCGCCTACCAATTCATCATAATGCCCTGAAAAACTGGCCGAAGCCGCCGGGTCGACATCGTTGATCAGTTTTAAGCCCTGCTCGTATTCCTTATTCGCCAGCATTAAACGCACCAGCCTGATCCTGGCAATATTGCTTAATTCTTTATTGGATTCTGCGGCTATTTTTTCAAGAATACCTTTGGCGCCGGCCAAATCGCCTTGTCGGGCTTTTACTTTCGCTGCCATTAAGCCGCTATATGCCGCGTAATCCGTACCGTTAAATTGCGTCTCCATACGCTCGGACAATTTTTCTATTGAGTCATTTTTACCGGCTTCCACTGCTTTCAATAATTGGCTATATAAAGCTGAGGCTTGAACCGCCCGGTCTTTTTTATAATCCCGCCAATAATTCCAACCCAGGATAACGGCAACCCCCAATCCCAAGCCAATCATCGTCGCCTTGCCGTTTTCCTTCCACCAGGCTTTCAGCGCGGCAACCTGCTCTTCTTCTGTTTCGTATATTTCCACTGTGTTTCTCTTGTCTGTTTTTAAAATCGGGTGCGTCCTGCACAGTCGTGCGCCGGCGCCTCAGCGGGACAATAAATAATCCTGTAAAAAAGCGATCGCCTGCGACTGCGACAACAGCTGCTGCCCCTGTTCATCACGTAAGGATTTAATACCAACTTCGCCGCGCTCCACCTCATCATCGCCGAGGATAACGGCCAGGTCGGCGCCGCTTTTGTCGGCTTTTTTAAACCGGCTTTTAAAACTGCCGCCGTCCATATTCACCTGTAATTTCAGTGCAGGAATGGCGTCCCTTAGCGCCTCGGCATAGCGCAAACCTTCCTGCTCGGCCTTTGCACCGACACGGACCATATAGACATCAACAGGCTTTGCCGTTTGCACATCGTCCAGCGTTTCCATCAGCGCCAACAAGCGCTCCATGCCCATTGCAAAACCGGCGGCATGATTGGCCTTGCCGCCCAGTTGTTCGATCAGGCCGTCGTAGCGGCCACCGGCGCAAACAGTGCCTTGCGAACCCAGCGCATCGGTAACCCATTCAAACACCGTCTTGCTGTAATAATCCAGCCCGCGCACCAGGCGCGGGTTAATCTCGTAGGCGACACCCTGGTCATCGAGTATTACGGTGATCGCATTAAAATGCCGGCGGCTGTCATCGCCAAGATAGGCCATCAGTTCCGGCGCATTCGCGACGACTTCACGCATTGCCGGGTTTTTAGTATCCAGGATACGTAGCGGATTGGTATGCAGGCGGCGCAAACTGTCTTCATCCAGTTGTGAAAGATGCGCCTGGAAATACTCGACCAGGTTCTCGCGGTAAACACTACGCTCAGCAATCGTACCCAAGGAATTCAGTTGCAACCGGACTTGGCTGCGAATACCCAGCTTTTTCCACAGGCGGTCCATCAGCAATATCAATTCGGCATCAATATCGGGACCCGACATGCCGTAGGTTTCTACGCCTAGCTGAATAAACTGGCGGTAACGGCCTTTTTGCGGACGCTCATGCCGGTACATCGGCCCGTAATACCATAGCCTATGGACCTGGCTATTCAACAGGCCATGTTCCAGGCAAGCCCGCAGACAGCCTGCGGTGCCTTCCGGGCGCAAGGTCAAGGAATCGCCGTTCCTATCCTCGAAGGTGTACATTTCTTTTTCGACAATATCGGTGACTTCACCGATAGAACGCTTGAACAGCTCAGTTTTTTCGACTATCGGTAAGCGAATCTCGCTATAACCATAAGTAGCGAGCACGTCCCTGATAATTTTTTCCGCATATTGCCAAAGCGGTGTTTGTCCAGGAAGCACATCGTGCATCCCGCGAATTGCTTGTATCGTATTTGCCATAATTGTTGATAGTCTGAGTTAACGACCTGTTTTGTGCTTCAGCCCGAACCATAATGATGCCATCGTGTGCCGTTTATCAACAGTCTGTCAACGACCCATCTTTTTTGCTTCATTAGAAAGTGGGAATTTTTCCAGCAACAAGTTTTGGTATTCTCTTGCCTGCCCGTCATTACCTAATGCCTGTTCTGTTTGCATGCCGTACCATAACGATTCAGCCGTATGCGCGGCGACACTTAAATAACGCTGTAAATAGCCTTTTGCCGGCCAATATTCACCGTTTTGAAAACTGAGTTTTTGCATTGCCAGCAACGCCGGCGCGTAAGTGTCATTAGCCAGTAAGGCCTGTTTAAGATAGGCTTTGGCTCTTTGCTTTTGTCCGAGGTCCAATTGGCAAATCCCGGCATTAGTCAATGCCAGCCATTGCCGGTCGTTCAACAGGTTCGCAATCGCACGGTTCAATAAATCCATGCCTTTATCAAACTGTTTTTGTTCGCACAGGAAGCGACCGAAGTTGTTTTGCACGCCTAAGTCGTCAGGGGCCGCTCTCAGCGCCGCTTCATAATGCTCTCTTGCTTTAGGGTATATTTCGATTTTCTCGTATAAAAAAGCCAGCGCATTATGTGCCTGGATATTATCCGGCTCTTCCTTCAATGCCCGTTCCAGGTTCTCTTTAGCGGCTTCCAGCCTGTTCATGTTCAGGTAGCGTATGCCCAATTGCAAATAAATGTCTGCGGGATCTTCGCCTTTTTTTTCAGTCCATGAAGCGCATCCGGCCATAAACGCCAACAGCATAACAATAGTCAGCGTTTTTAATGGTTCAAGCCGCACGTTCGGCCCCCAGCAATTTTAACTTGAGATGCCTGCGGCTTTTATCCTTAACCTGCCCGACCAACTGGCCGCATGCCGCGTCAATGTCTTCGCCGCGGGTTTTCCTGACGGTCGTAACGATACCGGCGTCATTTAACAGCGTTTTGAACAGGTTAATCCGGTTATTGCTGGAGCAACGGTAGGCTGAGCCGGGAAACGGGTTGAACGGTATCAAGTTGATTTTTGCCGGAACCGTCTCCAACAGTTTAATGAGTCCATGCGCATCGGCCAGGGAGTCATTGACACCGTCCAACATGACATATTCAAACGTAATGGTGCGCCGCGGCGCTATTTTTGCATTATCCCGGCACGCCGCCATCAATTCTTTCAGCGGATATTTCTTGTTGACGGGCACCAGTTCGTCTCTCAATTCGTCGGTGACGGCATGCAACGATACGGCAAGGCTAACATCACAGGCTTCGGTCAAACGATACATTGCCGGCACGACGCCTGAGGTACTGATGGTTACCCGGCGTTTGGACAGGCCATACACGAAGTCGTCCATCATCAGGTTCATCGCCGCGACGACGTTGTCAAAATTCAACAGCGGCTCACCCATGCCCATCATGACGACATTAGTGATTTTTGCGTCATCTCCTAAACGTTTTTGTGCGACGAACACCTGGCCGATAATTTCAGATGTACTTAGATTGCGGTTGAAGCCCTGTTGCGCCGTAGAGCAAAACGTGCACGCCAGGGCGCAACCGATTTGCGATGACACACACAAAGTACCGCGCCCTTCTTCAGGGATGAAAACCGTTTCGACGCGATTGCCGCAATGCGTCTGCAACGCCCATTTCCGCACGCCATCGCCGGCGAGCTGTTCAACGACAATATCGGGGGCGGCAATATAACAATGCTCGCTTAAATAGCTGCGTAGCGACTTGCTTAAATTGCTCATCAGCTCGAAGTCTTCTACGCCTTCCTGGTAAATCCATTTAAGCAACTGCGTGGCCCGAAACGGTTTCTCACCTAAACCGACAAAAAAGGCCGCAAGGCCTTTCCTGTCGAAATCGAGCAGATTGATTTTTCCGGGCTTAACGGGTTCTTGCACAGAGTTCATCATCTGAGAAAAAGTAGCTGATTTCCCTGTCCGCAGTTGCCACCGCATCCGAGCCATGCACCGCATTTTCGTCAATGCTGCTCGCAAAATCAGCGCGGATAGTGCCGGGCGCTGCCTCTTTAGGGTTAGTCGCGCCCATGATTTCACGGTGCTTGGCAACCGCATTTTCGCCTTCCAGCACTTGCATGATGACAGGGCCTGAAATCATAAAAGCGACCAAATCGTTAAAAAAGCCACGTTCGCTGTGTTCCGCGTAAAAACCTTCGGCCTGTTCTTTAGTCAGATGCAGCATTTTTGCGGCTACGATTTTTAAGTCATTTTTTTCAAAACGGCTGTAAATGTCACCGATAATGTTTTTTGCTACGGCGTCAGGTTTAATGATTGAGAATGTGCGTTCGATTGCCATTGTTAAGGAAACTCCAGGTTGAAAATATTAAGGATTGCGGATTATAGCCGATTGGCGGCCGTTCTTGTAAGCGCTTAGCCGTAACGCTAAGGCAAATTGTCGATTTCAGCGCTTTCTTTTTTTACCGACATCAGGTCTTTTCTCGATACGCCCAACCACAGTACGATAGGGCTTGCGACCAGCACCGACGAGTAAATGCCGAACACGATACCGATAGTCAGCGCCAGCGCAAAATTATGCAACGCTTCGCCGCCGAAGAAAAACATCGCCAACACCATCATCTGCGTCATAAAGTGAGTGATAACGGTACGGGACATCGTTGTCGTGATGGCGTTATCGATCATTTCGGGAATGCTCGCTTTGCGCATCTTGTGGAAATTTTCCCGTATCCGGTCGAACACCACGACCGATTCGTTGACCGAATAGCCTAATATCGCCAGTACGCCGGCCAGCACCGACAACGTGAATTCCCATTGAAAAAACGCGAACATGCCGAGAATGATCACGATGTCGTGCATGTTGGCGATGATGCCCGCTAAGGCGAAACGCCACTCGAAGCGAATGGCCAAATAAGACATAATCCCCGCCGCGACTAACAACAGGGCCAATCCGCCGCTTTCAAACAATTCCTGGCCGACTTGGGGACCTACAAACTCGACGCTACGTAACACGACGCCGGCATCTTGCTCTTTCAGTTTTGCCAATATCACCCCGCTCAACTGGATGTCGTTGGTTTCAGGCTTCATCGGCACACGGATTAATACTTCCTTTACGCTGCCGAAATTCTGCACCGAAAATTCAGATATTTTTTGATCTTCCAGTACTTTTCGAACCGCTTCGATGTTGGCCGGCTGGTTGTAACCGACTTCGATTTGGATGCCGCCGGTAAAGTCCAAACCAAAATTAAGCCCCTTAAGACTCAAGGCCAGTATCGCCAAAATAAAGGTAAGCAGCGAAATGGTCGTAGTAATCCGACCATAGCGCATAAACGGAATATCGTGTTTAATTTTAAAAAGTTCCATTGAGTCCTCGTTGTAGTCTTCAGATTAGGTCGTCTTCAGATAGCCAATTTATCCAATTTACGCTGCCTGCCATAGGCGAAATTGACCAACGCTCTCGATACCATAACCGCACTGAACATGGAAGTTAAAATTCCAATACACAGCACTAACGCAAAACCGCGGATGGGACCGGAACCCAGCGTGAATAACGCGATGCCGGCAATCAAGGTCGTGGTATTGGAATCGACGATAGTCGCAAAAGCCCGCTCATAACCGGTATAAATGGCGGCGCCAGGCGTCATGCCGAGCCTGAGTTCCTCGCGTATTCGCTCGTTGATCAGCACATTGGCGTCGATAGCCATACCCACGGTCAACGCAATGCCGGCCATGCCCGGCAGCGTTAACGTGGCTTGCAGCAGGGACAGCACCGCAACCAACAACAACACGTTTATGCCCAGCGCGATGATGGAAAAAAGGCCGAACAGCCGATAATAGATAATCATGAAAAATGCGACCGCTATGAAGCCATAGACATTGGAATTAATGCCTTTGCCGATATTTTCCTGGCCCAGGCTTGGACCGACGGTGCGTTCTTCGACGATGTCGACCGGAGCCACCAGCGCACCGGCCCTGAGCAATAACGACAAATTGCGCGCTTCTTGCGGGCTATCCAATCCGGTGGTCTGGAAGCGCTTACTAAAGACACCCTGTATCGTCGCGACACTGATGACTTTTTCAACTTTCTCTTTATGGCGGACTTTCTCGCCATTCACCATCCGCGTCTCGACCTTATATTCAATAAAAACGACCGCCATCGGCTTGCCGATATTGGCCTGGGTCAATTTGCCCATTTTCGCGGCCCCGACACCGTTCAACGAAATAAACACTGCTGCGCGGCCATCCTGGTCCATACCCGAAGACGCATCGACAATCTGGTCGCCGGTGACAATAATCTGGCGATTTAACAGGATCGGCTGGCCTTCCTTGTCATAATACAGCCTGCTGCCCACCGGCGGATGGCCGTCCACGGCTTTTTGCACATCATGTTCAACGTCAACCAGGCGGTATTCCAACGTCGCGGTGGTCCCGAGAATTTCCTTGGCGCGGGTAGTATCCTGGACACCCGGCAATTGCACGACGATGCGGTTTTCACCCTGCTGCTGGATCACCGGCTCAGCGACGCCCAATTCATTGACACGGTTACGCAAGGTGGTCATGTTTTGTGCGACGGCGAATTTTTTAATTTCTTTTTCTTCATGCTCGGTGATTTTCAACCAGACTTCATCTTGCGCCGGAGGCTCGGTAACATCCAATGCCCTGAAATCCTTGCCTAACAAGCTCAAAAACGCGGGCTTGTCTTCCGCCGCTTTCAGCTTGACTTTAATATAACCGCTGTCTTTGGCAACAGATTGATAACGGATTTTTTCGTTTCTTAACGCCAAACGGATATCGTCGTTATAGCGTTCCTCGGCCTGCTTGACTGCGGCATCCATATCCACTTCCAGCAGGAAATGCACGCCGCCGCGCAAATCCAGGCCCAGGTACATCGCATCGGCGCCTATCGCTTGCAGCCAGGCCGGTGTTGTAGGGGCAAGGTTTAATGCGACCGTGTAATCGTTACCCATTTTATCCCTGAGTAAATCAGCTACTTTCAATTGGTCATCGGTATTCGAAAGCCTGGCTAAAACACGGCCATCCTTGAATTCAAACGCCTTTACGGCAACACCTGCCGCTTTAATGGCAGAATCGATTTCAATCGCCTTTTCCTGGACCATTTTTTCAGTACGGGTAGACGACACTTGCACAGAAGGATCTTCTCCATACAAATTGGGTAATGCGTAGATCAGGGCGATCATAAAAACGATCAAAACTAAACTATTTTTCCAAAGTGGGAAATGATTTTGCATGTGTTATTCCAACAATTAAACCGCGTTTTAGCAAACAGCGATTGTCTACAAATTAAGGTATGGACACGAAATAACTTGGGCAACTGGCGCAGGGTTTTTATCCGTAGTCAAGGCGTATAACAAGCTATGTAACGGTTTATACAATGCAGAATACAGACCCAAAGAAGTCAGTTGCACAAGTTATAAAATGCACGTTCCTAAGTTAATCTTTAGCTATTTTTTTAGTTACCGCTTTGTACGTCCCTTTCGGCATCATCGTCTCAATGCTTTGGCGCTGCACCTGGATGAAAGTATTGTCACAGATTTCAAGCTTTAAAAAGTTATCATCCATATCGACAACCTTGCCCAGAATCCCCCCGGAAGTCACCACTTCGGCGCCTTTAGTCATCGCGGCGATCATTTCTTTCTTTTCCTTCGCGCGTTTTGATTGCGGGCGCAGAAATAAAAAGTAAAAAAACACCAGGATGCCCAATGGAAACAACATCCCTTCAATGCCGGGTTGTTGGGCTGCAGGCGCTGCGGCGGCTAGCGCGTCGGAGATAAAGAAACTCATGATTGTCCTCGGTTATTGATCGTTAAATAAAAAGCCCTTTATTATGCCATAGACGACACCGCTTTTCCTTTTAGTTAGAAAAATTTGCAGGACAGGCGATATACATTTATGTACTTCGATAAATTTGGTGTCAACTTCGGGAATATCAAGCTGAAGATAACAATCGGGGCGCAAGTATTACATTATCACACTTCCCGCGCCCTACTGTATTTGAAGATTTGCCCTACAGGCGATTCATAGCATTTAAGATTTTGTTAAGAATAGGCGGTGCACAATTAACAAAAACTTTTGGATTCAAATATGCTTGAACATTCGTTAATCACACCGCCCAATGATGATAACCGCATCATCTCGTCAAGACGCCGGTTCCTGAAGCAGATGATAGGCGGTTCGCTGCTGGCAATAAGCGGTTCGGGTATTGCATCAGCCACTGTCCGGCATGTTTACTACAGCAATGCACATCTTAAAAAAAGCGCGCCGCGCAAGACCCATGCCGGCCACACCCACCAAGCCGCCGGGACGCACGGCAAGCATACCGTCCATCCGCACAAGGCCGCCGCAACGCAACGTAGCCATCATACCAGCAACCCGCACCAGCAGGCTGTTACGACACACAGCCACCACAGCAATCTCAGCCACAAAGCCATTGCCTTACATAACATCAATACCGGCGACAACCTGAACCTGACTTATTTTGAGCGGGGCAGGTACATTGAAGATGCGTTGCAGGAAATCAATTACCTGTTTCGCGACTACCATACCGGCGCTATTCATCCCGTCGACCCCTTATTGCTCGACCAGCTGCATGAGCTGAAACAACAGCTTGATGTCAACAAACCTTTCCATGTCATCTCCGGCTATCGCTCGCCATTTACCAATGCGCATTTACGCAACCAAAGTTCCGGCGTCGCCAAGCACAGCTTGCATATGGAAGGCCGCGCAATCGATATACGCGTCGAAGGTCTTGCGACAAAAAACATTAGAAATGCGGCGCTTGCCATGCGGCGGGGCGGTGTCGGCTATTATCCATCCGCCAATTTCGTCCACCTGGACACCGGTGAATACAGGGCTTGGTAAGGTAACTCGCAAAAATAAACCACTACATTTATAACTTAACTACGCAATAGCCAAAAATACGACTACTGGACAGATATTTGCTCCTCGGCAATAGCTCCTTGCATGCTCTACCTCCTGCATCCATACAAGTCGTGCAATATCCGCATTCGCCACATCCTTGCTGCGAGGGTGGTCTATGAACAGGTCAGTTGCCGAGAACGCAGATAACTTCATAAAAACCTGTGTTAATCATAATCATCCGCGTCATCTGCGTTCCCTTATATTTAATAACCAGGTACTTTATCTTACCGCTTCCACTGTTTTTATCGCGTCAACGGACTCTGATGATGCCGGAGTGCTGACAAACAGCACTTGGTCCGATAAATCTTCAGGCTTTTTCAGCGCTTCCTGCAAAACCGTATCATGTCCATAAATATCAGGATAAAAAATCAAGTCGTTTTGCTGGTCAAAAAACGCGGTAATATAGAAAAACAACACGGGTATCGGTTTTTTTAATATAACACGCTGCATTTTGGGTGAAAGCATCGCCTGCTGTATGGTTTTCTTATCCCATCCCTTCTGGTCTCTAAGCGCAAACTCAGCCAGACCCTCAGGGTTTGAAACCCGCACACAACCGTGGCTGAAATCCCGCCGCGACCGGCTGAATAACGCATTGGCCGGAGTATCGTGCAGGTAAACATCAGCCTTGTTAGGAAAAAGGAATTTCACCTTGCCCAAAGCATTCTTCTTGCCGGGGCGCTGCCTGACCCTTAGCGAACCCTGTTTAAGCTGGGCGATCGATGCCGCTGAATAAGCAGTGACGCCGGCGCCGGAAACCAATTCCATGTTTTCTTTATCCAAATACCCCGGATTTTGGCTTAATTTAGGAATTATTTCTTCTTTTACGATGTTATAAGGCACGTTCCAGTACGGCGAGAAATCAATAAAACTCATCGTCGCCATCAGCACGGGCGTTTGGTTTTTCAGCGCCTTACCGACCACAACGCGCATATTCGTTATACCTGAGCCTGAATCGTTGATATTTTCGAACGCCCAAAGCTGGAAAGCGGGAATATTAACGATAATGGAGGGATCGGAACTCAACTCAGGCAGCCAGCGCAAGCGCTCCATCGCCAATTCAATTTGCGCGGCTCTTTGCCGCAACGGGATATTAAGTTCGACCGCAGTCGCTTTCCCTATCACACCGTCAGCCGCCAAGCCGTGCCGGTGCTGGAATTTCTTGATCCCTGCGGCGATTTTGTCGGTATAGCGGGTCGACTTCTCAGTACCGTAGTTCTCTTCAGGCAAATCCCCGACAGTAACTAACATGCGGCGCAGCTCTTCAAGCTGCGGCAGCGCGTCTCCAGGGCGTATCGCCTGCTTGAAAACCAAGTTAAAAGGCGCGGCTTTTCCGGCAAGCTCGCGGTAATCCGCCAGGGCCGATTTTAGTTTTTGATATTGCTGTAATTTGGGTTCCACCTCAGCAGGCAAAGACTGAAGCGTCTGTTGGTCCAGATGCGCCTTGGCCAGTAACGGTAAATCAATCAGCTTTTTTTCCCTGAGCTTGAGGTTAAAATCGATGCCCTGCGGATTAACGCGCCCATAATGTAAATCATGTAGAAAACGCAATAATGACAAGCTGATTGCCGTATCATAAGCGGCCAAATCCTTATAGGCATCCGGGCTGAAAGTTAATGCGGCCTGCCGTTTGCGCTGTAAAGCCCCGGTATCATAATCGTCTTTATTCAAACCGCTGGCCGCTGCGTTTTCCAGCAAATCGAGCATATCGGCAATATTTTTTTCAGCATGCTCGTTACCTAGCCATAACAGGCGGTAATCGGCCATCTTATACAAGGCGCCAAGATCTTCCGAACGATTGGCGAAAGTTGACGGTATCAGGTAGGGATGCTGTTTTGCAGCGATAATAGCGCCGATTTCCTTAGCTACGGACGGGGCTTCATAACCTGTTTCTTCCGCCCGCAACGCCTGGGCGGGCAATGCCAGGCAAAAGCAGAGTAACCAACGGGGCACATCGCGGTTTAGCCATTCCCTAATATTGCCTGTTTTCGAAAAAAATAATGCGGTAGCATTAAACAGCCACATCCCATTATTACCCATTGCCGATATACCAAGCTGCATCATACACGCCTATATAAATAACCAGTTTAGCCTTGCCGCTACCACAACAGCCCGTTTACAGCGCTTGATTGATGATAAGCAAGCAGTCCCGCATCGATTTAACTGATGCCGCAGAAAAGGCGCCATTTTACACTACTCAACGAGGAACGCCGATGGCAATAAAAACATTAATACCCTGCGAAAGTCCCTTTACCAATGCCAAGCAGGATGCTACCAATGCTTTTTATGATTACGGTACGCCGCAAAGCCATTCGCCGTCTTATCGGCTGGCTTATGACGATCTTGATTTTATTATGCGCGATGAATTGCGTCCGGTGCGTTTGCAGCTCGAATTGCTCAAGCCGGAATTAACCCAACTGGAGCACAATATCAAATCGACCGTTGTTATATTCGGCAGCGCACGCTTTGCAGACCCTGAGACGGCGCAAAAAACACTGCAGGCTGCAGAGCAGGCACTCAATGCGCATCCGAACGATCCCAAGCTGGAAAATAATCTCGCCGCCGCACGGCGCATGCTGGCTAAAAGCCGGTATTACGATGAAGCGCGCAAACTCGGCGCACTCATCACCCTGGAAGCTAAAAAAGTCCAGCAATCATTAGTTGTCGTAACTGGCGGCGGCCCCGGCATTATGGAAGCCGCCAACCGCGGCGCGGCCGATGTCGGCGGCAAAAGCATGGGCCTGAATATCGTCCTGCCCGGCGAGCAGAAGCCCAATCTTTATATCACGCCGGAACTGTGTTTCCAGTTCCACTACTTTGCAATACGCAAAATGCATTTCTTGATGCGCGCGATCGCCTTAGTCGCATTCCCCGGCGGTTACGGCACGCTGGATGAACTCTTTGAAGCGCTGACGCTGATTCAAACCCAAAAAGTCAGGCGCATTCCCGTCGTCCTTGTTGGGCAGCAATATTGGGACAGCATCATTAACTTCGATGCGCTGGTTGACGAGGGTGTTATCAGCCGCTGTGAACGTGAGTTGATACAATATGCAGAGACGGCCGAACAAGCGTGGCGCCTTATCTTGAAAGATTACACCGTAAGCGTTAAAAAACGCGCCGATAACAACAAAAACAACACAACGACATCCTGATCCGGCATTCATAGCCTGACCGGGCCGCCAACAAACAGGCAGCCGCCAACGGAGGCACTCTATAATGATTACAAAAGTAATTTTATTTTAATGCAATTGCCCTGCTCTGCGCCTCACTGCCATTAAGTTAAGGCAAAATCGTCATTTTAGAAGCGGAAATCAGGAGTACAAACCTAGGTTTGTACTCCGAGCAGACCATGCTGAAAGGCTTAACTTAATGGCAGTGGCTCTGCGCCTGGAAAAATATTGACATATCAATCTATACTGAATGGCCAGATATTCTGGCTTTTAAACCCGCTAGAGACCCAGATAAGTTGGATCCTGCAGATTTTAAAAAACCGAAAACTTGCCCGCTTACAGTATATACTGGCAACACTTACCTGGCAGTGGTAAAAATTGGAAGTGCTTTTATAACAAGGCACAGAGCCAGTTTAAAGCGCTACGGCATGTCTATTGCTATTGCTGTATTCAAAGGCTCAAAGGCCAATGCGCGCTGAAGCACTTTAAACCTATGACATCAGCGCCCTTTATGCGCAAAAACTAAGATCGAGTTATGACTACGACGAATACTGAAAACCCCGTTTCGCCACCCAAAGAACCGCCTAAAATGCCCGGCGCATTACTGCTGTTAGGGCACATGCTCGAATTTGGCAGAAATCCCTTTCTCTACATGATGACACTTAGAAATACGCTGGGAGAAATCGGTGAATTCCGTATGTTTCATCAAAAAATGGTGCTCATGACCGGCCCGGAAGCGAATGAAGCTTTTTTTCGCGCACCCGATGAGCAACTGGACCAAAGCCAGGCGTATAAAATCATGACGCCTATTTTTGGCAAAGGCGTGGTTTTTGATGCGCCGCCGCACAAAAAAGACCAACAGCTTAAAATGCTGATGCCGGTATTGCGCGATAAACCGATGCGTGGCTATGCTCAAGTGATCGTCCAGGAAGTCGAGCAAATGGTTGCCAACTGGGGCGATACCGGCGAGATCGATTTGCTTGAGTTTATGAAAGAACTCACCATTTACACCTCCAGCCACTGCCTGCTGGGCGATGAATTCCGCTACGAACTGAACGAAGAATTTGCAAGAATTTATCATGATCTTGAAAAGGGCGTAAATCCCCTGGCCTTTGTTTTCCCTTATTTGCCTTTACCTGTATTTCGCCGCCGTGATAAAGCCCGCGCCAGGTTGCAAGAATTAGTCATCGGCATTATTGCCAAAAGAGCGCTGAAAGCAGAAAAGAGCGAAGACGCGTTTCAATTGCTTATTGATGCCAAATATGACGATGGTAATGGTTTATCTGCGCATGAAATTACGGGAATGTTAATCGGCGCCCTATTCGCCGGCCATCATACAACAGCAGGAACAGCCGCCTGGACATTGCTGGAATTGGCGCGTCGACCCGAAACTATGGCGTTGGTACTGGCCGAACTGGATGCGCACTTCGGCGCCGACGGCGTTGTAAGCTTTCAATCGTTACGCGAAATCCCGATACTTGAAAATGTCATTAAAGAGGTGTTGCGTTTGCATCCGCCGTTGATATTTTTAATTCGCAAAGTGATGCAAGACTTCCATTTTAAAGGTTACACGGTCAAGGCAGGAAAGTACGTCTGTGCATCACCGCGCGTATCGCATCGCATTGCCGATGTTTTTCCGGATCCGGAAAAATTTGATCCTGATCGCTATTCAGAAGCGCGCCAGGAAGATGCCAAACCCTTCAGTTGGATTGCCTTCGGCGGAGGCAAACACAAATGCACCGGCAACGCTTTTGCAATGCTGCAACTGAAAGCGATTTTCAGCCTGTTGTTGCGTCGCTACACCTTTGAACTGATCGACGACCAAGACGCTTACCAGGATGACTTCACGCAAATGGTTGTACAACCGGTATCACCGTGCCGTGTTCGTTATATCAAACGCACGGCGCTGGAATGTGGGACTGATAAGTCGAAAACCAATATCACCCAAGAAGACGCACAAACGGGCTTAAATTTTCAAATAAAAATCGACAGGGCGCTTTGCCAGGGCCATGCAGGCTGCATGACTGAAGCGCCTGAGCTTTTCCAGGTCGATGATGCCGGGAATTTAACCGTTTTACAAGAAAGCCCGCCGCTGGATTTGCTGGCAAAAGCCCGGCAAGCCGAAAAATATTGCCCGACCAAGGCAATTAATATTGAAGTCAACTAAACGATACACTATAGAGACAAAGAATGGCAGCATATCCCAGAGCAGAACTTGAAGAAATGGTTGAACGTTGGTTACAGGCGAATCGTGATGCTGAGAAAGAAGGCAATTGGCCCAAATACTTGGGTGCAATGTATACCGAGACGGCCGAATACCGCTGGAACATCGGCCCCAATGAAGAATTTGTAGCGCGTAGCCGTAAAGAAATAGAAGAATGGGCTTTAGGCGTGCAAATGGAGGGATTTGAAGAATGGCGCTATCCATACCACCGCATTTTAATCGATGAAAAACAGGGCGAAGTGATTGGCTTATGGCGTCAAGTATCGCCTGCGCTACGTGAAGACGGCTCGCATTATGAAGTCGCAGGCATAGGCGGGTCCTGGTTTCGTTATGGCGGGAATTATCAATGGGAATGGCAGCGGGATTTTTTTGATTTAGGCAATGTAAAAGCCTTGTTTTTTGAATTAGCCGCCGACGGCAAACTTGATCCAGCGGTAAAAAGAAAAATAGCTAAATTAGCCAAAGGGCATTTGTTGCCGGGACATGAGCGTTTACGCAAACCGCCTGGTTTATCGAAAAAACTGAAAGGGTTCATCGCAATGGTGCGTATTGCCTTGTTTAACCAATAAACCTAAAACGCGCTTACCCGCTTTCAAAAGGGGTATCCGCAGCTTAACCCCGCTAAAAGGCCCCCTCATAAAGATTTATGCTGAATGTAAACGCTTCTTGGAAAAACTGGCAACTCCTCACTGAAAAGGGGCGGCAAATTTGGGCATTCAAGCCTGGTTCAAATCATATCAATGCGCATCTTGAAAATGTCGACAACATTACAGACGAAGAAATAGCACAGCTTGCTGAAGACTTTCAGTTTGATAAATCCGGTAATCCCAATTCCGGCGATAAGGTTTTTAGAAACACCGCTATTAACGCGAAGTTCAGTGAGTTTCGAGGACAAATACCTAAGTCACCGCATCCTAAAGAGCAAAAAGTCATCGATGCGCTGATCAAAGGCATTAACTATTTTTCCTACTTGCAAAGTGAAGACGGGCATTGGCCTGGTGATTACGGCGGCCCGCTATTTCTATTACCGGGCTTACTGATTGCCGCTTATATTTCAGGTACGCCGTTTCCCAAAGCCCATCAGGAAATGATGAAGATTTATTTATTGAATCATCAAAACCAGGATGCCGGCTGGGGTATGCATATAGAAGGCGAATCGACTCTATTTGGCACTGTCATGCAATACGTGTCGCTACGGATTCTGGGAATAGATAAAAATCATCAACAATTGGCCAAGGCCAGGACCTGGATCAAAAACAATGGTGGTGCGACCGGCATCCCCTCGTGGGGAAAATTTTACCTGTCTGTCCTGAATCTATACGACTGGCAAGGTTTCAACAGCCTGTTTCCGGAAATGTGGTTATTCCCCCAATGGCTGCCGGTTCATCCCTGGCGCTACTGGTGTCATAGCCGCATGGTTTACCTGCCGATGGCCTATTGCTATGCAGAGCGGATTAAAGCGCCCGAAAATGAACTGATTTTGTCATTGAGGGAAGAAATTTATAACGAAGACTTTGCCTCCATCGACTGGCCGAAACAACGCAATGCCGTGTGCGAAAAAGATGGCTACACCACGCCTTCTCCAGTGCTGAATGGAATGAATTTTTTCACCAATAACTACGAAAAATTCAAATGTGCTTGGTTAAGAAAAAAGTCCATTGACTACATTTTGAAATACCTCAATGCAGAAGATGAACAAACCGGCTACATCAATATAGGTCCCGTCAATCAAGCCATTAATTCTATTTGTATCTGGCATGCCTACGGTAAGGATTCCGCCCCATTCAAAAAACATGTCGCGCGTTGGTTTGATTATTTATGGGTTGCCGAAGACGGCATGAAAATGAATGGCTACAACGGCTCGCAGCTTTGGGATACCGCATTTGCAACTCGCGCTATGCTGGAAAGTGACTTGGGCAAACTATTTCCGGCGACGCTTGCAAAAAGTTACCAGTTTATCGATTCATCGCAAATCGACGCCGAACATTCGACGCATGCCGAATTTTTTCGGCATCCCATGATAGGCAGCTGGCCTTTTTCAACGGCAGAAAACGGTTGGCCTGTTGCTGATTGCACGGCGGAAGGTTTAAGCGCCACTTTAGCGGTTCACCAAGCCGGCCTGTTGAAGCCGACGATTGATGAGCGACGCATTAAAAACGCTGCCGATATTATTCTTTCGTATCAAAATACTGATGGTGGCTGGGCTACCTATGAATTGACACGAGCGCCAAAGTGGTTGGAAAAACTCAACCCTTCTGAAATATTTGCTGATATTATGATCGATTATTCATGGACGGAATGTACTGCAGCTTGTGTTATTTCATTACTGGAAATCCAGGAAATTTATCCAAGCTTTAAAAACACTGAAATCCGTAACGCCATTAGTGCAGGAATCAATTTTATCGTTAAGCAACAAAAACCGGATGGTTCCTGGTATGGGGCTTGGGCGGTCTGTTTTACCTATGCCACCTGGTTCGGCGTGGAAGCCATCAGTAAAGCCAAAGGCAAGGGCTATTATGACGATGCGGTGCTTTCGACCCGCATCAACAAGGCCTGCGCTTTTTTAGTCGCTAAGCAAAAACCCGATGGCGGCTGGGGAGAAACCTTCGAATCTTGTTCAAAGCTGGTTTATACCGAGGCGGCCACTTCCCAACTGGTAAATACCGCTTGGGCATTGTTGACATTAATGGCGGCTGATTTTGGCGATAAAAAAATTATCGAAACCGGTATTAATCTATTGCTAAATAGACAAACCGATATCGGCGATTGGCCACAGGAAAGTATTTCCGGCGTTTTTAATTATAACTGTATGATTACCTATGCCAATTATAGGAATATATTTCCTATTTGGGCCTTAAGTCGATACCACAGGAGGTCTACCTGAAAATGATAGAAGACCCAACCCCGTTTAAAGTATGTGCTTCGAGTAGTTCAATATGAAATCAGAGTTTGATCTATGCATTATCGGCGCAGGCATGGCGGGCGCCACCATTGCGGCTTATCTTGCTCCCAAAGGCATTAGGATCGCGTTAATCGATCAATGCTTTAAGGAAAAAAAGCGCATCGTCGGTGAATTATTGCAACCCGGTGCGGTACTCTCTTTGGAGCAAATGGGACTCAAGCATTTACTGGATGGTTTTGAGGCGCAAATAGTCAAAGGTTACGCGCTGCTGCAAGATGACGAAAAAACCACCATTCCTTATCCACCTCACCATGTTGGAATGGGCTTACATAATGGCCGATTTTTACAACAAATAAGAGCCTCCGCCCTGCAAAACGCATCTGTTACGCAAATACATGGCAAGGCATTACAACTGCTGGAAAATGAAAAACATGAAATTGTAGGCGTGAGTTACCGGGAATCGTCTACGTCCCAGGTAAAGTCTGTTTATGCGCCTTTGACCATTACCAGCGATGGATTTTTTTCAAATTTCAGGGCGGATCTCAGCAATAATGAAAAAACCGTGACGTCTTATTTTATCGGTTTGATTTTAAAAGATTGCGACATGCCTTTTCCAAAACATGGGCATGTATTTTTATCCGGACCGACGCCCTTTATCTGTTATCCGATTTCGAATAATGAGGTCAGGCTTTTAATTGATTTCCCTGGCGAGCAGTTGCCTAGAAAGCATTTGATAGAACAGCATTTGCAGGACAATGTAACGCCCTATATGTCTGAAGGTATGCGTGACAGCTATGAACAAGCCTTACGGGAAGGCGGATTTAAGGTCATGCCCAATCATTATATGGCGGCAAAACCGATACTACGGAAAGGAGCTGTGATGCTGGGGGATGCCCTGAATATGCGCCATCCCTTGACCGGTGGCGGATTGACCGCGGTATTTTCAGATATCCAAATATTGAGCGCCCATCTATTGGCCATGCCTGATTTCAGTAATACCGACTTGATTCAGGATAAAATCGAGGCCTATTATCGTGACAGGAAGCGTGCCAATGCCAATCTTAATATTCTTGCAAACGCGCTGTACGCAGTGATGTCTAACGACTTGCTTAAAACGGCTGTCTTCAAATACCTACAGCGCGGTGGCGCTAACGCGCAGGAATCGATTTCATTTTTGGCCGGGTTGAACAGGAAACATTATTCGCTGATAAAACAATTCTGTTTTTTGGCGGTGTTCGGCGCCGGCAATTTAGTACGCCATAACATTTCAAATATACCCAAGGCAATCACACTTCTTTCGGATGCGTTGTCAATTATTAGACCATTGGTAAAAAATGAGATATTGCCATAAGGTAACTCGCAAATAATAAACCACCTCATCCTATAATCTTAACGACTCAACAGCCAAAAATACGCATGGATGCAGGAGGTAGACAGAAAACTGCTCCTGCGTTTTCTGCATTCACCACATCCTTGTGGTTTAGCAACGCCACCACAAGGGCGGTCTATGGGCAGGTCAGTTGCCGGGAACGTAGATGACGCTGATAATTATGATTAAGCCCATATTTTTATTGAGTTATCTGTGTTTATCCTATTCATCAGCGTCATCTGCGTTCCACTGCATTTAATAAGCAGCTATTTTATTTATTGCAAGTTGCCCAGGATGGGAAATTGCCGCGTGTAGTCCATCTCTTACGGCTATTATCCTATTTTTAGCGTAATCCTATTCCATGCGAAATTAAGATTCCACCTATTGTGGATGTCAGTCATATCCCTCAAATTAAGTGCGACCACGACCCGTGACCAAGTGATTTTGGCTAAAGCAGGAAAGCATTAGCGTCTCAGCTGGTTTGTACCGAGCCAATTGGAGAAAAACCAATGGCTATTCCACTGGCAACAACGACTTCTGGCATCTTTGCTTTTCGGCGCTGCAGACTGGTAACTCATTCACGGTTCTGGAAATACATCCGCTAATTCTTACGCTCAACAATGAGCTTAAATGTTACATTGCTTGCTGAACAATTAGCCGGATAATTTCACAAAGCGCTGCACCAGGCATCAGGGGAAAAAATACCGAAAGCCCCTGAAAGCAGCACACGACCTCGCAAGATTGGAGAGCATAATGGTTGACAGCATGGCCGATAATGCAAAACGGCGTCCGCCCATCAAGGTGCTGGTGGTAGAGGACTCGCCTTCGGTGCGGGAATTTCTCGTTTACCTGTTTGCCTCCGACCAGGAAATCCAAGTGATCGGCACGGCCTGCAACGGTGAAGAAGCGCTGGCCGCCGTCAAGGACAAAAAACCCGATGTGATCACGATGGATCTGCACATGCCGAAAATGGACGGCTGCACGGCAACGCGGGCCATCATGGAGAGCTTCCCCACGCCTATCGTCGTCGTGACCGGCAGCCCTTCCTCCGACACGATGGCGACGACGACCAACGCACTGGAAGCGGGCGCGCTGGCGGTCATCAAAAGGCCGGTGGGAATCGGCCACCCGGATCATGCCGCGACGGCAAGAGAACTGATCCAGACCGTCAAGCTGATGTCGGAGGTCAAGGTCGTCAAACGCTGGGCGCAACGTAAAACACCGGCTACTGGAGGCAATAAGCCGGTCCCGCCGGAACATGCGACGCTCGTTAGGGAAATGCGCCTGGTGGCCGTCGGTTCATCGACAGGAGGCCCGCTGGTCTTACAGCAAATATTATCGAAGCTTCCCAAGGATTTCCATGCCCCCATCATCATCGTCCAACACATCGCGCAAGGCTTCACGGAAGGCTTTGCACAATGGCTTCAAGAATCTTCCGGTTTCCCGGTCAGCGTGGCGGCGGACGGCGAGCTGCTACAGCCCGGCCATGCCTATGTCGCGCCCAACGGTTTCCAGGCGACCGTGGACATCTACGGGCGCATCGCGCTACACAACAGCGGCCCGGAAAACGGGCACCAACCGTCGGTTTCATGCCTGTTCCGCTCGGTCGCGGCAGCCTTCGGACCGGGCGCAGCCGGCATACTGCTGACCGGCATGGGCAAGGATGGCGCCGCGGAGCTTGGCCTGATGAAGTCAAGAGGCGCCGTCACCTTTGCCCAGGACAAGGAAAGCGCCCTGGTGCACGGCATGCCGGGCGAAGCCATCGCGCTTGGCGCGGCATCGTATGTGCTGCCGCCGGATAAGATCGCCGAAATGTTGACTGACCTGGCGAACTAACCAGGCAAATGGAGAATAGGCTATGAAACCCACAATGAACAAGCTTAATAATGCCGGGATTCTTATCGCCGAGGACAGCCGTACCCAGGCCGAACAGCTTTGTTACCTGCTGGAACAACATGGCTATCAGACCACCGTCACGGCTAACGGCAGGGAAGCACTTGAGGCGACGATGATGCAAAAGCCGGCGCTGGTCATCAGCGACATCATGATGCCGGAAATGGACGGCTATGAACTGTGCAAGGCGATCAAGTCCGATGAAACATTAAAGGACATCCCGATTATCCTGGTCACGTCGCTGTCCGACCCGCATGACGTAATCCGCGGACTGGAATGCGGCGCGGATAATTTCATCCGCAAACCTTATGACGGCGATTACCTGGTGTCGCGCATCAATTATTTATTGATGAACCTCGAACTGCGCAAGAACCAGAAAATGCAGCTCGGCGTGGAAATCGACCTCAATGGCCACAAGCATTTTATTACCGCCGAACGCCAACAAATCCTGGACCTGTTGATTTCGACCTATGAGCAGGCCGTGCGCGTCAATAAGGAATTAATACAGCGGGACAAGGAGCTGGTGGATTGCAACGAGGTGCTCAACGGACTGTACCATATCGCCGATGGACTCAACCAGGCGGATAGCGAACAGGCGGTGGCGGAGACGGTGCTGCAGCGCGCACTGGAGTTGCCGGGCATCCAAGCCGGCTGGATCTGGCTGCGGGACGGCGATTCAGATTTCCGCTTGGCCGCAGCATGTAACCTGCCGACAGCGCTGGGCGCTTTCGCAAGCCAGCCTTGTGTATGCCAGCGCATGCTGCTCAGCGGCGAGCTGGGCAATGCCGTCAATATCATCGAATGCGAGCGCTTCGCTAAAGTGCTAACAGGCGGGCAAGGCTCGTGCCACCACGCCAGCATACCGCTGTGGACTAGCGGGCATTACGCGCTCGGCATCATGAACTTGATCGGCTATGGCTATGACCTGTTCGATGAGAAGGTGCTGGATATATTGTTCAGCATCGGTAACCAAGTCGCTGTAGCGTTAGAGCGCGCCAAGCTGCACGAGCACCTGGAACAATTGGTCGAGGAAAGAACCGCCAAACTCGCGGCGGAAATGGCGGAGCGCATACGCATCCAGGAAGAACAGGCGCGCTTGGTCGCGATCATCGAAGCGACGCCGGACCTGGTGGCGACTTCGGGCCTTGACGGCCAGGTGCTGTATTACAATCCCTCCGGCAAGCGCATGTTGGGGTTTGACCAAAATACTGGCCTGCCCACGGTAAACCTGTTCGACACCCATCCCGCATGGGCGGCGCAACTGGTCAGGGACGAGGCTATCCCCTACGCCATCGAGCATGGAACCTGGAGCGGCGAAACAGCGATGCTCGGAGCTGACGGCTGCGAGATGCCGGTGCTTCAAGTCATCATCGCGCACAAAGGACATAATGGGGCGGTGGAATACCTGTCCACCATCGCGCGCGACATCACCAAGCGCAAGCTGGAAGAAGAGGCGATACTGCAACTCAACGAAAGCCTGGAAAATAAAGTGAGGGCGCGCACCGCCGATTTACAGTCGGCGCGGCAGACGGCCGAAGAGGCCAATCGAGCCAAATCGGCCTTCCTCGCGACCATGAGCCATGAGATCCGCACGCCGATGAACGGCGTCATCGGCATGGTCGACGTGCTGCACCAGACCAGTCTCAAAGGCTACCAGGTGGAGATGGTCGATCTCATCCGCGAGTCGGCGTACGCCTTGC
>Ga0172373_10002937_pt1 | contig 25523 bp, 25 predicted proteins | sample Lak10m_2_FD_114546 | JGI IMG/M metagenome (GOLD analysis project Ga0172373, IMG submission 114546) | Freshwater microbial communities from Kabuno Bay, South-Kivu, Congo - kab_092012_10m | ecosystem: Environmental > Aquatic > Freshwater > Lake | place: Democratic Republic of the Congo...
CTCTGCCGTTGGCAAAAACAGGCTGATTTTTTGTCAGTTTTTGCGTTTTTGAAGGCGCATAGCCGGTGCTACGCAACTGAAAAAAGGTGAAAAATGGCGAAAAATGAGTCGTTTTTGACTCGGCGAGAGAATCCTGAACAAGCTCTTATTTTCTTTTCAGGAAATAGAGGAATACCGGCAGGTGATCGCTGTATCCGTTGATAAAGATATCACCGACGAAAGTTCTGAAGGGGTAACCCCGGAAGGCACCCTCCGTTTGAAGAAGCCAGGGTTGTCTGAATACCATGGCCTTGTAGAGCTGCCATCCGCCTGTTTTTTTGTTCACGAATCCTTTTGATACAACAACCTGATCGAACAGATTCCAGGAGTCCTTGTATGCCAGCGTTCCGTTTCCGCTCTTGAACAGGTCGTACATAGGGTTGTACAGTTCGTCGGATTTCATTTCATCGGCACTTCGGCGTGCTTTGAGTACTTCAGTGAGGCTCTTGTTGTCGGGGTCGTCGTTCAGGTCACCCATGACAATAATTTTGGCTTTCGGGTCTGTTTTTTTCAGGCTGTCGGCCAGATTTTTGCACACCTGTGCGGCAGCGGCGCGCATCCAGGCTGAGCCTGCCTCGCCCCCGCGGCGCGAGGGCCAGTGACCGACCATCACGTGAATCGGTTCACCATCGAATGTGCCGGCCACATAGAGGATATCGCGGGTGAAATCCTTGTCGCCCGTTTTGGGGTCTTTGAGCACGACCGGTATGGCCTTGCTTCCCAGCGGCACAAAATATTTGGGCTGGTAGAGGAGGCCCACATCAACGCCCCGTTCATCGGGAGAATCGTAGTGTACAATCTGATACTTCCTTGATTTTAGTTCGGGTTGTGAAACCAGATCTTCGAGTACTTTCCTGTTTTCAATTTCTGCCACACCAAGCAGGGCAACCCCGTCAGGAGAAAGTTCTGTCCCCAGCTGACTGATGACCTTTGCCATATTGTGTTGTTTGGAAACATACTTTTCCGTATTCCACAACAGGCGGCCGCCCGGCAGGAAATCAGCATCATTGGTGTCGGGCGTATCAAGGGTATCAAACAGGTTTTCCAGGTTGTAAAAACCGATGGACGCGACCTTGTAATCGGCGCCCTGTTGAGAGAATGCCGTCAGGGGCAGCAGGAGAAGAGAGAAAAGAAAGTACTTCATAATATGTGGGTCAGATGAATGTGCAAAGGAACAAAAAAATAACTTAAAGGGCTTGACAGGTGTATATGCCCGGGTTATGTTAACAGGGAGAGATGCAGTGCCGTCCGGAATCATCATGCACCAATCACCCCCAACTCATAAAGGCTCTTCCAAATGGATGCCTGCATACTTCCCTCATTGCTGTCATAGTGCACCGTCGCGTGCGCGTGCCTGTAAAACGCCATCCGGTGCTCCAGCAGCTTTCCGATGAACTGTTCAAGATCCTCCTCCTTCACGCCCGACAGGAGGGGGCGCAGTTCCCGCTCTTTTTTCAGTCGCGCTGCCAGCACACCAACCGGTACGTCCAGAAATATGGTACAGCCATTTTCATTCATCCAGGCCATATTGTCGAAGTGACAGGGTGTGCCGCCGCCCGTGGCAATAACGGAATGGCCCAGATCGGAGGTGTACAGCAGGGCCTCGCGCTCCAGTTTCCTGAATCCCGCCTCGCCGCGAAGTGCGAACAACTCCGCAATCGTGGCGCCGTTTTCCTCCTCAACCAGTGTATCCAGGTCGTGAAACGGGATATCAAGCTCCCCGGCCAGCCACTTGCCGTGGTACGACTTGCCGGCACCCATGAAGCCGATCAGGTAAACTGTGCGGATAATTTTCATGTCATTTTATCAACGCTTGAGGGCAAACGCTACCTTTGCGACAAAAGAAACAAAATCCAGCGAGACCGTCATGCGAATCATCATTTTTTTCTTTGCAATCAGCTCTTTTCTTTGGTTTTCGTGCCAGAATGATGGTAACAGGAATGAAGCCACCGGCGGACCCATATCTGATATGGTACGCAATCCGGTGAGCGCTGAATACCCCTCCGATACTAATCAGATGGCGCGTCTCACTTTCGAGGTGCCCGAATATGACTTTGGCACAGTGAATGAGGGCGACATCGTGGAGTATAACTTCAAATTTACCAATACCGGCAAGGTGCCGCTGACGATCTTCAAGGCGCGATCCTCTTGCGGTTGCACCATCCCGGAGTGGCCCGAAGACCCGATCCCGCCCGGCGGAACCGGTGAGATAAAAGCCAAATTCAATACAGAGGGCAAAATGCAGAACCAGAGCAAAACCATCACGGTGACAGCCAATACCAATCCGAATGAAACCAAAGTCAAGCTTTCCGGTTTCGTGAACCCGACCAAAGACAAATAGCCATGTCCTTTATTCATCCGTCAGCGATTGTTGACCCGGGCGCTACCATCGGGGAGGGCGCCAAAATCTGGCACTTCTGCCATGTATCACTCGGTGCTGTCATCGGCGAAAACTGCGTACTGGGCCAGAATGTATTTGTGGCCAGTGGCGTCACGCTCGGCCGGGGCGTCAAGGTGCAGAACAATGTGAGTCTGTACACCGGTGTGGTCTGCGAAGACGAGGTTTTCCTCGGCCCGAGCATGGTTTTCACCAATGTCATCAACCCCAGAAGTTTCGTGGAGCGCAAGTCGGAATTCCGGCAGACACTGGTGAAGCGCGGTGCCAGCATCGGGGCCAATGCCACTATCGTATGCGGTACCACACTCGGGGCCTACTGTCTCGTGGGCGCAGGCGCGGTAGTCACCAGAGATGTGCCCGACTATGCCCTCGTGACCGGCATTCCGGCCCGGCAGGCAGGATGGGTCAGCAGGCTCGGTCACCGGCTGTCGTTTGAAGACGGGAAAGCGATTTGCCCCGAAAGCGGAGAGGGATATATCCTGCTGGGAGAAAGGTGCATGCCGCTGGCCGACTGATTGTTATACATAACCAGTCTAAACACCCATTATTAATACCAATATTGAAACCCTTTTTGGTACCTTTGCGCCGCTTTTGGCAAATGAACAGGATTTTTGGATGAAAATTCGAACTCATTTGCCCGTAAATCGTTAAATAACAAAGCAAAATCGAATACAGATGGAACCATCACAATATATTCCCATTCTTATTCAGGGGCTTGTTGCGGCGGCCTTCGTGGCACTCGTGTTAATTGTTGTTCCCCGCCTGGGGCCCCGTCGCCACGGAAAGAAGAAGGACGAGAATTTCGAGTGCGGTATTGAAGTACAGGGCAACGCCCGTATTCCGGTTTCCATCAAGTACTTCATGACGGCGATTCTTTTCGTTCTCTTTGATGTGGAGGTGATTTTCTTTTACCCTTACGCTGTCAATTTCCAGTACTTCAAGGAGAATGGCATGGGACAACAGGGCTTTCTCGCCGTGCTGATGTTCGTGGCAGTATTCCTCGTCGGATTCTATTACGTGCTCCGCAAGGGAGCTTTTGAATGGGACAAGTAAACCATCCATTAACCGCTAAAAGAACAAAAACAGATCTATGAGCGCACCAACGATCAGTAAAGCAGAAGTGCTTGAGGGTTACATGGGGGAGGGCTACCAGCTCACTACCGTCGAAAAGGTACTCGGCATGGCCAGAGCCAACTCTATATGGCCGCTGCCTTTTGCTACCTCCTGCTGTGGTATTGAATTTATGGCGACCATGGGCGCCAACTACGACCTGGCGCGTTTCGGTATGGAACGCCTCTCGTTCTCTCCCCGTCAGGCCGACCTGCTGATGGTTATGGGTACTATCTCCAAGAAAATGGGGCCTATTCTCAAGCAGGTTTATACCCAGATGGCTGAACCCAAATGGGTGCTCTCCGTGGGTGCCTGCGCCTGTTCGGGAGGTATCTTCGACACGTACTCTGTTCTGCAGGGCATTGACAAGGTCATACCGGTTGATGTCTATGTGCCCGGTTGCCCGCCCCGTCCCGAGCAGATCATTGACGGTGTACTGAAAATTCAGGAGCTCGTCAAACACGAAACCATGCGTCGCCGCTACTCTCCGGAGTATCAGCACCTGCTCGACAAATACCAGATCGGCGGTTAACACAATCGAAATACAGTTATGTACGAACTCATTCTCGAGCGAATCGAACAGAAAATGCCCGGTGCCATGATCTCTCACGAGACGGCCCTCGATGGCATCATCAATATACACACTACCCGCGAACAGGTCTGGAATCTCCTGCAGCTGCTCCGCGACGATGAACAACTCGGCTTCCACTTTCTGACCAGCCTCTGCGGTATCCACTACCCGGATAATGCCGGACAGGAGCTGGGGATTGTTTATCACCTGCACAACTGGATCAAAAACATCCGCATCCGGGTCAAGTTTTTCTTTCCCGTCGCAGATGCCAATGTGCCGACTGTCACCGATTTGTGGGCAACAGCGAACTGGATGGAACGTCAGGAGTACGACTTCTTCGGCATCATTTTCACCGGCCACCCCGATCTGCGCCGCATCCTGAATGTGGATGATCTGGATGCATTTCCGATGCGCAAGGAATATAAACTGGAAGACGGAACCCGTACCGATAAAGATGATCGCTACTTCGGTCGCGATGGTCACTACGGACAGTCCTTCGAAACGAGATTAATTGACTAACCCAGGCTGCAATGCAAGTCCAATCATATTTCTCATCCCTCGATAATCTGGACGGCGAACTCGCCACCCTCAATCTGGGTCCGACGCACCCCGCTACCCACGGTATCTTCCAGAACGTCCTGAAAATGGACGGCGAAAAAATCGTCAGCGCCGAGCCGACCATCGGTTACATTCACCGCGCTTTCGAAAAACTCGCCGAACGCAGGCCCTATAACCAGATAACGCCCATCACTGATCGCCTGAACTATTGCTCTTCTCCCATTAATAATATGGGATGGCACATGACAGTCGAAAAGCTGATTAACTGCGAAATTCCCAAGCGCGCGCAGTATATGCGCGTCATTATCATGGAACTTTCCCGTATTGCCGACCACCTGGTATGCAATGCGGTCATCGGTGTGGATACCGGAGCGCTCACCGGCTTCACGTACATGTTCCAGGAGCGCGAACGCATCTATGAGATGTTCGAAGAGGTGTGCGGCGCACGTCTGACCACGAACATTGGCCGTATCGGCGGCATGGAACGCGACTTCACACCCGCCTTCCACGCCAAGCTGCGCGACTTCCTTCAGGGATTCCCTGCCAGGTTCGAGGAGTTCAACAGCATGCTCGAGCGCAACCGTATCTTCATGGATCGTTGTATCGGCGCCGGACCTATCTCCGCTGAACGCGCCATGGAATATGGCTTCACGGGGGCTAACCTCCGCGCTGCCGGCGTTGATTATGATATACGCGTGATGAACCCGTACAGCAGTTACGAGGACTTCGATTTCATCGTGCCCGTCGGAACGCAGGGCGATACCTACGACCGGTTCATGGTGCGTCAGGAAGAGATTCGCCAGAGTCTCCGCATTATTCATCAGGCTTACGACAACCTGCCGGAGGGTCCTTACCACGCAGATGTACCCGCTTTCTATCTGCCGGAAAAACCGGATGTTTATACCAAAATGGAGGCGCTCATTTACCATTTCAAGGTAGTCATGCAGGAAACACCGATACCGGTTGGTGAAGTGTATCACTGCGTGGAAGGTGGCAATGGCGAGCTCGGCTTTTACCTCGTCAGCGACGGAGGCCGCACGCCGTACAGGCTTCATTTCCGCCGTCCCTGCTTCATTTACTATCAGGCTTATCCTGAAATGATCCGGGGAGCGCTGCTCTCCGATGCCATTCTCACGATGAGCTCCATGAACGTGATAGCCGGCGAACTCGACGCGTAAACCTCAGAAAGCATCCAAAGATTCAGTATCTTTTCAAAAAATTGCAGCATGCACCCGAATCTGAATACCGACACACCTTTTAAATACTCGGAAGCCGCAAAGGCGGAGGTACTGGGGCTGTTTGGAAAATATCCCGAGGGCAGGCACAAAAGCGCCCTCATCCGTGCCCTCCACATTGCTCAGGAGGAGAATAACGGCTGGCTCAGTGTGCCCGCCATGGAACATGTGGCTGAAGTGCTGGGTATTACCCCGATTGAGGTGTTCGAAGTGGCATCATTCTATTCTATGTTCAATCTGGCGCCAGTCGGTAAATATGTGCTGGAGTTCTGCCACACAGGCCCCTGCGCGATTGAAGGTGCCGAGCGTATTATTGAATACACCAAGTACAAACTCGGTATCGGCAAAAATGAAACCACTCCCGACGGCATGTTTACCATCAAACAGGTAGAATGTCTGGGTGCCTGCGGATATGCCCCGATGATGCAGGTGGGCGAATTCTATCACGAACATCTCACCGAATCGAAAATTGACCAGTTTATTGATGACTGCCACGCCGGTAAAATCAATAAAGGCACCTGGAAGATGCACTGAAACCCGACATGGAACAACTGACAAAGAATAAAATTGACGAAATTCTGGCCCGCAAGCCTGAAAGCAGATACAAGTACTTCATCCGTACGGTAGCTGAACTCGAAGAAGTCTGGGGTATGTCCGATGAGGAGGGCTGGATGATGCTCGAGGACGATCTGGATAACACAGATGTGCTTCCGGTATTTCCGCAGCGCGAGTTCGCCGAGCTCTTTTACGAGCAGGGTGAATTCGGTGAAGAGTACAAGGTCGAGCCGCTCGACCTGTATGAATTCATGGAATGGCTCGAGGATATGGCAGAACAGAAAATCAAGGTAGGGGTATTCCCGACACCCGATTTTGAATGTGCTGTCATGACACCTGAAAAGGTGATGGCTGATTTTCAGACAGAATTTGACAAGGAGACGGAGTGAAATAAACAATATGGCAAGAAAACTTCTACTCGAACACGCCCAAGTTGAGGGCATCAACACCTACGAGGTGTACCGCAAACACGGTGGCTACCGCTCCGTGGAAAAAGCGCTCAAGACCATGACTCCCGACGAAGTGGTGGAGGAGGTGAAGAAAAGCGGCCTCCGCGGCCGTGGCGGCGCCGGCTTCCCCACCGGAATGAAGTGGTCGTTTCTGGCCAAGCCGGAAGGCGTGCCCCGCTATCTTGTCTGTAACGCCGATGAAAGTGAACCGGGTACGTTCAAGGATCGCTACCTGATGGAGAAGATTCCGCACCTGCTTGTGGAGGGCATGATTACGGCCTCCTACGCGCTGGGTGCCAACACCTCCTACATATATATACGCGGGGAATACTCCTGGATTCTCTTTATCCTCGAAAAAGCTATTGCTGAAGCGTACAACGCCGGCTGGCTGGGTAAAAATATCCTGGGTACGGGCTATAACCTCGATCTATATGTGAATATCGGCGCAGGTGCCTATATCTGCGGGGAAGAAACGGCACTCATCGAGAGCCTCGAGGGAAAGCGCGGCAATCCGCGTATCAAGCCTCCGTTCCCGGCCGTAAAAGGCCTTTGGCAGAGTCCGACGGTGGTGAATAACGTGGAAACTATTGCTGCGGTAGTTCCCATCATCAACGACGGAGGCGACGAGTACGCCAAAATCGGTCTCGGCAGATCAACCGGTACCAAGCTCATCTCCGCCAGCGGCAATATCAATCGCCCCGGTGTGTACGAGATTGAACTGAATGTACCCGTAGAGGAGTTTATCTACTCCGATGAATACTGCGGGGGTATCAAAAACGGCAAACGCCTGAAGGCCTGTGTGCCGGGTGGTTCCTCGGTGCCCATCCTCCCGCACTACCTGGTTTGTAAAACAGCCAATGGCGAGCAACGCCTGATGACGTATGAAAGTCTTTCTGATGGTGGCTTCGCTACCGGTTCCATGCTCGGGTCGGGTGGATTCATTGTGTACGACGAGGACCAGTGTATTGTCAGAAATACCTGGAACTTCAGCCGCTTCTATGCACACGAGTCCTGCGGACAATGCTCGCCTTGCCGCGAGGGAACCAGCTGGATGGAAAAAGTGCTCCGCCGTATGGAAAACGGTGAAGGCAAGATGAGTGATATTGATCTGCTGGCCGATGTAGCCAGGAAGATTGAAGGAAATACGATTTGTCCGCTCGGCGACGCTGCTGCGTGGCCCGTCAATGCCGCTATCAGACACTTCCGCGAGGAATTCGAGTGGCACGTGAAAGAACCCAAATTGTGTATGGAACGCAACTTCGGTCTCGCCAGCGAGCCGGTAGCTGCCCAATAATAAATTAAAGCTTTAGCATCACCATGCCAAAAGTAACTATAGACGGACAAACTATTGACGTCGCCGAGGGTACAACCATCCTGAACGCTGCCCGCCAGATTGGCGGAGAGCTCGTCCCTCCGGCTATGTGCTATTACTCATCGCTCAAAGGCTCGGGCGGCAAGTGCCGTACCTGCCTCGTGCGGGTTACCAAAGGCTCGGAAAAGGATCCGCGCCCCATGCCCAAACTGGTGGCTTCCTGCCAGACGATGGTCATGGACGGCATGGAGGTGGCCAGCAAAAGCGATCCATCGGTAGTGGAGGCGCGCGCGGGCGTGACCGAGTTTCTGCTCATCAATCACCCGCTCGATTGCCCGGTGTGCGATCAGGCAGGTGAGTGTCACCTGCAGGACCTCGCTTTCGAACACGGCAAGGCCAATACCCGCTATGAGTTCGAACGCCGCACTTTCGAAAAAATTGACATCGGTCCGTATATCAAGCTGCACATGACCCGCTGTATCATGTGCTGGCGCTGTGTTTACACGGCCCAGCAGCTCTCGCCCGAGCGCGTACACGGGATTATCGGTCGCGGCGACCATGCCGAGATCAGCACATATATCGAGAAATCAATCGAGAGCGAATTCAGTGGTAACGTGATTGATGTATGTCCGGTAGGTGCGCTTACCGACCGCACTTTCCGCTTCAAGAGCCGCGTGTGGTTCCTCAATCCGATGGATGCACACCGCGACTGTCCTGCCTGCTCGGGCAAGGCGGTGGTGTGGATGTACGGTAACGAGATATACCGCGTTACTGCCCGCAAGGACCAATACGGCGAGGTGCACGATTTCATCTGCAATACCTGCCGTTTCCACAAAAAAGACAGAAATGACTGGGTGGTGGAAGGTGCCCGCAATATTGACCGTCACTCGGTCATATCGCAGGGACACTACGCTGAAGATGCAGTAACCGTCCGTTAATTATCTACTGAAGAGATCATGAGCGCATTCTTGTTATTCATATCAGCCGTTATTATCGAAAAAACGGCTCTTGTTCTGGTGATGTTCCTCATCACACTGGGAATTGCCGCCTACTCAACTTATGGTGAGCGCAAGGTAGCAGCCTTCCTGCAAGACCGCCTGGGTCCTGATCGCGCGGGTCCGTGGGGTATCCTGCAGCCGCTGGCCGATGGCGCCAAAATGTTCACCAAGGAGGATTTCATCCCGAAAGACTCGAACAAATGGCTGTTCATTCTGGGCCCTGGTGCATTCATCTTCGTTGCGCTGATGACTTCTGCTGTCATTCCGTGGGGTACTTACTTCACCGGATTCGGACTGAACGTTGACCTGCAGGTTGCCGACGTAAACATTGGTATTCTGTACGTGATGGGTTTTGTTTCCCTTGGTGTGTATGGCATCATGATTGGCGGATGGGCTTCCAACAACAAATACTCCCTTTTTGGGGCAATCCGGGCGAGTTCACAGATGATTTCCTATGAACTGGCGATGGGTCTGAGCATCATTTCGGTGATACTGATCACCGGCACGCTGAGCCTGCGTGGAATCGCTGAAGGTCAGGCCGGCACATGGCTCGGATTCATTCCGCAATGGAATGTATTCCTGCAACCATTGGGCTTTATCATCTTCTTTGTTTGCGCACTGGCCGAAACCAATCGGGCACCGTTTGACTTGCCCGAATGCGAAACAGAGCTCGTAGGCGGTTACCACACCGAATACAGTGCCATGAAACTGGGCTCGTTCCTGTTTGCCGAGTATATTAATATGTTCATTTCTTCGGCAGTTATATCAACCGTTTACTTTGGCGGTTACAACTTCCCCGGTATTGATCCTTCATGGCTCTGGGGACTGATGGGGCCGGTGGTCATATTTGCCAAGACCTTCTTTTTCATCTTTGTATTTATGTGGATTCGCTGGACGCTCCCGCGTTTCCGCTACGACCAGCTGATGCACCTGGGCTGGAAATCACTCATTCCACTCGCCATCCTGAACATGCTCCTGACCGGCGCCGGAATTCTCTGGCTGGGTTGAGCAACTGAGTCATTTCACTGTACATTCAAGTTGAACGAACTATGCAATCATTATCCAATCGCTCAAAATTGGTTGTCAATAAGGAAATGACGTTCATGGAACGCATTTACCTGCCCGCCATCCTGAAGGGGATGTGGACTACACTCAAGCACTTCTTCCGCAACGTTACCGGTAAAACGGCTACCCTGCGCTATCCGGAAGTAAAACGCGACTTTGCTCCGGTTTACCGCGGATGGCACGTGCTGAAACGCGACGAACAGGGCCGCGAGAACTGCACGGCCTGTGGTCTGTGCGCTGTAGCCTGTCCGGCAGAAGCCATCACCATGACGGCTGCCGAGCGCGAAGAAGGGGAGGAGCACCTGTACCGCGAGGAGAAGTACGCTGCCGTGTATGAAATCAACATGCTGCGCTGCATCTTCTGCGGATTATGCGAGGAGGCCTGCCCGAAAGAGGCCATATTCCTGACCGACCGGATTGTGCCTACCGATTACGTGCGGCAGAATTTCGTTTTTGGTAAAGATATGCTGGTAGAAGGCGTTGAGCCCGGGAAGCGGATCAACGTGAAAGTACGCCAGAAACATGTAACTGAAAAAAAATAATTGTCTGAAACCGCTTGTCCGGTTTACAGAAAAAGTAACAAGTCATGTCTCAATACCTGTTTCTGACCCTTGCCCTTGTCTCGGTTGCCACTGCGCTGCTGATGGTTCTTTCCCGGAATCCCGTCCACAGCGTTTTGTACCTGATTGCCACCTTCTTTGCCATCGCGGGCCAGTACGTACTGCTGAATGCGCAGTTCCTCGCCATTGTACATATAATAGTGTATGCAGGTGCCATCATGGTACTGTTTCTGTTCGTACTCATGCTGCTGAACCTGAATAATGCTACAGAACCACAGAAATCCAATGCCTGGAAAGTAACCGGCGCCATAGCGGCCGGGTCGCTCCTCGTTGTGCTGGTTGGTGCGCTCAAGGGCAGCACTGCCGCCGTGGCACAGGGTGCGCACAACAGTAATGTTGGTCTGGTGGAAAATCTTGGCAAGGTTCTGTTCACCGACTTTGTGGTGCCCTTTGAAATTGCCGGTATCCTGTTCCTCGCAGCCATGGTGGGCGCCGTGTTAGTGGGCAAGCGAGATATCAAACTCTGACCGTTTCACGGCTTTTCATTCATCCATTATCAATTCAGAGAAAATGCTTGAAACCATACAGCAAATCCCGATCGAACACTATGTACTGTACAGTTCAGTACTGTTTGTTATCGGTATATTCGGCGTGTTAACCCGCCGCAATGCGATTGTGGTACTTATGTGCGTGGAACTGATGCTCAACGCAGTCAACCTCCTCCTCGCAGCGTTCTCCACCTACCTGTCAGACGCACAGGGACAAATCATGGTGTTTTTCATTATGGTCGTGGCCGCAGCAGAAGCAGCAGTCGGCCTCGGTATCCTGGTGATGATTTACCGGAATACCAAAAGTACCGACATATCCCTGCTGGATAAACTGAAAAACTAAGAGAAGAATCATGAACCAACTTATACCACTCATACCTTTTCTGCCGCTCATTGGCTTTGCGGTGAATGGACTTTTCGGCAGAAATCTCTCCAAAAACACGGTGGGGGTCATCGGATCCGGTGTGCTTCTGGCCTCGTTTCTCCTCAGTATAGCAGCCTTCAATCAGGTGGCTGCTTCCGGACCCATTCAGTCCACGCTGTATAATTTCTTTACGGTGGACAGCCTGAATGTCAATTTTGGCTTCCTGGTTGACCAGCTTTCCGTCTGGATGATGCTGATTGTTACCGGAGTCGGATTCCTGATTCATGTGTACAGTGTGGGTTACATGCACGACGACGAGGGCTTCTACAAGTTCTTCGCGTACCTGAATCTGTTCATTTTCAGCATGTTGCTGCTCATCATGGGCGACAACTTCCTGATGTTGTTCTTCGGTTGGGAAGGCGTGGGTCTTTGCTCCTATCTGCTGATCGGCTTCTGGTACACCAATCGCGAGTACGGAAAAGCTGCCCGCAAGGCTTTCATTATGAACAGGGTGGGTGACCTCGGTCTGCTGCTCGGTATCTTCATGATTTACCAGCAGTTCGGTTCCATCGCCTATGCAGATGTATTTCCGCGTATCGGGGAGATGTCGCTGGATGCAGGTATAATTACAACCATTTGTTTGTTGCTGTTTATTGGAGCTATGGGCAAAAGTGCCCAGATTCCGCTTTACACCTGGCTGCCCGATGCGATGGCTGGTCAGACGCCGGTATCAGCCCTCATTCACGCGGCAACCATGGTAACGGCCGGTATTTACCTGATTGCCCGTTCCAACGCACTTTTTTCCCTGTCGCCCGATGCCATGCACTTTGTGGCCATCATCGGTATGGCGACCAGTTTGTTCGCTGCGGTCATCGGTCTGCGGCAGAACGATATCAAAAAAGTACTGGCTTACTCCACTGTTTCCCAGCTCGGACTCATGTTCGTAGCCCTGGGCATGGGTGCATACGCGAGCGCGATGTTTCACGTCACCACCCACGCTTTTTTCAAGGCATTGCTCTTCCTGGCTGCCGGCAGCGTGATTCACGGAATGGGTGGCGAGCAGGATATCCGCAAAATGGGCGGACTGCGCAAGGCCATGCCGATTACATTCTGGGTATTCCTCATCGGTACCTTTGCCATTTCCGGTTTCCCGCTCTTGTCGGGCTTTTTCTCCAAAGACGAAATTCTCGCGTACACGTACGCGCACGGGGGCTTTGGCTGGTGGGCTGTTGCGAGCTTCAGCGCACTGCTGACAGCCACCTACATGGGTCGCCTGCTGTATGTCACCTTCTTCGGTGAATTCCGCGGCACACATGAGCAGGAGCACCATCTGCACGAGAGTCCGGCGGTCATGACACTCCCGCTCATCGTACTGGCTGTTCTGTCGGTCGCCGGCGGATTCCTGAATGTACCGCACTTTTTGGGTGGCCACCAGTGGATGGCGGGCTGGCTTTCACAGGTAATACCAGTGGCCGAGTTGCACCTTGACCACCACACAGAAACCCTGCTGATGGGTACCGCCACCGCCGTAGCGCTCATCGTTCTGGCGGTTACCTGGGTTTTATACAGCAAAAAAACCAATCTGCCTGTGGCGGATTCCGCACAGACCGGACTTACCCGGTGGATTGCCAACAAGTTTTATGTGGACGAACTGTACGACGCCCTGTTTGTGCGTCCGACCGAGCGCATCTCCAAATTTTTCCACTATTATGTTGATATTCAGATTATTGACGGGATAGTGAATGGGGTAGGGGCCGGCGTACAGCGCCTGGGTGCCGAACTCCGGAAAGTTCAGAACGGCAACATTGAATACTATCTGGTGGGAATGGTCGCAGGAACAGCGGCACTGATGCTCACACTCTGGCTCTAATCCATCAGCATCCATCAAAAGAAATACTGACGCATGTCACTCTCATTCATATTGATTCCTTTCGTCGCCGCTGCGCTGTTACTGCTGGCTCGTCCTGCAGCTACACGACAGCTGGCACTGCTGGCAACGCTGGCCAATCTGGCAGTCACAGTTTATTGTTTTGGCTGCGATTACAGTCAGGGCATGAACTGCACTTTTCAGGCTCCCTGGTTGCCCGAAGCGGGTATTTCATTCAGTCTGGGCATGGACGGAGTCACGCTGCTCATGCTGCTGCTGACCAACCTCGTTTCTCCGCTGATTGTTTACGGAAGCTGGAGCCGCACTTACGAGAATGAGCCGCGTTATTACGGACTGATACTTCTGATGATTGGTGCGCTGAATGGTGTATTCCTCGCCACCGACGGACTCCTGTTCTACATATTCTATGAACTGGCGCTGATACCGATTTACTTTATCTGTGCTATCTGGGGCGGTCAGGATCGCATTCGCATTACCCTGAAGTTCTTCATATATACCTTTGTTGGCTCCCTGTTCATGCTGCTCTCCCTGTTGTACGTCTATCTGCAGACACCGGGCGGACATTCATTTGCATGGAGTGAACTGGTGAATGTACAATTGCCTGCAGGCACAGCGTTGTGGGTAATGCTGGGCTTCTTTATTGCGTTTGCGGTTAAAATGCCGGTATTCCCGCTGCATACCTGGCAGCCTGATACTTATGTGGCAGCGCCCACCGGCGGAACCATGCTCCTTTCCGGTATCATGCTCAAAATGGGTACTTATGGCGTTATCCGCTGGATGATGCCCCTCGCGCCCGAGGCCGCACATACGCTCACGCCCATTTTCATCACACTGGCGATTACCGGGATTGTTTACGCCAGCATAATCGCTGTGAAACAAACTGATTTCAAGCGACTGATTGCATATTCATCCATCGCCCACGTCGGACTTATTGCAGCGGGTATTTTTGCCTGGAACAAAGCCGGTTTACAGGGCAGCCTCATCCAGATGCTGAACCACGGCATCAACGTGGTGGGACTGTTTTACATCAGCGACCTCATCGAGCGCCGTATGGGTACTCGTACCCTGGGTGATATGGGCGGAATCGCCAAATCAGCTCCGGTATTCGCCACCCTGTTTATGATTGTCATGCTGGGTTCGGTAGCGGTACCGCTCACCAATGGCTTTCCGGGCGAATTTCTGCTGCTCAACGGAGTATGGAACTACAATTTCTGGGCCGGACTGATAGCCGGTCTGACCATTATCTTCGGGGCGGTATATATGCTGCGTGCGTACGGACTGGCCATGTTCGGCGAGCCGGGAGAGCAAACCTCCGGTTTCGCCGATCTCAATACACAGGAACGCATCATGCTGGGAGCTATTTCCTTGCTGGTGATAATCCTGGGCTTCTTCCCCGGCTTTATTCTGAACCTGACCGACAGTACTGTTAACCGGATTCTGGGTGCCGTACAGCTCTGAGGCTGTACACCGGAATTCGTTGACCCTTTCAATAAAAAAATATGACCGCTTTACTCATACTCTTCTTTACCGCCCTTGCTGCCCTGTTCGCCGGGCTATCGAAGAATCGTAAAAGTGTGCAGACCATCTCCCTGGCCGGCAGCCTCCTTGCACTGGCAAGTGTGGTAACTGGTCCCGTTCGCGGCTGGGACGATATGTACGCCTCCATGTTTGTATTCAACGACTACGCGATGGCCTTCTCTGTGGTGGCTATCCTGTCGGCAGCCCTGATTCTCGGTCTGTCGGGCTGGGGGTTCCGGACACTCACCTCCACCCTGGGCGATAACTACGGACTCCTTCTTTTCAGTCTGTGCGGAGCCCTGTGCATGTTCTCCTACACTAACCTGGTGATGCTGTTTCTGGGTATCGAGATATTGAGCATTCCGCTGTACGTACTGGCCGGCAGTCGCCGCGACGATCTGCGCAGCAACGAGGCAGCCCTGAAGTACTTCCTGATGGGGTCGTTTGCCACCGGTATTCTGCTTTTTGGTATTGCGCTGGTATATGGCTCTACAGCCTCTTTCGACTTGTCTGCCATTGGTGCTGCAGCTGCACAGAGCGCTTCTTCCTCCAATATGCTGAAAGTGGGCATCCTGCTGCTGGTCGTCGGATTAAGTTTCAAAGTGTCGGCAGCTCCCTTCCATTTCTGGGCACCTGATGTTTACACCGGCAGTCCCAACCTGGTTACCGCTTTCATGGCTACCGTGGTCAAAACAGCGGGCTTTGCGGCCTTCTTCACCCTGTTTGCCACGGCTTTTGCGCCTGCGGCTTCTGTATGGACGCTGCCTGTGAGCATCATTGCCGGACTGACCATGACTCTGGCCAATACCACCGCCCTGTTTCAGGACAATTTCAAGCGCATGATGGCCTATTCATCCATTGCGCATGCAGGATACCTGTTGCTGGCTATCCTGTCTGTTGAAAACACCAGTGCCGATCGTGCGCTGATGTTCTATTTGCTGTCGTATTCCATTGCCACCATCTGTGCTTTTGCCGTTTACATCGTGGTGTCCGAGCAGAAAGAAGATGAAACTTTCTCGGCTTTCAACGGACTCGGCAAATCACATCCGTTCCTTGCGCTGGTGCTGGCTATTTCAGTACTGTCGCTGGCAGGTGTACCTCCTTTCCCGGGTTTTTTTGGTAAATACTTCCTTTTTACGGCAGTATTTGAAAAATATCCCGCCCTGGTGGTACTGGCAGTCATCAACTCGGCCATCTCTATTTACTACTATTTCAAGGTCATCATCGCCGCATATTTCCATAAAGGCAGCGAAAGCGACACCGCAGTGGTAATTCCGGGTGGAATCCGCCTGACAGTCGCCGTGGCACTGATACTCACCGCTGTACTGTCTGCAGCGCCGTATCTCGCCTTCACACTATTTTTCCGCCACTGATCACTACGGATCAAACAGCCATGAAAACAACACTCAACCTCTTGCTATTTTGCCTGGCGGGTACTTTCGCTTCCTGCGGAGCCTCATCGGAGAATACACCCGTAACGCCGCAGGAAATGGCCACTTCCGGTCAGCAGTCCGGGGTGCCCCAGTCTGCTCCTCCGCAGATATATATATATGTAACAGAGGTGGACAAACTGAACCTGCGCGAACAGCCGTCCAAATCGGCCAAAGTGATTGCGCAGCTTGCGGCCGGCGATCTGGTAGAGGGTACAGGAGAGATTTCTTCCAACAAGGAAGAGGCGACACTCCGCGGAATACCCTATTACGAGCCGTACATCAAGGTAGCTGCCACAACGGGTGCTGCAGCCTCGGGTTGGGCTTACGGGGGTGCACTGAAGCCTGTGTATGCCGGTCCGATCAACATCAGGCCCGACCTCGAGCGGGTGCGCGCGCTATCGAAATTCCTGAGTACTCTCGATACAAAACAGCTTGAAAACGGGTCGAAGGCCATTGGCTATGTGAGCAGCAACTTTTCGTCAGCAAGCGGCTCGCTGGCCGATGCTGCTTTCCTGCTGCTGGAACATTTTCTGTTCAGGATGGAAACAGAGGGTAACCTGTACGATGTACTCGGCGCCACAGCGTGGAGCGAGCAGGATATCAGCGATATCTATGAAGACCGTTTCAACATGAACAAGTACCCGGTCACGAAGAAGATGGCCGGGAACGGGTTCAGGCTGGCTACCGGTGAAGGCATGGTGTTCCCCGTTACCGACTGGGTGAAACTGGCTGAAATTTTCGAGACCAGGGTGACTCCCCCCATGAAAGAATATATCATGGAGAACATGGCTGAACGCCGTGAAAGCGGATTCGAGGACGGCGGTATCACCATCGGGCTGGACAAACTGGCAGAACGCGCCATATTCTGGGAGAATTTCAACGACAGAAACCCGTATTTCGTTCGCGCGGCCGAGACTGCCGAGAACGAACGCTGGCTCACACTGGTGCTGCTGAACGGTTCGGACAACACACCCGCCTACGATTTCGAGACCAAGGCTGCCAACGATGACTTCAAAAACAACTGGAACCTGATTATTCAGAAATATCCCGGTTCGGCCCTTGCCACCAATGTGAAGGCCCTGATGGATGTATATGCCGCCAATGGCTGGAAGCGCACACCCAAAGTGGAAGAATTCCTGTCGAAATTCAGTCAGACTGAAGGTGAATAACCCTTCATCCAGTCTGGTCGTGCCCCCTTTTCAATACTGCTCTCAATGATCAGACTACTGCGATATTACGCTCCTTACAAGCGACTCATAGGGTTTGCCGTCGTGTCAAACCTGCTTATGTCGCTGTTTATGGTGGTGAGTATTCCGGTACTTCAACCCTTCCTGCAGATACTCTTCAATCCCGACGAGTTCAAACAGACCCGCGACGGGAGCGGATTCCAGCGTATTGAATCGCAGATTAACGGCTTTTTCGGCAACCTGATTGCGCAGTATGGCCGCGAACAGGCGCTCCTGATTGTCTGTATTTTTCTGGTAGTCACTTTTTTTGGCAAAAACCTGTTCAGGTACCTGTCGCTGTATTTCCTCGCGCCCGTGCGCAACGGGATCGTGCGCGACATACGCGGGAAGCTCGTGGACAAAACACTGGAGTTGCCGCTTTCCTATTTTTCAGAGAAAAGGAAAGGCGATCTGATGAGCAGGGTATCTGCCGATGTACAGGAGATAGAGTGGAGCATCGTGGGAGCCACCGAGGCAGTAGCCAGGGAACCGATTGTCATGCTGGGCAGCCTGCTCTTCATGGTATCTGTTTCGCCTCAGTTGCTGATATTTGTTTTCGGACTGATGCTTTTTTCCGGGCTCATCATCGCCCGGGTGGGCAGAACCCTCAAGAAACAGTCGGGCGAGGCACAGCGCCGGCTGGGTGTGCTGGGCTCACTGCTGGAGGAAACCCTCGGCGGACTGCGCATTATCAAGGGCTTCAATGCCGAGCCGTGGCAATCAGCCCGTTTTGGCCGCGAAAACGACGATTACGCAGCGACACTCACCGGTTTGTATCGCCGCCGGGATCTGGCGTCGCCGCTTTCCGAGTTTCTGGGCATATCTGTGGTGTCGGTATTGCTCTGGTTTGGCGCCCGACAGGTGTTTGCCGGACAGCTTTCGGCAGCCACTTTTATTACATTCCTGTATGCCTTTTACAACATCATAGAGCCTGCCAAGCATCTTTCCACAGCCTGGTACAACATCAAAAAGGGACTCGGGGCTCTCGACAGGGTAGAATCGGTGCTGAATGCCGAAGTGACCGTTTCCGACCCGAAAGATCCGGTGGTACTCACCAGTTTCAGCGACAAAATTGAATTCAGGAATGTATCCTTTGCGTACCAGAATGCCGAGCGACCGGCCCTCGACGGGGTGAGTTTCGAGTTGAAGAAAGGTCAGACCATTGCGCTGGTGGGCGCATCCGGTGCCGGCAAAAGTACCATTGCCGATCTGCTTCCCCGGTTTTACGATGTCACGGGCGGCCAGATACTGATAGACGGAGTGGATATCCGGAAAATGCGGCTGCGCGACCTGCGGGGACTGATGGGAATCGTGAGTCAGGAGGCCATCCTTTTTAACGACACAATCAGGAACAATATTGCATTTTCTACGGAAGAAGTGCCCGAGGAATCCATCATGGCTGCAGCGAAAGCTTCCAATGCCCATGAATTCATTTCGCAAATTCCGCAGGGCTATGATGCCAATATCGGCGACCGGGGCAGCAAGCTGAGCGGCGGACAGCGTCAGCGTCTCACCATTGCCCGCGCGCTGCTGAAAAATCCGCCGGTACTGATACTGGACGAGGCGACTTCCGCCCTCGACTCCGAGTCTGAAAAACTGGTACAGGCAGCCCTCGAGCGATTGCTGGAAAACAGAACAGCGCTGGTGATTGCCCATCGCCTGAGTACTGTTCAGCACGCCGATGAAATCATCGTGCTCGACGGGGGCCGGATTGCAGAGCGGGGCCGGCATGAAGCGCTCATGGCAAAGGGAGGTGCCTACCGGAAACTGGTTGATTTACAGGCACTGAACGACAAATAAGAGCGTTAGAGCTTGTTCAGGAATCTCTCGCCGAGTCAAAAACGGCTCATTTTTCACCATTTTTCAGTTACGTAGCACCGGCTATGCGCCCTCAAAAACGCAAAAACTGACAAAAAATCAGCCTGTTTTTGCCACCGGCAGAGAATCCTGAACAAGCTCTTAGTAGGCAGCATTGCACCATCTTATAAAAAATTTCTGTGATACTGTTCTGATTTTCCGAATTGCGCCCGAACTTTGCGCATGGAAAATAAGTCTGCATCTTCCGACCACCCCAAATTTCTGGGCGAATCACTTACCTTCGACGACGTACTGCTCGTCCCTGCCTACAGCGAAGTTCTTCCCCGTGAAGTAGATATCGCTTCCCATGTTACCCGCAACATCAGGCTGAACACGCCCATTGTATCCGCTGCGATGGATACCGTGACCGACAAGAATCTGGCTATCGCCATAGCGCGGCAGGGTGGACTCGGTGTTATCCACAAGAACATGAGTATTGCCGAACAGGCTGAACAGGTGCGCGCCGTCAAGCGCTCGGAAGCGGGAATGATTATTGATCCGGTAACCCTGAACCCCGATGCTCCGCTCAGAGAAGCGCATGAACTCATGCGCAGGCACAGTATCGGCGGCATACCGATTACCGACAAAAAGGGGAAACTGGCGGGTATTCTGACCAACCGCGACCTTCGCTTCGAAACCAACCTCGGTCGCCCGGTGAGAGAGCTCATGACCAAAAAAAATCTGGTTACGGCACCGCTGGGCACTACACTGGAGCAGGCACGCGACATACTGCAGCAGCGCAAAATTGAGAAATTGCCCGTGGTGAACGACCAGTTCGAGTTGGTCGGGCTCATCACCTACAAAGATATTATGAAGGGTGTCAACTTCCCGCAGGCGTGCAAGGACTCGCTCGGAAGGCTGGTGGTGGGTGCCGCAGTAGGCGTTACCTACGACACCGAGGAGCGGGTAGCGGCGCTGATGGCAGTCGGCGTGGACATGATCTGCGTTGACACCGCGCACGGGCACTCGCGCGGGGTGCTCGACACCATACGGGCGCTCAAACTGAAGTTTCCGGGACTGGACATCGTTGGCGGTAATGTAGCCACCGGCGCAGGTGCCAAAGCCCTTGTTGACGCAGGAGCTGACGGTATCAAGGTAGGAGTAGGGCCAGGCAGTATCTGTACCACGCGTATCGTGGCGGGTGTGGGAGTTGCCCAGCTTTCTGCCATCAACAACGCGTATCAGGCTATCAGGGGCTCGGGAGTTCCTATCATTGGCGACGGAGGCATCCGCTATACCGGCGATATCGTGAAGGCGCTGGCTGGAGGAGCCAGCGTCATCATGGCGGGTTCTCTTTTCGCCGGGGTGGAGGAAGCGCCGGGCGAAACCATCATTTTTGACGGCAGAAAATTCAAAACCTACCGCGGAATGGGCAGTCTGGGCTCCATGCAGCTCGGTTCCAAAGACCGCTACTTCCAGGATGTGGAAGACGACATCAAAAAACTCGTTCCCGAGGGTATTGAAGGCCGCGTGCCATACAAGGGCACACTGCAGGAGGTCATGGTGCAGTATATCGGAGGACTTCGTGCGGGTATGGGTTACTGCGGCGCCGCCACCGTTGCAGAACTTCAGGAGAGAGCCCAGTTTGTGAGAATATCCAATGCCGGAATGACGGAAAGTCACCCGCACAATATTATTATCACGAGGGAGTCGCCCAATTACAGCCGCTCCTGAGTATAATTGCCCTGAACTATTTCCGGAATATTTTGTCTTTGCAGGATATTCCGGAAATACACTTCACCGATTAACAACCAGATTAACCCATGCACCAATCCAGATCAGCTGTCGTTGTCGGCGCCGGACTCGTCGGCGCCCTGTGGACCGTGTTCCTCGCCCGCAGAGGCTATCATGTCCAGGTATTTGAGCGCCGTCCGGACATGCGAACTGCCGGCTACAAGGGAGGCCGAAGCATCAACCTGGCGATGAGCGAGAGAGGGTGGAGAGCCGTTGAAAAGGCAGGTATTCGCGACAAAATTGAGAAAGTGGCTATTCCGATGCCCGGCCGTATGATACACAACATCAGCGGACAAAATGCCTTTCAGCCTTACGGTAAAGAAAACGAGGCCATCTACTCCGTCTCCCGCGGCGGACTGAACCTCGAGCTGCTGCGTATCGCCGGCAGTTTCCCGAATGTGGAGTTCAATTTCGAACACCAGTGCCTCGGCGCGGATACCGAGAAGCCGGAGATCACCTTCCTGGATCACGCTACAGGACAAACCAGAACTATAGATGCACCACTGATATTTGCTACGGATGGGGCCCATTCAGCCGTGAGGTACTCCCTTCAGCGCACCGATCGTTTCAATTACCGGCAGTTTTACCTCGATCACGGGTACAAGGAGCTGACCATCCCGCCTGCAGCAGACAGGAAGCACCGCATAAATCCGGAGGCACTCCATATCTGGCCGCGGGGTAACTTCATGATGATCGCCTTGCCCAATGCTGATGGCAGCTTTACCGCCACACTTTTTCTGCCGTTTGAGGGCGATATTTCATTCCGGAACATCCGTAATGACGAGGAAGTGGTTGACTTCTTCCGCCGTCATTTCCCCGATACCATCGAGTTGATACCCGATCTCGTGCAGGATTTCAACAGAAACCCCACCTCGTCGCTGGTAACAGTCAACTGTGATCCATGGCAGTGGCAGGGCCGGATACTGCTGCTCGGCGACTCGGCCCATGCCATCGTGCCTTTTTACGGACAAGGTATGAATGCCGGCTTTGAAGACTGCACCATTCTCGACAATATGCTGGATGATATGGGTGAAAACTGGTCGGAAGTCATACCGGCATTCTCCCGGCAGCACACCCGCAACGGGCATGCCATTGCCGAACTCGCCCAGCGCAACTTCATCGAAATGCGCGATCTGGTAGCCGATCCAAAATTCCTCCTCAGGAAGAAAATAACTGCCTGGCTGCACGAAAAATACCCGTCAGACTTCATGCCTGTTTATTCCATGGTCACGTTTTCCAATACCCCTTACCACAGCGCGCTGCAGGAAGACGATGCCCAGAATCGCCTGTTTGAATCCATTCTGTCCATCCCGGATGTCGAATCGGAGTGGAATGGCGAGGCGGTTGACAATGCCTTCAAAAACTGGCTCAAAACCAGATAGCACCAGAAATATGACAGGCAGGCCGATACCCGGATCTGCCTGTTTGTCAGGTGTATTCCGTTTGTTGGGTGACAAACTATATGTTAATAAAATAAATTTTAATATTTGCTGAATCCGCCTGCAATTTGTTGAATTAAAATCAGTTACAGGCAAAATTATTGACTTGTATACGTCCGTTACCTGCCACCGGCTACCGTTCCCTTCTTGAACGGCACCTTTTTTGACCATACCTTTGCAGCACCTCTTTGGCATTGTTCATCGAGTGAATCCCTTCTGTCCTCTGCATGAGTCTTTTGAGAAACATACTTTTTTTCGATGCTTTAGCCTTTGTGGCCTGTGGTGCCATGATCTGGACCGGCAATACATTTGCCAGTTCAGCCCCTGCTGCCGAAGTGGTTCCGATACCCCTTTCCATCAAATCGGGCGACAGTCTGGTGATTGCCGACGTGCCGAAAGTGGAAGCAATACAGCGCAATATTTCCTCCCGGATACTGACAGAGGTGCTCCCGGATACCCTTCCGTACCTGACGTTTGAGCCCGACATGTTTCAGGCCATGTACGAGCAGGCCAGCTACCTGCGCCGTCCGGATGTGAAGGAAAACGGCGCCTCCGGCATCAACCGGAGGGAAATGCTGAAAACGGTGGAGTTGCTGCAGCGAATCAACCTGCTCGATCCGAGCGTACTGGTGTCCACTTTTGATTTTTACGAAGTCAATACCGATCTGAAACACGATCGGGTGCGCATGACAGGCTATTACACGCCGGTGATACGCGCCAGCAGAACCAGAACGCCCGAGTTCAGTGTTCCGATGCTGGCAAAACCGGGCAGCAACATACCTGCTCCTGCAGCCATTGAGGCGGGCGCATTATCGGGACGAGGGCTTGAACTTGCATGGCTTCCATCGAAAAAAGACCTTAAAAATGCCCAGTTGCAAGGGAATTGTCTCATTGAGTTTGAGGATGGCAACAGGGAGCACTTCGGCTTTGGCGGCTCCGTCAGGGGGCGCGGCGGTTCGTATGTTTTCTTTACGAAGGTGGATAATCAGGTGCTGGGTGCGGGTACATTTCCGCTCACAGCCAGGTATTCTGTAGCTACCGATCTCAGATATATTCCGCTGGGAGCCACCCTGCTGGCAGAGTTGCCTGACCTCGATGCTGCGGGCCATCTCAAGGGATACACGTACCGGATCCTGTTTGCCCAGGACAGGGGCGGAGCCATTCTTACAACCAAAAGAATGGATTTATACTGTGGCGTTGGCCACAAGGGATTGCAGGAAGCCCATAAAATCAACGGACTGGGCAGGCTTTGGGTGATGTTACCCAAGCGGTAAGATCGTACCTTTGCATCCTGTTATGTCAGCCATCCAGTTATTCCTGTTCCATCTTGTTGCCGGAATCTTCCGGCTTGTGCCCTATTCCCTGCTGTACAAGTTGTCTGACCTGCTGGCTTTCGTATTGCGCGATATAGCCGGCTATCGCAGGAAGGTGATACTGGACAACCTCACGAAGTCCTTTCCAGAAAAAAGCACGGCTGAAATCAACCGTATTGTCCGTGAAACATACACCAACCTCACGGATATCATACTGGAGACTGTCAAATCATTCACCACGCCTGTTGCAGAATTGAAAAGGCGCTGCGTATTCCGGAATCCCGAAATAGTTATCCGTGCACTGGATGAGGGCAAATCGGTGTTACTGGCGGGCAGTCACACCTGCAACTGGGAGTATGCGGGCACCATGTTGCCCACGGCACTGCCTGTTCCGGTATTCGGAGCGTACAAGCCACTTACCCACAAGCCGACAGAGACGTTCCTGAACCTGAAGCGGAGCAAGGGCGGCATGATACCCGTGCCCATGGAGTCCATGATGGCCGAGTTGCGCCGCAGCCAGTCGCGACCTACGGCCACCATACTCATTTCCGACCAGTCGCCGAGCAGCCGGAAGCGGGCGCACTGGATCCAGTTCTTCGGGCGCGAGACGGCCTGTTTGCCCGGTGCCGATATCATTTCCCGTATGTTTGGGTATCCGGTTTTCAATTACCGGATCACCCGCGTGCGCCGTGGTTATTACGAAGTTACCTTTATTCCCGTCAGTATGAATCTGTCGGAAGCTGCTGAAGGAAGTATTACGCGCTGCTATCACGAGTTGCTGGAGCAGGAAATCCGCGAACATCCCGGCAACTGGCTCTGGAGCCACAAGCGGTGGAAAATGCAGCGTTCGGAACAGGCATTGTCCGAACCATAGGAGGAACAACGAACGTAGAAGTATTGACTGCTTTGTGAGCGATTTACGCGCGAGATTCCTCCCTGTCGGTCTGAATGACTGCTTTACTTCCTTGTTCGGTGTTCAAAATTCATCAGAATTCCCGTACCTTTGTAGTACAGAATCCACAAAAATGGCAGAAAACCTACCGCTCGGGTTACAGGACTTCCGGAAAATCATAGAGAATGATTTTCTGTACGTCGACAAGACGGCATACCTGTACAACATGGTGTCTCGGTCGGGGGCGTATTTCCTGTCGCGTCCGCGGCGGTTCGGGAAGTCATTGACCGTATCCACGCTGAACGAGCTGTACAAGGGCAGCCGGGAGCTGTTCAAAGGGCTGTGGATCGAGGACAAATGGGACTGGACACGGAAGCATCCGGTGATACAGATTACACTGACCGGTTCCGGTTTTGTTGAAACGGGACTGGAGGCTGCGCTGCATTATCTGCTCGACAAAC
>Ga0172373_10002939_pt1 | contig 25517 bp, 31 predicted proteins | sample Lak10m_2_FD_114546 | JGI IMG/M metagenome (GOLD analysis project Ga0172373, IMG submission 114546) | Freshwater microbial communities from Kabuno Bay, South-Kivu, Congo - kab_092012_10m | ecosystem: Environmental > Aquatic > Freshwater > Lake | place: Democratic Republic of the Congo...
CAAGGAAAATATCCCGTCCCATCCTGCCGGTTCCGCCGATTTTATGATTTTCCCCTTTCCAAAAAACAAAATCATATGCTAGAAGGTGCGCCTCCCGCGGACGGCCATCGGCCGCTCCATCGGTGACCCTGCTGGGGGATCGTCTAACGGTAGGACAGCGGACTCTGACTCCGCCAGTCTAGGTTCGAATCCTAGTCCCCCAGCCATTTCTCCCGGCATTATGTAGCAAGCTCACCAAGCGACATAACGTGGGTCTACCCCAAAGATGGGGGCACGGCCGTTTCGTACTCGAACGATTGGGTTGCCAACGTCTGCGCCTCACGGCATGGTTTTTGGCATGGGGACGCTCTACACCTATCTGTTGGCTTTTATTCAACATTGGTGGGCAATTGTTGCCGCCGGAATGTTCTTTGGAGCCGACGAAGTGCTCCAGAGATGGGGAGCCGACGAAGTTCTCCGAAAATGGGCTCCTAACATGATGGAGCGCTTAAGTGAAAAGCTGCGTCCATACCGACGCTCTCTCCAGATATTATTCCTTATTGGCGCCGTATTTTATGCGGGGTTTGCCGCATGGCGCGATGAGGCAGTTCTGCGAGTGCAGGCCGAAAAAAGCTTGATCAAAGCGGAGGCCGAACGTGACGAGGCATATCGTCAGATCAATAATCTATCCATGCAAAATGGGCCAGTAACACCCACATTAGATTTCTATTCCGCAAGTGGATACACAAGGCCGTTATCGCCTGAACAAAAAAAGACCATCGCATCTCTAGGCTCAAAGGAAATCTCTGAAATTGGACGACTTACTATCGTGTATCATAGTACGGCTGAGACAATTAATTATGTTATTTCATTTATTGACGCCTTTAAAGTGTCCGGTATTGATGTTGTTGAAGGAGGGAGTGCTTCCCCTGATGGCCCTGAACAAACTGGCGTGATGCTATCTTGCGAAAATCCAGCAGAACTCACAGATGCTGCGCAACGCGTTCGAAAGATACTTGAAGCAGCACATATCAAAGTAAGGCCAATGCCCATGCTCAGGAGCATCAAGAAATACCACATTGCAGGCTGTGCAATTTTTATCGGACCTAGTATCCAGTAATCAGGCCTCATCAATCCGGACCAATTGCACCCCAGCCGCCTTCAGCGACGCCAGAAAAAAGGCCGCCGTAAACGCCCCACGGCTGATCTTGTTGGAGATCGACGCCTTGGTTTCCTGGAAGCCGATAGCATTCAGGCGGGCGGCCAGGTCGTCATAGGTCACTCCCTGGCGCTTCAGTTCAGCCTTCAGATATCGGCTCGCCCGTTCGTTCCAGTCCGGTAGGGTGACCATGTTAACCTCTCAAATCCGATGATGAGTTATCATATCTGATAGCTTTTACATTGACAATCAACACCGCTGAGATATCATATCTGACAACTTTCTGGCGGATATGAGACTATGGCTCAGCACTTTCTCCTTTCCGCAGCCGCCAAGACGCTTTCGCTGAAAGCGGTTATGCGCATGAGCGAAGAGGAAGCACACGAGGCGTTCCGCCAAATCCGTTGGGCGGACACTGCCGGCGAGCCCTATTGCCCGCGCTGTGGCTGCGTCGCCGTCTACGGCTACACCACCCGCCGCCTGTGGAAGTGCAAGGGCTGCGGCCACCAGTTCAGCGCCACCAGCGGCACGATCTTCGCCGGTCGCAAACTGGAGATGCGCGACTACCTGTTGGCCGTCGCCATCTTCTGCAACGGCGCCAAGGGCGTGTCTGCCCTCCAACTCAGCCGCGACCTGGACGTCCAGTACAAGACGGCCTTCGTCCTTGCCCACAAGCTGCGCGAGGCAATGGCCGCCGAGGATATCGGCGCCACGGCCTCGGGCGAGGTGGAGATCGACGGCGCCTATTTCGGCGGCTACGTGAAGCCGGCCAACTGGAAGGAAAACCGGCGCGACCGCCGCCTGCGCAAGAACCAGAACGGCAAGCGCCGGGTGGTGATCGTCGCCCGCGAGCGCAACGGTAAGACCCTGACCTTCGTGGTCAAGAGTGAGGATGCCGCCGTCCCGACCATCCATGAGTTGGTGGTACCCGGCAGCACCATCCACGCCGACGAGGCCCCGCATTGGGACCAGTTGCACGCCCGCTATTTGACCAAACGGATCAACCATTCTGAGGTCTACAGCGACGGCGAAAGCTGCACAAACCAGGCCGAGAGCTTTTTCAGCCGCCTTCGCCGCGCCGAATTCGGCACCTATCACCACGTCGCCGGCCCGTACCTCGCCGCCTATGCCGCCGAAATGGACTGGCGGGAAGACCATCGCCGCGTCAGCAACGGCGAGCAGTTCATGATGATGGTGGCCGCTGCCGCCAGCCATCCGGTGAGCCGCCAGTGGAAAGGTTACTGGCAGCGGAGCAATTAACTTTTGCTAGAAAATACTGGGCATTAAATCCATACTTGGGCTGTGCGCAGGGTTGCGTTGAGGAGGTCGTCTATGATTGCTGAGCGTTTCACGTACGAAGAAGAAGCCGTGGAAATCCACCTGGATGAACAAGGCGAGCGGTTTGTCATCCGCGCTCGGCGACAGGATGGCACGCCGGTCAATGGGTTCGAATACAGCGTGGACAAGATAACGCAGATCGATGCTGGGACGATTAGCACCCTTGATCCAATTCGTGAACTGGTGCAAATCGCCCGAGCGGATGTCGAGAATGACCTTTGGGGAAAGTTGAGCGCGGCTTGCCAGTCCATTTCCAATAACTAAGTCAGCCGCCAGACACATACGCCTTTTCGCCGCGTGGTGCCGTCCACCAGCCCGCGACGCGCGCGGGATCGAAGTGTCTGAACAACCCTAAGCGCAATGGCCTGCGACAACACCTTGTCGTGTTCGTCCAGGCCCTTTCGCCGCATGAGCCGGGCGGTAAGCTCACGGGTATCCAGCGGTCCTTCGGCTCGAAGCGTTTCCAGGCAAAATGTGGTCGTCTCGCCGCGCCGGAACACCCGGTTCAGATCGACATAGGCAGGGAAGTCATCGACGTTGTTGTCGATCTCGAATAGCCGCAAGGCGGCGATGACGTGCGCCAAATCGGCCTGGGCCTCTTTCAGCCGTGCCTCGTATTTCGCAATGGTATCGCGGATACGGTCGCGCTTCTTGCGTAGGATGGTGATTGCGAGCGGTTCGGCCATGCGCCATTGTCGGCGAATGGCGCCGGGCTGACCATCCGGGGCTTGGTGAGCTTGCTCCATAATGCCGGGACCATCTATTACCTGCCGACCAGCTTTTCCGGCGACATCCGCCTGGGTCCTCAGCGCGAGATCAACGACGTCGCCTATTGGCGGCTGCAATTGGACATCCTGAAGGCGCTCGGCGGCATCGAGGGGGTCAAGCTGGTCTACAAGGCCCATCCCAAGAGCTTCATCCGGCTGAGCAAGCGGCAGATCGCCCAGATCGAGGCGCTGGGCGCGACCTACGTGACCGATCCGTTGGACCGGGTTCTCAGCGGCGCCGGCTGCCTGGTGGCCGACACCTTCGCCTCGGGCGTCGGTACCGCCCTGCGCAACGCCACTCCGGTGGTGCTGCTCGAACTCGGCCACCGCCGCATGCGGCCCGAGGTCGATGCCCTGGCCCGCCGCTGCATGTCCTTCGTGCCATTGGCCGAGGGCTGGCAGGGTGCGATGCGCCACCATGCGACGGCCGCCCTTTCCATCGACCCTACCGAGCATCTGGAGGCCTTCATGAAGGCCACGGTGGGCTCCGATTCTGCGGCCAGCGCAGCAGAGAATCTGCTGTCTGGCCTGGTGGACGAATTCGCTTCAACAAAGACCGCGTAGCCGCAGATTTGTGCTATGACAGGCCAACCAATCCATCAGGGGTAGAAATGACTTACACTGCCGTCGGCACCTCCGCGGATCTGGCCCAGATCAAGAGCCTGATCGCCCAGACCAAGCTGTACCAGACCATCGTATTCCCCGACTTCAAGCTGGAAGGCCCGCGCCTGGCGCCCGAGCTGCGCTCGCGCTTCTTCGACCAGCTCGATCTGGCGGGCAAGAGCGTGGTGGATTTGGGCTGCGCCAACGGCTTCTTCTCTTTCCTGGCCGCCAACAAGGGCGCCCGGGTCACCGCCTACGACAAGGACGCCGCCGCCATCAAGCTGGCGCGCACCATCGCCGCCTATTACGGCAAGGACATCCAGTTCAAGGAGGCCAGCTTCGACCTGGACTTCCTGGAAAGCCTGCCGGAATTCGACGTCGGCATCTTCCTGTCGGTGCTGCAGCACATCTTCAACCACGCGCCGGCCGATCCCATCGGCGTGTGCCGCCAGACCATCCATACCCTGTCGCGCAAGTGCCGCACCCTGATCTTCGAGGTCGGCCAGTCGGGCGAGCCCTTCGCCTGGAGCGCCAAGATGGGCATGATGGGCACCGACCCCAAGCAGTGGATTCTCGACAACCTGTTCGCCGGCAGCGCCTATTCCGACATCCAGGTGTTCGACCCGCCGCTGTTCGACAATACGCTACGCGGCCGCCTGGCCCGCCGCGTCGTCGACCTGACCCGACGCGCCTGCCTGCGACCCGAGCGCCCCATCGGCCAGGCGGTCGCCCGTCTGGCGTTCCAGGCGGTGGTGCCCGATCCCCGCGACACCCGCTACCTGTTCATCGCCCGCCGGTGAAGTAGGCACCTCCGTAGATTTGGCCGAGATCAAGCTGTATCAGACCATCGTACCCCCGACCTTTAGCTGGAAGGTCCGCGCCTGGCGCCCGAGCAGCGCTCGCGCTTCTTCGGCCAGCTCAATCCGGCGGGCAAGAGCGTGGTGTAATATACTCAGGTGTGTGTAGTATGCTTCGACAGCTAAAAAGTGTGTTTACGACTATGGGGGCTGCTGCTGCAATCTTATTTGCGGCGAATGTCATGGCATCTTTCTTGCCGGAAAAGCGGTCGCCCCCTCTGCATGATAAGCCCGAGGAACTAGCCGAGCTTCTTCCAAATTTGAGCAAGAACGAGATTGCAGATCTCGTTGCTGAGACAAACGCGCTCAAGTGGGATTTCCAGCCATTTGTAAATTTCCGAGAGAAGCCGCGGGTCGGTAAATATTATAATATTTCCGAAGACGGCTATCGCCTTAGCGAAGGCCAAAAAGACTTAAAATTCAAAGGAAGGAAGGTATTTCTTTTTGGCGGCTCTGCGCTGCTTGGGATTCGCACCCCAGATAGCACAACAATTGCGTCTTATTTGACCACAAAAGTGGGTTCTAATACTGCCATCTATAATTTTGGGCATGCGTATTATTACTCAAAACAAGAGGCCGTGCTCTTACTGGATTTGGTGACGCGGGGCGCTGTTCCAGATGTAGCAATCTTTTTCGACGGTGTTAATGAGCGATGCGCTCCGGCATATGTACAGCAAACGGCAAGGGGTTTTAATGCTGTGCAGGACCGAAATTTCATGGGTTACGCTATTGCAGATCTGGGTCTGGGCCGGCTGGCGAAGTCAATAAACGCGAGACTAGGGGCTGGAGAAAAATCCGCAGCGGGCGGGGGCGGTGGTTGCGAAAATCGGCTGTTGAATGGTACGGGTTCAGAGCTGGCAGATATTGTTGAGATTTATCGACACAGCGTTCGAATAACTCGCGCTATCTGCGAGGAGTACAGAATTAAATGCTACCATGTCTTGCAGCCGACCCCGGGGTATCGAGGGCCGCAAAATAAGTTTGCCAACGCAAAAAATGACATTTTGGTCGATCGGATCAAGGCGTTGGTGGGGGCGAACGTTTCCGGCGTGCACGATCTAACGGGAATTTTCGAACGCGAAACGACCCAAGTCTATATTGATGAAACTCACTATGCGCCTTGGGCATCTCGGCGGATAGCTGATCAGCTTTTCAGTATTGCAAGGTTGGGGGAGACTCATGCGACGAAATAACGAAGATCATATTAATTGGCATCTTGCACTTGTGATTGCCATGGTTGCATTTGGCGCAATAATGGCGATCACTCGGGAAAAGTCCGTCGCCCCGATCTTCTACTCCGTTTTCTAAAGTGATAAAATGAGAATAAAATCGCTTGATGCCTTGCGTGGAATTGCCGCCTTCTCGGTGGCGATTCCGCATTTTTTCATGACCACCGCTCATCAAAATTATATTCTCGAATCAATATCGGTTGTAGCCGTTGAGGTATTTTTCCTATTAAGCGGCTTTGTTCTTGCTCCGCAGATTAATTACTGCCTTGGTGCAGGCGAAAAATTCACTGGTCGTTATGTTATATTCTTGGTTCGGCGATGGATGCGTACCATCCCTCCGTACCTGCTGGCCCTCTTTCTGGCGTCCGCGCTAATACTGAACGACTACCACTCAAATATCGTTAGATACGTGACTTTTACTCAGAACTGGCTTTATGTCGAAGATGCCCCTGTATTGTTTCCCGTCGGGTGGAGCCTTTCAATTGAGGAGTGGTTTTACATAGTCTTCCCCCTGTTTGTTTACATTTTGTTCTAAGATTTATGGGGCGATAAATATTCATGATTGGGCGCAGGAAGCTCGCCGGATCGTATTGTTTAGGCTAGATGCCATTTTATTTGGGTATTTGGCTTATGTATTTGTAAACTCGCCGCATGGCTTACGCTACTTGAACCTCCGCACGGCATCCGTTCTCTTTCTGGCGTCTACATGCGCGATGGCTGCAACATTGTATTTTGTTTATTTTAATGATGGCGGCAACTTGTCTCGCATTGCATACTTCTATGTATCGCCATTATTCTCTGCCAGCTTGGTGGTTATGGCACTATTGCTTGAGAGGATGTTCTCCGTCATTAGTAAGCTGTGCGCATTCGCAGGTGAAATTTCCTATGACGTCTATCTGTTCCATGTGCCGCTGATCTTGTTAATCGGCGACGCGCCCCGCAATGTATTTGTCTTTACAGGATATATCGTCGTACTCGTCGTTTTTTCCTGGCTGGTGCGGGTGGGGTTGGAGCAGCCAATTCTTGGGTGCCGCCCATCCTATTCTGACCCGAAGGCGGGAGAGTTAGCCACTGTCGCTGGGTGACGGTGGTCTACTTCATCAAGCTCTCGAACAGGTCCACATAACGGGCCACCACCCGATCCAGGGCATAGCCGGCGGCCGCGCTGCGCGCGCCGGCGGCCAGGCGTTGCCGCTCGGTGCCGTCGGTAATCAGCCGCTCCATCAGTCCCGCCAGCGCGGCGCCGTCGCCCGGCGGGAACAGCGTGCCGTCGATGCCGTCGCGCACCACGTCGCGGCAGCCGGGCGCGTCGGTGGTCAGGATCGGCAGGCCGGCCGCCATGGCCTCGATCAGCACCACGCCGAACGTTTCCACGTAGGACGGCAGCACGAAGGTATCGGCCATCTGGTAGCGCTCGACCAGCGGGCGCGGCGGCAAAGCGGGGACGGCGCCCAAAGTGGCGGTGTCCACGCTGACCACATCGAAGCGGAAATGCTCCTCCAGTCCGCGCGCGGCGATATCGGCCTGAATTTGCTCGAAACCGGGGCCCACGAACAGCACCTTGAAGCGGCGCAGGCCGCGTTCGCGCAACAGGGCGGCCGCGTCCACCAGGGTGGAAAAGCCCTTCTTGGGGTGGTTGCGGCCCACCGAGATGAAGACGAAATCGTCCTCGGCGATGCCCAGCTGATCGCGCAGGGCCGACCGGCGCCCCGCGGCCAGCGGGGGGAACTGGTTCAGGTCGACGCCGTTGGGAATGGGCACGATGCGCTCGTCCGGGATGCCCAGGGCGCGATATTCGTCCGACACCGTCTCGGTGATGGCGATGACGCGGTCGAAGCCGGGATAATAGCGGCGGCACAGCGCATCGATGCGGGGATCGCGGCGCAGACCGTAATCCACCTCGGGATAGACCTGGATGTCATCGCCGGCGCAGCGCAACGTGCATGGCAAGCCGCGCCGGCGGCAGAAATCGCCCACCAGCACGCCAGCCGGATAGCCCACATTGGCGTGCCACAGCGAGAACCCGTAGCGTGCCTGATAAGCGGCGAACAAGGTGTTCATGGCCGCCAGCACCAGTTTGGGCGACGACGCCAGCCCGCGCAGCAACACCGGCGGCAGCGGCAGTACCTTGACGCCCAAATCATGCCCGCGCGCGTAAAGATAGTTCTTGTAGTTTACGATCACGTACGGATCATAGCCGCACTCGGCCAGGGCGCGAGCGGTGTTGTGGACGACCACCTGCGCCCCGCCGATGGACGGGAAAAAGGTGGATGATACCAGGGCGATCCGTTTCGTCATCTGTTCGCGCACAAAGTTGGGTGCTTTGGTTTACTTTGGTGTGGAGGTTTTGTCGATGCGCATCGTCGATCGCAAACTGAGTTACGGCCGCGACATCGTCGAGCGCTTCGCGCGTCAAGTGGCGCCGTTTCGATCCGTGCTCGACCTGGGGGCCGGACGCGGCACCGATTTGCAGGCTGCGCGGCGGGCTTCGCCCCAGGCGGCGCTGCATGCGGTCGAGTTCTACCCGCCCAATATAGAACGGCTGGAAGCCCAGGGCGTGGTCACCGTGGCGGCAGATCTCGAACGCGAGGCGTTGCCCTTCGCCGATGAGAGCATGGATCTGATCATCTCCAACCAGGTATTCGAGCACGTCAAGGAGTTGTTCTGGACGCTTCACCAGATGAGCCGCGTGCTGACCGTCGGCGGTCACGCGATCATCGGCGTGCCCAACCTGGCCTCCCTGCACAACCGGATCCTGCTGATGCTGGGGTGGCAGCCGAGCTGCATCCGCAATGCGTCGGCCCATGTGCGCGGCTTTACCCGCCGCGACCTAATCGACATGCTCAACAGCGGCTTCCCCGGAGGCTATAGCGTCGAAGGGTTCCGCGGTGCGAATTTCTATCCGCTGCCAAAGACCCTGGCCCGGGCAGCTGCACATCTGGCCCCCGGGCTCGCGGTGACGTTCTTCGTCCTCATGTGCAAGCAAAGGGCCTATGACGGCGGCTACCTCCGCTACCCGGTGGATGCCAAGCTCGAGACAAAATTCTTCCTGGGCAGCTGACGCCAAAATCTGGGCGCTGATGCTAAGCACCTGCCCATCGTCCCTGCGCTGAAACCAGTGGTGCCGACCACGGCGCTTGATGACCCGGAGCCACTAGTCGGCGGCGTCCGATGGTCACCCACATGATTTCCTCGGAGAGCCAGCATAGGCACCAAGTCTGCAAAGGCGGTTCCTGGTCGAACATGGTCAGGCTCGACCCCAAATAGGTCGCAAAAGGGCTTGTTGGCGTAAGCAACTTCTTCGTCGATCGTCAGAAACAACAAACCGTCATCGATGCATTCCAGCGCGTCGGCGAGGATGTTCTCGCCCACTGGCATCGCGATCGTGGCGTGTCGGTGGAATCGCCGCACAGCAGACGGTGAAGACCGAAATGCCAGAGGTCGCCGGGGCGCGACACCGGATCGCGGTGCGGCTCCGGGGTGGCGTCATCGTCGTCCCCGCCGCCGGCCGCGTCGTCGTCGAGCGGGGCCATCAGATCGGCCCGTTCCTCGTCGGAGAAGCCGGTCAGGCCCAGGTCAAAGCCGTCGCCGTTGAGCGCATTCAGTTCGGCGGCCAGCAGTTCCTCATCCCAACCGGCGTTCAAGGCCAGCTTGTTGTCGGCCAACACATAGGCGCGGCGCGGGGCCTCGGTCAGGTGGTCGAGCACCAGCAGCGGAACGGTGTCCAGCCCCAGCCGTTGCGCCGCCGCCAGCCGACCGTGCCCGGCGATGACGTTGCCCTGGCCATCGGCAAGGATGGGGTTGGTGAACCCGAATTCGACGATGCTGGCGGCGATCTGCGCCACTTGGCTATCGAAATGGGTGTGCGCGTTGCGGTCATGGACCTCGGCAGGCAGTTGGCCTCCATGGGCATCCAGGATCTGGCGCAGCATGTAGTCGGACGTGCGTCCGCCCGAAAACGGCACCAGCGCCGGGCCGTCGATGCGATAGGGATTGCGGGCCATCGTTGCCGCTTCGATCCCGCTGCCGTAAACCAGCCCCTGGGCGTGCGGCATCAAATCGAGCGCCGGGGATACCGGCTCATGTTGAGCAAGCTGCATGGTGGTCGCCGTGGTACGGGGTGGTACAGGTGGTACAGGGGTGGTAGCCGGAAGGTTGGCACCCAGGGTGGCTACCACCCCCGTACCACCCTGCGCCGAAAGCGTGAAAGGCGCGCTGTCCTTGGACTTGCGCGCCTTCCTGGGTGGTAACTGGTACGGGGTGGTAGCCTAGATTTTTCGGCTGTCGCTAGCGATATTCGGCGCTGATGCCCCCCGCATAGCGTGTATGCCGGGGAGGAACCAATTGATTTCGTTCTATTCTTTCGCCCGCGTCGGGCGGCGGATCGTCATGTGATCGTCTCCGTCGCCCGTCGTTCGAGCTTGGGCCAATCCTATCACCCACTCGCGAAGTGCGTCAGTGGCCGGCGTGTCTTAAGACATCACGCGGCATCGTCCTCTATCGCTTTTGCCCTTGCGATCAGGCCCGCCTTGGAGATGTGCCTGGGCACCGCCTTGCCGTTCAGCTTCCAGGCGATGACGCAGAGGCCGAACATCCAGTGCTGGTGGGCGGTGGCGCGGGACAGGCCTGCTTTCCAGCAGATCGCCTTCCAGGGATTGCCGTTGGCCCGCAGCCAGAGGATCTGGGCGTCGGCGGGATCGACGAGGCGCAGCCACGGCAGGGATTCGTCCATGCGGGTGATGGCCGCCGCCGACGGTGGTGGGCGTCGCAGGGTCACCCCGTCGGCGCCGTAGGCTTCCCAGTAGTCCCGCACATAGGGCGGCCATGTGCTGGCGAAGCCCTGGACACGGGCGTTGGGCAGACGCTGCAGAACGTCGGCGGCCTCGGCGAGGCGGTTCTCCACCATGATCGGTGTCCAGCGGATCTCAGACATGGGCCACCTCCGGGCGCGGGCCGTACAGCTTGGCACCGAGTTGGCGGACCAGTTCGCGCTCGGGCCAAGTCAGGCGCTGGTCGTCCTCGGCGATGACCAGGACACCACGCTCCTGCCAACCGTCACGCTTGACCTGCTCGGGGTCGCGGCGGGTGCCGCCGAAGCCGGGGGGATGCCACCTCATCGCACACCTCCCTGGGTATCGATGGCCCAGGACAGGATGGCCAGGGCATCGGCCTCGTTGTCGTCTTCCGGGTTGAAGCCCTTGGACTGCATGGCCGCGATGACCGCGTCCTTGCCGGCGTTGCCCTTGCCGGTGGCGTGGCGCTTGATCACGCCCACGGGGACACCCTGGTACGGGATGTGGTTCAGTTCGCACCAGGCGGTGAGATGGGCCAGGAAACCGCCATAGACGTGGGCGGCGTCGGTGCCGGCGTGACGGCGGACTTCCTCAAAGAACACCGTGCCGATGGCCTTGGCGCCGTCCCGCAGATGGTCGAGCCAGGAGCGGAAGCGGAGGAAACGCATGCCGCCGCCTTCGTATCGGCCAGGACGGAATTCCATGGTACCGGACACCACCGTGCCATCGGCCAGGCGCATGGCCCAGCCGGTGGTGGTGCCGAGGTCGAGGGTGAGGATGGAGCCTCCGCCATCGGCGGATCGGCCCGGTTCTGGTCGCAAAGCGGTCATGTCGTCCTCCAGGTTTGAACTTGGAGGGGCGACAGCACGGCCGGGCCGATGGCGGTGCTGTCGCTCGCGATCCAGGGATTTGGCGCGGCTACGGCGGAAAAAATAAAATGTCAGGCTGATGCCGGACACGATCTCCTGGGCGATACTCCAGGAAATCCTCGACTCTCAGGAAACAGTGTAAAAATGTAATTTTGTCGCAGAGACATGGTTTCCTCCTGTTACCCTACCCACAACCCACCCCCCGGCACGCGGCTTACGCCTCTGACCCATTATCGCCATTATCCGCTTTCGGGTGCCGTTTTTTTGGCCCTGTCCCGTCGATCTGAATGCCCTCCTGGGTCTTGCGTTGGCGGGGGCTTTTCCGGTTCACAGGACGGCCCTTCCGTGGGCTCTCACGCCGGATGATGTCCCAGTACGACATGGGCGCATGGTCAGCGGACAGCCCAAGGATAGTCTCGAACGAGACATGACGATAAAAGCGGCGGTTGTACCGGAAGACGAATTTGTTGAGATAGGTATCGATGTGCTCACGGCGGAAGCCATGATAGGTGCCAAGGCCCCAGCGCTTCAGAAGGGCGAAGACCCGATGAATCCAATGCAGGGGAATATGCGCGGCCATGTTGCCGATGACGCGGGGATCATGCCGGTATCCGGCCAGCCCCGTATAGGATGCGTGACCATCGGAAACCAGCGTGGCTCCGGGTGCGATGTTGGCCTTGATGAAGGCGTGGATGTTCGGCTTCTCATTGCTGGGGATCACCGCCATCCGACAGCGGCCCGACAGGGTATCGAGGTATTTCGCCCCAAGAGCCTTGGGTTTCTGCGCCTTTCCCGTGGCCCTGTCGCGCACCTCGACGGCGCCGATCACGAGGATCTTTCCCTCCTTGAGCGGCTTGCCCGGTTCCTCCAGGTCGTGGAACGGCATCTCGGTCTGGTCGATTTCGATGACGCCATCCAGCGGGGCGCGTTCCGGATCGATCATCGCACGTCGCAGTTTCTGTTCCAGCAGCCAAGCGGCCCGATAGGTGATGCCGAGTTGCCCAGCCATTTGACGTGCCGACATCCCATTGGAATGCGTCGCCATCAGGTGGGCGGCACAGAACCACGCCCGAAGCGGAAGGCGGGTCCGATGCATGATGGTTCCGGCGGTCGCCGACGTCTGTGCCCCACAGTCCCTGCACGCGAAAGTGTAGGCGCGGCTGGTCAGACGGGCGGCATTCTGCGCACCGCATTTCGGGCAGACGAAGCCACTCGGCCATCGTCGATCCATCAACAGCCGGTAACAGCTATCTTCGTCGGGAAACCATATTTGGAAGTCGAGAAGGGACAACTGCTTCAGCATGGCCGCGAACATATCGCGATGTCCGGCCTACCTCAACGCGCTTAATGGGTCAGAGGCATAAGCCGCCCCGGCACCCCATCCTTCTCCATATTTTTTACATTATTTATATTATTATATATATTTAAGGATGGTCAGTGGGTTACGTGGTGTTCTTCATCTTCAGAATTCAGACACTTTCTCTACAGTTTTCTCCGATAGATCGTCCTCGGCTTGGTCCGGGTGGCGATCACGGACATCTCCACCTCCTCGGCCTCGATCAGGGCCGCGAACACCGCGTTGCGGCGGTCGCCGAGGAAATGGGTCTTGTGGTACAGCTCGCTGCGGGTCAGCCCGTCCCGTCCCGCCGTCTCGATGATCCGCAGCACCTTCTTGTGCTGGGCGTCGGCCTCGTTGTCGGCGATGTGGCGCTCGGCCTCGACCAGCAGGGTGCGGGTGCAGTGCTCAACCACCATGCAGGCCCAATCGGCATGGGCCAGGGTGATGACGGGACGCTGGGGATCGGCGGAGACGGCACGGATCAGGGCCACCTTGGCGGTGTTCTCCCACACGCGGGCCAGCACGGCGCCGTGGCCCGAGCGGGCGGCCTGGCGCTGGCGGCGGGTGATGTCGGCGTCGAGATCGTCGAACAGCGCCTCGGCCTCGGGGGTGATCGGCACCATGTAGGGCGTCGGCTTGATCATCGGGCCTGAGGTGGTGGCGGCGATGTTGCCGCGGGCGTGGCCGGCAACCCCGGCATTGATGGCCTTGAGGGCCATGACCAGTTGCGGCGGCACCTTGTCGAGGGTGGCGGGGCGCTTGACCCGGTCGGGGATGTCGTTGTCGCTCTGGAAGATCAGGAAGCGCGCCAGACTGCCGTCGCCCAGCGAGCCGTTGCCCAGGGCCGCCCAGAAGGTCTCGGGCACGGTGGTGGCGTGCAAGGCGCAGCAGGGCTGGATGATGTCCTGGCGGGGACGCTGCTTCTGGTCGGCGTATTCGGCGCCGAAGAAGGTGCCGCCCGCGCTGGTGGACAGTTCGGTGAGCAGTTCCCAGATCTCGGCCAGATGCTTGGGGGCGCGGCGCTTGTCGACCACAGAGGCGAGAAAGTGGCCGAATTCGTCGATCTGAAACAGGGAGGCGGGCTGGCGGGTGAGCGCCGCCAGCAGACCGGCGCCGGAAGCCAGCCGGTTGCCGCCGAGGCAGACATCGAGTCCGGCGGCCAGGAACGCCTCCTTGATGGCGTTGCGGGCATGGTCCTTGCCGCCGCCGCTGGCGGCCATGCCCACGACGTAGAGGTTGCTGCGCAGGTTGGAGGGCGTCCGGTATTTGCGGCCCATCAGCACGCCCAGGGCACACAGGGCGGCACCGATGGCCAGGACCGGCTGGGGCCGGATAGCGGTGGAGAGGATGTAATCGACCATCGATTTCAGCGCCCCGTCGATGGCGAAGAAGTCCGGCGGAGAGAGCGGCGCCAGTGGTATCGGCGGTTCCGGTTCGGCGGGCGCGGCCTCCAGTCTGGCCAGCAGGCCGGCGGCGGGATGCACCGCGTCCCGGGGCGCCGTGCCGTCGAGCACCAGGGTGGGATCGGGCCGCCAGCCATGCTCGAAGGCGAGGTGATAGAGGGTGCCGGCGCCGATGCTGGTGGGATTGAAGCTGGCCCAGGATTTGGCGGTGGTGGCGGGCACGTCCTTGGCCGACATGCCCGACCAGGCAGAGAACAACGATGCGCCGTCCTCGCCCACGGCGCCCTTGAGGGCCATGCCGACCCGCACCCAGGAATGGTAATCGAGATCGGCATTGGGGATGTGGGCCAGCGCGGCACGGGCCGCCGCCAGGGTGCCGCGCTGCGGGCTGGTGGAACACGCCGTGGCCGGGCCTGCCACGAAGCTGGTGGGGCGCATGTCGGCGGGCAGCAAAGCGAAGGCGGCATCGAGCCACGCCCGCACCGATTCTTCGGTCACCACCGGCACATCGTCCAGCGCCACGGAAAGCGGCGTCTCCTCGGGCCAGTCATAGGGACGCCCGGTATCGGGGTGGACGGCGAAGGCCACGAATTGCCGCCCGTGGGCCAGGACCTCCAATGGTGTCCGTTTCGGCCCGGCGAAGGGCTGCTCCGCCCGATAGACCAGCAGCCGCTTCGGGGCCTTGCCGATGCGCAGCAGGGGCGTGTCGCCCAGCATGGTGCGGGCCAGTTGCTCCAGCCGGTGGGCGAGATCGTGATCCAGCACGTCGATGTCGATGCCGACCACCGTGCCGCAGGCCATGCCGATGGCGGCGTCGGGCCAGTCGGCCCAGGTTTCGGCCTCGATCTCGGTGGTGGGGCGGTCGCAATGGCGCGTCCAGGCGGGATAATCGTTCCACGCCCCGGCCTGGAAACGGCCCGGCTTCTTGGTGCCCGGCAGGATGGGGATGATCGGCCAGCAATTGTCCACCAGGGTGGCGGCATGGCGGGCCATGAAGGAGGTCATGGGCGACCTCCGCAGAAATTGGAGGCGGCCAGATCGGACGGCATATTGATCCCGCGTAACGCGTACAGGAGCGAGACGAATTCCGGCTCGGTGAAGGTCCGGGTGTGTTTGCCCAATCGCTCACGGGCAATGGAATTCAGCGCCTGTACCCACCACCAGGAAAAGTCGTCGGCACGGACCACGTAGAAGGCGGGCAAACCGGCACGCTCGGCCAGACGGATAAATGCCTGGGCCGCCTTGCCGTCAATATCCCAGGTGCGCGCCTTCTCATGTTTGCATTCGATCAGGGCGACCGGCTCGCCGTCGTGAAATTCCAGGAAGTCAATGTCCATCGCCGGGCAATTCCATCCCCAGCGACGGTGGCGCTCGCTCAGTTCCCGGTCCCGCCAGCCGGTTCGTTCCTCCTTAACCGGCATGGGCGGCCTCCCTGGCGGCGGCGAAGCGACGGCCGGCGATATCCACCGCCGCCGGATCGATGTCCGCGCCAACGAACTGGCGCCCGAGGTCGAGGGCCACCACGCCGGTGGTGCCGCCTCCCAGGAAGGGATCGAGGATGGTGTCGCCAGCCGCAGTGAAACGGCGCACCAGATCGGCCATGCCGGTTTCCGACTGCCCCCAATGATGGAAGCGTTTGTCGTTGTCGTTGGGAGCGCTTCGGGTGACGTCGCCGACCCATTCCCCGGCATGGTCGCCGTTGACGAACCACAGGACCGGCTTCCAGAAGGTGTTGACCCGGCGGTCCCACAATTGCGTCGCCTGACCGCCGGGCGTCAGGTAGGCGACGGTCCAGTGGTAGCGGAGATGCGGGGTCATCGCCGCCAGGATGTCGGGCAGATAGGATTGGCCGACCATGACCAAGCAGGAGCCGCCGGGTTTGAGCACACGAGCGGCGGTGCGAGCGAGATCGGCATAGACCGGCAGAAAATCGCGCGGGTACGGCGGGTCGGTGATGATGTGGTCGATGCTGGCGGCGTCGAGCCGCTCGGCCAGATCGGCAACGCCGTCCATCAACAGGCGGCAGCGGGCATCGGGCGGTGGCAGGTTTGGCGGCGGTGTCTGGCGAATTTCGTGGCGGCGGGCGGCGGCGGCACGGCGCAGGGTCTTGTGCTTTCCCGCCTTGACATCCGAGACCAGGATTTCCTGTTCTTCGGTAGGGAGGCCGACGATGCCGGCGGCGTCACTGACCGTGATCAAGCCGACATCTACGGCTTCCGACAGGGTCGGTGTGCCATTGTTACGCACGGCCCGTGCGGTTTTCACGGTGCGCTCCGATATGCCAAGCAACGCCCCGGCCCGATGGGCGGGCAAATTTGCACGCCCACTGGAATACTGATTGAGACCGTTTTTCCATTCGGCCAACCGGGCCGCGACCATGGCCCTCTGGCTTTCGTTGAGATGACGGCGGTGCAGGTTCAGGCTGATGACGAAGCCCAGCGGGTCGTCGCCGTTGTAAATGCGGAACGCCGTGGGCACGTCGGCCAAGCGGCAGGCCCGCAGACGGTTGCGGCCGTCAAGGATACAACCGTCGCTGTCGGTCCAGATCGGCTCGCGCAGGCCGTGGGCCTTGATGTCGGCGGCCAGGGTCTGAAATTCGGCCTCGGCCATCATCGGGAAGATGTCGGCCACCGGGTGGACGGGATGGCCGCCGATCATTTCCCTGGCGGGGGAAGAGCGTTCACACATCGCATGCCTCGTCGTTGCCCCTCCGCCCGAGGTGCGGTGCAATGCGGTGCGATGTGTGTGAACCGGGCGTCCGATCGGCGGGCCGATGCCTGCGGGCACCCAGGGGTGGCGGAAGGAATGTTGCTGGAACGTTATCTGCTCTCGGTTCTGGTGTCGATGAGATGATTCAGAACGGCACCTCCCCGGCATTGCACAGGAACTCGAAGGCGTCGCGCGGGAAAAACACTGTGCCGCCACGATCCATCTTGTCGCCGTCATAGACCCGTTTGACCGTATCCAGGACGTCCAGCGACTGGAACAGGATGTCGCCGCCGACGATCTCGAAGATGAGGATGTAGACCGGGGTGCCGGTGATGCGCTGGACATCACGGTACTGGCGGAACAGCCGCCAGGAGAAACCATGCTCGATGCGGCCGGTGGTCCGGGTCGGAGACCCGGAATTGCTTTTGGCCTTGACCTCGACCCAGGTGCGGATGCCGTCCCTGGAAACGTCGAGGTCGGGCACCACCAGTCCGCCGTTGGCCCCCTGCAGTCTGGGCGCCTTGTTCTCGCCGTTGTAGTCGTAAACCGGCACCACATGGCAGCCGTATCGCCGTTGCAGGATGCCGCCGACGGTTTCCTCGGCGGTGCGGCCGAACGCCAGACGTTTGGCGAAGGTGTCCATCATCCCGCCTCCCCGGCCGGGAATTTCCCGACCTCGGCACCGGCGGAAACCCAGCCGGGGCGGGTTTGGCGGGCGAACAATTCGAGGCGACCGCCATCGGTGGCCGGGCAGAGGCTCTCCACCAGGGCGTGGAACGCGTCCGGCTTGCGGCTGTGCTCGCGGAGCGGCGCCTGCAGCAAGGTGGTCTGATTGGTCAGCGTCACCACCGGCCTGCCGCGCACGGCCAGCAAGCAATGCTCGGTCTGACCGCGCAGCCAGTCGCCGGTGCCCATGCGGTCCTTGGCCCAGGTGAGAATGGTCTTGTGCTGGAAACCCCAGGCATCCAGGACGGTGAAGGCGTCGCGCATATGGCTGTTGGTGGTCCATAGCCAGAGGACGGAATCGTCATGGGCCAGACCCGCCACCGGCATGGCGCGGATGGCATCCAGGGACATTTGTGGGTAAGGATTGGCGACCCGGTGGGACGGGTCTTCGGCACGGGAATCGTAGGCCCAGGGCGGGTCGGCGACGATGACGCGAAACGGGCCGGTGGGCAGGGGCGGCGATTCGGCCTCGATCGCCTCGGCCCGGCGGCTGACCAGCAGGTTGCGATGCACCCCGCTCACGGCCGGTGCGGCACATGGCGTCCAGCAGTTTGCCGTGGCGCGCGGGATCGGCCTGGGCGGCTTGGGCCACTTCCGCCGCCATATCGGCGATGCGGGCGGCACGCGCCAACGGCACGCCGCGCACCACGGCGGGGCGATAGGCGGGTTGTTGTCGGCCCTTTGTGTCCGTTCTGGTGGCGACGTGGGGAATTTCCCCACGTCTCTCCCAATCCGTCCTTATTGCCGCGACAGTTTTGTGATCGGAGCCGACTTCAGCCGCGATCTGCCGATTGCTCTTTTCCGGCGACTGCCGCAATTTGCGGCCAATGATATCGCGGATCTGCTCGCGGGATAGGTGGCGGCGATGCAGGTTGAGATCCTCGGCCAACTGCTCCCGTTCGCTGTCGGACAGCCCGATCCGCACCTCGACCGGCACGTCACGGATGCCGAGACCGGCGGCGATGCGCAGCCGGTTGGCGCCGTCGATGACATTGCGGTGCTCATCGATCACGATGGGGACGATGACCGCGCCGCGCTTCTCGATGTCGGCCTTGAGGGCCGCGAAGTCGGCATCGGCCAACGGTGGCAGCAGGTCGGCATAGGGCAGATGAAAGACCCCGCCGCCGACGGTGACGGAGGGAAAGTCGCCCGGGGGCGATTTCGAAGAAGGTGACGGGTCATGTCTCATCGCATCCACCTCAAGGGTGAGGGTTCCAGGGGGTGCGGTGCGATACGGCAGGGGATATGTCGGGACGGTCGGACGGGGCAGGCTCGAACGTCCCGGCGGAAAGGGACTCGGGGTGGTTAGAACGGCACCTCGCCGGCCAAGTCGTCGAGGCGGCTCCGGTCGCGGCCGGCGAAATCGCGCAGGTGATCCCCATAGCCGGTGACGATGACCTCGATGAAGGTGGCCCATTGCTCGTTGGTCAGCTTGGCCAGATCGGTCTTGCCCAGGCGGTCGAGATATTCGCCGCCCTTGCGTCCGCCATGCTCCATGGCGGCAATCTCGTTGGGGGTGGGGTCGATCATGGGAAGCGCGCTCCGACGATTTCGGTGAAGCGTCCGCTGGGGCGGACGGCGATCTCGGTGGGGATCGGAAGGGTGTCGGCCTCGGCCAGAGCCTGCTCGACCGTCTGCGGCACCAGCGAGCCGGGGGCGCGGCGCTGCCACCACTGCACCGCCTTCTGCCGGGCATAGACGTCATGCTCGATGCAGACCCATTCGCGATGGCGGACTATGCCGCAGCGGTAGCTGACCAGCAGGCTGGGCGGCTTGCCTGGTTTGTCGTGCAGATCGTAGGAAATGTCGGAGACGGTGAGCCATTGCGGCTGGCCGGTGGACAGCACCTCCAAGGTGCTGGCGGTAGCCTCGATCTTGACCTCCCTGGGCGGGAAGACATGGCCGCAATCGGGGCATTCCATCGCGGCGATGGCGATGATGCTGTCGCAGCCGGGGCAAACCTTGGTGGGCGGTTCGCCATTGCCCTTGCCGGGGGCGGACGGTTTCACCGCGTCGATGGGGCCGTGCAGGGCGACGTTGCCGGCGAAATCCAGCACCAGGCAATTGTCCTTGCCGGGAAACAGGCGGGTGCCGCGTCCGGCCATCTGCACGTATAGCCCCGCCGATTTGGTCGGACGCAGCATGGCGATCAGGTCGACGCCGGGGGCGTTGAAGCCGGTGGTCAGCACCCCCATGCTGGCCAGAGCCCGGATCTCGCCCCGCTTGAACGCGGCCAGAACCTGTTCCCGTTCCCCCTTGGGGGTGTCGCCGAAGATGGTGGCGCAGGTGAAGCCGCGTCGGCGGATTTCCTCGGCGACGTGGCCGGCATGCTCGACCCCCGAGCAGAAGGCCAGCCAGGACCGCCGGTCCTGACCATAGGCCACCACCTCGTCGATAGCGGCGCGCGTGATCGCCTCCTTGTCGACCGCCGCCTGAAGCTGGCTGGGGATGAATTCGCCGCCGCGGCTGCCGACCCCGGTGACATCCAGGCGGGTGGCGCTGGCCTTGCTGATCAGCGGGCAGAGGAAACCGGCATCGATCAGGTCGCGCACCGACACCTCGTAGGCAATATCGGTGAACAGAGCACCGTCGCCTTCATGCAGCATGCCGCTGTCGAGGCGATAGGGCGTGGCGGTGAAGCCGATCACCTTGAGGTACGGATTGATCCGCGCCAGGGTGTCGAGGAAGCGCCGATACATGGTGTCGGAGGCGCACGGAATCAGGTGGGCCTCGTCGATCAGCACCAGATCGCATTGCTGGATGTCGAAGGCCCGCTTGTGGATCGACTGGATGCCGGCGAACAGGATGCGGGCACCAAGATCGCGCCGCCCCAGCCCGGCGGAATAGATGCCGGCGGGGGCGTCGGGCCACAGGCCGACCAGTTCGGCGTAATTCTGGGCAATCAGTTCCTGGACGTGCGTCACCACCAGGATGCGCTGGTCGGGCCATTGCTCCAGCACACCCTGGATGAAGGCGGAAAGAATCAAAGCCTTGCCGCCGGCTGTTGGAACGACAATAAGCGGATGACCGGCCTTCCTGCTGAAGTAGTCGTAAATGGCGGCAACTGCGGCCTGCTGGTAGGGGCGAAGCGTCAGCATGGCGGCCTCCCGTCAACCCAGGTGGCGCCGGTGTGCAGATGGTAGACGACATGGTCGTCGCCAGCGTCGATGGGTTCGCCTGGGACCAGATCGGGGATGTACAGGTGATGGGCACAGCCCTGCCGCTGTTGAGCGGGCGACATATCGAGATCGAACCTGGCGCAGTGCCAGCCGCCGGCCACAGGGGTTGAGTGCAGGCAAGTGCGGCAGTTGCGCTCGGCGCGCTCCGCGCGCCTGTCGTTATGGTTGGCGGCGAAGCCGCCGGCGGCTCCTGCCTCATGGCACAGGTGATGGTATTCGCACAGACGGCACTGCCACCAGCCGGGATCGGTGGATAGGCGTTCCGGCGGACGGGCGGCATTGATCACCCGACCGGCTTTCGCCAGCAGGGATTCACCCACCACCGGATCGGCCCGGATCCGCTCGGCGTAGATTTCGTCGGTGTCCTTGCACACCGCCACATACATGGCGCGATTCATGCCGGTCAGGTGCATGTAGACCTGCATCTGGGCGAAATGGCGCGGTTTGGACTGGGCCACGCCCAGGCGCTTCAATTCGGCGAAGGACTTGGCCGAGTGGGTCTTGAATTCCAGCACATGCCAGGTCTTGGGCGCTTCCTGCAGACCGAGCGCCACGCCGTCGAGCGAGCCGCCGAAATGGCCGCCATGGGCTTCGACCCGCCACTGCCGCCCCGATTCGGGATCGACCTCCAGCACGGTGGCGCCGGTGCGGCGCAGATCGCGGACGATACGGGCTTCCTCCAACTGCCCGGTTTCGAACAGGCGCAGGACGCGGCCGGGAAAGCTGGCTCGCGTCGTCCAGCGGAAATCGAACCACAGGGCGCGCAGGCACTCCTTGCCGATCAGCGAGGCGCCGAGATGGACGCGGAAGCCGTCCTCGGCATTGGCCTCGAAGGCGGCGTAGATGGCCTCGACGGTGGGCGTCGGAGGAGGCGGCAGCGCGGCCATCACGCGCCCTCCCCGAGGCGACGGTGCGTCTCGTCCATCACCCTGGCCCAGCCGGCATCGTCGTAGCCCTCACGCAGCACGGCGATCAGCTCGTCCTTGAGGGCATCCTTGCGTCCCGGCAGGCGGGACATCAGGACGGCGATCTGCGCCGCCTCAGCCTGGCGATGCCGCAGTGCGGTGCGGGCGCGATGGTACCACCGCGCATCCATCCTGCCCCGACCGGCCTGGCGGTCCATGTCGGCTGTGGCGATTTCGGTACGGATCGCGGCGATGTCGTTTTGCAGTTCGGCCAGCCGCCGCCGGCACTCTTCGCGGGTGGTGGGCGGATTGCTCCGGCCCGCCTCGATCCCTATGATCTGGTCATCCATGGATGTTCTCCAATGTCCTGGGTGGGGATGCCACGGCGCGCTTTGCGCGCCTTCCCCAAAGTGAGGCGGCGATGCCGCTGTCGTTGATGTTTGGCGACTTGGCGACGGCGGCATCGTTCCTGATGCGGCTCACGCGCTCCGGCGCCACGGCGCCGAAGCCGGAGTGGCGGCGGGCCGGGGCTGCGTCGCGGGCTTGGCCTGCTGAACCGGCTGGGGGTGCGGGGCCGAGGCCGCAGGGGGCGTGCTCCGGTCGAGCGGCAGGTAGCGGATCGAATTGGATTCGCTGTAGCCGTTCTTGGGCGGCTGCACCCGTACATCCACCAGCATGGGGATCAGGTGCAGATTCTCGCTGTCCTGGACCTGCATGCGCCCGGTGGCGTGGCAGATGGCCGACAGGGTGCGCTGGGCGAACTCCACCGTGCTCGGGTTGTTGTTGACGAGGTTGAGACGGTCGAACACCTTGCGCCCCATCAGGTCGCCTTCCAGCACGTCCAGTTCCAGCCACAGGTACTGGCCCATGCCGTCCTTGGTGACCCGCATTTCGCTGGCGACGATCTGCACCACGTACTTGCCGGGCGGCAGAAGCTCGAAGGGCTTGGTCGGGTCGACGGTGGTGGCGTCGAAATTGCCGAGATTGGCCATGATGATTCTTCCTTTCGTCAGGCGGCTTGGTTTTGTTGGGGCATGGATTGGGCGAAAGCCTCCCACGACAGCGGCAGCACGTCGGGCAGGCCGTAGCGGTTCTTGGCCAGGAAGGCGGGGCGTTCGGCGGTGTAGAGCACCCGCTCGCCCGACCCCAGGGCGCGGGTCACCTTCTTGTTGAAGCCGACGTCGCTTTTCACCGTGCTGATGCGGTAGTTGGCGAACAGCACCGTGTCGGAATGCTCCTGCAGCAGCGCCGCGGCGCGGGCGTGCAGCTTGATGATGTAGCGGTCGTAGGGTTCGTGCTCGGGGCTGTCGAAGCGCTTGATGTCGGTGTGGGCGATCTGGATCACCGCCAGCCCCTTGTCGTCGCGCAGGGCGTTGAGGCCGTCGATGTACTGCCGCCACAGGTCGAGCGCCGCGACATAGCCCTTGCCGTAGCCGGCGTCCTCGATCGACTTCCAGCCATTGTCGCGGCAGGCCCGCGCCCAGATCAGCGGCTCCAGCCAGTCGATGCTGTCGATCACCACGGTGCGGAAGGCGTGCTCCTCGGAATAGAGGGCGGCCAGCGCCTCCATCACCTCGTCGAAGCTGCGGGCCAGCGGGAAATGGGGCGCGTCCAGGGTGCCGAGCCCGTCCTCGGTGAGGATGAACACCGGGTCGGGCGCACCGGCGGCGAAGGTGGTCTTGCCCACCCCGGCCACGCCGTGGATCAGAATGCGCGGCGGGGCCAGGGCGGAACTGCGTTTCAGGGATGCGAGGGAAATTGCCATCGTGGGTCTCCGAGGTGATGGAAAAAGGGATCAGCGCTGGCGGCGGCGCGGTGCCGACTTGATGGCCAGGTAGCTGAAGTCATTGTCGCCGTGGCGGCGCTGGAGCAGGTGAACGCGGCCGTCCTCGGCCGCCTGGCGGATGCGGGCGGCGGCATGGCAGAGGTCGCGGCGCTGGACTTCCGGCAGGGCCTTGGTGCTGGGCATGCGGTCATGGCCGAGGTGTCCGCGGTAATAGACCAGGCTGTCGCCGGGCTTGGCGTCGGCCAGCCAATCGCAGAGGCCGTTCTCGTCGATCAGGATCGAGCTGGGGCAGGAGGGGGCGGAAAGAGCGGTCATTGTCGTGGTCCTTGTCATCGGGAATCCGGTACCGGCGCAGACGTCACGCCGTCCCAAGGGGGGTGGTGGTCAGGCCGAGAGCCAGGAGGCGCATGCGAAGCTCGCGGACCTGGCGGAAGTATTCGGAACGGGACAGGCCGGATGCCGCCTGGGGCTGGTCGTCATCCATCAGCAGACGGCACAGCCGCGCGAGGGGGGTGGGCAATTCGCCCACGAAACGTCCGACATCGATGCGCAGATCAATGGCAGCGACACCATTGGAAGGGCCGGACCACCACGCCGCGATCCCAGCCTCCTCGACCACGACTTCGTGCCGGGGGACAATTCGGTCGCCGATGCGGATGCCGTCATCGAGCGATCCGCCACGATGATCGCGTTCCCGGATCAGGCGTCCGGTGAGGTCATGGGCGGCATGGCGGAGGATCACATTGGCAAAGACCGGCCACGGCGCACGGCCGTCGTAGCGGCGGGCGCGGCGCAGCAGGTCCACAAGCAGATCCTGGCGGGCATCGGGAATGTCGGACGGAGGAAGGCGGAGCGTCCGGCCGATACGACGGGCGCCTTTCTCGGCGGCGGCAATCGCGCCTTCGATCTGGCATTTTTGGTGGATGGGCTGTTGCATATCCATGTTGTTTCTCGTTCTGGCGTTCGTTATTCGATGACGCCAGGAGAGCACACGGGCCACCACGACACGGAGGCGGAAAGGGGCGGAATGGGGAACAAACCCCGTTTCCGCCCCCACATTATCTAATTAATATCAATGCATTATGATGCATCTTCGCCAGGGGGCACGGAATGGCTGCCGTGGGTTCCGCCCCATCGAAAGGGCTGGACAAGATTGCATGATAGGAACATCATGCGAACTTCGCCGTTGACGAAATGGGTCACGGCCAGTCGTCTGGAGCCTCGGCCATGGCCGTCATCATCGCCACGTTCCCCGCCTTTGCCGAGACCGGCGCGGCCCGCCCGCTGCCTGCCCCGCGGATATGGGAGATCGCCCGCACTGTCCGTCAACGGATCTGCGGCGGCCTGTGGGCCAAGCCGCTTCCCGCCACCGCCATCATCCGCCGCGTCGAGGCGCTGGTGGTCAACGGCATCCGTCTCGTGCCGATCTGGGATTTCCAGAACGAAGTCCACGATGAGCATGGCCACCCCGTGGCCGGCGCCTGCGAATACGATGCCGACAGCCCGGGAAACATCTTCCTCAGCCTCAATTCCACCATCCTCGGCGATCGTCCCGATCTGGCCGCCAGCACGGCGGCCCATGAACTGGGGCACGCCATCTTTGATGGCCCGGCCTCGGTCCTCGCCTGCCGCCGCTTCTTCCGCGTGGTCATTCCGGGAGAGCGGGCATTCGAGACTCACGGCCCCAAGGACGAGGAATACTGGTCGGAATACCGGGCGAACGAATTCATGGGCGGACTGCTGACGCCCCCCGATCTGCGGATTCCGACGCATTCCGGCCACCTATTCCGATTTGATTCCGGCCACTGATTCCGACCGCAATCCGGGCACCCATTCCGATTTGATTCCGGCCACCTATTCCGATCGCAATCCGGCC